>JAABUN010002971.1_pt1 | contig 27847 bp, 25 predicted proteins | sample 5559311 | NCBI WGS metagenome assembly JAABUN01 (sample SAMN10711877, study PRJNA513370) | rock metagenome | isolation source: Antarctica rocks | place: Antarctica: Victoria Land, Siegfried Peak sud
TGTGTGGCACGGTGCTCTCAGCCCGTGATTCGTGCCAGTGCAAGAGAATCACGGGCTGAGAGCACCGCGCCACATGGGGAAACAACCCGCCAAGCATCCTGCACCCTGCTCTCATCAACGCGGCAGGCTGAGAGCACCGCCCTCCCCCGACTCCGCAGCCTTATTGCACACCGCTCTACACGGATGCGGCACTGTTTTATGCGGTGCTGGTGTGACAGGTGCCAGGAACCGGCGCGAGTGGGTTGACTGGCTCAGCCTCTAGCACCAGTTCTCGTTGCCTGTTACGTCTGCGTGGGGAGGCGCAGGGGCGGCAAGGATGCCGCGATGCGCTCACGCATCGGTTCGTACTGCGGCGGCAGTCGCAGGGCGGTACCGAGGGTTTCGGGCGTCTCGTCAATGGCGAAACCCGGCGCGTCGGTGGCGATCTCGAACAGCACGCCGCCCGGTTCGCGGAAGTAAATCGAGTGGAAGTATTGCCGGTCCTGCACGGGCGTGACGCGCAACCGCGCCGCCGTCAGCGTGCGCAACCACTCCCCTTGCGCCGCGTCGTCCGGCGTGCGCCACGCGATGTGATGCACCGTTCCCGCCGCCGACTGTCCGTAGGGTAGACTGGGCGTGTGCAGCACATCGAGGACGTTCGCGGGTGCGCCGTCCGCCGCGAGGTAGCGCGTGCGCTGCTCGCCCGTCGGGTCGGTCATCTCGCCGACAGGGGCGAAACCGAGCGGCACCCGGAGGAGCGCGTCGGTGTCGTCCGTCTCCCGCAACGAGACGGTGACGCCGTGGAAGCCGCGAATGGCCTGTTCCTCCGACACGCCGTTTCCACCCCAACCGGCACGCGCATCATCAGCCACGCCGATCAGTTCGAGGGATATGCCGTCCGGGTCCACGAAGCGCAGCACTGGCTCCCCGAAGCGTTCACCCGCGTCGCTGACGCCGACACCGTGCGCATCGAGCCGCTGCCGCCAGTAGTCGAGGGCGGCGGCGGGAACGGCGTAGGCGGTGGCGGTGACTTGCCCCGCCCCGCTCCGGCCCCGGCTCGAACCGGGCCACGCGAAGAAGGTGAGGATCGTGCCGGGGGAGCCGAGGCCGTCACCGTAGTAGAGGTGGTAAGCACCGGGGTCGTCGAAGTTCACGGTGATCTTGACGAGTCGCAGGCCCAGTACCCCGGTGTAGAAATCGAGGTTCGCCTGCGCGTCGCCCGTGATCGCCGTGACGTGGTGCAGGCCGGGAAGGTGCTTCGTGCCGATGTTCGTGGTGCTGCTCATGGTCGTCGCTCCGAACCATGACGGGGGACGATTCCCCCAACGGCACGCGGCCCTATCGTTGCATCGCCGCGTCCCACTCCCCGAAACGACGGGCGTACGCTGGCTATTCCACCATTCGTTCAGGGCGAACCGCCAAGACGCCAAGACGCCAAGGGGAACGGAAAGAATGTACGAGAAAAATGTAGGGGTATGTGAAGTAAAAACGAGTAGTCAGATTAAACCCCATTTCCGTTTCCTCTATCTGTTTTCTGGCTCCCCTTGACGTCTTGGCGTCTTGGCGGTTCACCCGTTTTGCATTTCGGGCGGTGTACAATGGGACACATGCGGGCCACAGCGCGGTGGCCTCCTTGTGACAAAAACAAAGCGAAGGAACCCCCTGCATGAGCGTTTCGCCCGATCTCACCGCCGCCGCGCCCCTCGAAACAGACGCGGCCCGCGACGATGCGCCCGCGCTCTCCACGCGGCGGCAATACTGGATCATCCTCGTACTCGGCCTCGGTAGCTTCATGGCGGCCCTCGACCTGATGATCGTCGCGCCCGCTTTCCCCACCCTGCGGGCGGAGTACAACATCTCGGAACGCGCCGTGGTCTGGGTGATCGGCATCTACGCCGTGTTCAACGTCCTCAGCCTGCCGACGATGGCGAAACTGGCCGACCGCTACGGGCGGCGGAACATCTACCTGCTCGACATCGCGCTCTTCGCCGCCGGGTCGCTGCTCGCCGCCTTCGCGCCGAACTTCGGTGTGCTGCTTCTGGCACGGGCGATTCAGGCCACGGGCGCGGGCGGCATCTTCCCCACCGTGAACGCCATCGTGGGCGACACTTTCCGCAAAGAGCGGCGCGGCCTCGCGTACGGCATCACGGGGAGCTTGTGGGGGATGGCGGCGATCCTCGGCCCGAATCTCGGCGGCTTCCTCACCCAGCGGGCGTCGTGGCACTGGCTGTTCCTCATCAATCTGCCGATTGCCGCGGCGGTCTTCGTGGGCGGGATGCGCGTGTTGCCCACGGAGCGCACCCGGCGCACCGGCCCGCTCGATGTGCCGGGGCTGGTGTTGTTCTCGCTGGCCCTCGTCGGCTTCATGGGGGCGTTGAACAGCCTGAACGGGAGCGACTTCGCGGGCAGTTTCGCGTCGCCGCTCGTGCTGGCATCGCTTGCGGTCTTCGCGGTGTGCGGCACGGCATTCGTGTTCGTGGAGCGGCGGGCGGCGTCGCCCGTGATCCCGCCGTCGCTCTTTCGCCACCGGAACTTGCGCCTCGCGGACGGCTTGGGGGTGGTCGCGGGGGTGGTGGAGGCGAGCATCGTCTTCATGCCGACGCTGGCGGTGGTGCTGCTCGGCTACAGCACCGAGCAATCGGGCTACTTCCTCACGCCCGCCGCCCTCGTGCTCGGTTTCGCCACGCCGCTCGTCGGACTGATGCTCGACCGCTTCGGGCCGCGCCCGGTATTAACGGCAGGAACGCTCGTCACCGCCCTCGGCCTCTATCTGATGAGTGCGGTGCGCGACACACCGAGTTTCCTGTTCGCGCTCGTGGTCGGCGGCTTGGGCCTGTCGTCGCTGTTGGGTACACCGCTCCGCTACCTCACCGCGAACGCCGCGCCCGCGCCGGAACGCGCCACGGCGATGGCGGTGCTTTCTATTAGCACGAATGTCGGCATCGCCCTCGGTGCCGCCCTGTTCGGTGCGCTCGCAGGCAACGAGACGCGCCCGCTCGAAGGGGCGTTGCGCGGGGCGTACGTCGTGCTCGCCACCATTGCCTTCGCATCGGTGGTGCTGGCCCTGATGATCCCCGCACGCACGCCGGAAGAGATCGCCGCCGTACATGCCGCCGCCGCCGAGAAGCGCGAACGCCGCGCCCGCCGGAGAACTGCATCGCCGCCCGTCACAAGCAACGAATGACGAATGACGGATGACGGGAAACAGGTGCGATGCCTCGATGCATCCGGCACCCGTCATTCAGGGGAGCGGGGATGATTGTCACGATCCGCGCAGTCATCGCAGAACGCCTGTTCAACGACATGGCCCCGACGGGCGAGAAGCGGTACCCCGGCTGGCTCGTGGATTTCGGCACCCCGCACGGCGACGGGCGCGGCTGGTATATGGGCGAGGGTTTTCGTGTCCATACCGAGAACGGCCCCGCGCCGCCCCCGCTCGGTGTGCCGCTCCCGGTGGAACTCGATTGCGGCAGCGATTTCACATGGAACACCGACATCGCGCCCGTGGCGGGACGAGAAGCAGCATATCCCGGCCTCGCACTCGACGGCGCGGCGATGCTGCTACGCGGCATTCTCGTGTCCATCGCGCCATCGGGCGCGACGACGATACGGCTCCACGCCGGTGACGACCTGCTCGCCGCGATGACGCACGGCAATCCGCCGCCCCTCGGCACCCCGGTACTGCTCCGGGCGCGGCGGCTGTTCCTCTACCCTATCGCTTCAATTCTTTGACATCGCGGGACACTTCTTCATCATTGGGTAGGGGCGGTTCGTGAACCGCCCGCCTTGCCATGCTCGGTGCTTGCCCCCCGGCCTCGTACCCGCCGGGGGTGGGCGGTTCACGAACCGCCCCTACAACCATGCTACCGCTGTCTACCCCTGCGCCAGCACCCGTTGCGCCTCGATATAGCAGATGACGCGCTGCCCTTCGGGGCGGTAGAGGCGGTATTTGTCTGCGCCCATGTACTCCTTCGCCAAGTTGTCGGCGTGCTCCGCCGCGCCCGCTTCTTCGATGCGGACGACGGTACCGCGCACCTCGATGTAGCGGTACGAGTTCGTGGGGTCCACGGCAAGCACCGTAACGCGGGGATCGGCGAGCATGTCCTTGTGCTTCTGGCGGCCCTTTGCTGTGTTGATGCGAATGTGGTCGCCGTCGAGGTCGCACCACACGGGGGTGACTTGCGGTTGTCCGCTCGGCAGCAGGGTGGCGAGGCTCACGGTCGTCGGTGCGCCGAGCAGATCGCGGTACGCGGCGGGGATAGCGGCCATCGGGGTTTCCTCCTGCGTGCGGCGTGCGGCGTGTGTTCACCGTCTGTCGCACCGAGACTACCACAGACGAGCCGCTATTCCGCTCCCGATCCCGGTGGGTTCGCGGCGCGAAATAGGGTACGATAGCGGCGCGAACCCGACCGCGCCCCGCAGGAGGACCCGATGCGGAACCGCCCGCCCGCCGATCCCGAACAACCCGCGCCGCCCGCACCGCCCACCCCCGAACCCGCGTTCGATGCAGCCTTGCCCTTGCCGGAGGAGATGGCCGACCCCGCGACGCGCCCCGCGCCCCGCTTGCGCGACCTGTTTCTCGTGTGGTTCCGCATCGGGGCGTTCTCGTTCGGGGGCGGGGCGGCGACGCTGTTCCTGATGCGCCGCGAGTTCGTGCAGACACAACGCTGGCTCACGGGGGCGGAGTACAACAAGGCGTACGCCCTCTCGAAGCTCGTCCCCGGCACGAACATCATCGCGCAGAGCATCCTCATGGGGACGATGGTTGCCGGGGTGCGTGGTGGCCTCGTGTCGGTCTTCGCGCTCCTCGCCCCCGCCGTAACGGTGACGAGCGTACTCGCCGCCTTCATCACGCAGATGCAGCGGAACCCCCTCTCGCAGGCGATGCTCGCGGGCGTCGTACCCGCCGCCGGGGGACTGACCTTCGCCATCGTGGTGCAGATGATCGGGCGCAACGAGATTCGCGGCGCAGGCGGCATAATCCGGGCGGGGGTGGTGATGAGCGTCTGCGCCGCCGCGTTCGGGTTGCTCGGCGTGCCGGTGCCGGTGGTACTTGTGGTCGCCGCCGCGTTCGGTGCGCTCTTTCCGCGCCTCGCGGGGGTGGAGCCGGACGCCCCGCCCGACGCTACCGAGGCCGTCGCGTCCGCCGCGATCCCGCCGCCGCCCGCACCTGCGTCCGCACCAACCGAGGAGGTTCGACGTTGAATCTCTTGGCCTTGTTCTGGGAGTTCCTCAAGGCGGCGTGCCTCTCATTCGGGGGCTTGGGCAACCTGCCGATCCTGATCCAAGCCCTCGTGCAGGATCAGGGGTTGGCCTCGGAAGCGATGTTCGGGCAGGCTCTCGCGGCGGGGCGCATCAGCCCCGGCCCGAACGGGCTGTGGGTGGTCGCCCTCGGCTATCTGCTGCTCGGCCCCGCCGGTGCCGCCGCCGCGACGGTCGCCACGCTCATCCCGTCGTTCCTCATCCTGCCGCTTTCCGCCGTGTATAAGCGCGTGGAGCGGCACCCCCGCGTTGCCGGGGCCACGCGCACCATCGGCCTCGCGGTGGTCGGCACGCTCGCCGTGACCGCCGCGCAATTCGTGCTATCCGCCGCCGCGACGGGCGTGGTGCCGCTGCTCATCGCCGTCGCGGCCCCGGTGATCGTGCTCGCTCGCCCGCAGTGGAACCCCGTGTTCGTGCTCGTCGTCGCGGCGATCATCGGCGTGCTCGTGTTCTATCGGTGGTAGGGGAGGGGGCGCAGATGGATACGGACACGGACGCGACGATCAGGCGGCTGTTGCAGATCGCGGAGAACCAGCAGCACACGCTCGATGTGCTCGGTCGGCAAGTGGACGACCTGATGTTCTTCCAGCGGTTGGGCGACCTCGCGGACATCGAAATGGTCTCGTTCACGGGGCCGCCGCTCCGCATGCAACCGAACCCGACGGCGCAAGGGGCGGGCAACCCGCTCGTGCTGCGGGCCTACCTGTTCACCCCCCACGATCTCGACCGCGCCGCGCCGGGATCGCAACCGTTGCTCGTCTACGTCCACGGCGGCATCCACGCGAACTTCGGTTCCGGCTCGGCGCATATCGTGCGCGAGTTGCTTGTGCAGGGGTACACCGTGATCGCCCCGGAGTATCGCGGCAGCACGGGCTACGGCAAGGCGTTCTACGAGGCGATAGACTACGGGGGATTGGAGAACGAGGACACCTTCGCCGCCCGCAACTTCGCCGTGGAAACCTGCCCGTGGCTCGATCCGGCGCGGGTGGGCATCATCGGCTGGAGCCACGGCGGGATGCACGCGCTCATGAACATCTTCGACCACCCCGAAGCGTACGCTGCCTGCTACGCCGCCGTGCCGGTCTCCGACCTCGTGGCCCGCATGGGCTACAAGGGGCAGGGGTACCGCGACCGGATGAGTGCCGCGTACCATATCGGCAAGACTGCCGAAGAAGACGTGGCGGAGTACCGCCGCCGCTCCCCCGCGTGGCAGGCGTACCGCTACGCAGGGACGCCGCTGCTCGTCCACACCTCCACGAACGACGAGGATGTGAACGTGCTCGAAGTGGAACACCTCATTAAATCGTTGCAGATCACCGGGAAGCCGTTCGATCACAAGGTCTACGACGCGGCCCCCGGCGGACACGTCTTCAACCGCCTCGACACGCCGCTTGCCCGCGAGAGCCGCCGCGAGGCGTGGCAGTTCCTCGCGCCGCATCTGCGCCCTGCCCGCCCCGCGTGAGCAAGACGGCAATGTTTATTATGCGGTCGGGAGCGATTTCACGCGGGGAAACTGCTCGGATGCGGCCCGGACGAACTTCGCGTCGTCCGTCTAGTAGTCGCAGCCGAGGCGTTCCGCCACCGCGAGGTATTGCGCGTCGTATGGTGTCGGTTGCGCCGTTATCCGTGCGATGTCGGAGGCTCGTATCGCGTCTCCCGGTAGAATGTGTACGAGAGAGACCACGGCAAGCAGGCGGCGCAGCAGTTCGCGTGCGTCGGGTGCGGTAGCGACACCGCGCCGAACGTTCTGGTGCAGCACATTCGCCACTTCGCACGCAAACCACGAGGGCGCAACGGGTTGCACACCGTTCGCCAGCCACTCGCGCAGGAGTGTGCGAGCCTGAGTCGAACTCTGCTCCTGCAGCACCCACTTCGCCGCAACGCTCGCGTCCATCACCGCACGAGTAGCCGCAACGTTACTGCTCGAGTACATCCGCGTGTCGCCCTTCGCGGTCGGCGCGGAGTAGATCGGTGGTATTCCACGGCAACGGGTTGCCGCCGTTTATCCGACTGTCGCCCTCCGCGAGCCAACGCACCACCGCATCCGGGTCGGATAGTCCCGTCTCTCGCTGCCAATGGGGGACAGGCAGTGTTTCTTCGACGGGTTCGACAGGTTCGGGGGTAACGACCGCCGGTTCACCCGCAAGGATCGCTTCCATGTTGCTTCCTCCGTATGCCCTTCGCAGTTCTGTCCCTCGTAAGAGTATCACCCCTGCGCGAACACTGTCCCATCTGCGCCCCGCCCGCCCCCTCTCCCTATAAACAAACTGTCCGTATTGTTCGCGTGTAAATACATATTATTATGTCTTGTTATCGTCGCACTTCTGCCGTATGCTCGTGTACGGACAGGTGTGAATAAAACCCCTTGTCCGCGTACACGAGGGAGACACGGGGGAGTGGAGCGGCAATGAGTCGGATACAGGTGCGCCTTGTGCGTTGGTGCGGCGTGGTGGTGCTCTGTGGGGTGCTCGCCTCGCTCGGTTGGGCCGGGGTAGGGTTGGCGGCGGACGAGGGACAAGCCCGCGTGCGCGTGCTCGTCGCGGTGCCGGACACGCCAGGGCTGGACGTGGTTCTCGGCAACGGCACGCTCGTGGACGACGGGCCATATCGCACCCTCGGCGGTTATCAGACGCTGACGCAGGGAAGCTACGACCTGCGCGTCCTCGTGCGCGACCGCAGTACGACGCTGCTTACGCGCACGCTCACCTTCGCCGCGCCAAAGGATTATACGCTGATCGTCTATGGCACACAGGGCGACCGGGAGATTTCCCTCGCGGTGGAGACGGACAGCAACCAGCCAGATCGCGGCGGGCAGGCGCGGGTGCGCTTCACGAATCTGCAACGCGGTTCCGGGGCGATCACGCTCGCCACGAGCGGGGCGCAAGGCATCACGATTGGTGAGGCGACGTACGGCGTCACCGACGATTACACCACGCTAGCCCCCGGTACCACCACGCTCGAAGTACGCGGCAGCGACCGCCGCGTCACGGCGGCGGCGGACGTGAGTTTCTCCCCCGCCACGGTGGTGAGCATCTTCCTGCTCGGCCCCGGCGACAACGCGAGCGGGTCGGCGTTGCTCATCAATGTGGACGGCACGGGGGCGGGCAACACGGGCGGTACCGCAGGGGCGGGTACCGCAAACGCCCGCGCCACCGCCACCGCGCCGCTGCCCGCCGCGCCGACCGCCACGCCGAGGATCACGCCGACCGCGCCCCCCGGCTACAGTTTCTACGCCACCAACACCCCCGGCCCCGGCGGCGGGCAGACCGGCACGAACACGGGCGTCTTCCCCACCTCCACGCCCGTGGACGGGGTACGGCCCACGGTATCGCTCGGCACCGCCGCGACGCAGCCGAACTACACGCCCAGTGCCGCCCTGCGTCGCGCCGCTTTGCCCGTGCCGCCTTGCCCGGACAACCCGAACTGCCGCTGGTACACCGAGACGAACCACGCCGTCGCCAACGGGTTCAAACGCTTCTGGGAGGCGAACGGCGGTCAGGGGCGGTGGGGGATGCCAATCACCGAGGAATTCAGGGACACCTCGCTCATAGACGGTAAACTGCGCACGGTGCAGTACTTCGAGCGCACGCGGCTGGAGTACTTCCCCGAAAACCGGGGCAAGGCGGGCGAGGTGCAGGAAACGTCGCTGGGGCGCGAGGTGCTGCGGTTGCTCGGCGTCGCGGGGTAGCGCACGCGGCGACACGGCATAGGATGGATGAGGGTGAGCGCGGGCCGAACGCTCGCGCTCTCCGCATCTTCGCCGGTGAATCAGATCGGGAAGTGCGCGTCTTCTGAGTGGGACGAGCTGATAAACCGTAGCGACCAGATCGGGTAATGTGAGGCGTTCCTTGTGGTGCGGGCTTCAGCCCGTGATTCGTCTTGCGGGCGGGAATCACGGGCTGATGAACCTTGACAACTTGATCCGGTAATCGTGGAGGGCGGGCTTTCGCCCGCCATTCCGAAAATTACGGGCCGAGGCCCGCCCCATCAATTACTGGATCAAGTTGTCAAGGTCATAAGCCCGCCTTGATGCCGCCTACACTGCGAACCCCTTCGAGAACCGCTCCAAGAACCAGATCAGGCCGTGCGCGTTCTCTGGGTAGGATGGGCTTCAGCCCGTCGTCCGGGGACGACGGGCTGAAGCCCATCCTATCAGTACCTGAACAGGCCGTTGAGGTTCATCGGCCTGCCCCCAACGCCGCCCTACCGCTCGCATATCCCCTTGCAACTCGCGCCAGTCGCGCTATGCTATGAGCGTACGTACAACTTGTACCCACGGATGGGGTAGCGACACGAGCGGGGAAAGGGGATCGAGCGATGCGAAACGGGACGATGACGCGATGGGTCTGCGGGGGCGCGGCGGTGCTGCTCCTGTCGGTGTGCATGATGCTAGGGATGACAGACGGACGCACGAATGTCGCGGCGGCGGGGCAGTTTCGCGTGCGTGTCCTGATGGCGGTTCCCGACCTCGCGGGGGCGGATGTGTGGCTGGACGACAATAAGATCGCCAGTACCGCCGCCTTCAGGACCGTGACCGCCTACGGGTCGCACGAGGCGGGCGACTACTCCTTGCGCGTCTTCCTACCGGGGCAGACGAACCGCACGCAGGCCATCGTGAACACGTCGTACAAGTTCCTCGAACCGAAGGACTACACCCTCGTGGTGCGCGGCAAGAGTGCCGACAGCAGCGTGCGCGTCACGGTGGAGGTTGACCGCAACACGCCCGACGCGAGCGCGGCGCGGTTGCGCTTCGGTAACGCCCTCGGCGGCACGAACACGCTCACGCTCGCGTTGTCGGGGTCGAATACGGCACTCGGCACGGTGAGGTTCGGGGAGACCGCCGACTACACGAGTGTACCCGCCGGGACGTACGAGGTTATCCTGAGCAACGGCGGCACCGCGATCACGAAGGGGAGCGTGACGCTCGCCGCGAACACGGTGGTGAGCGTATTCGCGGTCGGGACGCTGAATGGTGCCGCCGCCGCCGCGCCCGCCCTGCTCCTCATGCAGGACAACCCCACGGGCGCATCCCCCACGGTGCTGAGCGCGGCGACGCCCACCGTCATCGCCGCCGTCACCGCGACGATGACGATGCCGCCGATCATCGTCACCACGCCCGTGCCGACGCAGGCTCCGCTCTACATCGCGCCCACGCCCGCCGCTCGCGCCAGCGAGGCGATGCGCACCGCCCTCGCGCCCGTGCCGAAGATCGCGGACACGACCGCCAAACGGTGGTTCGACGCCACGGGTCATACGCTCGGCGGGCCGTTCAAGCGGTACTGGGACTCCCACGGCGGTCTGGAGCAATTCGGCTATCCGATCACCGAGGAGTACATGGAAGTCTCCGCGACGGACGGCAAGACCTACGTGACGCAGTACTTCGAACGCGCCCGCTTCGAGTTGCACCCGGACAAGGCCGGAACCCCGTTCGAGGTGCAACAGGGGTTGCTCGGTCGGGAACTCATCAAGATGCTCGGCACGTAGCGCGGCATATCGCACCGTTTGACACGGGCGAACACGCGTTCTATCGTGCGTCCGGGCTGCTCATGGCCCGGACGTTTTCGTTGTCCGGGTGAGGCAAGAGGGAGAAGGCGGATGCTCGGCAAAGAGATGCTGACCGCGATGTTCGCGTTCAGCAACGCGATGAACCTGCACCTGCTCGACTGCGCCGACCGTGTGAGCGAGGAGCAACTCGACGCGCCCTCGGAGTACAGCGAAGGCGGCATCCGGGTGACGCTCCGGCACGTACTCGGCGTGGAGTGGGAGTGGGGAACGATGGGCCGGACGCGCAAGGCTCTGACCTCCCCGCCGCCCTTCTTCCAGAACCCGACGCTCGCCGCAATGCGGGGCATCGCAGCGGAGGAAGCCGCCGCGATGCGTACCTTCCTCGACGGCGCGACGGACAACGACCTACGCGAGAGCTTCGCGGTCGAGCGGAGCGGGCGGACGAAGCGGTTCGTGGTCTGGGAGGTGCTCGTGCATCGGGCTTACCACAGTGCGCAACACCGCAGCGAGGCCGCCGATCTCCTGACGCAGTACGGACAGTCGCCGGGGGACATGGACTTCCTGTACTTCTTGCACCCGGAGTTGCGGTAGTCGCCGCAAGGAGAGACGCCGCATCTCTCGTAGGGGCGGTTCGTGAACCGCCTGCCCCGGTGGGTCGGTACTGGAAGGCAAGCACCGGGTGCGGGGAGGAGGGCGGTTCACGAACCGCCCCTACGAACGGGACGCACCGGGAACAAAGACCCGCATCCCGCCGTTCCGCCCCGTGCATCGGGTGGTCGCGCCACCACGCGAGGGGAGCGGTGCGCGTCCTTTCACCGATCTCTCGCCTCCACAAAACCGGGGGCCGACGGTGGAAGGCCATCACGTTCGAGTCTCCATCGCTCGACCAATTGGGCGATATGTGAATGTTCCACATGAAACCCGTCCTCGCTTCCGCCGGGAGCGAGGCGTTTCTGTCTGCATGAAGGGGCTACCGTTCCTCGCGTCATCGGGGAACCGGCGCGGCGCGGTAGGGATGTTGCCGACGCCCTACAATCACCGGGACGGCGGCGGGCATAGGGTGAGGGGGAGCGCATGGGAGTGATGGCGGAGATCGAGGCGGCAACGCTGGCGGCGGGAGCGGTGGCGGTATGGTGGCTCGGTCAGAGCGGCTATATGGTCAAGACGCCGGGGGGTACGACGGTCGCCATTGACCCCTATCTGAGCGATTCGCGCAGCGACGGCGGGCGACACATTCGCCGCTTCCCGCCGCCTATCGCGCCCGACGACCTGCGGTGCGACGCCATCTTCTGCACGCACGACCACCCCGACCATGCCGACCCGGAGACGTTGCTGCCTGCCCTGCGCAACTGCGATGCGCCCGTGATCGGGTCGCCGTCGGTGTGCGATCATCTCGTCGCGCTCGGCGTGGCATCGGCGCGGTTGCAGCCTTTCAGTGTGGGGGACGCATACGCGGTGGGTAGCGACCTTGCAGTCACGGCGACATTCGCGCTGCACGGCCCGCCTGCCCCCGCCGACCGGCTACCGGGTCGCCCCGTGTTCGATCCCATCGGGTTGCAGGTGACGTGCGGCCCGGTGCGCTTCTACCACGCGGGCGACACGCTGCTCGACGAGCGTCTGTTCGCGGTCGTGGTGTTCGCGCCGCAGACCGTGTTCCTGCCGGTGAATGGGCGGGGCGGGAACATGAATGCGCGTGAAGCGGCGGAGTTGACGCGCCGCCTCGCGCCCGCCGTCGCGGTACCGATGCACTACGGCAGCATCGCGCAGAACGACGCCGACCCGCAGGCATTCGTGGACGCCGTGCGGGAGTTGGGCGTCCCCACGCGGGTCGTGCTGTTGGAGGCGGGACGGCGGTACGACCTTACAGGAGAGGGATTACACGGGTCGTCCCCGTAGGGGCGCGGTTGTTGCCACACTTGCCACAGTGGTCGCCGCTGTCGTGACGGCAGGGCGCGTCGCGGTTGCCGCCGCCGCGATCCCACCGAGGAAACCGCGCCGCGTCAGCCGTGATCGTCGCTCGTCGCTCGTGTCGCCCGTGTCGCCCGTGTTGCCCGCATCGCTCATTGCCGCCCCCTTCCCGCACTTGCCGCGACCGCCGCGATTGACGACGGTTGCACATGTCCATGTACCCACACCGCGAGACTCGTTCGGAGTTCAGCCGCGCACCGAGCCGGCGGTGAGGCCGGGGATGATGCGATCCACGAAGAAGATGTAGAGGACCACGACGGGCAGCGAACCGAGCACGGAAGCCGCCATCAGTTCGCCCCAGAGGAAGGTGTCGCCCCGGATCAGTTCGCTCGTCACCCCCACGGGGAGCGTGCGCCGCGCCGAATCGGTGATGAAGATCAGCGAGTAGAGGAATTCGTTCCACGACTGCGTGAAGGCGAAAATGCCCACCGCGAGGATACCGGGGGTGGCAAGGGGGAGGACGATGCGCACGAGGGTGACGAGGCGCGTCGCGCCGTCTATCCGCGCCGCCTCCTCCAGTTCGCCGGGGATCGAGCGGTAGTAGCCCATCAGGTACCACGTACAGAAGGGGATGAGGAAGGTCGGGTACGTGAGCATCAGGGCCGGCCGGGTGTTCAGCAGGTGGAAGCCGTTGACGACCCGCGTGAGGGGCAGAAAGAGCAGCGTGCCGGGGATGAGATAGGTGATGAACATCAGCCACCCGATCAGGCTGGCGCCGGGAAAGCGCAACCGCGAGAGGGCGTACCCCGCAAGCACGCTGGCAAAGAGCGAGAACCCGACCGCGACCGCAGTGGTGAGCGCAGAGTTGAGGAACCACATCGGGAAGTTCGTACGTTGCACGAGAAACAGGTAGTGGCTGAAGTCCGGCGGCGTGGGCAGGTACGGGTTCAGTCGCGGATTGTACAGGTCTTCGTTGCGCTTGAAGGAGACCACCAGCATCCACGCCAGCGGAAAGAGCGTCACGACCGTGACGACGAGCAGGGGCAACTGAAAAACGAGCAGGCGACGCAGGCGGCTCTCGCCGTGGGCCATCATGTCTGGCGTTCCCTTCGGATAAGCACGATCACCCCGAACACCAGCCCGCTCAGGAAGGGGAACATCGAGAGCGACACCGCCGCCCCTAAGTAGGTCCGCAACTGATTCTGGACGGGATAGCGGCAGGTGAAAGCCCGCCGCATCGGGAGAAACCCGCAGGCGAAAGCCCGCCGATTCCGTCCAAATCTCGCTGCCGACCTACTTAGCCCCACGTTGCCGCTTGCCAGCCCCACCTTGTAGGCATAGGTCGAGAAAACCTGCGTCTGGTTGAACGGCCCGCCCCCCGTGAGCAGGTAGATCAGTTGAAAGTCCGCGAGCGTGACGATGGTGGAGAGCAGCAGCACCGTGAGGATCACGGGGCGCAAGAGCGGCAGCGTGACGTAGCGGAACCGCGCCCACGCCGCCGCGCCATCGAGCTGCGCCGCCTCGTACAACTCGACGGGGATCGCCTGCAAGCCGCCGAGGAACGAGAGCGCGAAGAACGGCACCCCGCGCCAGACATTCACCGTGACGAGCGCGACCATCGGCAGCGGCAGCGTGAACAACCAGTTCGGCGGCGTCTTGACGATGCCGAGGTGCAGGAGTGTCCAGTCGAGGATGCCGAATGTCGGGTCGAGTATCCACGACCACGCGAGCGTGCTGAGGACGGTGGGGACGATCCACGGCAGCAGCAGGGCGGCCCGCACCACGGTGCGCCCCCGGAAGGATCGGTTGAGCAGGTGCGCCACCGCCAGCCCGAAGGCGACCTTCAGCACTTCGGTACTCACGGTGTAGACGAGCGAGTTGCGCACGACGAGATGGAAGATTTCGTCGTCCCACAGGCGTGCGTAGTTGCCGAGGCCGACGAAGCGCAGCACCTCGCCGGGGGAGCCGGTGTTCAGGCTGAGCCAGATGCCGTAGCAGAAGGGATAGGCGAGGAACACCGCGAGAATCGCGGCGGCGGGCAGCAGCAGCAGATAGGCGAACACCGCTTCCTGTTCCGCCAGCCGCGCCAGCCGCGCCCCCATCCCGGCGGGGATCGGCGGCGCGACCGGGCGGGCGGGGGCGGGGGCAGTCGCGCTACGGCGCATAGAGTTTCTTCATCTGCGCATCCGCAGCCGTCAATGCCTCCTGCGGGGCGATGCCGCTCTGCACCTTGGCGAACATGTTGACGATCACGTCCTGCTGCCAGACCTTCGCGGCGTTCTGGTTCGGCGGGCCGGGATACCCCGGCCACTTCCCCTGCGCCAGCAGCAGGGTGTAGGGGGCCAGTTTCGGGTCGTCCTTGAAGACTTTCGCGTCGTCGTAGGCGTGATACGCGCCATTGTTGTAGCCGGAGGCGGTCGTCAGCCACGCGGAGTGCTGCTCCGGTTGCAGCAGGTAGGTAAGGAGAGCTTGCGCCCCGTCCGGGTTGCCGCTCCACTTCGTCACGCCGTAGGAACGCGACGGGGTATAGATCGCGCCGCCGCCCGGCCCCTTGGGTGAGATCGCGTTGTCGGTCGCCATCGCAAGGGCGGGGTCCGCCGTTTTCGCCTGAATGTAGACGCTGGCCCCGTTGATCGTGGCGGAAATCGTCTTCGCGGCGTAGGCCCGGTTGTTGCCCGAACCGTCCCATGCGTACCCGGCGGGGTCGCAAGCGTCCTTCATGAACTGCTGCGCCCACTTCAACGCTTCGAGTGCCTCCGGGGAGTTGAGCGTCACCTTCGTGCCGGTCTCGTCGGTCTCTTTGCCACCGAAATTCCAGAGCACCGAGTAGCAGTTGGCACGGGCGTCGCCATTGCTCGCCGCGAGCGACCAACCGATGGGGTGGCCCGCCGCCTTCAGCTTCGTGCCTGCTTTCATGAGGTCGTCCATCGTGGCGGGGAACTTGTCGTAGCCCTGCTCCTTGAGCCAGTCGGTGCGGTAGATCCACGCGCTCGGAAAGAAGGTGAAGGGGATGGCGCGGTAGACACCGTTCACCTTGCAGTTGTTGTCAATCGTGTCGTACGTGCCTTTGAGTTGCGTCTTCAGCGTGTCCACGGTCCGGGTCACGTCGAGTAGGCTGGAATTGTAGAGCCACGCCTCGTAGTCTTGCAGCAGGACGATATCCGCGCCGGACTGCGCACTGACGGCGGCGGCGATCTTGTCGCCAATGGCGGTGTTGGCGACGATCTCCACATTCACCGGCGTGTTGGCGTCCTTGCTCCATTGCGCGACTTGTCGCTTGAACTCGGCGTCCGCCGCGTCTACCATGCCCGTCGCCTGAAGCATCTGGATCGGTTTGTTGTTGCCTGTTGTCGCGGGCTTGGCGACCGTTGCCACGCCCCCCGCACCGCCCGTGGTGGCGGCAGAGGCGGCAGTTGGAGGGGTGGTGCCGCTCGTCGTCGTCGTGCGGCTCACGGTTGCGGTCGGGGCGGCGGCCTCGTCGCCGCACGCCGCGAGGATTGCCGCACTCGCCGCCGCCGTGATCCCACCGAGGAAACCGCGCCGCGTCAGCCGTGATCGTCGCTCATCGCCCGTGTTGCTCGTGTTGCCGGTGTTGCCCGTGTTGCTCGTGTTGCCGGTGTTGCCCGTGTTGCTCGTGCTGTTCATCGTGCGTATCCCTCCCTGTACGGGGGTCATCGCGCATCGCACACCGCCGGAACACGAATGCACCGACGCACGCGCCCCCACGAGCGCATGTCGTCGCGCCCGCACCGCTCCCCATCTCGTTCCTGTTCTGACGTTCTCAGCGTATACGGATACGAATGCACTGTCAAGCGGCAGGCACGAAAGAGGCTCCCACGGGAATGGGAGCCAAACACGAGGAACGGGTAGGGATGTGCTAACGGAAGAGCGGCACGGGCGTGTACGGCCCGCCGGGAAGGAGGCTGTTGGCGTCCATGCCGAGCCATGTGCCGAGCATGGCGGCGTAGACCTGCCGGAAGTCCTGCTGCACGCGCAGGTTGCCGTTGTCGAGATCGGCGAGGTTCGGGGTGTCGCCGTAGATGCCGCCCTTGACGCTGCCGCCCATCACGAACACGGGGGCGGCACTGCCGTGGTCGGTGCCACGGCTGGCGTTCTCGGCGGGGCGACGACCGAACTCGGAGAAGGTCATCAGCGCAGTGCGGTCGGTGTGTCCGTGCGCGGCGAGGTCCTGCCAGAATGCACCGAGGGCATCGCCGAGGTAGCCGAGCAACTGCTCGTGGGTGCCGCGCTGGTTCGAGTGGGTGTCGTAGCCGCCCGTGGCGAGGTAGAGCACCCGCGCCCCGACGCCGCCATTAATCATTTGCGCCACCGTCTGCAAACCCGCACCGAGCTGCGAGTTCGGGTACTTCACGGCGGGGGTGTAATTCGCCGCGACCCGTGCCACGCCGCCCATTGCCTCTTGCGCGGTCGCGTGGCTGCGCGTGATCGTCTTCGCGTAGCGGTCGCTGTCGGGTGTGTTCTGGTTCATGTAGTCGAAGATGGCGGAGACGGCACCGGGGTCTATCTTGCCCACGGGCTTGTAGGCGAAGTCCTTCAGGGAGTTGCCGAGGGAGATGTTCACGGGCCGCGTCCCGATGAGCGCACGCGGGGTGGTGATGCCGAGGCTGGCGGCGACGAGGGCGGGGTGGTTCGAGAGGTGGTCGAGGGCGTGACCGAGCCAACCGACCGAGCCGACATTCTTGTCGTCGCCCGTCACCCAGATATCGGTGCTGCGGAAGTGCGAGAAGTTCGGCGTCGGATACTCCACGCCCTCGACCACGGCGAGTTTGCCGTCGTTCCAGAGCGGCAGGAGCGACTTGAGGGCCGGGTGCAGCGCGAGGCTATCCGAGATCGGCAGCACATCGCTGGCCTTCTGCCCCACGGTGGGCCGCAACTGCGCGTACAGCGGGTCGCGGTAGGGGATCACGGTGTTCAGGCCGTCGTTGCCGCCGCTCAGTTGCAGCACGACGAGGACGCGGTCTTCGGGCTTGCCGGGAACATTGCCGCCGCCCGGTTCGCCGGGGGTGTAGAAGGGGGCCGGAGCCGCCCCGACTTTCGGGGCAAATCCCTCGAAGAGCGGGATGCCGCTGGCGGCGAGGCCGATACCGAGCGCACTGCCCGCCCCGACTTTGAGGAATTGGCGGCGCGAGGGCATCAGCGGTTCGCGGTCGTGGGGATCGTGGGACATGGTTGCTCACTCCATTCGCAGTGGCTCCGTAGCCGGTAGCCGACAGCCGGTAGCCGGAGAAATGCGTCGTATTCAACTGGCTACCGGCTGTCGGCTACCCGTTACCGAGCTACCGCGTCTGGTACCCCGCCCCTGCAAGCAGGATTTGCGCGACGGCCCGCTTGCCGTCGCCCGTTTTTCCGAGGTCGAGGAGGCGGTCGCGCAAGCCGTCCGGGATCGGGACGCCGCCCAATCGGTCGCTCAGTTGGGCGAGCGAGTCGGCATCCATCGCACCGCCGAGCATCCCGGCCTTCTGCACGATTGGCCCCGCGAGGTTGTAGCGCAGCACCTGACTGGACGGGCTGATCCACGACATGCCACGGGAGAAGCCGCCGACGTTCGGCGGGAAAAACAGCGTCATCCCCTGCTGCTGGAGGATTTGCGACACGCGCAGGCCGTCGAAATCCACTTCCAGCCCGCGCAATGCGCCCATTGTCCACGCGACGGGGTGCTTGACGTGCGCCCGCTCCGCTCGCTCCGGCGTGAAGGCCGGGGAGAGGAACATCGCCCGCAACACGGCGCGAATCTCGCCGCCGGTGGCACTCCATGCGGCGAGCATCGGGGCGAGGTCAGCGTCGGCGGGGTCGTCCGCCACGAACCACGCGAAGAGCTTGCGCGAGATCGTGCGGGCGGTCTGCGGTCGGTCGGCGAGCATCCGGCTGATGTCGTCCATCGTGAACTCCCCCGTTTGCCCGAACACGGTCTTGGTGCCGGTATCGAAGCGGTTGCGGTTGAAGGCGACCACCCCGGTGTAGGGTTCAATCGTCCAGCCGGTGCAGGCGCGGGCGGCCTCGCGGATGTCGTCCTCGGTGTAGTTGCCGAGGCCGACGGTGAAGAGTTCCATCACCTCCCGCGCCCAGTTCTCGTTCGGTCGGCCCTTCACCGAGGTGTTGCCGTCGAGGTAGATGAGCATCGCGGGGTCTTTCGAGACCGCTATGAGCAGGTCCACGAACTTGCCCGCGCCGCGCTCGCGGAAGGTCTGGTTCTGCTCGCGCATCAGGGCGGGGTAGCGCACCTTGTCCACGCCCGTGGCGAAGTGACCGTGCCAGAACAGCGTCAGGTTCTCCTGCAAAGGGGTGGAGCCGGTGCGGAGGCGTTCGGCCCACCAGCGCGAGATCGCCTCGTTGCCCTCGCGGATGGCGTCGTTGCGGGCCTTCTGGTTCGCGGCGATCTCGTCCGCCGACGCCCCTTGTTGTGCAGTGCGCGGCTGCGGGATGAGCGGCACCTCCGGGGCATCGGGGGCGGGGGCATCGGGGAAGTTCAGCAGGTCGTCCACGGCGGCGGCGTAGCCCTTCGCGGCGGCGGCGTCCACCTGCACGGGCGTCGCCCCCAGCCCCGCCCGCCAGAGCAGCAGTTGCACGCGGTCGCGGTCGCTCATTGGTTCGCCCCCTGTCGGTGATTCTGCCGGGTCTTCTGGCGGTATCGCGGTATGGCGGTCATTGGTGATTCCTTCGCGGCGGTGCGGCGGTACGTCGGGTCGCTACCCCTCACACGAGTGAACGCGGGGAATAGTTTCATCGTGACGCGATGCGGCACAATGTTTGTGCGTCTCCCTGTCGGCGGTCGTTGCACGGGAAATGCGCCTAACCCCCCTACCGCCCGGAGGACACCCGCCTTTCCCGTAGGGAAGGGGGACGGGGGGTTAGGCGCATTGCGTACGAGAACGCACACGCCCTTTCACCGGACATGCGCAACGGGGCGCGTGGGTGTTATCTGTGTTATTCTCGCGGCGGGTGGGGCGGGAAATGGTCAACAGGGGGCATGATGGCGGGCATGAATCAGTACCAGCGGCGGTGGTCCACGAACGGGGCGCGTTCGCGCTCGCGGGGTGCGACGATGGGGCGCGGGTTCGTCGTCTTCTCGGTTCTCGCCGCCGTGACGGTGGGGCTGTACTTCTTCGGTTTCCTCGAAAACGCGGGGCGGGAGGCGACCGTTCCCGTCGCCATCGGCACCATCGTGCCGCCCCCCGCCCCGCTCGTGGTGCCGACGCCAGTCAGCACGACGGGCGAAGCGACGCAACCCTTCGGCACGCTGCCGCCCGTGCAGCCCTTCGGGGAGGCACCGGGGTTTGCCCTCGCCTACGAACGCTCCGGCCCCTTCACGGGGGGAGCGGCGGCGGCGGACGTGTTCCGCATCGCGTGGGCGAAACCGACCGTGGGCGAGGTGGACACCCTCGCACGGCGGCTCGGCGTCACCGGGCTGATCCGCGAGAAGGGCGGCGTCTACACCGTGACGGGCAACGGCACGCTGACCGTGGAGGCACGCGGCACGACCTACATCCCGCCCGCGCCGCTCCCCGCCGCCACGGTTCCCCTCACCGACGAACGCGCCGCCGCGAGTACGGCGCGGGGCTGGCTGCTTACCCGCGACCTGCTCCCGGCGGACGTGGGCCTCGTGGATGTGCGCTACGGCGCGGACGATGTGGACGTGATCTTCCACCCGAAAGCACTACCCGATCTGCTCTCGATCACGCCGGGGGTGCGCGTACGCTTGGGGCTGGACGGCACGGTGCGCGGCTTCACGCGGGCGTGGCCCTCGGAACTCGTCCCCGGCGCGTACGAACTCGTGCCGCTTGAAGCGGCGTGGGCGTCGCTACCCGCAAGCGCACAGGTCTCGATGAGCCTGCCCCCCGGTGCCGCGAATCCGCCCCCGGAGAGCGTGGCGAATGTGCTCATAGACAACGTCTCGGTCGCCTACGCTTACGCGAGCGGCGGCACCGCAGGGGCGGATTACCTGCAACCGATGTACGTCTTCCGGGGGGTCGCCACGGTTCCCGGTGTGGGCGTCCCCGTGCCGGTACGGGCCGCCGTTCCCGCCGTGCGTGACACGAAACGCCCCGCCGGGTAGACGAGTAGCCCGTTCGTCGCTCATTGCTCGTATCGGACGAAGGCGACCGCACGAGTGTGACGCCCGCCACCCAATACCCGACTACCCAATACCGAACGCCGCAGCGACGACACGGGCGGCGAGGGCGGCGCAGAGGAGCCAGACAATCACCACCGCGACGGCACCGGCGCGGCTTGTGGGCTTGCCCGCCGCCCGCAATTCCGCGACGCGAGCGCGGTGTTCCGCGAGCAGGGGGGCGGGGATGAGGCGGCGCACGAGCAGCACACCGAGCGGCACGAGCACGAGGTCGTCCAGATAGCCGAAGACGGGGATGAAATCCGGTATCAGATCGAGCGGGCTGAAGGCGTATGCGACCACGCACGCCGCGAGGATGCGGGCGGGCCACGGCGTGCGCGGGTCGCGGCAGGCGAGGGCGAGGGCGTACACCTCGTCTCGCACCCATCGTGTCCGCTCGCGGAGCCGTTCGCGCAGTGTCACCGGGACACCTCCCCATGTACGCAGCACGCAGCAAGGGCCGGGACACGTTCCCGGCCCTTCTACCGTCGGCTCGTCACGGGGGCCGCTATTCGACAGCGGTCTTGACACGGGTGCGCGTGGCCTTCGCCCGTGCGGGGGCAGAGGAGGAGGAACCATCCTCGGCGCGGTAGCCGGCGAAGATCGTCTCCAGCGCGTTGTTCAGCGTGTCCCACCGTCCGGCGGTGTACCGCAGCAGGCTCCGGTGGTTGAACACTACGGTGCGAAACTCGCCGAACTGCACGGTGTATTCCGGCTGCGCTTCCTCGCCCGACACCTCGACGATGCTGCCCACCGACAAGCGGCCCCGCTCCATCACGATCACCCGGTTCCCCACCTCGTACTGCATCGCATTCCCCCTGTTAACCCGGCTTTCCGGCGGCGTCGCGCCGATCACCGCGCTCTCGTGTAACGCTCTCTGTATACTACCTACGTCGCTGCGTCGCGTACGGATGTGGCCCGTGCGAGGTAATCTTCGCGTGGCGGCGCGAAAATATCGAGCACCCGCGTCCCCTCCGGGCCGGAGGTGGCGCGGTGGCCCGTGTGCGGCGGCACGGCGTAGACATCGCCGGGGCGCAACACCCACGGCTCCGCGTCTTCCGCCCCCACCGTAAGGTGCAGCTCGCCTTCCAGTACCACGCCGAGTTGCTCGTGCGGGTGCGCGTGCCACGGTACATCGCCGCCCGCCGCGACGGTGATGAAGTTCATCGTCACGCGCCCGCCGCTCCACAGGCGCATCAGCACGCCGGGGAACGGCTCCAGCCCCGCCAGTTCGGCCTGCGTTGCGCGCGCCGCCACGAAGGGCAGGGTCGGCGCGGCAGGGCCGGGTTCGGTGCGACGCTCCATGTGATAGTTTTCCCCTTCGCGCTCATTTCCCGTATACCGCGTTATGATAGCACGGGTGCTATCCCCATGCGAGACGAGGTTCTCCACATTTCCCCTCTGTGTGTGGGGACAAGTGGCGGTGGATAACTCCCCTCGCTGTTCTACTGTTCCCCCACTCCGTGTTTCTCGCACCGCGATGCGAGAAAGGTGAGAATTATCGCCCCGTCCGAGGCGAACGGCTATTGCCATAACCGATGGGGATAAAGCCCCCGAAACGGTGGATAATCCCGCCCGTTTGTGGATAATGCGTGTGTACGGGGTGCGAGGGGTCTCGCGGCTTTCGCGGCTGTGGACAACCAGCGGACGCGGCACGCTCCTGTCCCCGCCAATCGCGGCGCGGCGCGGGCCGTCTCCACGAGCGACGGAATGCGGGGATAACCTCTCCACCGGATGGTGGATAGCCTTCCGCCGCGCTCACGGCGAGAACGACGGTTATCCCCGCTGTCCACATCCCTACGGCTACCACGGATTTCCTTTTCTCTTTTTCCTAAGAATAATTCCCCAGACGAGTCAATGCCCTGTCCACTCCCGGCACAGTCCTGTTCCTCAAAGGCACAACCCCTTGCCGTACGTACACAGGCGTTGCGACAGGCACGGACACACGCCGCGCCGCCGCCTACCGAGGCAGGGAGAGAAGCGAAATAACGAGCGCGGATCATCCCCCCGCGAGCCGCGTCACGTCGTTGTGGACGCTCCAGAGGATTTGCAGCAGCACGAGGGTGAAGAGCACCGAGAAGAAGAGGATTGTCACGTCCCGGCGGGCGGGGTTCGGGCGGCTGCGGAAGTTGTACACCGGCACGATCAGCACGAAGTAGATCACCAGCAGGGCCAGCACCGCGAACACGAGATGCACCACGACCACCATCGCGCCCCGCTCCCTTCTCACCGCCCCGCTCGTGCGCCCCGCAATGGCCCGAAGCGGCCCGAAGCGGCAGTGTACCGGGCGTACCGGGACCGCGACAAGCCGCGCCGCCGCAGGTGTCCCCCGCCCCGCTCCGTGGCGCACGCTTCCGGTTTCCTTGACAGCGGCAGAATGACCCCGTACAACATGACAAGTTGAAGCACGAGGTTGCGAGTACAATAAGTACAATGCTCGTATCTCCGCGAGAGTAATTCCTGAGCAAGGAGGATAGTCATGGTCACGGTACGGGGACGAAACGGTCGGTCAGAGCGGTCGCGGTTCGCGGCATTCGGGCTGACGGCGATGGTGCTGCCGCTGCTGCTTGCGGCGTGCGGTGCCACGGGTCCGACCTCGGTTCCCACACGGGCAGCGACGGCGACGGCGGCGGCGGCGGCGGCAACGACCCCCGCGACGGCTCTCGCCGCCGCTTCGCCCGCGAACGCACCGACCGCCGCGCCAACAACGGGAACTACAGCAACAATCGCCCCCACCGCAGGGGGAGTTGCGCCAACTCTATCCACAATCACGAATCCGCCCGCGACAACGGCCCCGACGACCGCCGCTGCGACCGCCGCAAGCCCCGCGACGGGCGTTCCCGCAGGGCCGACCGCCACCCGCCCCGCGCCTACGACGACGACCGCGACGACCGCGACGACCGTTGCAACTGCGCCCGATGCACGCGGCCTCGCCCCGGCGCGGCGCGGCGGCGGCGGCACGCTCCGCCTCCTGTGGTGGCAGGCACCGACGATCCTCAACGCGCATCTCGCGGCGGGCAACAACAACAAGGACGCCGCCCGCGTCGTCACCGAGCCGCTGGCGACCACGAGCCTCAACAGCATCACGCCCGACATCCCCGTGCTGGCGCGGGAACTGCCGAGCGTGGCGAACGGCCTCGTCGCGGCGGACGGCAAGAGCGTCACATGGCGGCTGAAGGATGGCGTAAAGTGGTCGGACGGTACGCCCTTCACGTCCGCCGACGTGCGGGCGACGTGGCAGTACATCACGCGCATGGGAAGCGGCGCGACCACGGTGGTGCAATACAGCGGCATCGCCGATGTGGAGACGCCCGATGCGACCACGGCCCGCATCGTCTTCAAGGCTCCCACCGCCCTGTGGTTCGCCCCGTTCACGAACTTCGACGGCTCGATCCTCCAGCGGGCGCAGACCGAGCAATGCGCCGACGCGAGGAACTGCCCGATCAACGCCGCCCCGGTCGGCACGGGGGCATACAAGGTGCGCTCCTTCGCCCCCGGCGACAATGTGCAGTACGCGATCAACGAGAACTACCGCGAGGCGACCGCCCCGTTCTTCGACGCCATTGACCTCAAGGGCGGCGGCGACCCGACCACGGCGGCGCGGGCGGTGCAGACGGGGCAGGCCGACTACGCATGGAACCTGCAGGTGACGCCCGAAATCCTCACGCAACTCACGCAGTCCGGGGCGGCGATTGACCTCGTGGGTGGCGGCAACGGCGGCGTGGAGCAGTTGTTCCTCAACTTCACCGATCCGAACCGCGAGGTGGACGGCGAGAAATCCAGCACGAAGGCACCGCACCCGTTCCTCACCGACATTAAAGTACGCGAGGCGATCTCGTACCTGCTCGACCGCGAGGGGATCGCCCGGAACCTCTACGGCCCCACGGGCAAGGCGTGGTGCAATGTCACGCTCGGCACGGCGTCGGGCCAGTTGCAGAGCCGCAACACGACGTGCGGCTTCGACGTGGCGCGGGCGAATCGCCTGCTCGATGAGGCGGGCTACGTGCGCGGCGCGGACGGCGTGCGAGCGAAGGGGAATGTGCGCCTGACGCTCGTGCTCGGCTCCACGGTGGGTGCGGTGCGCGAGCGCGAAGGGCAGGTGGTGCAGCAGGCGTTCCGCATGGCGGGCATCGAGGCGACGCTGCGGAACACCGACGCCGGTGTCTTCTTCGGTCGCCCCGACAACCCCGATCAGCGGTTGCGCTTCGAGAAGGATATCCAGATGTGGACGTACGGCCCGGTGGTGCCGGATGCCCGCGACTTCTTCGAGAGCTTCACCTGCCGCCAGATTCCCCAGCGGGAGAACAGTTGGTCGCGCACGAACGAGGGCCGTTACTGCAACCCGGAGTACGACCGCCTGTTCGACACCCTCGACCGCGAGAGCAGCCCGGAACGGCGGGCGGCGATTCAGGTGCAACTGAACGACTTCGTGGTCGGGCAGTACGTGCGCCTGCCGATGGTGGACCGCTCGCAGGCGCAGGGACGGGCGGCGAACCTGCGCAACACGAATCCGCTCCCGTGGGATTCCGTGCTGTGGAACCTCGCCTACTGGCAGCGGGGGTAAGACCAAGACCCGATGCGGCACTGTGCGCACGGTCTTGGTATCAGGAGGCAGATTCGGCTACTCTCTCGTTCGTACGTGTTCGACAGCCCCACACCTTGCCCCTCCCCCGGCGAGTAGGACAAGATGGACACCATGAACACACCACGCACGGGGAGCGGCGATGCTCCCCGTGCGCCGCGTTGCGGGTAGTCGCTGCGGGGAATAGCGCACTGGCATCGGAGTTGCGGATTACCCGTAAAGACAGACCTTTGACCCGGTGCGCCGGGAAGACCGGGAGAACCGGGAGAGGAGCAGGCGATGAGCGACCGCCGCAACCGCGACACCGAGAGTTTCGTTCCCCCCACGCCGCCCGCCCCGAAGGTGCGCGGTTCCCACGATAACCCGCTGGAGATGGCGGCGGGCGGCGAGAACGAGCGCAAGGCGGGCGATGCGTCCCCGCCGGGAATGCCGAGCATGGCGAACGCCGTGAACAACGACGCACACGGCGACACCGCCGTACGCGACATGGACAAGGACACGACCCCCGCCGCTTCCGCCGCTTCCACCAACATGGGGCGCACTGACAACCCGCTCGGTACAGGCGTCGGCTACGCCGGCGAGGGGGCCGCGTCGTACGGCACGCAGGGGGCCACGGGCGACGACCTGCGGCTCGACGAGATCACTAAGCCGAGTGCGGACGGCAATACGTCCGGCGAGGTGCCGACCTCCACGCAGGGCAACCAGACGATTGCGGTGGCGATGCAGAATGCCGGTCGCGGCGACGTGCGGGCCGAGAACACGAGCGGCAGCGGCACCACGAGCCAGCAGGGCGGCACGCCCCCGCGCACGAGCGGCGGCATGAGCGATGTCGCGGGCAAGCCTACCACCGACACCCCGCAGAACCGGGGCGGCACGGGCGGCGGCAACAGCGGTGGGAGCGGCCCGTCGAACGCGGCGAGTGGCGGCAACGCCGCGAACCGTGGCAACAGCGGCGGCAGCCCGAACACGGGCGGGAACAACCCCGCGAACCGTGGCGGTGGTGGAAGTGGTAGCGGCGGCTCGTCGAATGCGGGCGGCGGTACCGCCATGAACCGTGGTGGCGACGCGCCCGCGAGTCAGGGCGGGAATCAGGGCAACAACGCGGGCAATCGCCCCGGTGGGGGTAACGCACCGTCTTCGCAGCTCGCGTCGTCGGGCAACGCGCAGAACCGGGGCGGTTCCGGCACGAACGGCGGCGGCACCAGCGGCACGGCGGGGCAACCGCGCAGTACGCCGCCGCCGCAACTCGGCGGGATGCCGGGTCAGCAGGCGGGCAACGACCGGAGCCAGGGTAGCGGCAGTCCGGCCCAACCGCAGCCCCCCTCCTCTCACGCCTCCACCAACCGTGGGGCCAGCGGCACGGGCAGTAGCGGGACGAGCACGAGTACGAGTACCGCCGGGGGTTCGGGACAAGGGACAGCGGGACCGAGCACCACGGGAACCACGAAGATGGGAGATGCAGCCGAAAGGAGCACCGCGAATATGTCCACCACACCCGCAGGGAACGCGAACGCCGCCGCGAAAGAGGCCACCGCCCGCGCCGATGCCGCCATCGCCAACGCGAAGACCGACGACGCCAAAGTGAAGGTCGCGGACGCGAAAGACGAGGTTGCGGTTGCCGCCGCCGCCGTGGGCGAGGCCGCGAAGACCGCCGCGAACGCCGCCGGAAGCCGTGCCGATGCGCAGGCGACGGGCGCGAAGCAGGAAGCCGAAGCGAAGGTCGCCGAGGCGAAGCACGCCGTCGAGGACGCACGCGCCGCCATCCAGCACAAAGCCGGGGACACGAGCGACACGGCGCACGACAAGGCCGAGGACGCCAAGAACGCCGTGCAGGGCAAGCTTGCCGACACGAAGGACGCCGCGCAGCACAAGGCCGACGACATGAAGGATGCGACACAGGATAAAGCGAGCGACGCGAAAGACGCCGCACAGGACAAGGTCGCTGCCACAAAGGACGCGGCGGAGGACAAAATCGCCGACGCGAAGGATGCGGTTGCCGACAAGGCCGACGACGTTGCGGACGCCGCGCAGGACACGGTCGCGGATGTGCGGGCGGCTGCTTCCGAGCGGGCCGAGCAGGTGATGGCAGTCGCGGGCGAGCGGGCGGAGCAGGCGAAGCAGGCGGCGGATGAGAAATCCACGCAGGCCGGGGCGCAACTCACGGGTTTCGCCACCACGCTGCGCGAACGGGTCACGAGCATGGACGAGGCCTCGCCGCTCACCGCCGCCGCCGCACGCACGGCGGACGTGCTCGATAACACCGGCCTCTACTTGCAGGCGACCACGCCCGACGACTGGGGCGACGACCTGCGCCGCCTGATCGAGCGACGGCCCATCGCCTCCGTGCTGATCGCGTCGGTTCTCGGCTGGATCCTGTCGCGCACCTTCGGCGGCGGCGGCGCACGCACGGTGATTATCCACCGCGACATCACCGACACCGCCCCCGCCGTGGTGCCGCCCGAAGCCTAGCGGCAGTCGGCGGT
>JAABUN010002973.1_pt1 | contig 27846 bp, 31 predicted proteins | sample 5559311 | NCBI WGS metagenome assembly JAABUN01 (sample SAMN10711877, study PRJNA513370) | rock metagenome | isolation source: Antarctica rocks | place: Antarctica: Victoria Land, Siegfried Peak sud
TCAGAAGTGAACGAGGAGCAACACGCTTTGCCATCCTGCGTTCGGTAATCGATACCACCATCAAAAACACTCAAAATGTTCTTGAAGCTCTTACCCTTTTGATTAATTTGGAACCTGAGTAGTTACGAAATATTATATTTGCCTACAGCTCTTTAAAGAAAGTATTTTAAAGTTTAAAGCAATTTAATATCCTATCTGCCACTTAAATTGCTAAGCTCTTGTACCTTTGGCAAGATTATTATATTACCTAAAGCATTATTAATCATTTAAAACTTTTTTTATGGGAAACATCCTTTATATCGTCGCTGTTATTCTTATTATTGGTTGGGTATTAGGTTTTTTTGCTTTTCATGTAGGAAGTGTAATCCACATATTGCTGGTAATTGCTGTTATTGCAATTATACTTCAAGTTATTAGAGGTGGCCGGACAGGTATTTAAGAAATTAGAGTATTAAATTGAACTCTTATTTAATATTTATGAGGGTTAATAAGAGCATGTTTTATTTAAGTGATTGTTAGAAAATGAATTCATTTAAAGTATAATTAAACTTATGCTTTAAATGAATCATTGTTGTGCAAGGTTATGTACTTCTATTTAAAAGTTTATATGTAAATTAAAAAAGACTGCAGTGCAGCCTTTTTTAATTTACATACAGTAATAATAATTACCCTGTATACCCACTACCAGCGCCAAAATTATCGTTCCCGCCGGTAGTATTACCTTTATTAGCAAAAACGTTTTTTAATTCTTCAGGCGCATATTGATCGTACAACTTTTTACCCTGTTCTTTTAAGGTAGATACTAAGTTTTGTTTTTCTTCTTCGCTCATTTTTGAATATTTGTAATAAGCCAATGCAGCCAGGCCAGCTAAAAGTAACGGACCGGTAGTTTTTTTATTTTGTAGCATAAATGTTGTTTTTAAGATAAAATGTATTTAATCCTATAATAAAATATCATACCGCTATTAGTAATGCTTATCATTGTCTTTAAATTTTTTATATAATTGTTTTTGTAGTAAACACCGTAATGCTATAATTTACGTTAAATGCAAAAAGATGTGGAATTATTTATACGTTGTACTTATTCTGCAATTAATTCACGACAACAAGTTTTTGTAAAAGTTACTGTTTCTCAAATAGAGGGAATAGATTGTTTCTATTTGGCCAATTTAAAAAACACTTTACATTTTAACCTACAAACTCAATTTATGTGTAACTTTCATAAATTATAAACTTAAAAATTGTAAAACCAATTTTATGAAGAAACATATAGTACTCATCTTCTTAGTAATGTTTTTAACCAGGGCTACCTCTACATTTGCCCAGATTGATAGTGCACGGTTAGCAAAATCAGAACACCAGATAGAAAAAGATACAAAGGATGCAAGCCGGATGCAACATAAAATAAATAAAAAACAAAGGAAGATAGAAAGGCAGGAAAGAAAATTAAGGAAAAGGGAGAATAGAAGGAACAGAAAGATGAAAAGCATAAATAAAGAAGAAAAAAAGGTTGAAAAGTTAAAAGAACAATAACAAAACTTAGTGTTTTAACCACAAAATATGAGATATACTTAGTGTATTTACTATTTTATTTGCAGTATTATGAAGTGGAATAATCAGGTACTAGTACACAAGTTTTTATATACTTTATTCTGAACTTTACATTTCAGTTTTAATCCAAAGTAATCTATGAGAAATACAATTTTAGATTGTATTTATTCTCTAAGAAAGAAAGAACAGACAGCCGCCATTAGGTGGCTGTCTTTTTTTAGCTATGCTTAGTCTTAGTATTTAAGCTGGTCGTTTTAATCTTGCATTACTACTTTTCTAGCATATTAGTAATCCAGTTCGAGCTTCAGACGATCTTTTAATTCCTTAACCATTGGGTATTGTTCAATTACACGTAGATATTTTTCGCGACTGGTTAAATTAGCTTCACCGGTTTCCTGTTTGGGCTGTTCATTTATGTGTATGGTAAAACCAATATTCCTGTTATTAAAGCAGCCTTTTAAATACTCCAGCAAAGTCATCTTTTCCTGGTCTATAAATTTTTGCTCAAGGCTGGTAGAAACCGTTATTGAAAAGTGTTGTTCGTTTACCACTTTTAGTTCCGCTAAACTAAATACAGTTACCACAGAATTTTTAAATTCTTTTTTCAGCTTATCTGTAAAACAATTCCATGATTGTTTTAAACTTTCTTCTGTAATTGGGATTGCTTCTTTTATATTTTCGTTAATAGCAGCATTTACATGTTTGTCGCGCAAGCTTTGCAGTAAGGTTTTTTTTGCTGTTAACGGCGCCTGCATAACAGAAACTACAGGTTCAGTTTTTCCTGCAGTTTCTGTTACTACAAGTTCTTTTTCAGCCAATGGTATTGTTGCTTCTTTAACCGGTTGCTTTTTTTGAATAGCTTGTTTTGCCTCCGAAACTTTATTTACTGCCGGCTTTTGCTCAACATATAATTTTGCTCCTTGTGCAGGTTTATTGCTACCTGTAGCTGAAGGTTTAATTTGTAAAGATTGAAGTTGTTCTATCTTAACTGCTACCGGGCCATTAACCCGCTTTTTTTTTATCAACGCACCACTATCGCTATCGTACGATAACTGAATGGCCTGTTGTAAAAAGCTAAGCTTTATCAAAGCCATTTCAACATGAAGCCTTTTATTACGCGCCATTTTATAATTAATCTCGGCTTCATTTAAAATATTTAATGCGCTTATAAGATAAGCAGCACTAACCTTCTTTGCAGTTTCAATGTATTTTGATTGCATGCCTTCCACCACATCAAGCAGCGAGGCTGCTTTTGGATTTTGAGAAACCAATATGTTCCGGATAAATTCGGCGTAGCCATTTAAAACGAGGTCGCCTTCAAAACCTTTGTGATTTATTTCATCGTACAACAAAATAGACCCTGCCATATCTTCATCTAACTGCGTTTGCAGCAGCCTGAAATAGTAATCGTGATCGAGAATGTTTAAATGTTCGAGCGTGTTCTGGTAAGTAACATTGCCATTAGTAAAGCTTACTATCTTATCCAGAATACTTAAAGAATCTCTCATGCAGCCTTCGCTCTTTTGGGCTATTACCTGCAGTGCGGCTTTCTCTGCTTTTATAGCTTCTTTGCCAGCAATTTCATGCAGGTGCTCAACTGTATCGTTATTGGTAATCCGCTTGAAATCGAAGATCTGGCAACGGCTAAGAATGGTGGGAAGTATCTTATGCTTTTCTGTTGTGGCTAAAATAAAAATGGCATACGAAGGAGGTTCTTCCAGGGTTTTTAAAAACGCATTGAAAGCGCTTGTGCTAAGCATGTGCACCTCATCCACAATATATACTTTGTATTTGCCTGCCTGCGGAGTAAAGCGAACCTGTTCTACCAGCGACCTTATATCGTCAACTGAATTATTGCTGGCAGCGTCAAGTTCATGAATATTTAAAGAAGTTCCTTCATTGAATGAAACGCACGAATTGCAAGTGTTGCAAGCTTCACCATTAGGAGTAAGATTTAAGCAATTAATCGTTTTTGCCAAAATGCGGGCACAGGTAGTTTTACCGACACCACGCGGACCACAAAACAAAAATGCATGCGCCAACTGCTGGTTTTTAATAGCATTTTTAAGGGTTGTAGTAATGTGGCTTTGGCCTACAACTGTATTAAAATTTTGTGGCCTGTATTTGCGTGCCGAAACAATGAATTTATCCATAATCCGCTTTTCCCGATGTTAAGTTGAAGTTGCAAATTAGTAAAGTTTGCGGTTGGGATAAAGGGTTGTTATGCACATGGAGGAGGTGCGGTTGGTGATTTTTAAGTTTGAGGATTACTTATTTGGAATGGAACAAGAAGTTACGTAAATTTAAGATTGATCTGCAATTTTAAAGCGTTTTATAAGCTAAATTCCATGAACTTATCACTTCATAAAATAGTATTTATTACAAGCACCTTTTTTCTTATTAGTTGTACAAAAGATAAACTTCCTAAAGCAACTGAAAAAGGTGCAAATACCTTTGGTTGTAAAGTTGATGGGAAATTTTTTAAACCCTATTTTCGAGGAGGGTTATTTAACAATGTAAATGTATTAAGAATCGGAAATAACACAAACGGATTTGGGATACATGCTGCAAATCAGGAAACTCATGAAAGTGTATCTATTGAATTTACTTTTATAACCAAACCCGGAGTTTATCAACTGCGTCAATATCCTTACAGAGGAATATTCAGTGCTGGACCTATAAGTCCGGGTTGGTATACTACTGATAGTTTAAATACCGGCGAACTAATTATAACACGCTGCGACTTGGCAAATAACATATATTCTGGAAAATTTTCTTTTATAGGTAAAGACCCTAATACCGGTAAAACAGTTAAAGTAACTGATGGTCGTTTTGACTTAAAAGATGAATGAAGTAACACATCTGCTTCTCACATGCAACGTTTTAAACAAAATGAATGTCACCATACAAAATCTATTACATGAAAACTCTTTTATGACTTTCATTATTGATGACCTTGTTTCATGGTTGTGAGAAAAAAAATACAGACCCTTCTATTCCAATTTGTATTCAGCTTAAAATAAAAGACCTAAAAAGTAAACCCAAATTTAATCCCCCTGCATCTGTTACTCAGTATTCATACAATGGACAAATTGTTTATTATATAACATCTGATTGTTGTGACCAGTATAACAACTTATTTAATGGCAATTGTAATTTAATTTGCAGTCCTGATGGAGGCATTATAGGTGGAGGAGATAGAAAGTGTACTGACTTTCGTAACAAAAGAACAAATGAGAAACTAATATGGAAAGATCCAAGATGATTGTCGGAAATTGAAACAAAGCACTCAACTAACACTGTTATAGCTTTCTTTCCTACACCACCGGGTGCCTCTCAAAGGGCCTGCTCCTGTCAAAATTATAACGGTAAGTAACCATACGCCTGCTTTGATTACCGCCAATAGCTTTATATACTGCCAGCATTCTTGGGTTCCAGTCGCCGCCCCAACCCATTTCTATTAACTCGTATCCGCCTTTTTCCCTAATGGCGGTTGCACCTGAATAGATCATAAAAGCATCAATACCCAAAGCCTGAAATTTAGGTACGATCCCAAAAGCTATCCCGTTTATTTTGTTGCTGGGCCTTGTTCGTTTCAGAATAAGCAACCGAAGTTTTTCCCACCAGCCAAATTTGCCGTTGAAGTATTTGAAATACTGGTTAAGGTCGGGAATGTTGATCCACATAGCAATCGGGTCTTCTTTATAGTAAACAAACCAGATAAGCACCTCATCTATAATAGGCTTCATTTTATTAAACAGCTTAAGCGCCTGCTCAAAGCTTATTTCCTTTCCTTCATCGTGTTGCGACCATGCTGCGTTATATACCGTTGAAAAGTCTTTTGCAAATTTTTTAAGATTGCCTTTATCTACATGTATTGCTTTGTAATCCGGCTTCGAAGCAAATTTAGCGTGACGCTCTGCATATTTTTCGCTTAGCGTTCCATATACTGCACGAGAATAATAATACTGGTTATAAAAATTTTGGAAGCCATAACCTTCAAACAACTTTTCATAATAACGGGGGTTAAACGAAATTCCATACATAGGCTCTTCATCAAAGCCTTCAACCATTAAACCCCACCACTTATCTCTTTCACCAAAATTAACGGGGCCATCCATCGCTTCCATCCCCTTTTGAAAAAGCCATTGTTTAGCAGTATCAAATAAAAGATTGGCAGCTTTCTGGTCATCAATACAATCAAAAAAACCACACGAGCCAACCGGGTATGCATCGCCTTTATTAATGTATTTCGGGCTTACGAATGCAGCTATTCTTCCAATAAGCTTACCATCATCCTCTTTTAAAATCCAACGTTTAGCAGTGCCGTATTTAAAAGCTTTATTTTTTGCAGGGTTAAAAACATCGTTAACTTCATTATTGAGAGGGCGTATATATTTTGGGTTATGCCGGTTCATTAAAACATTCACCTTCAAAAAATCATTCGATCCTAACCTTTTCGTCACTTCTATTACTTGCATAGGTAGATAACTTTTTCTTTTTAGCCTGATGCCCCAAAAATGGCAAATTAAACCGAACGGGTTCGTTCTTTTTCTTTTTAATAACCGGTACGCCACTCTGGAATTCTCTGTAATAAATCCTAAGCAGGATTATAAAATACGAAATTAAGACAGGGCCAAAAACCAATCCTGTTAATCCGAAGTATTTTAATCCCATAATTACACCTAAAACAGTGATAATGGGATGCACATCAGCCATTTTTTTCGCCATCATAAACCTAACCACATTATCAGTTGTGCCTAAAATAAGCACGCCCCAGCCCAACATAAATGCACCTTGCCAAGTATGATGAATAACGAATAAATAAACCGTAACAGGAACCCAGACAAGACCGGTACCTATAACAGGTATTACTGAAGCAAATGAAGTGATAACGGCCCAAAAACCTGCTTCGGGCACGCCGGCAATGGAATAACCAATATAACCTATGGTGCCCTGTGCCACAGCAATAGCAGGAACTCCAAGTGCATTACTAAAAGTTTGGGCTACCAGTTCTTTTCCAAATAATTCTATTTTTTGCCGTTTAAAAGGCAGAAAAAAAACAATGGCAGCTTCCATACGGTTAATGTTAACCAACATAAAATAAAGGAAGAAGTACAAAATGGTAATGCTGCCAAAAAAACTCAGGCTTTCGTTAAGCAACCCCGAAATTGCGTTGGTAGCGTACACCTTTATATTAGCAATGTTCTGGTCCGATACTCAGGGTAATACCATAATTTGTACGAATTTGCTCACTCACTCTTTTCAGGCTCTGAACCAGCATATCGGGATTAGCAAGGTAATACTTGCCTTTGTTATACAATAAAACGCCCATAGTTACAATAGGCACCATAATTATGATGAGCGAAATAAAAATGATAAGAACAGCAGCAGCCGCTTTTTTCCAGCCTTTTTTAATAAGCTTGTCCATCTTCTTTTTACTTAGCACATAAAACACTACAGCGCCCAAAAAAGCAGTAAAGAATTGCGAAAGGCTATAAAATAAAAGAAGGGCAAAAATTATAATGATAGCAAGAAAAAAATACCTGTTTATCTTATTATCTATTTTATTAGACTCTACACTCTTTACGTCGGCTTGGGTTTTAATTACCTTTTTATCTTCTTCATCAAATGCTATCATAATTTAAAAATATAACAGTTGAAATACCCGCCAAAATAAGCCGGCACGATTAACAATAGAAATGATACAACGAAGTATAAAAATAATCTTTTTATTTAGTGGTTTAATTATTGATGCGTGTTCAAAATGGAAAAGGAAGGATTTTTTGTTGAAACCAAAGAGATGATTGAAGAGTATGTGGACGACCGCATGCTGCTTGTGAAGCTGCAACTAACAGAAAGAGCTGCAAAGCTTTCATCCGTTGTTTTTATTGCTGCAACAGTTGGTTTTCTGCTTCTCATCTTGTTTATGATACTGAGCTTTGTTGCGGGTTTCTATTTGTCGCAGGCTGTTGGCAGTTATTGGGGTGGTTTTGGAATTCTTGCATTGTTTTATATCGTTGTAATTTTTACTTTGCTGTATATCCATAAAACATTTTTAAGTAAGTATATTATTGATAAAGTAATTAAGAATACTTTTAATGTTTAGAAAACAACCGGCAATGGAGTATGATCTTTCTCACATACACTCTTTAGAAACTTTACAAAGAGAACAGCAATTGATTAAGCAGCGGATTAAACTTCGTGAAAACGAATTGCGATTAAAGATGTACGAAATACCAGCCGAACTTGCAGCAGCAGGGGCAAAGTCGTTTATACCAAAAATATTCAGAGGCAAGATTACCGATGCTGCATTAAACGGAGGTAAAAAACTCATCAATAAACTTTTTGTTCCTGAAGATGAAACAAGGCGTATCGGGTGGACTAAAGGCAACAAGAATAGCGGCGGGGTAATATCGTTAATCGCAAAGGGAATACAGTTATTTAAAGGGAGGAAATAGGAGTAGGGAATTTGGAGAATAGGAGATAGGAGTTAGAAGTCAGGAGATAGAAGTTAAGTTACATTTCAATTATCACTTGTATCGTCATTGCAAGCCTTGCGCAGGAATTGCCAGCCAACACATGAAACTGATTGTGTAGGACACTGCTTAGTACGCGCAATGACGAGCAGTTTAAAGTACAGAATACTGCAACAATAAAAAATTGCGGCAATTGGAAATGCATCAGAGTTAGCGTGCTTTCGCTTATTCCTAACATGCTATATCTTTGCTGGTATGTCCAAATTTGCACATGATAACATAGTTCCTTTTAAGGAAAGTACGTTGAGTAAAAAGGAGCAGGTTGCAGATATGTTTGATAAGATTGCTTTCCGTTACGATTTTCTCAATCACTTTTTATCTGCCGGAATTGATGTAACGTGGCGAAAAAAAGCCATTAAACAATTAAAACCTATACAACCTCAATCTGTTTTAGATGTTGCTACCGGAACCGGAGATGTTGCTATTCTCACACATAAGATTTTACACCCAAAAAAAATTACCGGCATTGATATTTCAGAAGGAATGCTTGAAATAGGCAGAAAGAAAATTGCAAAGCTGGGTCTTGAAAAAGAGATTGAATTATTAAGTGGCGACTGTGAGGCCTTAAACTTTCCTGATGCTTCGTTTGATGCTGTTACCGTTGCTTTTGGTGTTCGCAATTTTGAGAACCTTGAGAAAGGATTGAAAGAAATGTTGCGGGTTTTAAGGCCGGGCGGCAAACTGGTGGTGCTCGAATTTTCGAAGCCGAAACAAATTGCATTTAAAGGCATTTATAATTTGTATATGAAGATTGTTGCGCCGGGCATTGGTAAAATGATTGCTAAAAATAAAGATGCTTATAAGTATTTGAACGACTCTGTTCAAAAGTTTCCGGAGGGTAATGCGTTTATTGAAATCTTAAACCAAGCGGGATATAAAAACACCTATTTGGAAACACTTACCATAGAAATTTGCTCTATCTATTGTGGGAGTAAGTAATAAGAAGCAAAATCATCTCATAGAAATTGAAGATATGTTTACTTCTCCGGTAAATATTAAAACCGAACTTTTTACGTTTATTAACAGAACTTGTGCAGATGAAATTTGCCGGGTTAAAAATCACAAGTAAATTGCTCCTCTAAACATTTTAAAAAATAGTTATACGCAGAATTGTACTCTCTTTTACATAAGATTAAGAGGAATAAAAAAATGATGGACCTAAAGGGAATTACAAGTTGCAAAAGATCGTTGCTAAAGCAATTAACGCTATTTGTTTGTTGTACGATATTATCTTTAAATGCTTACAGTCAGTGGAAAGAGCAACACCGGGCAAGCCACGATGACTGGCCATACTATTTCGGATTGTCTGTAAGTTATAATCATTCTTATCTCCATCCTTCAAAGCATCCTAAATTTTTACAGGACGATAGCGTACTTTCTGTTGACCCCGGCAGCAGTGGTGGTATTGCCTTGGGCCTATTAGGCACCTTGCAACTTTCGCCCCGTTTTTCTTTACGTACAAATCCGCAATTAATAATTGGGGGCGCTAAATACTTTACCTACAGTTTAAAATATCCCACGTCTAACGAAAACTTTATTGAGAAGAAAACATTGCCTTCAACAATTGTAAGTTTTCCTTTGCAGCTTAAGTTCAACAGCGACAGGATTGGAAATTTCAGAACTTATTTAATGGGTGGAGTAAAGTATGATATGGACCTTGCCAGCAACTCGCAGGCTCGTAATGCTGAAGACATTGTAAAATTATCTAAAAGTGATTATGGCTATGAAGCCGGTATTGGCTTTAATTTTTATTTTCCATTTGTAACCTTCTCTCCAGAGATAAAGATAAGCAATGGCTTAAGCAATATACACAGCCGTGACCCTAATTTAAAATATAGTAATGTGTTGGATAAACTGCAATCAAGGATGATTGTTTTTTCTATTATTCTCGAAGATTAGCTTTGGAATGGAATATTATGTTGAATTTGTAAAGTTGTTGTCGGGTAGAAATTTTGCGCTCACACCTTCAAAAAAATGAGTTAACAATCGTTTTATAAACCAAAAGTTGTAATAGAATGTCAAAAAGCGTACAAGTATTGGTTTAAGAAGGAGAGCTTTTATTTCCTGGCTGGCTTAACACCTAAAGTTTGTTGTCCACCTATAAATATGGATTTCCAAATAAAGTTGAAAAATGACCGGGTTGTGTCCCGCTTATTAACGACAGTTGCAACCCGCATATTATCTGCTGTGTTTTTATTTTTTATTATGGTATTTGCAAGAAGGGTTAACAGGTTGTTCTTGTTTATCTCCTCTCCTTTTTTCTTTTGCACGGATATTTTAAAATCATGATAAGTCATGATCACTGTTCCGTTAGCAATATAATTATCGGCCATTATATTGCACTTGATATAGTCCACTACGCCACTATTAATTTTTATAAGCGACATTGGTTCGGTTAGCTGGTTCAAAATCTTTGCGTCAAAGCTTTTTGGTATTGATGCTTCGGTTTTAAAAGTTCCTTTCAGCCAATCATTGAGGTAAAAAATAATAGAACCACTAAGTGGCATAGCGCCTAAAAAATTAGCGGTAAATCCGACTGTCGCTTTTGCGCCTGGTGTGGGTGTAAGGTTAGAAATGTTTGTAATAGTTACATCAGCATTATTAAAGTACACACGGCCACTGCTATCGCTTAAAGAGTTTCTTTCTTTGTATTCAACATAGGTATTTAAGGCTGCAAACTTATTTACTTTAACGGGAAAGCTTAATTTAAAAAGCAGTTGCTGTGGATAAGAACCCACCTTACTTTTTCTGGTTGCAGGATAAGACATATCTCTGTAAACTTTAAGTACAGTATTTCGTGCAGTTACGCTTGCAGCATAAAATCCTCCGTCTAATAATTTATCTATATCAAGATCATTGCATTCTATATTATTTATTTTAGCATCAAACCTGTCTCTTTGAACCTTCGATCTTTTTGCAAACTCAGCTTCGCCAAATGCAGGAATTATAGCAACCTGTTTAATCCACACTTTCCTGCTTTTTGTATTTATTTTAAAGCCGGAAACTCTATAAGTATAAAACTTGTCTTTACTGAAGAATTTTATTTCATCATTATGAAGCTCCCCTTCACCAATTTTATTTACGAGGCTCATATTCAACCTTGCAACAGTATCCAACTTTACGTTTTTTAAAAGCAAGGAATTGTTTTTGATTATCAATGGCTGCTTTTTTTTATCACTGGAATTACTTGTAAGTGAGAACGATTTTACAAGAAGTTTATCAAGAGAAAAGTTTTTGATCCAACCAGATAGAATTTTCTCATTCGTTTTAGAATTTTTACTCTTGCCCGCTCTGTCTGCTAAGGTTTCTATTTCGCCTTTCTTTACAACCACACTTTTAATTAAAAGATCAGACCTTTCTGCAGGGCCTTTCCATTCGATTCCTTCTACAGTAACGTCGTGGAGGATGGTTTTAAAAAAGCCTTTATTTTTAAAAGCATCATATTCAAATCGTGACCAAAAAATGATCTTAGACCTGGTGTTAAAAGCAAGGTTTGTTATTTCAGCAATGTTGTTCTTTTCGCCTAACCTTACTCTGTTTGAGTTAACAGTTATCTCTTTACAAAAAAGTGTACGTGTAGTATCTTCCCTGTAGGTACTGTCAATAAGCACATCCTGTAATCCGATGGTAGTATTGGAAGTTTCAAACTTTATTTCTTTTGTAAAATAGTCTCTTGCTACTACTTCAGTATTATTTATAGCAACACTATCTGCTTGTATAAGTTTTAAGTTGCCTAAGATCTGTTTATATAATTCCTGCCTTTGTTGTGTTTCATCCTTCTGTTTTCCGTAGCCAGGAAAAAAATATAAGGTAACTTTTGGAGCATTTAAAATAATTGTATTGCATTGTAACTGGTTCGAAAGCAGTGCACGTGCCGTTTTAAAATCAACTACCTGCAACAAAGGAATATAAATATCTAAAATAACTTTTGAAGCATTTGTATCTCCACTCCTTATCATTTGCATTTGCCTGGCAGTATCTCCTTTTATGAATAGGTTCTTTATATACAGATCGCCCCCAACTTCATCAACTGAAATTGAATCATAGCTTATTTTATAAAGATTATGAGTTTTCTTTTCAACAAGGTTTTGCAAACCCCGGTCTAAAAAATTATGTTTCTTAATTTTATAAAACATATACACTCCTGCTATAATTATAGCCGGTATTAACAGCTTTAAATAAATAGAACCGGTAAACCTTTTTTGCGTCATCGTACTTTTTTTGCCTCATCCCGTAACTCTGTTAAGCAACTAAAAAAAGCTACAGTTTAGTCTGTAGCTTAAATAAGAGAGATATGTGAGGGCTGTACCTTTATAAACCAATATGAAAAACATTCTCAGGCTCTTCTGATAACAGCAAGTAAAATTGCAATTACTGCAATAACCAATAAAATATGAATTAAACCTGAGGCACTATATACAAAAAAACCAAGTAGCCATCCTATTATAAGGATAACGGCAACAATATAAAGTATGCTTCTCATTGTTAATGAATTTAAGTTAAAGAATATTTGGAACTGTTAAAAAACCCTGCCATTATTTACATAATTTGAATAATTAGCACCGTTAAGCATTAAAATTATGATTGTATTTTTACCGAGTAAAAATATCCACATAAAAAACAGGCTTATTTATAATCATTATAAATAAGATGGCATGAACTTGCTATAAAAAGTAACACAACAGGTATATTGAAAATGAAAAAGATTAAGAAATATTTTAGTGTTTTAAAAGATGCCGGCGCTGCTTTTATTGATGATAACTGTATAAAATTAAGTGCAGCACTTTCTTATTATACTATCTTTTCTATAGGACCTCTTCTTGTAATTGTTATTTCACTTTCGGGTTTGTTTTTTGGCCAGGATGCGGTTCGTGGCAGATTATTCGGGCAAATTGAAGGTCTTGTTGGGCCTGATGCAGCAGCACAAATTCAGGACATTATTAAGAATATTCAGGGTACAGAAACAGGCACCATTGGAACTATTGTAGGAGCAATCATCTTAGTTATTGGCGCTACCGGAATTTTTACTGAAATACAAGACTCTATAAACTTTATATGGTCGTTGAGGGCAAAACCTAAAAGAGGTTTATTAAAACTTTTAATCGACCGCCTGCTTTCGTTTTCACTTATAATAAGCCTGGGGTTTTTGTTACTGGTATCTTTAGTAATAAGTGCGTTAATGGATTTGCTGAACGACCGGCTTGCACGTCGTTTTCCTGCCCCTACAGTTTATATATTCTACGTACTCAACCTTTTCTCCGTTTTTGTAATCATCAGCATACTATTCGCCATTATTTTTAAAGTGCTGCCCGATGGTAAGATTAAATGGAAAGATGCTTTTGTAGGAGCATCATTTACGGCTATTTTATTTCTTATAGGCAAAGCTGCTATTGGTTTTTATATAGGCCACTCAACATTAGGAGTTACTTACGGCGCCGCAGCTTCGATAATTATTATTTTAACATGGGTGTATTATACTTCTATCATTCTTTATTTTGGAGCTGAGTTTACAAAGATTTTTGCTCTTGAGCATGGGGGAGGAATTGTACCTAATAACACAGCCGTATTTATAATTAAACAGGAAGCAAAAGAAATTGATCCTTTGCTAAAAAAAGTACAAACTGATATTAAGACTTAAGAAATTGCAGAACAAAATGATTATTTGTCTGTTTACTAATTAAACTTTTTCAAACACACTTACAATGATACAAGAACATTTGCAAAATAAAGAAGCAATAAAAAAACTTGACGAGCTTGTTAAAGACGTGAAAGTATGCATGTTTGCTACCATTAATCCTGATAATACTTTGTTTAGCAGGCCAATGTACACTATGCAAATTGATGACGAAGGAAATATCTGGTTTTTTACAAACGACAATTCAGCAAAGATTGATGACGTGTCAAAAGAAAATACAGTTTACTTAATGTACGCTCATCCCGGTCATAATACTTACGTGCATGTAAAAGGCAATGCAACGGTGGTTAATGATAAACAAAAGATAAAAGAACTTTGGTCACCGGCAGTAAAAACATGGTTTCCGGGCGGAGAAAACGATCCTGCTTTATGCTTATTAAAAGTTGAAACGCAGGAAGCAAGTTATTGGGATGGAACATCAAACAAATTTGTTGTTTTTTTTAATATGCTAAAGGCAATAGCCAAAGGAGACAAACCTGATGATGGACAATTTGGAGATTTAAAAGTAAATAATAACTGATTATTAGAATTTAAAGAGGGTAGATAAAAACAACTTAGCATATTTAGTTGACTTTTTTAAATCCTATAATAAAAGAAGTTCCTTTTTCAGGCGCTGATTTTACATCTACATGAGCGTTGTGAGATTGAATAATATTTAGCGTAGAAGCTAACCCAAGCCCCATTCCATTTCTTTTAGAAGTAAAATATGGCTCAAACAAACGCTGCATATTTTCTTCAGAAATACCACAACCAGTGTCCGCTATTTCAACAAGGTTTTCGGCATCATCCGGAGATATAGTTATTGTTAATGTTCCTGCTCCTTCCTCCATAGCTTCAATTGCATTAATTATTATATTCAAAAAGGCGATCTTAATTTTATCTTCATCTAATAAGGCATATAGTTGTTGGTTGGGATAAGAAACTACTAATTCTATCCGCTTAAGCGTCATGCGGTCAATAGCTGCAGAAATAGCTTTATCCATTACAGATTGCAGAGATGTTTTACTTAGGCTAATTTGTGATGAGAGCCTTGAAGAATTAAGCAATTCTGTAATTAAATCGCCTATCCTTTTCCCGTTGCGCTGCACAATTTCGAGATACAATTTCGAATCAGCGTCGTTGGCCTGCTGCATCAATTGCTCGATTGACAGGTTTATATTATTAAGCGGATTTCTTACTTCATGCGCAAGTGTTCTAACCAAGCGGCCTGTAGCTGCAAGCTTTTCAGCTTGTAACGCCGTCTTCTCAGCTTTTTTACGGCTGGTATTATCATGAATAATTCCCTGAACATAATTTTCACCATCATTATTCGTTTCCATGGAAGCAGATATAATGCAGCTTTTAATCTCTTTGCTTTTTGATAAAAGATCTACTTCAAAATCATTAAGCTCACCAAGTTCATTTAGTAAATCAGAGAAATATATTTTATGGCCAGGATTATTAAATAAAGATGTAAGATTGGAATACAATAATTCGTCAAGATTATATTCGAGCAACTCTGTAGCAGCATAATTTATATCAACAATTTCCAAATCACTGGTTGTAATAAATACCACATCCTTCGATTTTTCAAACATTGCCCGGTACTTCCTTTCATTAGCCTGTAAAGCTCTCATTGATAATGCTCTTTCTAACGAATAGCGAATACAACGTTCAAGCTTCTCAGTATTAAGGTCGCTTTTAATAAGGTAATCATAAGCCCCGTTTTCCATTGCTTTCACATCTATTTCCTGGGTGCCTTTGCCCGTAAGCAAAATTATAGGCGCTTCACATCCCTGTGCAATCGCATCCTTTAAAAGATCCATTCCTGTTTTAATTCCCAGTCTGTAATCAACAAAATAAATATCGTGGCTGTTTGATGATAATTTTTGTAATGCGTCGTTGTAATTATACGACCAGTCAACTACAAAGTTGTCTCCTTTGATATTTTGTATATAATCCGATGTTATAAAAAAATCATCTTCATCATCATCAACTATTAATATTCGCTTTGCCTCAGCATCATTTCTGTTCATTCCTAAATCTACATTAGTAAGCTTAATTGGGTGTATTCCATTTGCTATTGTTATTATAAAAAACAAAAAGGGTAAGTGTGAGCTTTACCCTTTTTTTTGTAAACCGATTGTACCTGTAGCTACAGATCGCTGTTAAATTGTTTATACTGCTTCATCTTGTTGTAAAGTGTTTTTCTGTCAACATTTAAGATTTTAGCAGCCTTGCTTTTATTGTAGTTTGCCTTTCTTAATGCTTCTACAATCATTTCATATTCTGCATCAATACTTGCTCCCTTTAAACTGTGTTCATTAATTTCAAGAGATTTTGTAAATACGGGTTCGGGAGTTGAAACTGTAGGATAGGTTGTAATAACAGGAGCAGGCGCATCAGACTGGGTTACGACTGTTGACGGTGTTTCTTCGGTGGCTTCTACAAATTGAAGTTTGGAAAAATTGGTTATTTCAAAAGGCAAAACGGTTGGAAGTATATAATCAGTATCGCATAACAATGTTGCTCTTTTAACTACATTCTTCAATTCACGAAGGTTTCCAGGCCATACATAACTCTTAAATATAGCTTCCACTTCCGGCGAGAAGCCTTTAATGTTTTTATGCAACTCGTCGTTAGTAAGCTTAAGAAAGTGCCTTGCAAAAATCATCAGGTCGTACTTACGATCCCGCAGTGGAGGAACTTCTATACTAAATTCATTAAAACGATGGTAAAGGTCTTCCCGAAATTTTCCTCTGCGTGCAGACTCTAACAAGCGTTCATTGCTCGCAATAATTATCCGTACATCCAAATCAATATCCTTATTGCCTCCTATCCTTCTCATCTTTCTTTCCTGCACTACACGCAACAAAGCTACCTGTACATCGTAACTAAGGTTGGCAACTTCGTCAAGAAAAATAGTACCTCCGTTAGCAATCTCAAAGCTTCCTATCTTTTGATTCATGGCACCGGTGAAAGACCCTTTTTCATGTCCAAACAGTTCACTTCCGGCTAATTCTTTCGAAAGCGCCCCGCAATCAATAGCAACAAAAGGATTGTCTTTACGGCGGCTGCGTTTATGAATTTCCTGCGCTATTGCTTCCTTACCACTTCCGCTTTCGCCATAAATTAATATGCTGTAATTAGTAGGAGATACAAGATCAATTTGTTTTAAAATATGCTTGAACTCCGGGCTATCGCTAAAAATATATTGTCCGGAAAAGATTGTTTTGCCTTTGCTTTGATTTTTTTGGTCATCATCCTGCGCAATAACAGCCGTACTTTCAGGAGCTTTAGAACTTTTTTCCAAAGCTTTTTTAATGCTTAACAAAATCTCGTCGGGAAAAAGCGGTTTCGTTACGTAATCATAAGCACCAAGTTTCATTACATCAACTGCAACTTTAATATCGCTGTAACCTGTAACAATAATTACTGGGGTTTGCGGGTATTTCTCTTTTATTTTAATTAATAGCTCTTTACCATCAAAGTCTTCAAGCCTGAAATCGCACAAAACCAGGTTAGGTTCAGAATTTTCCAATTCTTCGAGTGCTTTTTTCCCATTATGCGTAAGGGCTACTTCATATCCGTTCTTAGTTAAAAACCGCTTTAATAGCAGGCACATATCCACATCGTCATCAATAACTAAAATTCTGCTCATTTAAAAAATTTGTTCTTAAAAGTAATTCAATTGCAGGAATTTAAGCCCACATTCTTCTTAACTGCGCAACCGGTATTTGTAATTGTTCGCGGTATTTTGCAATGGTTCTTCTGGCTACATTAATTCCTTTATTTGCTAAGATAGCTACTAATTGCTGATCTGTATAAGGGTTTAATTTATCTTCTTTTTCAATCACTCCTTCTATAGCAGACTGAATAACACGGTTGCTTATAACTTCACCTTCTTTATTAATAATTCCTTCTGTAAATAAGTTTTTTAATAAAATTATTCCGAATGGTGTATCTACATATTTGTTTGAAGTAACTCTCGAAACAGTTGAAATATCTACCCCCACTTTATCAGCAATATTTTTTAAGATCATTGGTTTTAGCAAACTTACTTCGCCGCTTATAAAATAATTTTCTTGAAGCTCTACAATTGCTTTCATAATCTGCATCATGGTAGATTCGCGTTGCTTAATTGCATTTACAAACCATTGAGCCGAACTTAATTTACTTTTAAGGTATTGAGTGGCAATTTTATCGCGTTTTGCGCCGGTTTGCTGCACATTCTCCATTAGGGATTGATTAATGTACAACGATGAAGATCGTGACCGGTATAAATTTACTTCAATGCTACCTTCGTCATTCACCATTAAGATAAAGTCGGGGATAATATTATTATTAACAGCCGTTCCTTCATTCTCTTCTAAGATGGGTTTTAATTTTAAAGATGCAAGCAATCGTAAAATGATCTTTAACTCCTCCTCGTCTATGGAAAGTGCCTCCATAATCTTATCCATGTTACGATGCGATAATTCTGAGTAGTGGTCTTCTAATAACCTGATAGCCATCTTAACATCGGGGCCTTTTTTTGTACGGTTATAAAGTTGTAAAAGAAGACACTCACGGGTATTTTTAGCCCCTATTCCAACGGGGTCAAGTCCCTGAAGATACTTTACCACTTCTTCCAGTTCGCTTACCTCTACAATAACACCCTGTTTAAATGAAAGGTCGTCAGCCATGTCTTCGAGATCCTGCAGCAAAAAACCATTACAGTTAAGACAGTCAATTATATAATCTGCAAGCTTCAATTGTTTATCTGCCAGTCCCTCATACCTTATCTGCTCTTTTAAACCCTCACGAAAATCGCTGCTTGCTTTAATGGGAACATTCGGGATAGTTTCTGTATTAAAATAATTCTCATATTCCAGTTTATAATCGGGCACATCATCATACCCATGCTCCTCCCAATCTTCATAGTCCTGCACTGACTCTTTTTCAAATTTCTCTACCGCTACCGTCTCTTCCTCCTCGTTCATTTCCAATAAAGGGTTCTCATCTAATTCATCCTGTATGCGATGGTCTAATTCTAAAACATTCAAATGAAAAATGTTAAGCATTTGAATTTGCTGTGGCAAAATTTTCAACTGCTGTTTTTGAGTTTGAATTTGGGTAAGCATATGATAGTCTGGGGGTTAAAAGTTTCTAAGCTAAAATCTAATTAAGAACCAAATTGCAAAGATGTGTATAAAAAAATATTGGGTTGATTAGGTAAGGGTTATATATATGAATGGATATATTGTATAAACTGCACGGTTAGAAGAACTTAAATTTATATGAGTATGTAGAAAAGTTTCCACAAGCATTCAAAATATTTTTACAAGTTTTGTAAAAAGCTGAAATTGAAAAAAAGCCTACGCATTATTTTTTTAGGATATGGCCTGTCTTTCATCATTCTTACTATAGCCTTTCTCTTTTCACGCAAACTAAACACCTTAATGGATTTTTCCAATGAAATTGAACATACATACTTAGTCAGGGATCAAATTTCAAAAATACAACTCCACCTAATTGAGGCAGAGAACTACCAACAGCGTTTTCTCTTCTTTAAAGATAGCAGTCTCTTAAACCCTTTTTTTGAAACACGAAAGAAAATTTCTCAGAAAGTTCACTACCTCACCCAATTAACAAAGGATAACCCTGAGCAACAACATATAATAGTAAAGCTAAAGTACGACATTTCGTTACAATACCAACTGCTAAACCAGGCTATTGAATATGCCGTCAGGAACAACAGTGAGATGATTAAAATAAATGCAGATAACGGATTAAAAATAAAGGAAGACTTTCAAAAACTTGCTTTAAGAATGGAACAGGTTGCCTTAAATCAATTATACGAAAGTGATAAAAATAAAAAGAACCTCGAAAAATTAGCCCCATTATATTTAAACCTGATTCTTTTTATTTCCTGCATTTTTCAGGCATTCTCTTTTATTTTTTTAACTAAAGAATTAAAAAGAAGCAACTTATACTATCAGCAACTTGAGAAGAAAATTCAGGAATTGAATGTATCAAATACCGAACTTGAACAGATAGCTTTTGTTGCATCGCACGACTTACAGGAACCTTTAAGAAAGATCAGAACATTTAGCGATAGGCTAACGAACAGGCATAACGACAATTTGAATGATGAAGGAAAGGTGATTTTAGGAAGGATAGCCTACGCAGCTTTACGCATGCAGGGGTTGATAGAAGGCTTGGTTAATTTTACCAAATTATCAAAAACAGAAGAAGGACTGCAACCTGTTGACTTAAATAATTGTATTGAAGATGCGATTGAACAACTGCACGAACTTAAAGAAGAAAAAGACGCTGTTATAAATATTGATCCGCTGCCAACTATTGAGGGTTATGGCAAGCAGTTACAGATACTTTTTGTAAACCTGCTTGATAATGCTTTAAAATTTACAAGATCAAGTGTTAGACCTGTAATCAACATTTCGGTCACGCTCGAAGACGGAAGCACTGTTGATCCAAATAACAAAAAAATAGAGGCGAAAACTTTTTACAAAATATCAGTAAGCGATAATGGAATTGGGTTTGATAAAACTTTTACGCATAAAATCTTCATTATTTTTCAGCGGCTTCATACGCAAAACTCACCTTACCAGGGAAAAGGAGTTGGCCTGGCAATTTGCAAACGGGTAATGATAAATCATGATGGTTATATAACAGCAACAGCAGAGCCTGGCCTTGGAGCAACTTTTAATCTATACTTTCCTGAAAAGCGGGCGCCTTAAAATAATTAAAAATCTTTTCGTAAACTGAAGAAACCGCATCGTCCCAATTTTTAGAATTGCATGATTCAACAATTGTATCGTGTGCTGTTTTTATACTTAAAGTAACACCTTTCACTTTCTCAACTACACTTTCAAATAAATGAATTTCAACAGCCTCAATTGTTTTAAAATTCTGTTGCAACGTGTTGATCTTTTCCATCATCATGTCGCAAAGGGAGCAGGCACAAAGAACATTATTTGTGCTTACATCTAATTTTAATGAGAAACTCATGGCAGGAAGGTTTTAATGTTATTAAATATTTTTTCTCTTGGTTCCTTTTAAAAAAAATACTGGTAATAGAAGAATACCCTTTCAAAACAACCTTTATAAATAGTTATAGTACACCCGACTCCTATATTTCCAAACCATTCTGAATATTTTATTAAAGCTGGCGCTTAGTCTTTTCTGATAGCAAGGTGTACCTTGTTATATATAAGCAAAATCATGCCATTTTGCTTTATGTATATATCTAAAAGCAAAACGGGTTATAATAGATTATAACCCGTTTCTGCATTCACTTAATGTAAATTATTAGCTTCCTGCGTTTCTTTTTGCTTCTTCAATCATTTTTTCATTAGCAAAAATCGCAAATTCCACCCGTCGGTTTTTTGCTCTGTATGCTTCAGTGTCGTTAGAAAACTTTGGCTGGCTTTCACCATACGCTGCCGTTTTTAACCGGTTAGAAGCAATATTTGCCTCCTGCAAACTTGCGGCAACTGATTGTGCACGACGCTCAGACAATCCCATATTATGCTCAGATGTACCGGTTGCATCGGTATGACCTTCAATTAAAACATGTGTATCAGGATATTTATTAAGAACATTCGCGAGTTCCCTTATTTTCGATTGTGCGTTTGCAGTAATGGCTGCCTGGTCTATATCAAACAAAACACCCGATTGAAAAGTTACATTTATGCCTTCACCAACTCTTTTTACTTCGGCACCAGGTATTTTGGCAATCTCTTTTGCTTCTTTATCCATTTGTTTGCCAATTATTCCGCCTGTAATCCCTCCTACTGTTGCGCCTAAAATAGCTCCTAATGCAGTATTGCCTGCTGCCTTTCCAACTCCTGCCCCAACGGCACCACCTGCCCCCGCACCTATTAAAACTCCTTTTTGTGTTTTACTAATGCTTTTACAACCAGAAGCAATAAGCCCTGCAAAACTCATTAGTATCAGAACTATTGTTGTGTTTACTTTTAGCATAATACAAGTTTTTAAAATTTATATATTTTTATATCCCGTTAAATAATTCAACAACCTTTTTATAAAGCCTGCATCCTTTAATTCATTTATAACCTATAAACAAAAATGCCCGTTAGTTGGGCATTTGGTTGAGCAGAGATTAAATTTTAGACAATACTTATAAACCAAAGTTTACTCCAATGTTTATTTGGAGATTACGGTTTTTATAACTTTGGTTTTGAGCATAACCAGGATAAGTTGCAGGATTTTTTTTGTCATCTTCCCTTGCATCTCTAAGGCCGTGCAAATATGCTAAATCAGCATTAAACCAAATGTTTTTTACTAACCTGTAATTTAAACCTGCCGAAGCTGTAACACCTATATCAAACTTATCCCAGTCGTCTTCAGAATCCAGCTTTTTTTGATAAACTGCAGCACCGGTTGAAGTAGTAGTGGTTATATCAGTTTTTCCACCAACCAAAAAACCAAATGAAGGACCTACGGAAACTTTTGGTCTTACCCTGTTTCCATAGTTACCAAAAAACCACATAGCTTTTACGGGAATTCTTATATAATCTAAAGCAATATCTTCAACTGTAGTTAAAGTTGTACCTGGAATAGTAGTTTGAAAATGTCTTTCTCCCCCTTCAAACGAATATTTAAGATCAGCTCCAATTCCGAAACTGCTTTCAGTACTATAAATTAAAGAAACGCCAAAATTACCTGCAGGCTTATATTTATTATCCTTAAAATTGTCTATCCATGCGCCACCAAAACCAGCATTAGGGCCTAAAGAAAACCTGCTTTGTGCACTTGTTGTTTGAGAGAAGCAAATGCAAACTATAATACCCAATAAATACTTTTTCATCCTTGTAATTTTTCAGCTACTTGACAATTATAATGCCATTAATACATGCTAACTTTTCCTTTTATAAAGCTGACGTACGTATTTATCCTGATTAATTAAAAGAATTGTCGTATTTCTATGTTTGAGAAATTGTTTCTACACATCTTTAATAATTTATTAAATGTTAGTTTGGCTAAAATAGTTGGCAATATTTTTATTGTTATTTAGTATGGATAAGAAGAAAAAGCAAGTATTAATTATTGACGATGAAGTTGATTTTTGTTTACTTATGCAGTTCTATCTATCCAAAAAAAATTGTGAAGTTAGTATTTCACATACGCTTAAAGATGGTCTTGGATCTATACAAAACAAAACACCAGATATCATTATTCTCGATAATAATCTTCCCGATGGTTTAGGATGGCCTGCGGCCAAAAATATTTTAGACGCGGCACCTCAGGTTCATTTGTTTCTAATCAGTGCAAATAAAACTTCCAGCAAGCTTGATCTTAATAATTCTCATTTTCAGGTAGTAGAAAAACCTATATCCATTTCTCAAATTGATAATTTTTTACAATAGCCCTGTCTTAATTGTAACCTTATAGCTATCTCCTTCTATTGTTTTCATATGCCCGGGTTCAGCTTTTAATGGTATAATTTTTTCAGTATTCCAGCAAAGGCTGTATTATAAATCGTATAAAATTTCTTTTTATGAACAATGTAAATGAGGTAATCAAAGAACAATCGAAAGATCCGAAAGATCCTAAAACTTCATCTTCTGATGGAACGTCCTCAGATGAAAAAACTACCGGAGAATCAACAGTGCAGCAAGGGCAACAAGTGGTAAACGAAGAAGATCAGAACAAAGCAATAAATAAAGAACAAACCAACGAAGAATACGTAAGCGATATAAATAATAACACTATTGAGGCAAACAAGAACCCGACAGGCTTAGTAAATTTAGCGATTCCGGGAGGAGATGATAATGACACCGATGATGACGATGATGAAGACGAGGACGATGATGATACTTTAACAGAAGTTGAGATTGGGGACGACCCCGACGAAACAAAAAAGAAGATTCCGGTAATGTAAAGCTTTGAAGATCTGAAATAAAATAGCTCATGAGTACAAGATATCATGAGCTTTTTTATTTTAAAAAGGTTTACCATGCGTTGAGGCTATTACCCGTTTAGATAAAAAGGGAGCTGAATGCATCGTTCTGATGAACAAAGAAGATAATTTATCTCCGCCAAAAAAACGCTGAACTGCTCTTCCCATCCATAAGCGTTTTGAAAATGCTTTTTGCCACTCAGAAGTAAATGTATCTTCCATTTCACTTCTCAACATTTTCTTCTCAAAGTATTTTTGGGCATTGCTAAAAGCTATTTTACTTGTATGCATTGCCATACTCATTCCATTACCACATAACGGACTAATCATACCTGCTGCATCTCCTAACAGCAACACATGATCCTCAACCAGCGACTTTTTGTTGAAGCTTATTTGAGAAATAGCAAGCGGTTGTTCGTATATAAATTCAGCCTTTTCAAAAATCTCTTTCAACCGGGGATTTTTATAAAGCACCTTCTTCTGCAATTCTTCAATAGAATTATTTGATGCCCTTAAATTTTGTGCTGTGGTTAAATAGCAAAGGCAACTTTTGTCATCTTCAATTTTAGAAATGCCGCAATAGCCATTATAAAAATTGTGTAACGAGATTTCATTAGGATCGTGCCTATACCTGATGTGGTATTTTATGCCAATGTAATTATTTAAAGCATTGCTCTTCTGCTGAACAAAAAGCCTGTTCCATTTAATATCGAGGTTACTCCGTTTACCAAAACATCCTGCTGCAATTTTTGAAACAATGGTTTGTTGAGATGTTTTTACAGTAAACAAGTCATTCTTAAAAATAACTTCATTCACTTTTGTATTGGTGGATACTTCAACTCCTTTTGCAAGCGCAATCTTATATAAAGCATTATCTAAAAAATAACGGCTGATACCAAAGCCTCCTAAAGGAAGATTAAACTTATACAATCTGCCATAAGCATCGGATAGTTGAAGCGTTTTAATAAGGGGCAGGTTAAGCTGATCTAATTGCAACCCTAACCTTTCCAAAAAATCCCAGCTTTCGAGGCTGATATATTCTCCGCAAACCTTATGGAAGGGATACTCTTCCTTTTCAAATAAAATAACAGTATAGCCATTTTCAGCGCATTGTATAGCAAGGCAAAGGCCTGCAAGACCACCACCAATAATAGCTACATCATATTGATCTTTGCTGATCATGTTTAAACATTACTAAATACCTGAAAGCCCATTTCCACAACACTTTTGCCGATGTTGTTTTGCTTGTTAAACACAATTGCTTCAATTCAGTTTTTGTAAAACCCCGCGCTACGCTTAACGGCGCATCGTTTTTTACAAGATAAGAAGAAGAAAACATCCCCGTAAGAAATTTTATAGAATAATAAGCAACCCGGTGGCGATGAAGATCGTTTATAAAAAAGCCCACTGCTGAGTTTTCTTTCATCCACTGAAACTGCAAAACCAATTCCTGATTAGTAAAATGATGACAGAACAAACTTGAAAAAATAATATCGGGTGGGGTAGTAAATTTTACTGTTTTGTAATCGCTCGTAATCCATTTTGTTACTGCACTAAGTTTGGTTCGGTTTTCTGCAAATTGTACACATTCTTTTTTGATGTCAATCCCGATAAACGATACTTGGATGTTTTGCCTGTTGCACCAATTATAAATCGCCACTAAGTTGTCGCCACCGCCGCAACCAATTTCGCACACCGCCAACTCTTTCCTTTTTCCGGCTAACTGTTTAAAACCTTCCAGGGTAATTTGATGCCCACCCAAAAAGCGATTGATAAAATCCAACTCCTGCATGTTCTTACGAATATCATTAAAAGGAATGTTATCACCATCTAACAATTCTTTTTTGTATGATCGCTGCAAGAAGGTCATTCTTTTGAAGCTATAAATGTTTCCATAGTTAAACCGGGACCGAATGCAACACCAAAAACATTTGCGGGAGAGCCATTTAAATCATCAAGCATTAGTTTTAGTATAAACAAAATTGTGGGTGACGACATATTACCAAACTCCGATAAAACTTTTTTCGAATAAGAGAGATGCTCATCGCTTAAACTAAGTTTTGTTTGAATCACTTCCAGTATCTTTCTACCACCGGGATGAATGCACCAATGGGTTATGTCGTCTTGTTTAATGTTTGCTGCGTGAAGCGCTTTCTGTGCAAAACCATTGATGTCTTCCTTTATAAGCTGGGGGATGTAAGCGCTTAAAGTCATTAAAAATCCATCGTTACTTAATTGCCACGACATGTCTGTTTTTCCTTTATAAGCTACTTCTGAGTAAAAGCTTTTTAGCTTCAAACCTTTAGCCGGCAATACAGAATTTGATACCAAAACCGCAGCGCTTCCATCTGCAAATAAAAGACTGCTGGCAGCATTATCTGGTGTATATTCATGTTGAAAATGAATGGTACATAACTCGGTACAAACAATTACAACGTTAGCATCTGTAGTGCTATCGCAGATCATCTTAGCAATTTTAAGGGCATGTATAGCAGCATAACAACCCATAAAATTTACCGAAGTACGAAATACATTAGGCGAAAGATCAAGCGCTTCAGCCACTTCAAGATCGAGGCCCGGCGCACTCATGCCTGTACAGCTAACAGTTATAAGATGTGTTATTTGCTTAGCATTAATCACCTTATTTATACAGTTGTTAATAGCACCAACCGAAAGAGACAAAGCATGTTGATGAAAGATTTTCATCCTGTCGTTTAAGGTAGGATTACCATGCCCGTTGGCCTTAACAAACTCCCACTCATCTTCAGTTTTACAAAAGTCTTCTACAACAGAATACCGTTGTTTTATATCGCTGTGCCTGTACAAAAAAGCCAGCTTCCTCGCCTCGGTTTCATCCAATTTATACGCCCTCTGCATAAAATGCAATATCTCATTTTGAGGATGACAGTTTGCAGGCAGGGCAGTTCCTATAGATATTATATTAGCCAATGTTGTGTAAGAAAATTAATGTTATAAAAGCAAGGCTGGTACATGTACTTGCCAACCAGTTCATTTGCATAGTATGTTTGTAATCGGCAAGAGTTTCGTTCTTTAATACCTTTAAAAACCACCGGATAAAATATACGAGCACAGGTATAAAAAAGATCTGCAACAAATAGAACGATTGCATTTGCGCATGTTTGTTGTAATAAAAGAATAAAATAGCAAGAGCAACCATATACATAAGTGCACAAAAAATAAAAGTTCCTTTTTTGCCTAATAACATACTTATAGTTTTCACTCCATCCTTTTTGTCGCTCTGGTGCTGGTAAATTTGTGTTATGGGATAAAATCCGCCAATTAAAAAAGCAGCAGCTATTATGCCTGCCACGGGAAAATCAATAGTAAAATTTCGCCTTGCAATGTAATATACCATAAAAAAAGTAAGCGAACCCTGGTTGAGAATAACGGTAATATAGCCGATCAAAGGATATTGTTTCAAACGAATTCCACGGTAACTGTACAAGCGTGAAAAGATGATATAAATAAACACACAAATTCCAAATACATAAGAAAGCATGAAGGATAAAAATAATGCTAAGGCATCCATAACTATCGTTACTATATACAACTCTTTTGTAGGCTGCATAGGATCTTTAATTCCGCCTATACTTGATTCATCCCTATCCATATAACTGTTGTATCCGTTGCTGGATGGATAAACCAAATAATGTAAAATTAGAAATGCAGCCACTGTTCTAAATACATGAATGTCTTCTGCAAAACTCAATGCAAACCAAAACACGGGCATTAAAAAATAAGAGAATGGAAACCGCAGCAGTTGTATTGTTGAACGTTGAAGCAAAAGACATTATTTACTTAAATATAAACAGTTTTTACCAGCGAAGGTTCAGGAGGGTTGATATAAATAAAAAAACTATGGTTTTAAATTAAATTGAAACATTTTCCTTCAATCAACAAACCTATTTTTACTATATAAATTAATATGATGCGCATTACTGTAATCGCAGACGGAACAACTCAAAAAGAATTCCAGGATAAGCCTATACCACAAGGCGTACAGGTGTACTTTGTAACTGCAATTGAAGAAGCACAATATGAAACAGATGCTTTTTTTTATTTGAGAGATGAAGAAAAGTTGATAAACGACATATCAAAACTTGAAGGCTTGCAAAAACCTGTTTTTGTCAATG
>JAABUN010002974.1_pt1 | contig 27843 bp, 28 predicted proteins | sample 5559311 | NCBI WGS metagenome assembly JAABUN01 (sample SAMN10711877, study PRJNA513370) | rock metagenome | isolation source: Antarctica rocks | place: Antarctica: Victoria Land, Siegfried Peak sud
GATCGGTTTCCTGGTCTCCCTGACGATCCGGACAGCCCCCTCACGGAACTCCGGGTCGAACTTCCTACGAATCTCTGGCATGACTCTCCTCATAGTCCATGCCTCCACAATTTGGGGGGATGCTCAGGCGGGTGCGCACGTCCCAGCAGGTCGCCGGTGGGCCCGACGAGCCGACTCGGTTGTTGACGGCGCGTCTGGCTGACATGGCCAAGGCCGACGGTCCGAGGTTCACCCGACTGATCCGACGAGCGGACTTCTTCGTCGCCGGCGGCATGGACCGCAACACGGCCTATCGGACTGCGTTGACCGAGGCGACAGCGACGGTGTGACGCCCGGCTCGGTGTTCGCGCCGGTCGGCGAGTTGCTCGTGGTCGACGGCGGCCAGCGGGTGATCTGCCACCTGTGTGGTGAGGCGTTGCAGATGCTGTCGACGTCCCGTCTATGCCGGCACGGCTGGACTGCGGTTCAGTACCGGGAGGCGTTCGGGTTGAGCCGGAGCACCGCGCTGTGCTCGCCAGCGATCACCGAGCAGCGCCGTCAGCTGGGCCTGGTCCGGTTCCGCAACAACCAACGTCTGCGCGATGGCCTCGCGGTTGGTCAGAGGTTGGCCCGGTCCGGTGAGCTGCTTGTCCTGGCGCACGCCGCGCAGCCGGCAGGCTCAACTCGAGTGCAGACCCGACGTCGCGCCGCGGCCGCCGCGGGTAGGCGCGACACCGCGGGACAGGTGGCCGAGCGGGTGGACGTCCGGCTGGTCGAGCTGGGGTTCGGCGGCGACCTGCACGGCTTCGTGCGAGATCGCTATAACGAGCAGCTACACCCGGTGCTGAGGATCGCGCGTGAGCTGGGGGTCGGCAACGCACGGATCCAGACCCTGCTCGACGAGGCAGGGATCGTGCGCCGCCGGCCCGGTGGGGCCCGCGCTGCCCGGGGGCTCACCTTCGCCCAGGAGCGGGGCCACGCGATCGACTGAGGTCGAGGACGTCAAAAAAGTTCAAGATCGAATGTCACAGACCCCCTTCGATCGCACCTTCCAGGAGTGACGGGTCGGGCTCTCTCCACAGTTCCGGCTTGGCCCGTTCCTGACAGAGCTCGCAGGCCGCACGGTGACCTGCGAGCCCGTCAGGGCCATCCCTGCTGACCTGGAGGTCTGTCTTGTCCGAGAACCCACCCACATCCCGCCGGACCCTGACGGTCGAGGCGCTCCCGCCGATCGAGTACGACCTGGCCCTGTTGGGCCGCCTGCAGTGCTCACGTCAGCTCTCGCGCGAGGCCGTCGGATTCGTGCTGGACGCGCTGAGCGAATGGGCGGCGCTCGACCCGTCCTGCCCTGACCCGATCGAGCCTGCGGGCACGCATCTCGAGGCGCTCGAGCAGGTCGCGGCGAGGTGGGCGATCCGCACCGGATCGACACCGACGGTGTCGCGGATGCTTGGCATGGCGATGATCGGCCGGCATCTGAACCAGGCCGTGCGCTGCGAACGCGACCCGGAGGGCATGGCCGAGTCGCAGTGGAACGAGCTGGTGGCCCGGATGCCGTGGGTGGCTGAGCCGCCGCTGCCGCTGGTCTACCCCGACGGCACTGTCCTGTGAGCGGCTGGGGACAGCATATCGACGAGCTGGCGGCCGCCACCGCCGGCCTGCTGCTCGAGGGCCCGTCGGCCCTGCACCTGCAGGACCCGGCCTCCGCCTTGGCCGCCCGGGACATCGTGCTGACCGAGCTGCGGGAGCTCGTCGGGTCGGTCAGCGAAGCCCCCCGCTTCAACGAGGTCCGGCCGCTGACCGCGTCGGACATCATCGAGCGGCCCGGTCAGTCCCTTCACCAAGCCCTGTCTGAGCTGCCGCGGGCCGTCTCGTTCGGCAGCTCGGAGCTCCATGGCCCCGCAGACCCGGCGCGGCCGGCGTACGAACGACTCTGGCAACGGGCCGCGACCGCGGCCGTCGGACTCGAGGGCTACGTCGAAGCTGTTGGCCGGCTTCCCGACAAGGTCGCCTGGGACGTGCTGCGCGACCTCGCTGACCTGTCGGGCGCGCTGCTGTACCTGGACCGGGACCTGTCGGAAGCGGTCCTGCCGCGGGTCAAGGTGCGGGAGGACTTTGGTGTCACGTACCGGGTGCTCACCAGCTCAGGCCACGACGCTCTGCGTCTGGCCGCCGGTGAACTCCGGGCCAGAGTCCCCGTGCACGACTACCGATCGGCTCCCGCCACTGGTGTGCTGGCCAGCAACGAACCCGCCGGAGCGGGCGACCTCGACCGACAGACGAGCAGGTTCGTCCGGATCGTCGCGGCCCACTCCGCCGAGCTGGCCATGCCCGACTTGCGAGCGATCAGCCGCGTGCTCGAGCACGGCTGCGCCGACGCAGCCCGCGTCCTGCTTCGCGCCGGAGAAGCGACCCACGGCGCGAACCACCTCGCCGGCGCGCTCGCGACTGTCATCCCCGCAGCTCTCGAGCTCCGCGAGCTTCCCGGCCGGTCGACAGCACACCCGCACCTGGCGTTGCACGCTGCGGCCGGGACCTGCAAGCCCGGATGGGGGCGATAGCCAAGCAAGCCCACTCCCAGCCCATCAGTGCCTCCGAGGCCGAACGGCGGCGTCTGAGCGCAGCAGCGCTCGAGTTCACCCGACATGTGCCCGTTCTGGCCCAGGCGGTCGAGGTCGCGATTCGGGAGTCCATCCACGCGGGCGTGCTGCTGGTGCCGAACCAGTCCACGGAGGGCAAGACGTCGATGGCCTGGGTGACCGGTCGGATGGCCCCCCGTCAAGGGGTGCCGGCCCTACAACGCGCCGCCCGGCAGCTGAGCAAGGTCGCCAGCGACGTCGGGCCAGCGGCCCGGACGACCCAGCTCAGCCTCGACCAGCACAGAGCCGCCGGGCCTGACGCCCGCAGCCAGGCCGTCGCCTCAGCCGTCTCCCACGCAGGCGCGGCACGAGCGCAGCTGCGCGAGGCGTTGGCCTACCGACTCAGCGATCAGCCAGCGGCGCTCGCAGGGCCACTCCCCGCCCATCCCCGGCTGGCGCCCGCTTCGCTGGCATTTAGGTGGGGGCAGCGCGAGCCAGGTCATTGACGAACCCGCCGCAGTGGTCTTAAGTCGTCCTCAGACGGTGAAACTTGATTCCCAGAATATGGGAATAATGACGGGCGGACAGATGAAGCGGCCTGGCTCTCCGGCCCGTGAGGTTGCGGCGCCGTGATCCAGGCCGTCGTCAGCGGCTTGGCCATCGGGGGCATCTACGCCCTCCTGGCGGTCAGCTTCCTGCTCATCTACCAGGTGAGCGGCGTCCTCAATTTCGCGCAGGGCGAGTTCGTCGTGATCGGCGCCTTCGTCGGCTCGACCGCGGCGATCGGATGGGGGCTCCCGGTCCTGGCCGCCGGCCTTCTCGGCGTCCTCGCCGCGGGAGCGCTCGGTCTGCTCATGGAGCGCGTCACGTACAGGCCACTTCGAGGCAAGCCTATCGCGACGATGATCATCAGCACCGTGGCGGTGGGAATCGTCATCGCGCGGACGGCCGAGATCATCTGGGGCCCTGAGCCCCGATCCATGCCGTCGCTCGTCCCGAACCGGCCGATGGAGATCCTCGGCGCGCGGGTCAGCAGCCTGTCGCTCTTCGTCATCGTCGTGTCAGGGCTGCTGCTCGTCGTCCAGCACCAGCTGCTCACGCGCACCCGCCTCGGGCGGCGCATGCAGGCCACGGCCGAGGACTCGGACACAGCGCAGCTGATGGGCATCCGCACCGGTCGGCTGGTGATGGTCGCGTTCGCGCTGGGCTGCGGGCTCAGCGGAGCCGCGGGCATCTTCGTGGCCCCCCTCTTTTCAGTGACGCTCGACCTGGGGTTCCTGATCTCACTGAAGGCCTTCGCCGCCTGCGTCGTAGGCGGGTTCGGCAACCTGCAGGGAGCCGCGGCTGCGGCCCTCGGGCTCGGGGTGGTGGAGAACCTGGCCGGGACCTACATCGCGACCGGCGCCAAGGACCTCGTCGCGTTCGCCGTCCTGCTGGCATTCCTCGCTCTCAGGCCGCAGGGCATCTTTGGCGAGCGGGTCGGGGAGAAGCTGTGACGCTGGCTGTGGAAACCGTCCCGGACGCAGGGGCACCGCCTTCCTCGTCACCCACGCGCAGAGCCGGGCAGTTGCTGCGCTGGCCCGGGCTCGTCGTCCTCGCCCTCTTGGTACCGCAGCTCCTGACGGACGCCTACTGGTTGCAGGTCCTCGTGGGTGCCGAGACTGTGGCCATCGCCGCGATCGGCCTCTACATCACCTTCGGCATGAGCGGACAGGTCTCGCTCGGGCACGCCGGGTTCTACGCGATCGGGGGGTACGCAACGGCGCTCCTTGTCACCAAGCTCGAGGCGGGGCTTGTCGTCGCCGTGGTCGCGTCTGCGCTGATGGCCGCTCTCGCCGGTCTGATCGTCGGCTTTCCTGCGCTGAGGCTCCACGGCCACTACCTCGCGCTGGCCACGCTCGGCTTTGGTCAAGTGGTAGTCCTCGTTCTGCTGAACTGGGTCGGGCTCACCGGCGGGGCCGTAGGCATCCGAGGAGTTGACCCTGCCGTCTTCGGCGAGCTCCGGCTGCGGACACCGGAGCACTGGGCGATGGTGGTGGGCGTCCTCGTCGTGGTCGTGATGTTCCTCGCGACCCAGCTTCGAGCTTCGTCGTTCGGGCGAGCCATGCATGCCGTGCGCGACAGCGAGATCGCGGCGGAGTGCATGGGTGTCTCGCCGAGTCGGATCAAGCTGCTGGCGTTCGTTATCGGTGCCTCCCTCGCGGGCCTCGCGGGAGCTCTGAACGCGTCCTACATCACCTACGTCAGCCCGGGGACGTACACGCTGCAGCTGTCGGTCGCGATGCTCGCGATGGTTGTGATCGGGGGGGCGCGCTCACCGTGGGGCGCCGTCATCGGCGCAGGACTGCTGACCTTCCTGCCGGAGGTGCTCCGCCCGCTCCAGGAGTATTACCTGTTGGTGTACGGGCTGCTTCTCCTGCTGATGGTCGACTTCGCCCCGGGAGGGCTCCTCGGGCTCAGCCAACAAGGGTCGCGGTTGCTGTCCCGCTTCCTGCCGGGTCACTCCTCATGACCGTCGGCGGCCTCCGAGCCGAGGGTGTCGTCAGGCGCTTCGGGGGCGTGACCGCTCTCGCTGGTGTCGACCTGCTGGTGCCCGAGGGCCAGGTGCACGCCCTGATCGGCCCCAACGGCTCCGGCAAGTCGACCCTCATCAACTGCATCTCCGGGGTCGACGCATGGGACGGCGGCAGGATCCAGTTCGGGGGGGAGAGCGTCTCCCCGCGCCGTCCACGACGGGCCGCAGCGCTGGGCATCGCCCGCACCTTCCAGACTCTTCGGCTGTTCACGCACATGTCCGTCCTCGACAACGTGCTCGTCCCGATGCACGCCGCGCGGCCCTACGGCCTGGCTGCAGCACTGTCCGGATGGCCGACGAAGGCGTCGGGGGAGCGCGAGCTGCGGGCCGCGGGTCGGGACCTTCTCGAACTGGTCGGCATCGCCCACCTCGCGGAGCGGCAAGCCGGCGCCCTCTCCTACGGGCAGCAGCGGCTTGTCGAGATCGCGAGGGCCTTGGCCGTGCGCCCGCGACTGCTCCTGTTGGACGAGCCTGCGGCAGGTCTGAACGACACCGAGACGGCCGCGCTCACCGGGCTCGTCCGACAGCTGCGCCGGGAGACTCTCAGCGTGCTGGTCGTCGAGCACAACATTAGCTTCGTCATGCAGGTCTCGGACGCGGTGACGGTGCTGGACAACGGTCACCGCATCGCTCACGGGACCCCGGCCGAGGTCCGCGACGACGCCGAGGTGCTGCGTGCCTACCTGGGCTCGTCGCGCGGGCAGGTGACTTCGTGAGCGCCCTCCTGGAGGTGCAAGGGCTGCGCGTCACGTACGGCAGCGCGGAGGCGGTGCGGGACGTGAGCCTACGCGTCGGTGCTGGCGAGGTGGTGACGCTGATCGGCGCGAACGGCGCAGGCAAGAGCACCACTCTGAAGGGCATCATGGGCCTGCTCAAGCTCGCGCGAGGGAGCGTCCGCCTCGCCGACCGGGACATCTCCGGCTTCAGCCCCGACCGGATTACAAGGGCGGGCATGAGCCTGGTGCCGGAAGGTCGGCGCGTCTTCGGCCGGCTCACGGTCGCAGAGAACCTGGACGTCGCCGCATCGGCCGGCAAGGCACGTGGCGCCGAGCTCAAGGCGATCGCCGAGGAGGTCTACGAGACCTTCCCTCGGTTGCGCGAGCGCGGCAACCAGATGGCCTGGACGTTGAGCGGAGGCGAGCAGCAGATGCTCGCGATCGGCCGCGCCCTCGTGGCTCGTCCGCGGCTCATGCTCCTCGACGAGCCGAGCTTGGGCCTTGCTCCCCAGCTCGCCGAGGACGTGGTCCGCTTGGCTAGCGGCTTCAGCCGCGAGCACGGGATGTCGGTGCTCCTCGTGGAGCAGAACGCGCTGCTGGCGCTGGAGCACTCGGACCACGCGTTCGTCATGGAGACCGGTCGCATCGTCGCCGAGGGACCAGCCGCCGTGGTCCTCAAGGATCCTCACGTCCGCTCGGCCTACCTGGGCGCCTGACCCCGCCTCTCGGTGCCAGGTCCCAGTCCTTGGCGCTTCGTCCACCGCACGTCCCGGAAGGATCCACATGAGCATCTCCAGGCGTCGTACGACGCGACTCGCCGCAGCCGGGCTGGCGGCCGCTCTGACCCTCACGGCATGCGGTGGCGGTGACAGCGATGAAGGTTCCCGTGCCGCGGGCTCCAGTAAGGAGAACGGCGACATCACAGTCGGCGTGGCCCTGCCGCAGTCGGGGGGCTCGGCGATCCTTGGCGGGCCGATGCTGAACGCCATCAAGATGGCGGTCGAGGAGCTGAACGCGGACGGCGGCATCGACGGCCGTCGGGTGCTGCTGTCGGCGGAGGACACGGGTGCCGACGACAACAGCGCGCTCAACGCCTTCAACCGCCTGGTGAGCGACGACCCGGCGGCGGTCGTGGGCTTCCCTGTCAGCACACAAGGTTTCGCGGTGATGACGCAGGTCGACCGCACGCGGATCCCTGTGATCATGAGTGGCACCAACGCGAAGCTCGCGTCGGGCAGCGACTGGGCCTTCAACTGGATTGCCAACGACCAGACGACCTCGACCGCCGCCGTCGAGTTCGCTGCGAAGAAGCTCGGCTACGACAAGATCGCACTGCTCCGGGAGAGCGGGGAGCTAGGGACGGGGGCCGCAAAGACCGTCAAGGCCGCCGCCGAGAAGCAGGGGGTCGTGGTCGTCGCAGACGAGGTGTTCCAGACCGGCGAGAAGGATCTCTCCGCTCAGGCCAACAAACTGCGGGGTGGCGATGCGCAGATGCTGTTCGTCTACGGTCAGCAGGCGGACTTCCTCGTCGTCAGCAACGCCCTCGCCACGGCCGGCGTCAAGCTGCCCACGCTCCTGGCGGGCCTCCAGCCGCAGACGAAGGCGCAGCTCAACAACGGCGGCTTTGAGACCATCTACAACCGGGGCCAGTGCGTGCCTTCCGCTGTCAAGGACGGGAAGACGGCAGCCTGGGCGGGGGAGTACGCCGCAAAGTTCGGCTCGCCGCCCACGGAGTACGCGGCGGTGGCCTACGACGGGATGAAGCTGCTGTTCGCCGCGCTCTCCGAGGCCGGTACGGACCCCGAGGCGCTGGCGAAGTCGCTCGCTCAGGCACCGAAGACGGAGGGCGTCTGCGGCGTCCACAAGGGCGGTCCTGAGGGCAACTTGTCCTACACCGTGACCATCGGGTCGTACGGCGCCGACGGCAGTTACATGCCTGCGGAGGTCCTCGACCTGGCACCGTCGGACTAGCGGCTGATGCGTCACGTCCTGGTCACAGGCGGAGGCTCGGGCATCGGAGCCGCCGTCATACGCGCTTGCGCAGCCGGTGGTGCTCGAGTCTCTGTCATCGACAGGCGAGCCGGGACGCCTGCGGCGCTCTGGGGTGAGGTCCCCATCGCGCAGAGGGGGGTGTGGCATGCAGGTGACGTCCGTGACGCGGCGCTGCTGAGCGCGGTCGCGGAGGAGTTGGCGGACGATCTCACCGGGCTGGTGACCTGTGCTGGGGTCTCGATCAAGTCCCCCTTCGTCGATGCTACGGAGGGGGACTGGCGGACGACCCTCGATGTGAACGTCCTTGGCACTGCGCATGCGGTGAGAGCCGTCGCGCGAGTGCTCGTCGGGCGTCGCCGCAGCGGTGCCCTCGTCACCGTCTCCTCTACGGCTGCCTTCGGACACGTGGCTGGGCTCGGTGCGCACTACCACGCGTCCAAGGGCGCGATCGTGGCCATGACCCGTGCCATGGCGGGTGAGCTGGCTGTCCACGGGATCCGGGTCAACGGGGTCGCACCCGGCCTGGTGCGAACGCCGATGACCACGGCAGAGAGAGCGCGGCTGGGTGAGTCCGCCCTGGCGGCTCGCACTCCGCAGGCTCGGGTTCTCGAGCCCGAGCACGTTGCGAGCGCGGTCGTCTTCCTGCTCTCCGACGCGGCTCAGGCCATCACCGGGCACGTTCTCCCGGTGGACGGGGGTCAGCTCGCCGTGGCGGGTGCACCCGTGGACGGGTACCCGTCCACGGGTGTCGGTCCCTGATGGCGAGCACGAGCGGCCGGGTGAGCGGTGCGGAGAGCGGCCGCAAGCTGCTTGCCGTGCTCCTGAGCTTCGACGGTTCGCACCCGCGGTGGAACCTGTCCCAGCTGAGCGAGGAGCTCCAGCTCTCGAGCTCCTCCACCTACCGGTACATGTCGCTGCTGCGGGAGGTCGGACTGCTCGAGCCGCTCGGGGGCGGTGGCTTCCGGCTCACCGAGCGGGTGCTGGCGCTCGCCGCGGCGGCGCGTGCTGACCACGAACCTCTGCTGGCTGCGGCACACCCGGTAATGGTGCGGCTCAGGGACGCCTTCGACGAGACGGTGCTGCTGGCGAGGCGTGGCGGGATGCACGTGTACTGCATGGATCGCGTCGAATCCCGCCAGCCGGTGCGATTGCAGTACGAGCGGGGGCAGGCCATGCCGCTGCACCTGGGCTCTCTCGCACGGATCCTGCTCGCCTCCATGCCTCGCGCGGACCGCGACAGCTACCTCGAGTCCGTCGCCGGCGTCCTCACCGCGCACCAGTCGCGCCTCCTGACGGAGGGCGCTCTCGACAGGGTGCTGAAGGACGGCCAGACGCAGAGCTCGCAGGAGATCGACGACGGCATCTGGGGCACCGCTGCTGCCGTGCGGGACGGGAGGGGAGTCGTCGCGAGCCTGGGTACCGCAGCGCCGATGTACCGCCTCGACGAGGCACGCAAGCGGTCGATCAGCGCTCGCGTGTCTCATGGGGCGCTGGAGGTGAGCGCGGCGCTGGAACCCAGCCTTGACCCTAGTGCAACTGCCTCGTACGGTGCGACAGAGGAACCATGATACGGGAATACCGTTCCAGACTATGAGAAAAACTCCTCAGGAGATGGTGAGCCCTCAGATGGTCACGTCCGCTACGAGCCCGAGGCTGCTGCGCGTGGCAACGGCGCAGTTCTTCTCGGGGACCGACGTGGAGGCCAATCTGGCGCTCGCGACCTCTTACCTGGAGCGCGCCCACGAGGCAGGCGCGAAGGTGCTGGTGCTCCCCGAGAACGCCAACCGGGTACGCGACTTCGCCGACCGCCAGGAGTGCTGGAGGCTCTCCGAGTCGCTGGACGGCGCTTTCGTGACCGGCCTGCAGCGAGCCTGCGCCCGGTTGGGCATGCACCTGGCTGTGGGGGTCGACGTGCGCGGCGAGACGGCCCCTGACGTGCACATCACCTCGGTCCTCGTAGGTCCGACCGGGGACATCCTCCACGTCCACCGAAAGCATGTCCTCTGGGACTACGAGTACACACTGTTCGTCCCTGGGCGGGAGCCTCTGGAGGTCGTGGACACGGAGCTGGGGCGGATCGGACTGCTCCTCTGCGCGGACGGGATTGTTCCGGAGGTGCCCCGCCTGCTCGGGCTTCTGGGCGCTCAGGTCCTCCTGAACTCGCTTAACTCGCGTGGCCCCGACGAGGTCCGCGTGCACGTTCCGCTCCGTGCCCTCGAGAACCGGGTGTGGCACATCAGCTCGAACACCGTGGGCGGACCCGCGGACGCCTACCCGTGGATGGGCGGATCGCAGGTGGTCTCGCCGGACGGGCGGGTCCTCGCCTCCGCGGGGGAGCACGAGGAGGGCATGGTCTGCGCCGACATCGACGTCGCGCGGGCCGACGACAAGACGGCTGCGGTGCTCGGCGACGTTATGGCCCTGCGCCGGCCCGACCTCTACGGCGACCTCGTGCAGTCGGTCGACCTGGTGCCCTCGGCATCAATGCACGGACCGGCTCCCGACGCCGCACCACCTCGGCCGGTCTCGGTCGCTGCACTACAGGTTTCCTGGTTCCACAACCAGGAGTGGACGATCACGCGGGCGCTGGCGCAGCTGGAGTACGCCGCCTCCCGCGGCGCGCAGCTGGCCGTGCTGCCGGAGCTGTTCTGTTTCCGGCCAGGCGAGGTGGCCGACGACCCAGGACGGGCCGCTCAGACGTCAGCTCGGGTCCTCGACCAGTTCCGAGCTGCCGCGAGCCAGCACGGCGTGTGGCTCGCGGCCCACCTCGTGGAGCGCCAGCAGGACCGGTTCTTCTCCACGGTCTGGGTCCTGTCTGCGGGGGGCGAGGTCGCCGGCCGCTACCGGAAGGCGCACCTCGACGAGCAGGACCGGCTCTGGGCAAGCCCCGGGGACGACCTCCCCGTCTTCGACACCGCACTGGGGCGCCTCGGCTGCCTCGTAGGTTCGGAGATCTGGGTGCCCGAGGCCTTCCGCGTGCTTGCTCTGCGGGGGGCGGAGCTCGTGCTGCACCCCTGCTCCTGGGACCGCGTCGAGGCAGCGACGATGGCCGCGACCGAGCGCACCGAGGAGAACCGTGTCCATCTGGTCTCCTGCGCGCGGCTGGACAACCCCGCCCAGATCGGTAGCCAGATCGTGCAGGCGGACGAGTTCCGGCCTGGGCAACCCATCGCCCTGATGCGCTACCCGACCGGGTACTGGAGCCGGCCCGGCTTCGAGGAGCAGCTTCTGGTCCGGTTGGACCTGCGCGAGGCGCACAGCAAGATGATGGGGCACCACCTCGACGTGCTGGCGACGCGTCAGCCGGAGATCTACGGCCCGATGGTGACGCGACCGGCTGCGCCCACGACGTCGCCCACGAGTTCACTTCGTGCCGACCACATGTCGAGCGCGTCGTGAGCTCAACGAAGCACAGGACCGTCGTCGTCGCCGGCATGGGTCCGGTGGGCATGACGGCGGCGCTCGCGCTGGCCCGCGAAGGTGTCGAGGTGACGCTCATCGAAGCAGGCCCCGCGCTGGCTACCGAGTCACGAGCGTCGACCTTCCACCCGCCGTCCCTCGAGATCCTCGACGACCTGGGTGTCGCCGACGAGCTCATCGCGACCGGCCTGCGGGCACCTGTCATCCAGTACCGCGAGCAGACGGGCGAGGTCCTCGCCGCGCTGGACATGGGCCTGCTGTCGGAAGAGACCGCCTTCCCCTTCCGCATCCAGAACGAGCAGCACAACCTCACGCGCATCATCCACGAGCGGCTAGTGACCATGCCCAACGTCCGCGTGCTGTTCGACGCGCCGGTCGAGCGGGTCGAGGTGGCCTCGCACGCAGCGCGAGTTTTCCTCCCCGGCGACGGGCTGGAGCCGTCGCTCACCGCCGACTGGCTTATCGCGGCAGACGGTGCCAACTCCGCGACGAGGCGCAGCCTGGGCATCGCGTTCGAGGGCATCACGTATCCCAAGAGCTTCCTCGTCGTCTCCACGACCCACGACTTCCGCGAGGATTTTCCGGGACTGGCCTACGTCAGCTACATCTCCGACCCGGAGGACTGGGGCGTGCTGCTCCGCACGCCTCGCCACTGGAGGGTCCTGTTCCCGATCGAGGAGCACGAGCGACCCGAGGACGTCCAGGCGGAGGCCGCGGTCGAGGCGAGGATGCAGCGGCTGGTCTCGCGGGACGCGCCGTACCCGGTCTCGCACACGACGCTCTACCGAGTCCATCAGAGGGTCGCCTCGACGTTCGCCGTGGGTACGGTCCTGCTCGCCGGGGACGCGGCGCACATCAACAACCCGCTGGGCGGAATGGGAATGAACAGCGGGATTCACGACGCCAGAGCGGCTGCGGACTCGGTGCTCGCCGCGCTGGGCGGCGTGGAGCGCGAGCACTGCAGCAGCGTGTACTCGCGCGTCCGTCGCGACGCAGCGACGGGACACGTGCAGAGGCAAACCAAGGCCAACTACGAGGACTTGCAGCAGGAGGACGCCAGCGAGCGTCGAGCTCGGTTCTCCCGACTGGCCGACGTCGCGGCCGACCCCGAGAAGGCGAGGACCTACCTTCGGCAGACGGCCATGCTGGACTCCTACCGCGAGAGCCGCGGACGCCTCCACCGGGAGCTCCGGCCGGGGACTCCGACGCAGCGCGCCCCGGCAGGGCGTCGGCTGTCCGACCTCATCGACAAGGGCGCACTGGTCCTTCCGGGCTGCTACGACGCCCTGACGGCGCGACTGGTCGCCGGAGCCGGCTTTTCCGTCGCGTTTGTGTCCGGAGCCGCTGTGTCGGCCGCCGCCTTCGGCGCGCCGGACCTCGGCTTCGTGACCGGGTCAGACCTGGCTGAGGTGGTCCGGCGGATCACCGACGCGGTGGACCTGCCGCTCGTCGTCGACGCCGACACCGGCTTCGGGGGCGTCCTGCAGGTGGCTAGTACGGTGCGCGCGTACGAGCTGGCCGGCGCGGCCGCCCTGACGCTTGAGGACCAGGTGACCCCCAAGCGGTGCGGGCACATGGCTGGCGTCACCGTGGTCTCGGTGGATGACATGGTCGCGAAGCTCCGCGCCGCACTGGACGCGCGCCGCCACCTCCTCGTGATCGCGCGGACCGACGCGCTCGGCTGCGAGGGCTTGTCCGGTGCGGTCAAGCGGGCGGTCGCCTATGCGAGGGCCGGTGCCGACCTGGTCTTCGTCGAGGGAGTGCGCACGTCTGAGGTCCTCCGCACCGTGCACGCGGCCGTGCGCGCTGCGGCACCAGAGGTCGCCCTCGTGATTAGCCGCAGCGAGGCAGCGGGTGGAGCCGGGGACGCGCTCACCCAGCAGGACCTGGTCGACAACAACGTGGCACTGGTCCTCCATCCGGTCACCGCTCTGCTTGCGGCTGCAGGCGCGGCTCGCGACAGCTACCAGCGTCTGGCTGCTGGACCGGATCCCACCCGGTCTGCGACGGCCGCCAGCCTCACCTGGGGTGAGCTCACCGACACGCTCGACCTTCCTAAACTCGTCGCTGCTGATCAGCGGCTCACGCCCCCGCCACTGACCGTGGCCACCCCCACCGCCCCAAGGAGGACCGCGTGAGCACAGCCGTCTCGTCCCGGGCCACGCTCGGCGTCATCGTCCCGTCAACGAACGTGGTCGTCGAGGCCGAGTACAACTGGATGCGTCCTCCGGGTGTCTCATGGCACACCGGCCGGATATGGATTAAGAACGAGGCGCTCGACGACGACGACGTCTTCGAGAGCTTCCTCGAGGACCTGCGCGCCGAGACCGGCCGCGCGATCCGCGACGTTGTGACGTGCAAGCCGGACTACCTCGTCATGGGCATGTCGGCCGAGACCTTCTGGGGTGGTGCGGCCGGCAACGAGGCCTTCGAAGCTTGGGTGCAGGAGCAGTCCGGCGGCCTGCGGGTGTCTACCGGCGCCGCGGCTTGCGACGCCGCTCTGAAGAAGTTCGGTGCCCGCAAGATCGGCGTCATCACCCCGTACCAGCCGGTGGCGGACGCCCAGGTCCGAGGCTTCTTCACCGACCTCGGCTACGAGGTCGGGCAGGTGCACGGGCTGAAGTGCCCGACGGCCACGGCGATCGCCGACGTGACGGCCCAGGAGGTGCGTGCGGCCTTCCTGGCAGTGGACGCGCCAGACGTCGACGTCCTGGTCCAGGCGGGCACGAACCTCGCTGCGGTGACAGTGGCGGCGGAGCTCGAGCGGGAGCTGGGCAAGCCGGTCATCGCGATCAACGCGGCGACCGTCTGGCACGCGCTGCGCGCGAACGGCATCCACGACCACATCATCGGCTTCGGCTCGCTGTTCGAGAAGTTCTGAGGAGGAGACGTGCTGCAGCACATCGGCATGCTGACGCTGGCGGCGCAAGCCGGGGCCGCGGAGCGAGACGCGATCGTGCAGGGGCTGAGCGACCTCGTGGGCGTCGTACCAGGCCTGCTCCACGCGGACGTGCGAGCCGATGCCGGGTTCAAGGACGGCAACGCTGATCTCCTATTCACCATGACGTTCGAGGATGAGGAAGCGTGGCGGGCGTACGGCAACCACCCCGCGCACAAGGCGGTCGTCAAGGACCACATCGCTCCGGTACTGGCTGCGAAGGCCTTCCTGCAGGTCCGCCCGGACGCACCACAGCCGTGAGCGACCAGCCAGGGCCGGAGGACCAGCTCTGGAGCGACTACCGGGGCGCAGGCCTCGGGGGGCGGCTGGCGCCGGGCAGCCGTCCGGCGCTGGTCCTGATCGACCCGGCGCGGGCCTACACTGACCCTGGCTCCCCGCTCTGGACGGGTGAGACCGGTGCCGTCGCCGCCATGTCGGCACTGCTCGGCGCCGCGCGCGCTGCCAGCGTGCCGGTCTTCTGGACGCGCGTCAGTTTCGACGCCTCGGGTCGGGACGGAGGTCTGTTCTTCCGCAAGGTGCCGGCGCTGCGGTGCTTCCTGCCGGGTGACCCGCTCGGCACCTGGAGCGAGGGACTGGAGCCTGCAGCCGGGGAGGTCGTCGTGACCAAGCAGTACCCGAGCGCCTTCTTCGGCACCTCCCTCGGCGCAGCGCTCACCGCCCTCGGCGTGGACACGGTCGTGCTCGGCGGGTTCTCGACGAGTGGGTGCGTGCGGGCGTCGGCGCTGGACGCACTGCAGCATGGCTTCGTGCCCCTCGTCGTCCGTGACGCTGTCGGGGACCGCCAGCCGTCAGTGCACGAGGGGAACCTCTTCGACATCCAGGCCAAGTGCGGCGAGGTCGTGAGCCTCATAGACGCCACCCACTACCTCGCGGCGCGGAGGTGAGCGCTGAGGCCTGCGGTCACGTCTGGATCGCCTTGACCTCGAGGTACTCCTCCAGGCCGTAGCGACCGAGCTCGCGGCCCAAGCCGGACTGCTTAAAGCCGCCGAACGGCGCCTCCGTGCCGAGCTTGAAGCCGTTGATATCGACGGCGCCGGTGCGCAGGCCGCGTGCCGCACTCATCGCCCGGTCGGGGTCCTCGGAGAAGACGGCCCCGTGCAGGCCGAAGACGGAGTCGTTGCCGATGCGCACCGCGTCCTTGTCGCCGACATGGGTCAGCAGAGAGAGCACGGGGCCGAAGACCTCCTGCTGCGCGACGTCCATCTCCGGCGTCACACCGCCGAGGACCGTCGGCCGGACAAAGTACCCGTGGTTCAGCCCCGCCGGCGCCTCGGAGCCGCCTGCCACGACGCGCGCGCCCTGCTTGACTGCGTGCTCGACGTGACGGCGGACCCGGTCTCGTGCGGCTGCCGTGGTCAGCGGCCCGAGGGTCGTAGCGGTGTCGAGGGGATCGCCCAGCGAGAACCGCTCCATCAGGCCGGCCAGGATCTCCTCGGCCTCCCGCACGCGGTCGCGCGGCACCACCACCCGAGACCAGGCGAAGCAGATCTGCCCGGCGTTGATAAAGGCCTGGCCGACGACCTTCTCCAGCGAGTCACTGAGGTCGGCGTCGTCGAGGACCAGAGCCGCCGACTTCCCGCCGAGCTCGAGGTGCGCGCGCTTGATCGTCTGAGAGCCCAGCTCCAGCAGCCGGCGGCCTACACCGGTGGAGCCGGTGAAGCTGATCATGTCGACGATCGGCGACGTCGCCAGGGCCTCCCCGACCACCGGGCCGTAGCCGCTCACCACGTTGAGGACCCCTGGGGGCAGTCCGACTTCGTGCGCCACCTCGGCGAGGTGCAGCAGCGTCCCCGGCGTCGTCTCCGGTGGCTTGAGGACGACGGTACAACCGGCGGACAGTGCCGCGCCCACCTTGTTGAGTGAGAGCAGCAGCGGGAAGTTCGAAGGCGCGATCGCACCCACGACCCCGACCGGCTCCTTGACGACGAGTGAATGTCCGATCCGCTCCTCGAAGGTCAACTCCAGAGCCGTCCGTGGGAACGAGCACAGAATGTCCGCCGCGCGCAGCACCTGGTAGCCGCGGGCGCCCTCGATCGGCATGCCCACCTCGGCGCTGATCAGCGGGCCGAGCTCATCCACCCGGGCCCGGATCCCGTCGGCCAGGGCGTAGATCATTCCAGCCCGCTCCTCGAGGGAGCTGGCCATCCAGCCAGGGAGGGCTCGCGACGCCGCCTCCGCCGCGTGCTCCACGTCGGCCACCGTGCCGGCGGGTGCGGTCTCTATGACCTCCTCGGTAACCGAGTGCAGCACAGCGATGTCGGCAGAGGAGGACGGACTCCTCCACGCGCCGTCGATGTAGTGCTGGGTCCAATGCCTGCCGCTCATGCAGGTCCTCCAATCCAAGGGAGAGGCCCTCGGTCTCCGCTGCGGCGACCCTTGACGTCACTCATCGGCAACTCTAGATTCAGCATCATCACATGATGAGACAACGTTATCAAATCGTGAAAATCTGGTCCAGCCGGGCTGTGTGAGGGCACCGGACGTCGACGGCAGCAGGGGAGCGAGAGTGGCGTCGTACGCGGATCTGGCGGGTGTCCGTGTGCTGGTGACTGGGGCCAGCCGGGGGCTCGGTCGCGCTATGGCGGTCTCCCTTGCGGAGGCTGGCGCCGACGTGGTGGTCACCGGGCGCGACGTCGTGGCGCTGCACGAGACGGTCGCCGCGGTCGCGGTGGTCGGCCGGACCGCTCACCCGTACGCGCTGGAGATCACGGACGCGGCTGCCACCGAGGCGTTGGTAGCCGCAGTGGAGCTCGAGCACGGGCCGCTGGACGTGGTCTTCGCGAACGCCGGGATCAGCCTGTTCAAGGCAGCTGCAGACACGAGCATGGCGGAGTTCGACGAAGTCTTGCGTACGAACGTGCTGGGCACCTTCAACACCGTGCGTGCGGTCGGCAGCCGTCTCCGCCAGCGCGGCAGTGGGAAGATTGTCACGGTCTCCTCCGACCTCGGGCTGCGGGGCGGCGAGAACTGGATCGCCTACGGGGCCAGCAAGGCCGCGGTCGTGAACCTAACGAAGAGCCTCGCCTGGGAGTGGGCGCCGAGCGTGACCGTGAACTGCCTAGCCCCAGGCGCCTTCGCGACCGACATCAACGCGCACCTGCTCTCGCAGCCGGGGGTGAGCGAGGGCGTCTCGGCGGCGACGCCGCTCGGCCGCATCGGCCGGGCAGAGGAGATCGGGGCGGCTGCGGTCTTCCTGGCCAGCAGCGGCTCCGACTTCATGACCGGCGCGGTGCTCAGCGTCGATGGCGGGATCGTCCGCGCATGACGGACGTCGCCAGGCCGGCGGTGCTTGCCGCCAGGGGTCTGCACAAGAGCTTTCCAGGCGTGGTCGCCTTGCATGACGCAGCGCTGGAGCTGCGCGCTGGTGAAATCCACGCCGTCATGGGGGAGAACGGGTCCGGCAAGTCGACGCTCGTGTCGTGCCTGTCAGGCTCCCTGCGGCCCGCGAGCGGGGTGATCCGCATCGACGGACAGGACCACGGTCACCTGGACCCGCGCCAGGCCGTGGCGCTCGGCATCGCTGTTGTGCACCAGGAGCCGCAGTTGTCCTCCGCGATGACCGTCGCGGAGAACGTCCTCATGGGCCAGTGGCCGGTGAAGCGGGGCGTGGTGCAGTGGCGTGCCCTGCACCGCCGTGCGCAGGAGGTGCTGGACGAGCTCGGGATCCGCGTCGACGCGCGCGTCAAGGCCGGCACGCTGCCCGTAGGGCGTCGTCAGGTGGTCGAGATTGCGAAGGCTCTTCACGCCCGTCCCCGTGTCCTGCTGCTTGACGAGGCCACGAGCTCGCTGGCCGAGGATGACGTGGACGCGCTGTTCGGGACCCTGCGTCGGCTTCGTGACCGGGGCGTCGCCATCGCACTCATCACGCACCGCATGGCGGAGGTCATGTCCCTGGCCGACCGGGCGACCGTCCTCCGCGACGGATGTTTGGTGGGGACGGTCCACGTGGCCGACGTGGACGAGCACCGGCTGGTGTCCATGATGGTCGGACGGGACCTGTCCACCTACTGGCACAAGCGTGACGTGGCCATCGGCTCGCCCCTCCTCGAGGTGCGGGGTCTGCAGCGCGGTCCACTCCGGGACGTCGACCTCACCGTGCGCCACGGGGAGATCGTGGGGCTGGCGGGCTTGGTCGGCAGCGGCCGCAGCGCCGTCATCCGCACGCTCGCGGGCCTGCGCAAGCCCACGGCGGGCAGCCTCCTCGTGGACGGCGCAGTCGTGACCCTGACGTCGCCACGCCGCGCACAGCAGCACGGGATCGCTTGCGTCCCAGAGGACCGGAAGACTGCCGGACTCATCCTCGACTGGTCGATCCGTCGCAACGCGAGCCTGTCCGTCATGAACGACCGCGGCCCCCTGTCGCGCATCACGAAGCGCTTCGACCTCGACGCCCTCCGCCGGGGCTCGGCTGGCTTGCACATCGCGGCCACCGGACCTGAGCAGCTCGCGCGACAGCTGAGCGGAGGCAACCAGCAGAAGGTCGTCCTCGCAAAGAACCTCGCGGCCACCCCCCGCCTGTTGCTGCTCGACGAGCCGACGCGAGGGGTCGACGTGGGCGCCAAGGAGGACATCTACGCCGCAATGGCAGACCTCGTCGAGCAGGGCATGGGACTGCTCGTTGTGTCCTCCGAGCTGCCCGAGCTGCTCGGTGTCTGCGACCGGATCTACGTCATGTACCAGGGCCGGGTCGTCGCCGAGTTCCCCCGGGCGGACGCGACGGAGGAGGCGATCACGTACGCCGCGTCGGGGGGACGGACCTTCGTCCAGGAAGGCCTCGCATCGTGACCCGCGCCGCCTCCCCGCCGCCGGCGGCCGCCCTGTCCACCCAGGTGCCAGGCGCCTCCCCGGAGGCGGGCGCGAGCCGCCTTCGGGGAGTGCTCCGCCGCTACCTCGGCGTAGGGGCTGCTCTCCTGCTCCTCGTCATGGTGCTCAGCGTCACCCAGGAGCAGTTCTTGACCACCTCCAACCTCATGAATGTGCTGCGGACGAACGCGGTCCTGTTCGTCGTGGCCGTCGGAGTGACCTACGTCATCATCAGCACGGGCCTGGACCTGTCGGTCGGCGCGCTCACCGCGCTCGGTGGCGTGCTCCTGGCGGACATGCTCACGAGCGGCGTTCCGGTCGTGCTCGCCGTGGTGCTCACGATCGTGGCGTGCGGTTCGCTCGGTGGTCTCATCAACGGCGGCCTGATCGCGTTCGGCGGGTTCAACTTCTTCGTCGTGACGCTGGCGATGATGCAGGTCTTCCGTGCCGTCGCCCTCGTGATGAGCGACGGCACGTCCACCTCGACGATTGACTACCCGCTCGTACAGGAGGTTGGCGACGGCGCCGTCGCAGGACTCTCGGTACCCGTCCTGCTGGCCATCCTCATCGGCTTGATCGCCCACGCGGTGCTCCGCTACACCCGCTTCGGCCGGTCCGTGTATGCCGTCGGCGGCAACGAAGCTGCCGCCCGGCTGTCGGGCGTTTCCGTCACGCGCATTCGCTTCGCCGTCTACGCCATCGCGGCCACCTGCGCCGGCATCGCCGCCGTCATGCTGACCGGCCGGCTCACGTCCTCGCAGCCCAACAGCGCGGCCGTAGGCCTGGAGCTGTCGGCCGCAGCTGCAGTCCTGCTAGGTGGCGCCAGTTTCGCGGGCGGGGCCGGCACCATCGGAGGCACCGCCATCGGCGTGCTCTTCCTCGGGTTCATCGCCAACGGCATCACCCTGGCCGGCGTCCCCTCCTACTGGCAGGGGGTCGCGACGGGCACGGTCCTCATCTTCGCCATCGCGCTCGACCGGCTGCGTCGCCGGTAGCGGCGCCCACTGCCGCTGAGCCGCGCGGCGCACGTCACCGCATGCACGTCCCACGCCCGGCACAGCCGAGCCGTCGATAGGAAGCCACATGTTGAAGACCATCAACCGTCGCTGGGTCATCGCAGCATCCAGCGCCGCGCTCCTGCTCCTCACCGCCTGCGCCGAGGAGAGGGCCCCTGCTGCCGACGGGCCGCGGGCCGCTGCGTCGGGGTCGAGCGAAAAGAGCTACACCGTGGGCATCGCAGGAGCCAACTACGCGATCGAGGCAGCGCGCGCGCAGTACGAGGCGCTCGCAGCGGGCCTCGAGGAGCGGGGAATCGAGGTGACCTTCTCCGACGCCAAGCTCGACATCAACACGCAGGTGTCGCAGATCGACCAGTTCGTCAGCGACGAAGTCGACGCCATCGTGGTGAACGTCGCCGGTGACCCCAACGCGCTTGCCGGTCCGCTGAAGCGGGCCACAGACGCCGGCATCAAGCTCTTCGCCATCGGTGCCGTGCCCGGCGTCCGGGAGATCCTCGCCGAGGTCGACCTGCCGAGCGAGGAGCTCGGCGAGAAGTCGGGGCGGTACTTCTGTGAGAAGACCGGTGGCACTGGCCAGATCGCCATGATTGAAGCGATCGACATCCCGGTGCTGGCTGCGCGCTGGGAGAGTTTCCTCGCCACCATCGAGTCGCAGTGCCCCGGGCTCAAGGTCGTCGCGACCGAGCGAGCCATCCCAGACGACACGGCCACCACTCGGCCCATCGCCGAGAACCTGCTGACCCGGTACCCGGACCTTAAGGGCATCTGGACAATGGGCGACGGCCCCGCTCTCGGTGCGGGTCTCGCTGCCAAGGCAGCCGGCCGCAACGACATCATCGTGACCGGGCTCAACGCCGAGAAGTCGGGGATCGACGGCGTCAAGCAGGGCGTCGTGGACGCTACCTGGGACATGCTGCCCACCGACATCGGGCTCAAGCTTGCCGAGAAGGTGGCTGACATCCTGGCCGGTGAGGTCAGCCCGCCCAGCAGCACGGACGTCTCGACGGTGACAGACCTGCCCGAGTGGAACAAGGACAACGTCGCCAAGTACGAGCCTTACGACGAGCGGGTCAAGTACCCCGGCATCCAGTGACGGTGAAGGGACTCGTCCTCGAGTCGGTCGGGACACCCCTGCGGCTGGTCGACGATCTCGTCGTCGACCGGCCGCAGACGCGCGAGGTCCTCGTACGCGTTGCGGCGACCGGCGTGTGCCACAGCGACCTGCACTTCCGTGACGGGCGCTGGACGACGTTCCCGCTCCCGCTGGTGCTCGGTCATGAGTGCTCCGGCGTCGTCGAAGCCGTCGGCGAGTCGGTCACCTACCTGCGGCCCGGGGACCACGTCGTGGGGTGCCTGACCGCCTTCTGCGGGGAGTGCTCGTACTGCCTGACCGGTCGTATGTTCCTGTGTGCCCAAGCGGGGCTTGCCCGCGAAGCGGATCGACGACCGCGACTGTCGAGGCGAGGTGAGCCGGTGTCGCAGTTCGTCAACCTCTCGTCGTTCGCGGAGCAGATGCTCGTCCACGAGCGCGCCCTAGTGAAGGTCGATGCCGACATCCCGCTGGACGTGGCCGCCGTCCTGGGCTGCGCTGTCACCACTGGCGTCGGCGCCGTCCTCAATACCGCACGCGTCGAGGCCGGGGAAACGGTCGTCGTGGTGGGCTGCGGCGGGATCGGGCTTAACGTCGTGCAGGGAGCACGCCTCGCGTCGGCCGGACGAATCCTCGCCGTCGACCGCTCCCCGGAGCGCCTGCAGGACGCCATGCGGTTCGGTGCGACGGAGACCCTGCTCGCCCACGACGACGTGGTGGCTGCGGTCCTCGAGAGCACGCGGGGCGGCGTCGACCACGCCTTTGAGGCGGTCGGGCTCTCGGCCACCGCCCAGACCGCCTTCGAGATGCTTGCGCCAGGCGGCACCGCCACCGTGGTCGGCATGCTCCCCGAGGGCGACACGATCTCGGTCTCCGGGACGTCACTGCTGTTCGACCGTCGCTTGCGAGGCTCCAACATGGGATCGAACCGCTTCCGTGTGGACATCCCTCGCTACCTCTCCCTCTACCGCGACGGGCGCCTCATGCTTGACGAGTTGATCGGTGCCCGGATCGCTCTGAATCAGGTGGACGCAGCCCTCGACGCGCTGCACCGCGGTGAGGGAGCGACCCGCAGCGTCGCCGTCCTCACTTGAGCCGCACCGCGGTGGTCGTCGGCGGCGCAGGAGCCCTCGGACGGGAGATCGTCGGACGGCTGGCCGACGACGGCTACACCGTGCACGTGGTGGACCTGTCGGGAGCAGCCGTCGAGGTGGCCGCAGCGGTGGGCGGTGTCGCCCACGTCCTCGACATCTGCGACGACGGTCAGCTGGCTGGTCTCGCGGAGCTGCAACGGGTGGACGTCCTGGTCAACGGCGTGGGTGCCTGGCCGCTCCTACCGCTGGATGACCTGTCGCCCCGGCTCTGGCGCGATTTGCTGGAAGTCAACCTCACCTCGGCGTACGTGGCGACGCACACCTTGCTTCCTGGTCTCCGGTCCGCGCGGGGGTCCGTGGTCAACATTTCGTCCGGGATCGGGCTCAAGGGGCACCCGCTCCTGGTGCACTACGCCGCCGCCAAGGCCGGACTGCTTGGCATGACGAAGGCCCTGGCGCTGGCCCTCGGACCGGACGGGGTACGGGTGAACGCCGTCGCCCCCGGCCTGGTCAAGACGCAAGCGAACCTGGCTGCCTGGGGAGAGGTCGGGGAGGCCGCGTTCCGCCGTCAGCGGGCCCTCGACGTCGACCTGCAGGTCAGCGACGTCGTCGACGCGGTGCTCTTCCTCGCCTCGGGGAGCGCTCGCACCATCACCGGGCAGACCCTCGTCGTGGACGGCGGCGCCGTCCTGCACTGAGGCGCCTCCCGGTCGGCCTGCGTCGCTCGTCGATCAGCGCTGCGACAGTGCTTCTGACACCTCGCTCGCCGCGATGGCGACCAACCTTCGCACCTCTTGGCGACGGCTCGCGTCCATGCGGTACTGGGGTGCGGCGGTGCCGATTGAGGCGACGACGCGCCCGTCGACGACGATCGAGGAAGCCGCACCCCAGATCCCGGCGTCCACCTCGCCGACGCTCTCGGCCGCGCCGGTCGCCCTCACCTCAGCGAGAGCCTCGTCGGTCAGCAGACATCGGTGTTGCGGTGTCACGGCGGGGATCACGTCGCGCAAGTACTCGTCGCGCTCGCGGGCCGGCATCGCGGCGAGGAGCACACGAGCGAGGGCCCCCAAGTGGAGCGGCATCGGCTGCCCCCGGTCGAACTGCAGCCGCACCGGGTGGTGCGACTCCACCCGATCAACGCAGTAGACCGTCGTGCCTGTGCGCTGGGCGACCAGCACGGTCTCGTCGATCTGGTCCCGCAGTCTGGTCATGATCGGGAGGGCCGTGTCGATGAGGGGTGCCTTGGCGGCCTCCGCAGCGCGCGCAAGACCAACGGCGCGCTCTGTCACCCGGTAGGTGCTCTCCCCTGCGGCGTCCAGGAGTCCCACGTCACGCAGGACAGCCACGTAGCGGTAGGCGGACGACGTGGAGAGCTCCAGCTCTTCGGCGAGCTGGGAAACGCTCCACGTCGGCCTCTCCGCGGAGAAGCACAGCAGCATGGACAGCATTTTCCGGGCGCTCTCCGCACCGCTGACCCGGCGATCACGTTCTCGCGCTGGCATGTCCGTCCTTCAGTGATCGGGGTGGCGCGTTGCCTCTGCCGCACGAGGCGGACGGCCGCGCCGCCCTCGCGCCGCGGATCACGGTACGGGGTCTCGCCGTTCGCAGTGGCCCGTGACCCGCCTACCGTCGACGCTGCGTGCGGTCAGTCACCCCGCGCGTTCGTCGGCTCCAGCCGGACGCCGGCGTGATGCTGGTGCCGAACCAGACGACCGAGAGCAAGGCGTCGCTGGCCTGCCTGACGTGCCGGATGGCCCCAGGTGAGGGGGTGCAGGCTGTCCAGCGGGCCGTGTGGGAGCTGAGCAAGGTCGCCGGCGACGTCGTGCTGGCGGTCCGGACCGTGCAAGCGATCCTGGACAAGCATCGCGCCGTGGTGCCCGGACGCCCGCAACCTGGCGGTCGTGATGGAACAGTGGCGCAAGCCGGTTCAGCTCGTGCGCAGCTGCGGGACGCGCTGGCCTATCGGTGTCAATCGGGTCATAGAGCAGCCGGCGGCGCTGCCCGGGCCGCATCCTGCTCATCCACGGATGGCGCCAGGCCGGCCATCGTGGAGGTCGACCCGATAGACACCCCACAAGGCCCGCCCTCCCACGGAAGGGCGGGCCTCGGCGTCTCCGGAGCTACGACAACCTTGGGACGGGGGCGTCGGGGCACCGGTGGCTCAGGTACTGCTTGATGGCCTGCCGTTCCTCCAGCGGCACGGGGCCTTCTGCGCGCAGCCGTTTCGTCAGACCCCGCCTGCCGACCAGCGGCACCCCAGAGATCCTGCTGCTGCCGAACCAGGGCAGTTCGGTTCCGACGAAGCACAGCGCCCCGTGGACCTGCAAGTGAGCGCCGACGTCGTCGAGCTTCTGGCGGACGTTCATTACCTGCTTGTTCAGCCCGTGCACGAGCTTGGTCTGATCCCGACCTGCGATGACGAGCTGCTCACTCGCGGCCCGAACAGTCCACCTGACCGTCGGACCTCAAGGGAGCCGCAGTGGCTCTTGGCGTCGATCACCCACACCCCGGTCGCTGCGACGGCGAGGGGGTCGATGTTGCCTTTGGACTGGCGCCCGGCGGGATCCCGCATGACCCGATCGTGCAGCAAGTCGAGGTGGCTCCCGACCAGCTCGTCGAGCTTGCAGCGACGGCCCGCTCGCCGGCGGCGCCGTGCGCCCAAACACGGGTGCTGACCGGTTTGTCGGTCAACGCCAGCAGCAGACCCCCCAGCCACGCATGTGCCGTACGTACGCGGTCCTGGCGATGTTGTGAACGCCGGTCGAACTCGGCCTGGGCAGACCCGCCCGGCGTCTGTCGCGGCTCCGGAACCAGGCGCGGGAGGCGTCACGGGACCCCCTGGTGGTTGCTCGTGACAACGCAGGCACCGAACGAGACGGGTCGTGGCGTCCCAAGGGGCCCGGCTGTCGGCGGCAAGCTCGGTCGCGCAGTCGGAGCAGACGTCGGGCCGGCGCAGGGAGAGTAGCTTTCATGGGAAGATCATCGGACGCTCGGACCGCTGGCTGCAGCCGGAAGGGCCACGCCTCGCTCCGTCTTGGACGGGGGTTCTGCCGCGCCTACGGGCGCGCGCCTCAGGTCGGCCGCAAGCTGCAATGCCCGGCCGCTGTCACGGAGCAAGATATGCAAAGGGTTACCGATTGGCCCGCTGCGCGGCCCAATCGGCATCCCTTCGCCAGAGCGCGACCGCGGGTCGCAGGGGGTGTTGCTCGCCCGGGCGCGGGCGAGCGAGAAGCCTCTGAAGGAACCGGGACGAGGGACTTCAAGATCTTTTGTCACAGGAGGCGGCTGCACCGCACCTTCCAGGGTTAGGGCGTCATGCCGTCGGGGCGTGGTCCAACAGGAGGCTGCGATGAATGACCAGGAGCAGGGCCTGCCGGCTGGTGGGGGAGGGCGCTACCGGGTGCATCGGGAGCCGGCTCGCAACCGGACGGTGAAGGTCCTGTACGCCGAGGACGAGTTGGGTGCGGTGCAGCTGGCGGCGGCTCAGGCAGGCTTGCGGCCGAGCAGTTTCGTGGGAGCGGCGGCGCTGGCGATGGCGACCGGCGGCAAGGCGCCGGTGGGGGCTGGACAGGACCGGGAGGTGTTGGCCGAGCTGCTGCAGGCTCGGTTGGCGGTGCGGCAGTACGGCACCAACATCAACCAGGTAGCCGCGGCTCTGAACGCGCAAGGGACCCCGCCGCCGGTGTGGCTGGTGGCGGCGGTGGCCGGTGCCGAACGGACGTTGGATCGGCTGGACCAGGCCGCGGCGCAGCTGTCACGCCGGCTGGTCTGAGTCGGCGTGATCGGGCAGGTGTTGCCTCGCGGTGGGTCGGTGCGCGGGTTGTTGTACTACCTGTTCACCGAGGGCCTTGCTGGTGAGAAGGGGCTGGAGTCGGCGCACTCTGATCCGCGGGTCGTGGCGAGCTGGGATGGCCGGCCCGAGGCGGTGCAGCCGCCGGTGTGCGCTGAGGGAAAGCGCGACTTCACCAACCTGGCCAGCAGGCTCAACGAGCCGGTCGCGGCACTGGGCTTCACCAAGCAGGAGCTGCGCACGATCAAGCCGGTCTATCACCTGGCGATCAGCGCGGCGAAGGACCCGGACACCGGGGCGATGGTCGACCGCTACCTGTCCGACGCTGACTGGGCCGACATCGCCGCCGAGTACATGGACCGGATCGGACTGGCACCGCGGGGCGATGATGCCGGCGTGCGGTGGGTCGCCGTGCGGCACGCTGATGATCACGTACACGTCGTGGCGACGCTCGCCCGGCAAGACGGCCGGCGGCCGCGCCTGTCGAACGACCACTACCGCTCCAGAGAAGCCAGCCGGTTCGTGGAGGACAAGTACGGGCTGGTGGTGACGTCCGCCTCGAGCCGCACGGGAGTGCCGCCGGTCAGCCGGGCGGAGGGCCGCAAGCATCAGGGGACGGCCGCGCGACGTCGCAGCGAGGGACGGCCGGCCCCGTCCGCGCCGGACCGCGAGGTGCTGCGTCGCCAGGTGCGCACGGCGGCTGCCGGCGCGAGCAGCCTGCCGGAGTTCCTGGCCCGGCTGCGCGGTGATGGGCTGCTGGTGCGGGAGCGGATGAGCGAACGCAACGCCGGTGAGATCACCGGCTACGCCGTCGCGCTGCCCGACCGGTACGACACCGGCGGCAAGCCGATCTACTTCGGCGGCGGCAAGCTCGCTCCCGACCTGACCTTGCCGAAGCTGCAACGACGCTGGACCGGCCCGGCGGCGGGCACCCGCAGCGCGACCGGACCGGCTGCGGCCGCCGCCCACCGCGCGGCCGGCGGGGAGCAGCAGCGGCAACCGCGGACCGACCGGTTCGGTTTGACCGACCTCGGGCGGCTGCGGATCTGGAAGCAGGCGACGCTGGCCGCCAGCACCGCCAGCGAGCACATCGCTGCGAGCGCACTGACCGACCCTGCGGCAGCGGCGGACGCCGCGTGGGCAGCCTCGGACTTCCTGACCGCCGCCGGGCGAGTGATCGAAGGCCGTAACGGCGGGCCGTTGACCGACGCCGCTCAGCACTACGACAACGCCGCCCGCGAACTGTTCGGCCGTCCACCGGCACCCAGCGCCGCCGGCACCGGGCTCAGAGTCGCGGGGCGGCTGCTGCTCAGCGCCCACGTCGCCAAGCCCAGCGAGCTCAAGCAGCTGCTCGCGCTGCTGGCGCAGCTCGCAGCGTTGACCGACGCCGTCAGCCGCCTGCGCGAGACCCAGCAGCGCGCTGCCCAGGCCGCCGCTGCCCGGCGGGCCGCCGAGCAGCTTCGCGAGCTCACCGCTTCCTACGGGCAGCCCCGAACCGGCGGGGTCAGCGCAGCGGCCGCACCTGCGCACAGCCGACCGGCGAGCGGGGCAGGCGCTCGGCAGACACCACCCTCACGGGGGCCCCACCGTTGATCTGAGGCCACGCCCCGGCGTGGTGCGGCCCGCGCTGCGGTGGCTGGCAGCGATGCTCGCCGGCGTGCACCCGGACCAGGACGTACGGCGCGCCCGCTGGGAAAAGCGGCTCTGCGGTCGTTTCCGTGGGTCCGGTTTGGTCACTGAACGTGCAACACGCCGTCCCTGTCTAGGTTCTGGGCTGTCTAGGTCCAAGAACTGAGAGCGGGGAACGGCGTGCGCAACGCCACGGTA
>JAABUN010002975.1_pt1 | contig 27841 bp, 22 predicted proteins | sample 5559311 | NCBI WGS metagenome assembly JAABUN01 (sample SAMN10711877, study PRJNA513370) | rock metagenome | isolation source: Antarctica rocks | place: Antarctica: Victoria Land, Siegfried Peak sud
TTTCCAAACGCGCCTTGCGGCGCTACTACAAACCATCGAATTTCTCATGCAACTCATTTCCCTCGACAGCGTGAAATTTGCGCCCGATGACCTGCACGAGCAGTGGAAAGTCGGCGCGAGCGACGCGCATCGCGCCCTGCCCAACGCCGAAAAACTTCCCGACTTCCTCAAAGTCAAGGCCGGAAAATTCCGCCAGATGGCCGAAACCGACGCTTTGCTGCGCGCCGACGGCATCGTCACGGTGTGCCAGGAAGCGCGCTGCCCCAACATCGGCGAATGCTGGAGCCATTCGACGGCGACTTTCATGATCGGCGGCGAAAGCTGCACCCGCAACTGCGGTTTTTGCAACGTTTCCACGCAAAAACCGCTCGCTTTGGATGAAACCGAGCCAATGCGCGTCGCGCGCGCCGCACAGAAATTGGGATTGAAATACGTGGTGATTACCTCGGTTGACCGCGACGATTTGAGCGATGGCGGCGCCAATCACTGGGTCGAAACCATTTGCAGCGTGCGCGCGGCTTTGCCCGATGCCAAGATCGAGATTCTGACTCCCGATTGGCGCGGCAACTGGGACAATTTGAGGATTGTGGCGCAAACCCGGCCCGATGTTTACAATCACAACATCGAAACGGTGCCGAGTCTTTATAAATGGGTGCGCCCCGGCTCCAATTACGCGCGCAGCCTCGAACTTTTGCGCCGCGTCAAGGATTTCGACGCAAATATCAAGACCAAAAGCGGTTTAATGCTCGGTTTGGGCGAAGAGTTGGAGCAAGTCGTCGAAGTTCTGGCAGATTTGAAGGCTCATGGCGTCGATTTTGTCACAATCGGCCAGTATTTGCGCCCGACACCGCGCCATTTGCCGGTTTCGCGCTATGTCCCGCCGTCGGAATTTGAAAATTTAAAGCAAATCGGCGAGGAAATGGGTTTTGCGATGGTCGCTTCGGGGCCGTTCGTGCGTTCGAGTTATCACGCGGGCGAAGATTTCGCGCGGGCCAGCGAATAAATTCGCCGCAAAGGAAGGCAAAACCTGCCTCCGCAGGTTGGGCAACTGAAGTGCTTTCGAGAAAGTGGCAGTTTGAGAACCTGCGGAGGCAGGTTTTGCCTTCCTTTGCGGCGAATTTATTCGCTGACAGCTAAAATTCTTAATCACTATGAAAGTCACCTGTGAACGCTCCTATCTCGCCACCGCGCTTGGCGTGGCGCGCCGCGCCGTCTCCGCGCGCAACACACTGCCGATTTTGTCGCACGTCCTGCTCGAAACTCAGGACGACCGCCTCAAACTCACCGCCACCGACCTCGACACCGCGATTCGCTGCGCCCTGCCCGCTTCGGTGAGCGAAAACGGCAGCGTCGCGCTTCCCGCCGCTTCTTTGTCGGATTACGTTTCCAAACTGCCCGACGCGCCTATCACGCTCGAAATGAGCGACGGGAAAGTCATCGTGCGAAGCGGTCATTCGCGTTTTACGCTGATGTCAAGTCCCGCCGAAGACTTTCCCGACGTGCCCGAAGTCGCGCAGGGAACCGAAATCACCGTTTCCGCCGCGACACTCAAAGAAATGCTGCGCCTCACCGCCTTTGCGGCCTCGAAAGAAGAATCGCGCTCCTTATTGATGGGCGTTTTGTTCGAAGCGCGCGGCAATGTTTTGACTTTGGTTGCGACCGACACCCACCGTTTGGCGTGGAATCAAACGCAATTGACCAGCGAAGTCGCCGTCCCGATTTCGGCGATTGTGCCGGCCAAACCGCTGATCGAACTCGAACGCGTCCTTAAAAACAGCGCCGAGGAAATGGTGACGATTCGTTTTGGAAGTTCGCAGGTGCAGTTTCAATCCGCCGACGCAACTTTGGTTTCGCGGGTTTTGGACGGCCAATTTCCCAACTACGAAAAAGTCATTCCCAAGCAAACCGAGCGCAAAGTCACCTTCGAGCGCAACGAACTTCTCAACGCGGTGCGCCGCGTGGAAATCGTTTCTTCGACGGCGAGCAACAAAATGCTCGTCAAATTCGGCGGCGCGACGATGAACATGACCGCCGAAAGCGCCGAAGCCGGAAAAGCCGAAGAAGAAGTGCCGATTGCGATGGACGGCGACGATTTGCAAATCGCCTTCAACGCCAAATATCTCAGCGAAGTTTTGGGCACGCTCGCCGACGATCAACTGAGTCTGGAACTCAATGGCCCGCTCAATCCCGGCATTTTGCGCGCGGGCGAGAGCTTTTTGTATATCGTGATGCCAATGCAGGCTTGATTTCCCTACGAACCCGGAGCGTGAGCGACGGGCTAATGATGTCTCAGCCCGTCGCTCACGCTCCGGGTTCGTTTTCCCAATGATCGTCAAGTCGCTTCGTTTGTCCAATTTTCGCAATTACGTCTCCCAGGAAGTGCGTTTTCCGCCCGGTCTGATCGCCTTTACCGGCGACAATGGGCAGGGAAAAACCAATCTGCTCGAAGCGATTTGCGTTTTGGCGACGACGAAATCGCCGCTCGTCGAGCGCGACCGCGAACTGATTCGCTGGCACGAACGCGCCGCGCGTTTGTATGCCGAAATCGAACTCGAAGCTGGGCGCGGCGACGCGCGGCGACTCGAATACAGTTGGCGCGTCGAAGGCAATTCGATTGGGCGCGAAATGAAGATCGGCGGCGTGCCGCAAAGCGCGGTGGCGAGTTGGCTCGGCCAATTGCAAGTCGTGGCGTTTTTTCCGCACGATTTGACGCTCCTTTCCGGCGAACCCGAAGAGCGGCGCCGCTTTTTGAACGTGGAACTGGGCAAAACTCAGCCCGCTTATTTTCAGGATGTTTCCAAATATCGGCGCGTTTTACAGCAGCGCAACGCGCTGTTGCGGCATCTCATCGACGCGCGCATCAATAAAAGCGCGCCGGGCGAGGAAAAAGGCACTTTGAGCGAGTGGAATCGGCAAGTCGTCGGCTATGGCAGCCGGATTTTATCGGCGCGCGCGCGTTTTTTCAGTGAAATCTCGCCGCTTTTAAGCGCGATGCACGCCAAATTGTCCGGTTTGGAAACGCCCTTTTCCATCGAGTATCTGCCCGGACTCTCGATTCTTAAAAACCAAAAACATCCCGGCGGCGGCTTTTCGGTTCCCTTCACCGCTTCCATCGAAAACGACTACAACGACGATATGAGGCGCGGCATTACTTCAAGCGGCCCGCACCGCGACGACCTGATTTTCCGGCTCGGCGAGATGGATTTGCGGCGCTTCGGCTCGCAGGGCCAGCAGCGACTCGCGGTTTTGGCGCTCAAAGTCGCGCTCGCGCACTGGGTGAGGGAATCGACCGGCGAGCCGCCGATTTTGCTGCTCGATGACGCTTTAAGCGAACTCGATGCGACGCGGCGCGCGCTTTTGCTCGCCGAAGCGCGCTCATTTCCGCAAAGCGTTGTGACAGCGACCGATGCCACATTTTTGGATGGCGCGGCGGCGCTTTATACTGTGGAAAACGGGCAGATCGTCGAGGTCGGCGCCGAAGTCGAAGACCCCTTCGAAACAAGCGAAAGCGAAAAACAAGACGAAAAACCGCCGATTTTGGCAAATTCGGCGGTTTAAAAGCGATTTTTTGGGAAAAACAGCGAGTTATCCCCAACCTTTTCCCTGCATAGGGATAAGTTGTGGGGATAGGGAAAACTCGGTTCGTAGTAGCGCCGCGAGGCGCGTTTGGACGAACTCTCAATCTTTCTAAACGCGCCTCGCGGCGCTACTACGAACCTTTGGCAACGAGGCAACGAGGCTGCGAATTATGGCGATGGATAATGTCGGCAACATCGTCAACGGTGTTTTGGACGCGCGCGGCTGGCGCCAGAAGGTTTTGGAGCGCATGGCGGTCGAATTGTGGAGCGATGTCGTGGGTGAACCGATGTGCCACCACACCATCGCCCAGCGTTTTCAAAACGGCACGCTTTATGTGCGCGCGCGCAGTCCGCAGTGGACGCACGAACTGCATTTTCTCGAAGCGCGCATCATCGCGCGCCTCAACGGGCGCCTCAAACAGCCCATCATCCAGAAAATCCGCTCCACGGTGACGACGCCGCCCGGCATGGCGCGTGGCAACCTCAAACCCGATTGGGAAGACCCGACTTTTCCCGCCGCGCAAAAGAAAAAACGCGAGATTTCCGACCAACCCATTGATGACGAAGCCGCCGCGCATGGAATGGAATTGACGACTCAAATCGAGGATGAAGAGATGCGGGCGTGCATCGCGCGGCTGATTGCGTCGGTGAGGCGGGCGAACGAAGAAAAAGAGGCAAAATAGCTCACTTGGGTTCATCTTGCGAGACCAACAATCCCAAAATGGCGCCAGCGACCAGCACGAAAACGGATAGCACGATAGCGGGCATTCCCCACATCACGGTGTCGTTCACACTTTTGGCGGTGAAATGCACCCAGAAAAACGGCGCCGAGCAGATCGTCGCGCCCCAAAAACAAGCCCGCACTTCTCACCGCGAAGATTTTTTGAGTTTCATTTCAACGACTCCATTTGGGGAAATGGATGTAAGACGCGCTCCGCACGTCTCTACGAAGTTCATTCAACGCGGCGATTTCCTGTAGAGACGTGCGGAGCGCGTCTTATCCATCCGCTCCGGCCAATCGCGCCGCCAAAAGTAAGCCCAAAACGCTCAACCCGTCATTGATTTCACCGCGCAGCGTCATTTCGACCGCTTCTTCCAACCTGACACGCCGCAACGCCAGCTTTTCCGTGCCTTCGGGACGACTTTCGCCCTGCGTCAAACCCGTCGCCACGAACAGATTGCCGCGCTCATTTGTTACCGAATTGGACAGGTGAATTTCGCCGCCGAGCGCTTCGATTTTCGCGGCGCTCAGGCCGGTTTCTTCCAAAAGTTCGCGCCGCGCACATTCGATGGGCGTTTCATCGAACGGGCAACCGCCTTCGGGAATTTCCCAGCTATATGCCTCCATCGTGTAGCGCCATTGGCCCACGAGCGTGACGGTTCCGTCGTCGTGGAGCGGCACCACGCCAACCGCGCGATTTTTCATCGACACCGCGCCATAAATTCCCGGTTCGCCATCGGGCCGCAAAACCTGATCTTCGCGCACCGAAATCCACTCGTTTTGATAAATTTCGCGGCTGGAAAGCGTCTGCCAGGGATTAGAAAAATCGTCCATTGAGCGCGCAGTTTGCCCAAAAGCAGGGCAATCAATGGCGCCTTTTGTAAAATCGCCCTGCCACCTTCCACAAAAAACCATGCTCGATCTCAAATTCATCCGCCAGAACGCCGATTTAGTCCAAGAACATCTCGCTCACAAAGGCATCGAAGGCGCCGCCGGTTTGGTGCAAAACGTCCTCGCACTCGACGCCGCGCGCCGCGAATCTTTGGTGCAAAGCGAAACCTTGAAGAAATCGCGCAATGACATCTCCGCTCAGGTCGCCAAAGCGCGCAAAGCTGGCGAAAACGCCGACGATTTGATGCATCAGAGCCGCGAAATCGGCGAGAAAATCGTCGCTTTGGAAGCGAGCGAACGCGAAATCGAGGGCCAACTCGACGCGCTTTTGCTCGAAATCCCCAACATTCACGCCGAGGGCGTGCCCATTGGCCAAAGCGAGGATGAAAACGTCGAAGTGCGCCACGTTGGAACACCGAAACAATTCGATTTCACGCCTTTGCCACATTATGAAATCGGCGAAAAGCTCGGCATTTTGGATTTCGAGCGCGCCGCCAAGATTTCCGGTGCGCGTTTTTCGGTTTTGAAGGGCGCGGGCGCGCGTTTGGAGCGCGCGCTGATTTCTTTCATGCTCGATATTCACACTCGTAATCACGGTTACGAAGAGGTTTTGCCGCCGGTTTTGGTGCGTTCGAGCGCGATGACCGGCGCGGGCGTTTTGCCCAAATTCGCCGAAGATGCATATAAGGTGGAAAACGAGGATTTGTGGCTGATTCCGACCGCCGAAGTGCCCGTCACCGCGCTTCACGAGGGCGAAATCTTGGACGCGGCGCAACTTCCCGTCAAATATGTCGCTTATTCGCCCTGTTTTCGCTCGGAAGCGGGCAGCGCTGGGCGTGATACGCGCGGCCTGATTCGGGTTCACCAATTCAACAAAGTCGAACTGGTCTGGTTCACTCATCCCGATAAATCTTATGAAGCGCTCGAACAACTGCGCGCCGATGCGGAAAAGATTCTGGAGCTTTTGGAGCTGCCGTTTCGCACCGTCGAGCATTGCACCGGCGATTTGGGCTTCAAAGCGACCAAAGCCTATGACCCCGAAGTGTGGTTTCCCTCGCAAAACACTTATCGGGAGATTTCGAGCGTCTCCAACTTTGAGGCGTTTCAAGCGCGGCGTTCGGGAATTCGTTTTCGCCCGCTTTTGGAAGGTGGCAAACCCGGCAAACCGGAGTTCGTGCATACGCTCAACGGTTCGGGATTGGCGATTGGGCGCACGCTCGCCGCGATTCTGGAAAACAATCAAAATAGCGATGGTTCGGTCACGATTCCGGCGGTTTTGCAGCCTTATCTGGGCGGAATCGAGACGATTTCTTAAAAATTTGACCGCAAAGGCGCAAAGGCGCGGAGATTTTTGTGGGAAATTTCCACCCAATTTCTTTGCGTCTTCGCGTCTTTGCGGTTCGTTGGTTTTGCGATGCCATTTTCCCGTGCCGGGCAACTCGCCCGCTTCGTTCCCACTGCCCGTTTAAGCGATCCAATCGGTCTGGTCGCCGAAAATTTGCGCTCCGCGCCGCATGGCGTTTTGCCGGTTCTCGACCGCGCCACTTTTGGCGAAGGCGACGAAACCGAGCGTCAGGCGCGCGTGATCGGCCTCATCGACGCCCGCGATCTGGCGCGCGCGATGGCGGCTTCAACGGCTCCGACACCGGTTCCGGTGCCGGTGCCGGTGCCGGTTTTTGGCGCCGATTTTGAGTTAGTCAACGGTTATCACGCTCACGGCGACGCCCCATCCAACGGCTACGCCAATGGCGACAGCGCCACCGATTTCGCGCCAAAACCGTGGCAGGAACTGACGGCGCGCGACGTGATGCGCGCCGATGTGCCGCATATTCCAAGCGTGTTTTCGCTGCAAAACGCGCTTTCGACTTTTGACCGCTACGATTTGAACGCGCTGCCGGTTTTGGATGAAACCGGGCGCTATCGCGGCATGGTTTCGCGCGCCGATATCATCGCGGCGCTCGGCCAAAACGTGCGCCCTCCGCTGGTGGGCGGCATGGCGACGCCGCTGGGCGTGTGGCTTTCCAACGGCGTTGTCAGTGGCGGCGCGCCGCCGATTGGCCTGTTTTTGTCGGGCCTCACGCTCGCGGCGTGCTACGCGGTGGCCACGGTGGTTTTGACGACGATTTTGTGGCTTCTCAATCCGAGTTGGGGCGCGGCGGCGTTGTCGGGACGGCTGGGAATGACGCTCGATGGCTCCGGCCTGCTCAATTCGGGCGCGTTTTTGGCGCATTCGCTCTTGTTTTTGCTGGCGCTGCGCCTGATTCCGATGGCTGGAGTTCACGCCGCGGAGCATCAGACGGTTCACGCGTTAGAGCGCGGTTTGCCGCTCGAAATCGAATATGTCGAGAAAATGCCGCGCGCCCATCCGCGCTGCGGCACCAATTTGATGGCGCTGGTCGGGCTGGTGACTATCGGTTTCGCGCATCTGCCCGATGTGGGGCCGGATTCGGTTTTATTGGTCTTGATTTTCACCTTTTTCGCGTGGCGCGCGGTCGGCACGCTGCTGCAAGAGCATTTCACCACGCGCCGCGCCTCGAAAAAGCAGCTCGAAAGCGGCATCAAGGCGGCCAAAGAACTGATGGCAAAATATCAGGCGCAGCCGTTCGCGCAGCCCGCCTCGCCGTTCCGTTTGCTCAACGGCGGCATGATCTACTCGGCGGCGGGCATGACGCTGGGGATTTACGGGTTTTTCGCGCTCATCGACTGGGTAGCAGCGCGGTTGCTTGGGTAACGGAAGGGAAAGAAACGTTTTGATGAGCGGTTCCCTCTCCGCTTGCGAGGGGTCACCTGGCAACGCCAAGGGGGTGGGGTTCAGGCGTGGAGACTTTGCAGAAGTGCAAGATTCTCCAGAGCAAGACCCCACCCTAACCCTCCCCGGATTACCGGAGAGGGAACCGGTCATTCAGGCTCTTTTGCTCCCTTCGTCTTTCATGACGCGCCACCGGCTTCGCCGCCACATCGCGCGAATCGCCCAAATTGAGTTCGGCGCCGTTATCGAGCCGATCTTCACCCGCGCGCGACCCGGTTTCGGCGAATGGACGACCAATGCGCCGCTGCACATCGCGCGCTTGACAGGGCGCGATGCGGGCGCAATCGGCGACACTTTGATTTCTCGCTTGGCGCCGGATTTCGCCGGGCGCATCGAACTCACGGACGGCAGACTGAATTTTTTTATGAGCGACGACCATTTTCGTGCGGTTTTAGAGACCGCGGCGCGCCAGGGCGCCCATTTCGGCATGGGCGAGTCACTCGCGGGCCAGCGCGTGCTGGTGGAATTCGTGTCCGCCGACCCGACCGGGCCGCTGCCGTTCGTGGCGGGGCGTCACGCCGCGCTGGGCGAGTCGATTTGCCGGCTTTTGGAGTGGCAGGGCGCGCGTGTCACGCGCGAGTTTTATCTCAACGACGAAACGTCCTCGTCCAAAATCCACGCGCTCGGCGAGAGCGTGGCGGGTTGGTATTTGCACGCCTTTGGACGCGGCAAAGGCGCGGTTGCGAGCGGCGCGGACGAAGGTTTCGCGCGCGGCGTCGCTTCGGAACTGGCGCGCGGCGAAGGCGCCAAGTGGCTCGACAGCGACCCGCAAGAACGCATCGCGCGCTGCGCGCAGGCGGCGTTGGAAAGCGCCATCGCCGCGCAGAAATCGACTCTGGAGCGCTTCGGCGTGCGCTTCGACGACTGGGTTTCGGAAAGTTCGCTGCGCCGCGAAGGACGCGTCGAAAGCGCGCTGCAAACGCTGCAAAAGGGCGGATTTACCAGCGAAAAAGAAGGCGCGCTGTGGCTTTCGACCTCGAAATTCGGCGACGAAACCGACCGGGTTTTGCGGCGACAAAACGGCGAAATCACCTATTTCGCGGGCGATATCGCTTATCAACTCGGCAAAGCCGAGCGCGGATTCGAGCGCATCATCACCGTGTGGGGAGCCGAACACGAGCCATACATCGCGCGCACGCGCGCCGCGCTCCAGGCAGCGGGCTGCGAAGTGTCGCGCTTCGAGTTCATCGTGTGCGGCGGCGCCAGTTTGCAGCGCGACGGCGCGACTTTAAGACTAGGAAGTGGCGGCGGGCCGCTGATTTTGGAAGAAGAACTCGGCGAAATCGAGCCGGACGCGCTCAAATTCCATTTTTTGAGCGCGCCGCGCGCCAAAGTTTGTGCCATCGACCTCGAAATCGCGCGCCGCGACGCCGAAAGCAATCCCGCTTATGCCGCGCAGCTTTTGCCGGCGCGTTTGGCGCGTTTGGAGCGCGAAACTCAGGGGCAGATGGGAAATCAGACGGGTGCAAACCAGGCGGAAAGCGCCGATTGGTCGGCGGGCGAGCGGGAATTGGCGCGTTTGGTGGCGCTCTGGCCCGATGAGGCCAGCGAAGCGGCTCTGGGGCGCGAACCGGCGCGCATCGCGCGTTTCGTGTCCGAAATGAGCGACGCGACGCGCGTTTTGCTCGCCGCGAGCGCGCCCGGCGCCATTTTAGGCGCCATTTTAGGCGCGGCTTTGCCGCAGCGTTTGCAACTGTTGCGCGCGGCGCGCGCGGCGGCCAGCGCTGCCCTGCGCTTGCTGGGCATCGAAGCGCGCGAGAAGTTTTAGGCCGTTGCATTGGAATTTTGAAACAGCCAATTCGCTTTGCCATGTCTTTTTTCTCCTCCGCGCAGCACATTTTCGGGCAGGTTTTCGCGCGCGACGGGATTTTGGGGCGTTTGCGCGGCACGCGGCGCCATTTGGCCGCGCGGCAAGCGGCAAACGAACTGCGCGCCTCGGAAAATCGCTTTCGCTCGCTTTTCGATGCCGCGCCGGTCGCCATTGCCATCACGCGCGACGGCGTGATGCTTTATGTCAATGCCGCCATGGTCGCGCTTTTGGGTTATGGCAGCAAAACCGAGGTCATGGGGCGTCCGGTTCTCGATTTCATCGCTTCGCCACAGCGCGAAGAGATGCAACAACGCATGGCGGCGCGCGCGGTGCGCCTGGAGGATTCGGTCAATTACGAGACGATCATCTTGCGCGAGGACGGCGAAATTGTGCCGATACGCGTTGAAATCGCTTCCCTCGAACTGGCCGATGGCGCCGCCACACTCGCTTTCGCTGTTGATTTGCGGCCCGAACGGGCGGCGGAGGCGCAACGCAGCGCGCTGTTGGCCAGGGAGCGCCGCGCCGCGCTGTTTGCCGCGCGTTTGCAGCAAATCACTTCGGAACTGGCGGTTTCGCACTCGGTGCAAACCGTGGCCGACCTCATCGTGACGCGCAGCATGGCCACGCTCGATGCCCGCGCCGGCACGCTATCGATGCCAACAGCGGAATCCGAGATCGGCTCCGACCTGGAAATCGTCGTCGCGCGGGGCTATGCGCCGCAGATTTTGGACGATTACGCGCGTTTGCCCATTGCGCCCGATTCGCCGCTTCCCGCCGTGCGCGCCCTGCTCGAAGACCGCGCCATCTGGCTGGAAAATCTGCAACAGGTGAGGCGCGATTACCCGGTTTTTAGCGAGACATTCGAGGCGATTGGCGACCAGGCAGTGTGTGTTTTGCCGCTCACCTTTGAAAATCGCACCCTGGGCGTGCTGAGTTTGAGTTTCGCTTCGGCACAGAATTTCGACGCCGAAACGCGCGCTTTCATGCTGACTCTGGCCGCTCAGTGCGCCGCGGCGTTGGAACGGGTGCGGCTTTTGGGACAGGCGCAGGGCGCCGCGCGTTTGCAGCGCGAGTCCCTGGCGCTGCTCAATATCCTGCTCGACACCGCGCCGGTGGGCTTCGCTTTTTTCGACTTGCAGGGCCGCTATGTTCTGGTCAACCATGCGCTGTCACGCATCAATCGCGTGGCGGTGGCCGACCATCTCGGCAAAACCGTGGCGGAGATATTGCCCACGGTCGGCGCGCGTTGGAATGAGATGATCAGCCGCGTGATTGCGAGCGGCGAGCCGAGCGGCGAAACCGAAATTTTGGGCCTTCCCGTGGGCGGCGACAGCGAAATCCTTCACCTTCTGGTCGCGTTTTACCCGGTGCGCGGCGTGATGCCGGGCGCGGTTTCGGACGAGGAAACCGCCGAGGCAAACGAGATTTTGGGCGTTGGATCGGTGGTGATCGACATTTCGGTGCGCGTGGATGCCGAGCGCGACCGCGTTCAGCTTTTGGGCGAACTGGAGATCGAACGCGCGCGTTTCGAGGCGATTTTGCAGCAGATGCCGTCGGCGGTGGTGATCGCCGAGGCGCCGTCGGGCCGCATGATTCTGGGCAATCCGCAGGTCGCCGAAATCTGGCGCCAATCCTACATTCCTTCAGCCGACATCGCGCATTATGACATCTACCGCGGTTTTCATTTCGACGGGCGCGAAGTCGAAGCGCATGAATGGCCGCTGGCGCGCGCGCTGGAAAAGGGCGAAATTGTGCGCGGCGAAGAGGTCGTGGTGCAACGCGGCGACGGTTCCAGCGGGGTGATCCGCCTCAACGCCGCGCCGATTCGTGACCGCGACGGCGTGATCACGGCGGGCGTGGCGGTTTTTGACGACGTGACCGCGCGCGCCCGCGCTGACGCCGCGCAACGCTTTTTGGCCGAAGCGGGCAGCGCTCTGGTCGCCACGCTCGACGAGCGCCAATCCTACGAGCAACTCGCCCATCTGTGCGTGCCGACGGTCACCGATTGGTGCCTGATCGCGGTTCCGGGCGAGGACGGTCTGCTCTCCCAGGTCGCCATCGCGCACGCCAACGACGACAAACGCGCTCTGGTCACCGCTTTCCAGGCCGCGCTGACCAGCGACCCGCAGTTGCCGTGGGAAATCGGCGACGCGCTGCGTGGCAAACGCGCCGTGCTTTATCCCGAACACTCGGTCGAACACTTGCTGGGCCTGAGCAAAAATTCCGATTTCACGCGTTTCATGACGCAAATCGAGGCGCAATCGGCGATTATCACGCCGCTGCGCGCGCGCGGGCGCGTTTTGGGTTTGATGATCTGGATCGCGGCGGAATCGGGGCGCCACTACGACGACGACGACCTCGAACTGGCCGACGAAATCGGACGCCGCGCCGCGCTCGCCGCCACCAACGCGCGCCTTTATGCCGAGGCCCAGAGCGCGCGCGACGAAGCCCAGAACGCCAACCGCGCCAAAGACGAGTTTCTCGCTGTGGTTTCGCACGAACTCCGCACCCCGCTGACGCCGATTCTGGGCTGGCTGGAACTGCTCCGCACCCCCGATGCCGACGAACAAGTGCGCGCCCAGGCTTATGATGTCATCGAGCGCAACGCCCGCGCCCAGGCGCAGCTCATCAACGACATTCTCGACGTGTCCCGCATCACGACCGGCAAACTGCGCCTCGAACTCAAAGCGGTCGCGCTGCGCGAGGTCGTGGCGCGCGCCGTCGAAGCGCTGCGCCCGGTCGCAAACGAGAAAAATCTCGATTTGCAAATCGAGTTGGAAGAAGTCGGCCTCGCGCTCGCCGACGCCAGCCGTTTGCAGCAAGTGGTGTGGAACCTGCTGCAAAACGCGCTCAAATTCACGCCCGCAGGCGGCCAGGTTCGGGTTTCGCTGCGCCAGGCCGAAGATGAATACGTGGCGATTCTGGAAGTAGAGGACAGCGGCGCGGGCATCGAAAGCGAGTTTTTGCCCCAGGTTTTCGACCGTTTTCGTCAGGCCGATTCGAGTTCGACGCGGCGCAACGGCGGTCTGGGACTGGGCCTGGCGATTGTCGCTCACATCGTCGAAGGCCACCAGGGAAAAGTGAGCGCAAGTAGCGCCGGAGCGGGTCAGGGCGCCACCTTTCGCGTGGAATTACCGCTCAGTTCGCCGGCTTCGCCGGAATCGGAAACCGGTGCGCCTTCCTCGCCCGCGACGCGCCCCGATCTGGCGTTGCTGCCGATTTTGGTGGTCGATGACGAACCCGACACCCTCGCCATGATGCGGGTTTTGCTCGAAAGCAGCGGCGCCCTCGTCCACGTCGCGGCATCGGCGCAGGAAGCGCTGGCGATGTGGCCCGATTCCCAGGCCGAAATGCTGATTTCCGACATCGCAATGCCCGCCATGAACGGCCACCAACTGCGCCGCGAACTGGCGGCGCGCGGTTTCAACGCGCCCTCGATTGCCCTGAGCGCCTACACCGCGCCCGCCGATGTGCAAAGCGCACTCGAAGCCGGTTTCGACGCGCATTTGTCCAAACCCATCGATGGCGAGAAGTTGATCGAATTTATCGCCCAAATGGTGCCCTGAGGCGCTCCGCAACGTGTGGGCGGCGAGGCTCACGCTCCCAAAACCAGCCAAACTGAGCGCGATTTTATGATTATTTTATGATTGTCCCCGTTTCCCTTCCCGGTCGCGTCTACCCGATTCACATCGCGGCGGGTGCGCTTCAGGAGTTGCCCGACCTGCCCGGCGCCGCTTTGCCCGGCGAAATCGCAGTTTTTTGCAACCAGAGCGTCGGCGCGCTTTATGGCGACGATCTGGCGAAGAATCTCGAAAATCGCGGCCAAAAAGTCACCCGTTTCACGCTCGGCGACGGCGAAAAATACAAATCGCTCGAAACCGCCTCGCGCGCCTATGACGTTCTCGCAAGCGCCAAATTTTCGCGGCGCGGCGCGGTGTGGGCGCTCGGCGGCGGCGTGACCGGCGATCTGGCCGGATTTGTCGCCGCGACGTGGATGCGCGGCGTGTCTTTGGTGCAAGTTCCCACCACGCTGTTAGCGATGGTCGATTCCAGCGTGGGCGGCAAGGTCGGCGTCAATCACGCGAGCGCCAAAAACCTCATCGGCGCGTTCTGGCAGCCGTGCGCGGTGATTTGCGACCCGAATTGTTTGAAAACCCTGCCGCCGCGCGAAATCGGCGCCGGTCTCGCCGAAGTCATCAAATACGGCGTCATCGCCGACGCCGAGTTTTTTCGGTATTTGGAAGCCAATCTCGGCGCCGCGCTGAGTTTGGACGGCGAAGTTTTGGCTCGCATCATCGCGCGCTGTTGTGAAATCAAGGCCGAAGTCGTCGGCGACGACGAGCGCGAAAGCGACAGCATCGGGCGACGCGCGATTCTCAATTACGGCCACAGCGTCGGCCATGCTTTGGAAGCGATCAGCCAATATGGAAAGTTGCTTCACGGCGAGGCGATTGCGATTGGAATGACGCTTGAAGCGCGCTGGATAAAACACTCCGGCGCTCAAAACATAACTGAAGTTGACGATCTGCTCCAGCGTCAAACCGACTTATTTCAAAGGGCCGGTTTGCCGACCGAACTACCGCAAGACCTCGATTTTCAGAAATTTTGGGAAGCGATGTTACTCGACAAGAAGAATCAGGGCGATGAAAAAGTGAGCTTTATAATGCCGACGCGAATCGGCGAAGTCGTTAAGGTCAATTTCAGAAAGGATGAACTCATTCGCATTTTGGCCAGCGGTTTATGAATTTCAAAGTCCTTTCCCGCGCGATTCGCACGCGTCAGTGGGCCAAAAACGCGCTGATTTTCGGCGGTTTCGTGTTCGCGGGCCGTTTGCACGGCAATCCCCATCTCTGGTTCGACGCCGCGCTGGTTTTGCTGGCTTTCGGCTGTTTTTGCGCGCTGTCGGGCGCGGCTTATCTCATCAACGACTGGCAGGACATCGAGCGCGACCGCTTGCATCCCACCAAAAAACTCCGCCCGCTCGCGTCGGGCCAGATTTCGTTGCGCGGCGCGGGGGTTTTGCTGGTGGTTTTGGTGGCCATCGCTTTTGCGACCGCGGCTTTTTTGCTCCACTTGCAGCCGCGCGCGGGTGGATTCGTCGCCGCCGCGCTCGCTTATTTCGCGCTCACGCTCGCTTATTCGCTGCACCTCAAGCACGAAGTGATTATCGACGTGTTGAGCGTGGCGGCGGGCTTCGTGGTGCGCGTGATCGCGGGCTGTCTGGCGCTTCCGGTCGAGATTTCGCCGTGGATTTTGTTCTGCACCTTCAATCTCGCGCTCTTCGTGGCGCTGTGCAAACGGCGCGCGGAGCTTTTGGAACTGGAAAACAGCGCGCAAACGCGGCGCGTTTTGCAGGGCTACACGCCCGATATGCTCGATACTTTTATCGCCATCGCCGCGGGTTTGACCATTATTTCCTATTCGCTTTACACCTTCGATGCGCCCAACGCCCTCAAAATCGGCGGCAGTTTCGGCCAGACGCCGCGCCTGATGACCTCGATTCCGTTCGTGGTCTACGGGGTGTTTCGTTACCTTCTCATCGCGCATTCGTCGCCCGTTGGCGGCGAACCCGAACAGATGCTGCGCGACAAACCTTTGATGGCGAGCGTGATTTTTTGGGGCATCTGGGTCGTCATTTTGACGATTTTGGCGCCGTTTTAAGCGCGGGCAAAAACGGAGTGGCCCTCGTTCTGCAATGGAGGGAGTTGCTATGATGTCCACGCCTCAATCCATTGCTTTGCCGCTGCCTCCCATGCCTGCCGATGGCCGTTTTCGGCTGCTTTTGGTCGAAGATGACATGGATGCCGCGCGCCTGATTCTGGGGTTTTTGGGACGCACCGGTTTCGAATGTTTCCACGCCGGCGATGCTGACGCCGCCATTCAAGCCTTCAAAAAACTCACGCCGCACCTTTTGCTGAGTGAAAACCAGAGCGAAAGCATCGACGGCGGCGCGCTGTGCCGTTGGGTGCGCGAAAAAAGTGGCATCCCGATCCTGCTTTTTGGGCCAAACGACGAAAGTGCCGAAGTCGCCGCCTTCAAAGTCGGCGCCGACGATTTCCTTGCCCATCCGCTGCGCCCGGCGATTCTGATGGCGCGCGTGGTGTCGAGCCTGCGACGCTCTTACCGCTATAACGCGCCGCCCAAACTGAGCAATCCCTTTGGCCTCGAACTCGACGAAGCCGAAACCGAGGGCGTTTTGCCGTCGGGTTGGGCGCGCTGCGACACCTGCGGCTATGCCGGGCCGCGCCTCAAATTCGAAAAAGAAGATATTTTGGGCGACATCAAAATGCGCTGCCCCAATTGCAACAGCACCGAACACGTCGTCATCAGCCTGGACTGAGTTGCGGGCGGAGCCAGGGGCTTTGAAGCGCTACCAGATTTGCCGGAAAGAGTCGCGCTTTCATAGAAAGCTATATTGCCCGAATCAGCGGCAGTTCAACGCTAATTTTAAAGAGAATTTAACTTCCCATGCTTAACATTAGGCTTATTCCCTGGAGAAATCGCGGTATTTTTATGAAGAAATTTTGGTATTTGAGCGCGCCTTCACTGGCTTTGGCGCTGGCGGGCTGCGCGGGCAATTCCGCCTCGACCGACAACGCCGCGCCAGTCACGTCCAACGGCACGTCTACAGGCACATCGACCGGCAACGCTTCGACTTCGCTCACCGGCGCGGGCGCGACCTTTCCGGCCCCGCTTTATTCGACCTGGTTCGACGCGTATAAAGCCAAAGCGGGCGTGGAGATCAATTACCAGGCGGTCGGTTCCGGCACCGGCATCAAGCAACTGGCCAACAAAACCGTCGATTTCGGCGCTTCCGATGCGCCGCTTGGCCCCAAAGACAAAATGCCCGCCCCGGTGGCCACCATTCCCACCGTCGGCGGCGCGGTCGTTCTCGCTTACAACTTGCCGGGCGCACCGGCGAATCTGAAGATGACCGGAAGCGCGGTCGCCGACATTTTCCTGGGCAAAATCAAAAAGTGGAACGACCCGGCGCTCACCGCGCTCAATCCGGGCGTGACGCTGCCCGACACCGCCATCACCGTCGCGCACCGCTCGGACGGTTCGGGCACGACAAGCATTTTCACCAACTATCTCGCGGCGGTCTCGCCGACCTGGAAAAGCAGCGTCGGTGCGGGCAAATCCATCGACTGGCCGGTCGGCATTGGCGGCAAAGGCAATGACGGCGTCGCGGCGGGCATCAAGCAGGCGCCGGGCGGTTTGGGCTATGTCGAACTGGTTTACGCCAAGCAGAATCAGTTGCCCTACGCGGCCCTCAAAAACGCGGCGGGCCAATTCGTTTCGCCGGATGTGGCGGGCGTGATCGCCGCCGCGGAAAGTTCGCTCGCGGCGGTGCAAAAAGACATCACCGCGCCGATTGCCAACGCTTCAGGCGCCAAAGCCTATCCGATTTCGAGTTTCACCTACTTGCTGGTCTACAAAACCGCGCCCAATCCCGGAAAAGGCGCCGCGATCAAGTCATTTTTGAAATGGGCGATGACAGACGGCCAGAAATCCGCCGCCGCCCAGGATTACGCCCCGCTGCCGCCCGCGATTGTCGCGCTCAATCAGAAAACCATTGATGCGTTGAAATAGCAGTTCAGTTTGAATGACCGGTTCCCTCTCCACTTGTGGGGAGGGTTAGGGAGGGGTTGACGAGCGAAGCGAGACGCTTCCACCTTCCACCTTGGAAAACATTCCAACGCTCACCCCTCCCTAACCCTCCCCGCAAGCGGAGAGGGAACCGGTCAATACCGCGTAATCCCCTTTTTCATGGTCGCACCCGCTCCTCGTCCCTCGCTTTCCGCGCGCCGCAAACTCTTCGACGCCCGCTTTGGCGATGGCTTTTTTTATTATGCGACGCTGCTTTTCGCGTCGCTAATTTTGCTTTTGGTGCTGTGGTTGGGCAGCCAACTCTTCCGCGCCGCGGCGCCCGCTATCGACAAATTCGGCCTCAATTTCCTGACTTCCTCGGTCTGGAAAAGCGCCGACGACCCCATCGCGCCCGACACCTACGGCGCCTGGCCCTACATCTACGGCACCTTGATGTCGTCGTTTCTGGCCTTGATTTTAGCGGTTCCCATCGGCGTGGCAACCGCGATTTTTCTGGCCGAAATCGCGCCGCAATGGATTCGCACTCCGCTCTCCTTCATGGTGGAACTGCTCGCCGCGGTGCCTTCGGTGGTTTACGGACTCTGGGGCCGCCTCATTTTGATTCCGGCGATTTTGCCGCTTCAGGGCTGGCTTTCGCAGCACGCCTCGCGCTGGCCCGTCGTCGGCAGGTTCTTCGAAGGCGCGCCGCTTGGCCCCTCGATGATGGCGGGCGGTTTGATCCTGGCCATCATGATTTTGCCCTTCATCACTGCGGTGTCGCGCGAAGTTATCAAAGCCGTGCCCGCGACGCAACGCGAAGCCGCGTTTGGTCTGGGCGCGACGCACTGGGAAGCGATCTCCGGCCCGATTCTTCGCACCGCGCGTTCGGGCATCATCGGCGCTGTTATCCTGGGTCTGGCGCGCGCTCTGGGCGAAACTATGGCGATTACGATGGTGATCGGCAACGGCAACAAGGCTAACGCCTCGCTTTTGGCGCCCGCCAACACGCTTTCCTCGAAACTGGCGCTCGAATTCGCCGAAGCGTCGGGCGGGCAGCAGTCGGCGCTGATGTATCTCGCGCTCACGCTGTTTTGCATCACCATCGTCGTCAACGCCATCGCGCGCGGCCTGATCTGGAACATGGCGCGCACCGTCAAAGGCTCGACGCGCGGCTGAAATCTCCATGCCATCGACTGATCCTCCCGAAATCCGCGCGGCGATCCAACCGTTTGCGCCGATGTCGAAATCGCGGATGAAATGGCGCAGCCTCAAAAGCAACGCGATGCGCGTTTTGTGCGGCCTGGCCACGCTGTTGGCGGTGATTCCGTTGCTGCTGGTGCTTTTTACCATCGCCGCCAAGGGTTTGCCGGTTTTGGGCCTCCAATTCTTCACCGCGACCGAACCGGCGGCGGGAAATCTCGGAGGCGGCCTCAAAAACGCGATTCTGGGCACGATTTTGATGGTGGGCCTCGCGTCGTGTTTGGGATTGCCGATTGGCATTCTGGGCGGGATTTATTTGTCGGAGTTCGGCAACAATCGCCTCGGTTTCGCGGTTCGCTTTGCCGCTGATGTGCTGAATGGCATTCCCTCAATTGTGGTCGGCGTTTTCGTTTATACGGTCGCGGTTTTGCCCGTGACGCAGGCGACCAATGGCCGCATCTCGTTTTCGGCGCTGGCGGGCGGTTTGGCGCTGGGTATCATGATGATTCCCACCGTGATGCGAACCACCGAAGAGATCGTGCGGCTGGTGCCGATGGCGCTACGCGAAGGCGCGCTGGCGCTGGGCGACACGCGCTGGCATTCGACGCTCAAAATCGTGCTTGGCGCGGCCAAAGGCGGCGTTTTGACCGGGGTTCTACTGGCGATTGCGCGCATTTCGGGCGAAACCGCGCCGCTGCTTTTCACCGCGCTGGGTTCGCGCTATGTCAACTTCGATGTGCGCGCGCCCACCGCGTCTTTGCCGGTCAAAATCTACGATTTTGCCACCAGCGCCGACAACCATTGGAACGCGCTGGCGTGGGGCGGCGCCTTTGTTCTGGTGGCGCTGATTTTGGTGCTTTCCATCGCCGCGCGCTACTTCACACGCGGCAAAACCGCTTGAAATCCGCTTGAAAGTCCGACAAAACTGGTTTCTCCAGCCAAAATGCCGTTTCAATTCTCCACGACTCCCAACGCCGCGACCGCGCCGCCGAAAGTCATGACCCAACCCAATCCCACCCAACCCAGTCCCAGCGAATCTTTCGCCGTTTCGATGAGAAACGCGGCCTCCCAAGCGCCCGCCGAACCCATCAGCTCGGCGATCAAGATGTCCGCTCAGGATGTCGATCTGTTTTATGGCGCCAAACAAGCGCTCAAAAAGGTCAGCGCCGACTTCACCGAGCGCTCCATCACCGCTTTGATCGGCCCGTCGGGATGCGGAAAATCGACGTTTTTGCGCTGTTTGAACCGCATGAACGACCTCATCGAAGGTTGCAAAATCAGCGGCGCAGTCACCCTCGACGGCGAAAACCTCTACGCGCGCGGCGTCGATGTCGTGCAACTGCGCCAGCGCGTCGGTATGGTTTTTCAAAAACCCAACCCGTTTCCGATGACGATCTGGGACAACATCGCCTACGGCCCGCGACTGCGCGGCATCAAAAACAAGGGCACGCTCGGCGAAATCGTCGAAGAAAGTTTGCAGGGCGCCGCGCTGTGGGATGAAGTCAAGGACGATTTGAAAAAATCGGCGCTGGGGCTGTCCGGCGGGCAGCAGCAGCGTTTGTGCATCGCGCGCGCTTTGGCCACCAAACCCGAAGTTTTGCTGATGGACGAGCCGTGCAGCGCGCTCGACCCGATTTCCACGCTCAAAGTCGAGGAGCTGATGCGCGAACTGCGCGCGGCCTACACTATCGTCATCGTGACGCACAATATGCAGCAAGCGGCGCGCGTGTCGGACAAAACCGGCTTCTTCTTGCTGGGCGAACTGGTCGAAATGGGCGCCTCGTCCAAAATGTTCACCGATCCGTCGGACAAACGCACCGAGGATTACATCACCGGGCGTTTTGGCTAATTTCAGCCGATGGGACGCCAACTTCGCACACAACGCCTACGGCGAACACGACGCGCTTCGCGCGACACAATTTTTCTTTTGGATTTTCATTGTGTCCGGCGCAGCCGGTTGTGTTCCGCGCAGCGGGGGTGAGCGCAGTTGGTGTCCCATCGTTTTCCTTTTCTCATGATCATTCGCCGTAATTTCGAAGACCAACTCGCCGAACTGCAAGAAGATTTGCTGCGCCTGGGCCGTTTCGTGCAGGACGCGCACGGCAAAGCGATGGATTCCCTGGTGCGCCAAGACCTCGCGCTCGCCAAACAGGTGATTCAAGACGACGATTTCGCTGACGACATCACTTTCGGCATCCAGGCGCGCGCCACCCAGCTTTTCGCCTTGCAACAGCCGATGGCGCGCGACCTGCGTTTCATCGCCGCGAGTATCAAAATCGCCGTCGATCTGGAACGCATTGGCGATCACGCTTCGGACATCGGCAAAATGACGCGCGCGCTCGCGGGTCAGACCTATCCCAAACCGCCGGTCGATCTGCCGCATCTCTCGTCGCTCGCGCTCAAAATGGTCGGCGATTCGCTGCAAGCCTTCGTGCAGCACGACACCCAACTCGCGGTGCAGGTCGCGCGCGACGACGATGCCGTCGATGACCTGTGCGACGAAATTCAGCATGAAATGATGGACGTGATGCGCTCCGATTCCACGCGCGTCGAACAGGCGACGCGGCTTTTGCTGGTCGCTCGCTCGCTCGAACGCGTCGCCGATCACGCCACCAACATCGCCGAACAGGTCTATTATGTCGAAACCGGCGAAATGCGCCCGCTGGCGCGCGAAGAACACAATCACACCCTCTTCGCCTCGCTCGGCATCGAAGAAAAGGACTGGAGAAAACGCCGCCATTTGCCCGAAGGCCACACCAAACCGTCGAGGTGAAGCCGTCGAGGTGAAGCCGTTTCAAAACCGCAAACCCAACCCTTCAGCCCTCAGCCCGCAAACTCCTCGATTTTGCGGGCTTTTCCGTTTCAAAAGCCGCGGTGAAAGCCGCGGTGAAAGCCGCGGTGAAAGCCGCGGTGAAAGCCGCGGTGAAAGCCGCGGTGAAAGCCGCGGTGAAAGCCGCGGTGAAAGCCGCGGTGAAAGCCCCGGTGAAAGCCCCGGTGAAAGCCGCGGTGAAAGCCCCGGTGAAAGCCCCGGTGAAAGCCCCGGTTAGGGTCGCGCCCGCTCTTTTGTTAAAATCACCTTAATCCAATTTTTTGTCAGTTGAAATGCCAGCTTTTCGCGCGCTTGGTGTGGCGAAAGCGTTGTTTCCATTCCTCAATTCGATGACAGGTTCTTCTCACAAATCCAGCAAAACCAGAAGTCGCCGCGTTTCGGGCCTCGATTCCGTGACGCTTCAAGTCAAGTGCAGCTTTTGCGGTAACACATTTTATGCGCGCGCCACAGACGCGGTTTGTCCCAAGTGCGAGCGCCCCGCCAACTGCGATTTGCCGGCGCTGTGGCGCGGAATTTCTCTGCTTTTGCCGCCGCTTGGCTTCGGCTACGCGTTGTGGATTCGCGCTCACTCACCTTGGGCCGCTTGGCAAGGTTTAAAATGGTCGCTGTGCGGCACCGCGCTGATTTCGGGCGTTTTGCTTTTGATGCGCGGCTTTTAACTAAAGCCAAACCCGCGCCGCGAACAGCCCGATCAGCAGCAGCGCCGTCAAAACTTCGACGACCATCGAGAGCAAATAACCGGCGAGATAGCCGCCTCCGGCGCGAAAAACCGCGTTCCAATCGCGCTGTCTGCGCCATTCGACAAGCACAATCGCGCCCATCGAACCGAGTAGCAAACCCGGCACGCTCAACACCAAAAGCCCGACCAATCCGCCGACCAGAGCAGCGATTTGCGAGGCGAACGACGCGCCGCCCTTTTTGGCGCCCAGAAAACCCATCCACAGGTCAGCCGTGCCGCCCGCGAGCGCCAAAATCAGCGTAATCGCCAGAAAAACCGGCCCGATGCGCTCCCAATCGGTTTGCCAGCCGTAAAACAGCGCGCCCAGCCACACCAAAGCAGGGCCGGGCAAAACCGGCAGGGCGCAACCGATTAAACCCGCGAGCATGATGGCGAAGGCGAGAAACAGGGTTTGATCCATAATGGGTTGTGGCAAAGAGTTCGATTTTCAAAGTTCAATTGACCTTTTGCAAAAGTCCGGCGAATGAATTCGCAGCCAGAAAAAGCCGTCAACCTTCGTTGACGAAACCCCGCAGGGACTCAGTCGCGCAACAGCGGGATTTCGTCGGCGCAGGCCGACGGCTTTTTCTGGCTGCGAATTCATTCGCCGGACTTTTGCTTCAAGTCATCCACTTTCCCGTCGCGTAAATTACGCCCGACACCGTGACACTCGAAATCAAAGTCGAATAGAACACCGCCGCCGCCGCGAATTGCGGCTCATTGTCATATTCCAGCGCCAAAAGTGCCGAATTGACGGCGGTGGGAAACGAAGTCGAAATCACCAGCGCCTGTGCCAGATCGCCGCGGATTCCGAGCAGATAAACCGTCGCAAAACCCAGAATCGGCGCGAAAACGAGGCGCATTCCCAGCGCCGCGACCAGGGGAAACGAGAGCGGCGGCACTTTGAGCGCCGCCATTTGCGCGCCCAGCGTCACCACCGCAATCGGCACCAGACCCTTTTCCAGATAATTCAGCGCAGTGAAAATTGGCAGGGAAAATTGGTGTAAATCGGCCCGCAAACTCGTCGTCAGCAACGGTTTTAGACTTCGCAGCGACCACGCCAGAAGCAGCACGTAAATCATCGGCAGCTTGAAAATCTCTTTGAGCGTGTCGCGTTTGCGCCCGCCGCGCCCGCCCGCGATGAGAAACAATCCGATGGTGAAATTGGAGATGTTTTGCATCATCACAATCGCGGCCTGAACTTGGAGCGGCAAAGCCGCGCCGGGAAAGGCGAGTTGCGCGACCGGAATGCCGTAATTGCCGGAGTTGTAAAACATCACCGACGCGGTGAGCGCGCGCCGCAAACGGTCTTGAAAACCGCAAAGTCCGGCAAAAATCCAGGTGATGAGTCCCAACAGCGGGAAAAACACGCAAAAATGCAGGAAAATTTTGCCGAGATCGGCGCCCGACAACTGCGATTCATAGATGCGAATAAACAAAAACGCCGGCACGAAAACCCAGAAATTGAGTCGCGTCAGCGTTTTGAGATCGAAGCCGACGCGTTTTTGCAAGACGTAGCCGAGGCCAATCATGGCGAAAATCGGCGCGATCACTTTCCATAAAATAACAAGCACGTCATGGGTTTAACCGACTGAAGGACGCCATTGTAAAATCAAAGCGCGCCATGCAAGTCACCCACGTTTCCCTGCTCCCGACCGAAGCCGCCCAAGCCGCGAATCGCCCCGCGCTCACGCCCGAACTTTTGGCCGCGACCGGCGCGAGATATTCGCGCTCCAACGACGGTTTAGAAGCGATTTTGAGCAAAATCGACCCCGAAAACATGGACAAATCGGTCGATTCGATCTTTAAAATGGTCGATTACGGCCACCAAAGCATCGCCGATCTCGTTCCCGTCGCGCTGTTTATGGACGGGATTTCGATGTGGCTCGCCTATCACATCTGGAGTTTGTGCCCAACGGCGGGCGGCCAGGAATCTTCGACGCGTTATATCAAACTTTCGAGCGAAAACCTGCCCGACGCGGCGGAAATCGGCATTCCCGAAAATCTGCGAGACGAGTGGAAAAACGCGATGGAAACGGCGCTCGATGCCTATGAAACCGCTTTGAAATTCTGGGAGAACGTGGCGCTGGAAAATCCGGGCGTGACCCGGATTCCCGCCGAATTGTTGAATGACACCAGCGAAAAAGCGACCAAAACCGTGGCGCGAATGCGTCGTAATTACGCCTTCGACCGCGCGCGCTATTTTCTTCCAGCGGCGCTGAAAACCAATGTGATGATGACCCAATCGGCGCGGGCGTGGGTTTCGCTTTGCCAGCAGCTTTTGAGTCATCCGTTGCCCGAAGCGCAGCATTTAGGCGAGGCGATTCGCGGGGAACTGGCTTTAGTGGCGCCGCGATTATTGAAGCACGCGGCGGCGCAGGAAAGTTTCCAAAAAGGTGCGGAGTTGGAGCGCGCACGCTTAACAACCGATGCCGTCAATCCGCAAATATTAGGCGACCTCTGGGATTTTTCTCAAGAGGCCGCGCCAACACCCTTCCTCGAAGTATTTGCTCCTGCGGACGCCAGCGAAGCGAGTTTTCGAGCCGATTTGCAAATTCACGACAACCGTTATGCCTTTATAGGTTCAACTTTAGGGCGGACAGCCGTTCGATTTGGCTGTCAGGCGATAGCTTTCGCCGATGTGCGCGACTTAAATCGACATCGCACAGGCACAAAAATGTTGTCTTACATTCCGCGCGGCTTTTATTGTGCCCGCGATCAGATCGGGAACTTGTCTCCCTTCATGGCGCTTTCCCAAGATGCGGATGGAATTTTGCAGCGCTGCCACGATGAGCAAGGCGGCTCTTCTTGGTCGTTCGTTTACTGGATTTTGCTCGGCACGCAGTTCTTTTTTGAACACACCACAACCGCCGATAAATTCATTTACGAAGCCGAACTTCGCACTGGACTCGGCGCGCATTATCGTTATGCCAAGCATTTGCACGACGTTTTGGCGCTCTGGTATGAAAAATTTCCCGAAACCAAAGGCTTGATTTTGGAAGGTCAAGCGGAGCCGGAGTGAAATCAAGTCGCGCGCAACGATTTGATGACCGGTTCCCTCTCCGGTAATCCGGGGAGGGTTAGGGAGGGGTCTAATGCGAGATTATCTCGATCTAAATTGGATTGAGTGCTCGCTTCGCTCGTCAACCCCTCCCTAACCCTCCCCGCAAGCGGAGAGGGAACCGGTCATCTCACGCACCCGCAAGCGGAGAGGGAACCGGTCATTTCACGCCCACTTAAACTGCAAACCCCATGAGCTTCATCGCCCCGCTCAATTTCCTCTTCGCCGCGCTTCTGGGCGCGATTCTCGTCCAATATATCCTGCGCCTCAAGCGCAAAGAGCGCGAAATTCCGTCGAGTTTGCTGTGGCAAAGCGCGATTCGTGACCTTCAGGCCAACGCGCCGTGGCAGAAATTGCGCTCCAGTTTGCTGATGTGGCTGCAACTCGGCTTCGTTTTGCTCGCGGTTCTGGCCCTCGTGCGGCCCGCGCTCAAAGTTTTGTCGTCGGGCGGGCAAACCATCGCGGTGGTGATCGACGCTTCGGCTTCAATGCAAGCGACCGACGTTGCGCCGTCGCGTTTCGAGCGCGCGCGGAGTGAAGCGACGCGTTTAATCAACGGTTTGGCGTCAAGCGATGGCGGAACGATCATCGCGGCGGGCGCTCAAACGCGGGTTTTGGCGCCTTTGACGAGCGACAAAACCGCGCTCAAACGTGCGGTTGCGGGCGCGAGTTCCACCGATACGGGCGCCGATTTGCGCGAGGCGATAGTTCTGGCGGCGTCGCTGCTCAAGGACAAGAAAAACGCGCAGATTTACGTTTTGTCCGATGGCGCCGTGCCGACTTTGGGGGATTTGAACGTCGGAAAAGCCGGTTTGCAGTTCGTCAAAATCGGGGTTCGCAACGATAATCTGGCTTTGACGGCGCTCGAAGCGCGGCGCGGTTATGCGAGCGGCAATCGCGCGCAGATTTTCGCCTCGCTTTCCAATTTTTCCAATCGCGCGCAGAAAATCAATCTCGAACTGGCGCGCGACGGCGATTTGGTCGAAGTGCGGCCCGTGACGATTCCCGCCGCGACCAAAAACGCGGCGGGCGAAACCCAAAGCGGACAGAGCAGCGTTTTATTCGACAATTTGCCCTTCGACAGCGGCCAGTTCGCCGCGAAATTCGACCAAAAAGACGATTTGGCAGCCGATAATATCGCCTTTGCGCGTCTCGATGCGCCGCGTCCGATTCGGGTTCTTTTGGCCGCGGACAACCTGTTTCTGGAAAAAGCGCTCAATGTCGATCCGAGCGTGACGCTCATCACCGGCACGCCGCAAAAAGGCGCCGATTACGATGTCGTGGTTCTCGATGGCGCGGTTCCGGCGGATTTGCCGAATGCGAATCAGTTGGTTTTCAATACCTTGACCGAACTCTCTCCGGTCGAAAAAATCGGCGTGGTGCAAAGTCCGAGCGTCGCCGATTACAACCGCGAAGACCCGGTGACGCGATTTGCGCCGTGGAACGACCTCAAATTCGCGCAAAGCATCGCGGTCAAGCTCAAACCTTGGGGCCGCACCCTCGTTGAAGCCGAAAACACGCCGCTCATCGTGGCGGGCGAGCGCGGCGGCAAACGCGTGGTGTGGTGCGGTTTCGACGTGCGCGAATCGGATTTCCCGCTGCGCGTCGCGTTTCCGATTTTCATCACCAACGCGCTGCGCTATCTCAGCGCGCCGCGCGGCTCGGACGCCTTAAATGAAAGTTCGGCGCCGCGCACCGGCAATCCGGTCGCGCTTTTGCCGCCCCAAAACGCGCGCGAAATTTCCATCAAAACGCCCGATGGGAAAACCCAAAAAATCGCGGTGCGCGCCTCGGCGAGCGGCGATGCAAGCCAGGAAGCCACGCTTTTCGATGGCGCTTCAAAAGTCGGGCAATATGTGGCGTCAAGCGGCAATTGGAGCCAGCCTTTCGCGGTTTCGCTGCTTTCCAAATCCGAAAGCGATTTGGCGCCGCGCGACGCGCTCAAAATCGGCGAAAAAGGCGCCGTCGCGGGCGAAAACAAGGCGCGCGCCAACCGCGAGTTGTGGGGCTATTTGATTGTTGTCGCGCTCGCGGTGTTGGGCTTGGAATGGTGGGTTTTTCACCGCGGGGCTTGAGAACTGTTACTCATTGGTAGCGACGAAGAACGCCGCACGAAATGACATTTCGTGCGGCGTTTCGATTTTCGCAGCCTGTTATTGAACTACGACGTTAAAACTCTTAGTGCCGCCCAATACTCCAAGAACGGTGCCGCTATCAAACCGCCCAAATTATTCGGGGTTAAGACCCATTTGTGTGTAAGTCAAGTCTTTCGTGTTCTGCCATGTATAACAGCCGCATCTCCATCTATGATCGAACTCGAATAGCACGAAAAAATTCTTCTTTTCTATATTTATAGCTAATCCGAAATGAGTTGCGTAGTTGTTTGTCTGTGTTTCGAAAGAGCAGAGAATGAACTATGTTTGTGGCGTTCTTACGGCAACAAGATGAACTTTGATGAGTCCGTCGCAACTCATTCCGGAACAGCTATAAAAACGAGTGGAATTCAGCTATAGCACCCGAACCGTTATAGGCTACAAAAAGCGGCATCCACCTTGTCGTGGAAGCAGGGGTAAGTGTTGGCGTCGAGAGCGATGTGGGTCTTGATCTTGGGCCAGAGGTGCTCAATTTCGTTG
>JAABUN010002976.1_pt1 | contig 27840 bp, 27 predicted proteins | sample 5559311 | NCBI WGS metagenome assembly JAABUN01 (sample SAMN10711877, study PRJNA513370) | rock metagenome | isolation source: Antarctica rocks | place: Antarctica: Victoria Land, Siegfried Peak sud
GTGCTTTATTGAAGGCGGTTTGTTTTTGTCTCACAACAATACTTACTGCCTTTTTCTTTACCTGCTACCCCACTGTTTATATTTTTTTACACCTATCGAACTTATTCACCTTGTATTTAAAAACCTGACGAACTATTGTAAAGAAGAGATAAGCAAAGAAGTTCTTGCACCGCCTATCATGCCCTCACGGCAGGGAACTCATTGTTTATCTGCGTTTACAAACGATCAAATCACCATGTTATGTAGGTTAGTTGGTTAAGTAACAAAATGCGTTGTAGATGAAGACTTCTTTCTTTACGGACGGCTCTTATTTTTGAAAACGATAAGTGTTGTTTTGTTCCGTGGGGTATCCTTGCATAACTTCAGTGCAGACCCAAAGAACTGTAGCATTTTTTCGCATTTTGAGCTTCTGCCTTGAAGTTATAGGCTTTTGGGAACAAAGCACCTATTTCTAAATGTTTAATTACTAATCTACTTTCATAACTTCACTAAAACAATATAAATTTTTACAAATATGGACAACTTAAATTTAATAGGACTTAACACAGAAAAAAGTAAAGAACTTGCCAAATTACTAAACGACCTGCTTTCAAACTATTCTCTTTTTTATCAAAATAGCAGGGGATATCATTGGAACATTAAAGGTGAAAAATTTTTCGAACTTCATTTGAAGTTTGAAGAATTATACAACAACTTGTTTATCAAAATTGATGACATTGCTGAAAGAATACTAACACTTGGCTCTGCTCCCGGACATAAGTTCAGCAGCTACTCTGACGATGCAGAAATTAAAGAAAGCGAGGATGTGTCAGATGGTAAAAAGGCAGTGGAAGATATTTTGAATGCATTTAAAATATTGATAAAAAAACAACGTCATATCCTTTCGGTTGCGTCTCAAATTGATGATGAAGGTACAAACGCATTAATGAGTGATAACATAAGAGAGCAGGAAAAGTTAGTTTGGATGTATTCGGCATTTCTTAATAAATAATGCATGTAGATTATTATTATAAACATTAGGTTGCCACAACCAGAAATTCTCCCTTTTTAGGGAGCCTTTTTTAGATGCTCCTAGTTCTCATTTAAAAGCCCTGTGCAATAGGAAATGGACCTGTGATTCTGCTGTACAGGAAATTGCAGGTTTTTTACGGAACTTGTGTTGCTGCATTAGTAACCTTCTTACCATGCTCTTTTTTTTTACAATCTTTCTATTGTCAAGTCAAGTTGAAATTGTCGCATTGTGAAACGCCAAAGTGAAATCTGAAATACATTTCCTCATTTTGAGGTTTGACGTTTCGCGTTGGACATGACACTGTCTGCATATTTTTAGTACTGTAAACATCAAGTGAAAAGCATTCGTAAACGGTATTACAGCAGCAGTAGCAGGTGATTTAGCAGGTTCAGTAATTGTTATAGTAATTCGTACTATCAAAGAAATTGAAACAGCAGTAATAGCAGTAACAATAATAATTATTTTATTAAAAACAAAGAAAGTAAAGGAGCTACGGCTCATTTTAGTAGCAGTATTGATAGGACTGGCATTAAAGTTTTTGTAGGGGCTAATGTTTATCGTACAAAAATTATGTAAATAATATCTATAATTGTGTAACATCTTGTTGTCAGCCTCAGCGTAATTTTACAACAACAAAAAACAGGTCATGAAAACAATAGAAGTTAAGACAAACATTATGTGCGGCTCTTGTATAGCGAAAGTTACCCCTACACTTAATGAAACAGTAGGGGAAGCAAACTGGAAAGTAGATACCCTTAATCCCAAAAAAATACTTACCGTAACAACAGAAAACCTTAACGAAGAACAAGTTATTAAGGCAATAGAAAAGGCTGGTTTTAAGGCAGAAATATTATAATAAGCAACAGATTAAAAGCCAGGTAGGATTTTATCTGGCTTTTAATCTTAAATCGCCTTAATTTTGCATTTGAAACCGGACAAGATGAGTTTTCGTAATTTCTTATGGAAGGTTTTTAAGGCAGTCTTTATAAGAAAAAAAGAGTGTTGTAAATAAAATTGTTTTGATAAGTAACACATCCATACAAATAAGAGCAGCTTTCTTACTGATGGTATTCGCCTTGAATACTGTAGTGGGCTTTGCTTGTTCTGTAGGTGTGGATATGGGTTTCAATTCAAAGCATCATCATGATGACGAAGCAACCGAAGCAGTAGTACATATTCATAAAGACGGCAAAAAACATATTCACAGCGAAAATAAAGAAAGCCACGGTCGCGGTATATCTCCTAACCACGACCAGGCAAACAATCCCCATAAATCAGGCAGCGATAAAGACAATTGCTGCAACGATAAGGTAAAGAGTTTTCAGCAGCTTGATAAGTCAGTGCCTAATTCTGTTAAGGTTATTCATCCGGTATTCTTTACAGCTTTTCTTGCTTCATATTACAATATCAATATTTTACCTCATACAGATATTGTTAAGGACATTAAACCATTTGTCCGAAGTTACCATCCTCCTATATCAGACATTCGTATAGCTATTCAGTCTTTCCAGATATGATTTGATTTAATGTTATCTCATTCTGCAGGTATCCCATGCCTGTAATTATTTCATCTAACATTGTATCATTTATAAAGTGAAATCAAAGATTCACGAGCACAATAGCTCCACAATTATTACCGCGAGTAAGACGATTAAGAACCCCTATTTCGGCAGTGCGATGCTTATCTGCAGCAAAGTGGTGGAAACCCTCAATCAATAATCTTTTATACATCGCTTAGTCAAAGGTCACTATTGGCCTGAACTTAATTAAATCAATTAAAAAATCAAATAAATAAACATGAAAACATTATTCATTACAGGAGTTGCAGTTGCAGCTGTTACATTTTCAGCCTGCAATGGCAGCAGTACTTCATCAAAAGAAAACAGTGCAACCGGCGATACTGCTGCAACCCAATCACAGTCTTCCGCTACAGAAACTAAAAGCAACAGTCAACTTAAAGATTTAACAACAGCGTACCTCCAGCTTAAAAATGGTTTGGTAAACGACAATGGAAATGATGCAGCCTCTGGTGGAAAGGCATTTAATGAAGCCTTAGCCAAGGTGGATAAATCTTCCATGTCTGCAGAGCAAAAAAAATCTTTTGAGGATGTAGCAGATGATGCTAAGGAAATGGCAGAACATATAGGTGAGAATGCCGGTAAAATTGAGCACCAGAGAGAACACTTTGATATGCTTAGTAAAGACATGTATGATTTGGTTAAAACATTTGGAGCCGGACAAACTTTATATCAGGATTTGTGCCCCATGTATAACAACAATAAAGGAGCAACATGGCTTAGTGAAACAAAAGAAATCAAAAATCCATACATGGGTAAAAAACAGCCAACATGTGGTTCAGTTAAAGAGGAACTTAAATAAATACGCATGAGACTTTATATAAAAATATTGTTGGCGTTATTGGCTGTATTTGTTGCAATTCAGTTTATACAACCTTCGAGAAATAGAACTTCTGAAACATTATCTACTGATATAACAAAGACAATAAATGTTCCTGGTAATGTTCTCAATGTCTTTCAAAAAGCTTGTTATGATTGTCATAGCAACAATACACGTTACCCATGGTATGTAAACATTCAACCTATGGGATGGATAATGGCTTACCATATAAAGAATGGTAAAGGAAATTTAAACTTCAGCGAGTTTGGAAGTTATTCTAAAAGAAAACAGGCTAACAAGTTAAGGGCAATTGGAAAAAGTATTCAAGAAGGGTCTATGCCTATATCATCTTATACATTAATGCATACAGATGCCAAACTTAGTAAAGAGAATAAGGAACTGATAATGGATTGGGTTACCAAAACAAGAGATAGTCTTTTGGCAACAAATTGAAAAAACAAATGAGTCAAATACAAAGAATATTAATCAGCTTTTTTAAAGCAATTTTTATAAGAAAAAAGGATTGTTGTCAATAGGAATTATCCAAAAAGCTTTTGAAGATTATAATATAATAAATTTTAAAATGAAAATCTTTCATCTTGGTTTTGCACCATGCTGTTTTTCAACTCTTGCTAATGCACAACAAAAAAAGAAATCTCCTGTAAAGCGAATGTTATTTCATTCGCATGGCATTAGTTTTCAAAAATTTGATGTCCTTAATAAACGGATAACATCCTATTCCCAATTCCAATCTTCAAAAAATTCTACCGGAACTTTTCAATTTGGTTTAATTACTGAACGAAATAGATTGATAACCGGCTTGATTGTAAATGCCGGCAGCAGCCTTAGCGGAAATCGCAATAAAAAAAGCACTACTACTAATTTTTGGGGAGTGGCTGCAGATGCCGGATATAACTTATTAAAAAGTACTCAGGTTTCATTATACCCATTTGTAGGCTTAAGGTTTGAAAAATATAAAATGAAATTTAACAGGGATATTTCCAGTGTTCCTTTTGACTCTGTATTACAATCTGTAAGTTTTCAACAACGTGCAGAAAATGTTGTCTTCACTAATTCATTTATTGTTTACATGATTGGTATGGGGATAAATGTTACCTCCAAAAAGCATATACAAAATTCAGCGGGACTGCAGGTTGGCTACACTGGTAGCTTAGGCGAACATGAATGGAAAATAAATAAGTCTCAAACATTGTTAAATAGTCCGAAAGACAATCTTTCAAAAATATTTATAAGTATAATATTCCGTTACTATTTAAAGCCCAAAAAATAGCTTTTTTAAAATAATAATAATCATGAAATATTTAATGTCAATAATCATCCTGTTTTCCGCTTTTCAATTAAAAGCACAGCATGATATGAAGGATATGCCCGGGATGAAAATGCCTATGGAAAAAAAGGTTGTTAAGAAACCGGTAGCAAAAAAAACAGCCACAAATTCATCGCAAAAAGTAATCTATACCTGCGTAATGCATCCGGAGGTACAAAAAGATAAGCCAGGTAGCTGTCCCAAGTGTGGTATGCAGCTCGTAAAGAAAACGATAAAAAGTAATGCTCCTAAAACCACTCTTGGAAAACAGGAAAAGGTAAACATGCCTGTAAAAGATACTGCCAAAAAAATGGATATGGAGGGTATGAGCATGGATGGGGATAAGGAAGTGAAGATGGATAGCATGAAGGGTGTGGATATGTCTCAAAAAGAAAACGCAAATCAATCTCAACCTACTACATACACTTGTGTCATGCATCCTGAAATTCATTTAAGTAAACCCGGCAATTGTCCAAAATGTGGGATGAAGCTGGTAAAGGAAAAACCCAAAGCTTCCGCAGAACAAATGCATACCGAAATGCAAATGAACAAAGACATGAATACGGATAACATGAAGGGTATGGATATGTCTAAAAGAGAAAATACGAATCAATCTCAGCCTACTACATACACTTGTGTCATGCATCCTGAAATTCATTCAAGCAAACCGGGCAATTGCCCTAAGTGCGGAATGAAGCTGGTGAAGGAAAAACCTAAAGTCAATGTTGATAATAAAGCGAAGGATGACATGAAAATGGGTGACATGAAAATGCCCATGAAAGATGGCGATAAAAAAATGGATGACATGGGCGGGATGAAAATGGAGGGAATGCAAATGGATGATAACAGTGTAACGGATAATATAAAAACTGCAAAAAAGAATTTAGGCCCAATAAGAACCATTACAAGCAAAGCAGGGCCCCGTACCGTTCGATACGATTTATATATAAGAGACACGACTGTAATTTTTGGTAAAAAACCAAAACGAGCCATTGCAGTGAACGGACAGATACCTATGCCTACCCTAACATTTACCGAAGGTGACACGGCAGAAATTTGGGTACACAACGAATTAAATGAAGTAACAGCACTGCACTGGCATGGCGTTTTTCTGCCCAATAGAATGGATGGCGTTCCGTACCTGACACAGATGCCCATTAAGCCACACACCACGTACCTGTATAAATTCCCTATCATCCAAACCGGTACACACTGGTATCATAGCCATTCAGGTTTACAGGAACAAATTGGAATGTATGGAGCTTTTATAATGAATAAAAGAAAAGAATGGGATATTCCAACAATACCGGTTGTGCTAAGCGACTGGATAGATATGAACCCCAAAGAAGTAAACCGTAGCCTTCATAATCAGACAGATTGGTTTGGCATTAGAAAAAACACCATTCAAAGCTATTCGGAAGCTATAAGCACTGGTCATTTAAAAACAAAGATTAACAACGAATGGAAACGTATGACCGCAATGGATGTAAGCGATATAGCCTATGATAAATTTTTAGTTAATGGTAAAAATCAAGATGAGCATGCGAAGTTTAAAAAAGGGGATAAAGTTAGGCTGCGAGTAGCCAATGGTGGTGCTTCGTCCTATTTCTGGCTTACCTACTCGGGTGGTAAGATAACAGTGGTTGCCACCGATGGTAATGATGTAGAACCGATTGAAGTAAACAGGTTACTTATTGCGGTTTCAGAAACTTATGATGTAGTTGTAACGCTTCCTGAAAACAAAAGTTATGAATTCTTAGTAACTCCTGAAGATAGAACTAAATCTGCATCATTATGGTTAGGCAGCGGGCAAAAAGTACCAGCCGCAAAATTACCTAAGCTAAAATATTTTGCGGGTATGAAGATGATGAACGACATGATGGATATGAAAGGTAATATGATCCAAATGGAAGGCATGCAAATGAGCAATCAAACGATGGATATGAATACCGTGATGTATCCTGAAATAACAGGTGATGAAAATCCAAAGGATACGATGGCAGGAAATGGAAAAATGAAGAAGGACGATGAAATGAAAATGTCTGATACCAAAGAAATGAAAATGACCGGAAGCAAAGAAATGCAGATGAACAATGGACAGCATAGTATGGCAGGTATGGACATGGACAATAGCAATAGCAATAGCGATATTGTAACCCTTAATTATGCTATGCTTCGTGCACCTGAAAAAACAACTTTACGCAAAGGCCCGTTGCGGGAATTATATTTTGAATTAACCGGCAACATGAACCGTTATGTGTGGAGTATGAATAATAAGGTTGTTTCTGAATCAGATAAAATACTAATAAAAAAAGGCGAAAACGTAAGGATTATTATGTACAATAATACGATGATGCGCCATCCCATGCACCTCCACGGACATGATTTCCGGCTTCTAAACGGACAAGGGGATAATGCTATTATGAAAAATATAATAGACATCATGCCAATGGAAAAAGATACTATAGAATTTGCTGCAACTGAAAGCGGCGACTGGTTTTTTCATTGCCATATTTTATACCACATGATGAGTGGAATGGGTAGGGTTATTAGTTATGCAGATGCCCCGGCAACAACAGATATTACGAGTGCTAAAATAGCTAAGCGAGGCTTAAATTCTGATGATAGGATGTTCCATCCTATGGCGAGAGTTGGCTTAGAAAGCAACGGTAGCGATGGAGAGGCAATGCTTGCACAAACACGTTGGAAAGTGAGCAGTCTATGGCATCTTGGACTAAGCAAAAAAGAAGGTTATGAAAGCGAGACAATGGTGGGACGATACCTGGGTAAAATGCAATGGTGGTATCCGTATGTTGGTTACGATTATCATTTTAAAGAATATAACCCGAAAGAAAAAAACATATTCGGCAGCGATGCAAAAAATATGTTTGGCCAAATAAGCAATAAAGAGCATAGAAATACAGCAGTGGCAGGTATTGCATACACCTTACCTACGCTTACAATTGCCGATGCAAGGATAGATGGAGATGGCAAATTCAGGTTTCAGTTAAGCCGTGAAGACATTCCCCTTACACCAAGAATCAGAATGAACTGGATGCTAAATACAGATAAGGAATATGCAGCAGGCTTAAGATATATACTTACCAAATATTTTTCTCTATCCACCCACTACGATAGTGACATGGGATTAGGGGCAGGTATAACAATAACATATTAAAATAATTTTCAAACTTTTTTTATCACTAATTAAAACAAAACAAAATGAAAAAGACAATCATGGCAGTGGCTATGCTATTAGCAGTAACCACAGGAACATTTGCCCAAACAAGTAAGCAAAGCTCTAAAACACACAAGACGACTACTTCCAAAGGAGTAAAATACACTTGCACTATGCATCCCGAAGTGGTAATGGACAAACCAGGCAAATGCCCTAAATGCGGAATGACCTTAGTTAAAATGAAGCAGGGAAAAAAAGACTCCAAAATGAAAGGAGATATGAAAGACATGAAGATGTAGAACAGTCGTAATCGCGACCTAACCCTTAAAAACAAATCACAAATTGCATTATTAAAATTAAATGAAAAAGGTATGAAAAAGACAGTATTTGTATTGGGAAGTGCAGTTGTGCTTTTATTAGCAGCTTGTTCAAAAGAAAGTGCTACAGGATTAGTTCTGCAAAACCATGATGCTAACCGCATGATGGATACGATGCATGCTATGATGGACCGAATGATGGCAATGCCAAAAACAAATGATCCGGAAATTGATTTTACGAGAATGATGATGATGCATCATCAGGGCGCTATCAATATGGCGAATGTAGAATTGCAGGCAGGAACCAACGACTCATTAAAGCGTACTGCAACAAAAATAATAAACGAGCAACAAAAGGAAATAACACAGTTCCAGACTATTCTTGCAGGCCTAAGTGCAGATAATACCGATGCTGCTTTTACAATGGAGCAAATGGATAATATGACTAAAGGAGGTAAGGCAGCAGATGTTCAACTAATAACCGGAAATATTGATAACGATTTTGCCACACTTATGATTGGTCATCATCAGTCTGCGATAGATAATGCCTCAGCTTATTTACATCATGGAAATAACGCTCAGTTAAAAACGATGGCCACTAACATTGTTACTTCGCAAACAATGGAAATTGGGGAACTGGCAGATTGGTTAAAGGCGAATAAGAGATAAAAATTTAATAATCTGATTAAGAAGGTGCAGTTCTTTAGCTGCGCCTTCTCTTTCTCAAAAGGGTAAAAAAATTTAATCACTTAAATCAAAAAATTATGAATACAAAAATTAAATTAACTATCACGCTCGCAACCGGTCTGTATTTTTTTACTGCCTGCAACAGTGGTACTACAACGGACAAAGACACAGATACCGCTTCCATCAGCACTATGAAAAGTGATACTATGGATAAGAAAATGAGTACGGATGAAAACATGAAGATGGATAACGGTTTAATTTCTTCCATGAATAAGATGATGGACAAAATGACCAGTATGCAAATGTCGGGAGATTTTGATATGGACTTCGCCAACACGATGATAGAACATCACCAGGGTGCAATTGATATGAGTGAAGCAGAGATTAAATCAGGCAAAGATGAAAAAATGAAGGCTATGGCTCAAAATATAATCAGTATGCAAAAAGAAGAGCAAAGCAAATTAAAGGACATTGTAAAAAATAGTAAGCCAATGAAAATGGACATGGGAAAGCATGATGAATTAAGTAAAGAAATGGATAACATGAAGGCTGATATGGGTAAAATGCAAATGACTGGTAATACAGATAAAGATTTTGCAATGATGATGATATCACATCATGAAAGCGCAGTAAAAATGAGTAAAGACGAGTTATCGCATGGTATGAATGCCAAGCTTAAACAAATGGCCAAGAAAGGAATTGAGGATCAAACGAAAGAAATAAGTGAGTTCAAATCATGGATGTCTTCTAATAAATAAGACTAATAATTTTTATAATAAATAATTTTTTATAACCAATAAATATCAAACAAATGAGTCACGAAAATCATCACCAGTTAATTACTGCACTTAACGATTGTGCCACTGAGTGTAATCATTGCGCAACGGCTTGCTTAGATGAGCAGGATGTAAAAATGCTCACTAAATGTATTAAGCTCGACATTGATTGTGCCGCAATTTGCAGCCTCACCGCTACCCTTTTAGCCCGTGGTTCTGAACATGGACATCACCTTTTAAAAGAGTGTGCTGAAGTATGTAATGCATGTGCTGAAGAATGTGAAAAGCATGCAGGTATGGGAATGGAACATTGCAGGAAATGTGCTGAAGCTTGCAGAGCATGTGCGCAGGCTTGCAGTTCACACCTTAATCATTGATTGATAAAGATGCAGGTGTTTTCACCTGCATCTTTTTTTACCAACATACAATAATGAAAAGAATACTCTGGAAAAAATAAAAAATGCAAACATTCCTTATCATCTGGTTTTCTTTAACAGCATTATCAGTTGCTTATGTCACTTATGACTTAATTGTAAGAACCCCTGAAATGAAAGTAATGAAATGGGGTTGGATAATGGTTACTTTATACACCGGTATTTTTGGAGCCATTGTTTATATATTATCCTGCCGCGAACCTTCCCCCGGTACCCATGAAAAGTTTGTAGCCCCTCTTTGGAAACAAACTGTAGGTTCTACCATTCATTGCATGGCTGGCGATGCTACAGGCGTTATTGTGGTTGCTTTTATAACAGCCTTACTCAACTTACCAATGGGTATAGATAGTATATTAGAATACATAGCAGGTTTTGCTTTTGGCTTATTCATTTTCCAATCACTGTTTATGAAAGATATGTTTGGTGGCAGCTACAAACAAGCAGTTCTTAAAACCTGGTATCCCGAGTGGATGTCAATGAATTTTGTCATGGCAGGAATGATACCCGTAATGATTATTTTAATGACTACTGATATGCGAAATATGGAAGTTACTTCACTGCGTTTTTGGGGTATAATGTCTTTTGCATCATTAGTGGGTGGCCTGCTTGCAATACCAGTAAACTGGTGGATGGTAAAAAATAAATTAAAGCATGGAATGGGTACAGAAAGAGCATTAGGCAAAGGCGGTGCACAAGAAAATGATGAAAAGAAAATGGAAGGAATGAAGATGTCAGGAATGAGTATGCGGGGAATGAATATGGAGGCAACAAATAAAGGTGTAAGTCATAATATGCATGCTGTTAAAAAAGGTGATGATGATATGAAGGGAATGAATATGAATAGCAATGTTTCTTTAAAAACAAAAGTTTTTGTTGCGATAATTTCGGTAATCATCTTAGCAATCGGTATTTCCGCAGCGGGGTATTGGGGTGATTTTTCTATGAGACCGAAGGGTGAAATGAATAATATGAATGGTATGCCGATGATCAAATGAGAACTTATTAATGACTTATAATTATTGCAAAAATGCGGTAAGTATTTGGTGCAAAATGATTTTAATTAAACAAACCTTTAATTATTGCTTCGAAAGGTTTTGCTCATAAAAATTAATTCTTTTACTGCATAATTCTAATAAAATATAAAAAATGGAACATCAACATTATACTGATACACAAGCAAAAATGCCGGTAATAGATCATTCAAAAATGAACCATAGCACAATGCAACATGACGGCAACCCCTCAATGGGAATGGAAGGGCATAATCATCATGCTATGATGATTGATGATTTTAAAAAACGGTTTTATGTAGTGCTTATACTTACTATTCCCATCATGTTGTTATCAACTATGATACAACAATTCATGGGTATTAATTGGCAGTTTACAGGTTCTTCCTACATTTTATTTGCATTGTCAACTGTTGTATTTTTTTATGGTGGGCATCCCTTTTTAAAAGGATTGGTTGATGAAGTAAAAGCAAAGAATCCGGGAATGATGTTTTTAATTGGATTTGCAATAACGGTAGCCTATATCTACAGTGTGGCTATAGTGTTTGGTTTACGAGGGATGGATTTTTTCTGGGAACTCACAACGCTTATCCTCATTATGCTTTTAGGGCATTGGATAGAAATGAAATCTGTTGCAGGTGCATCAAAAGAACTGGAGTTATTAGTACAGTTGATGCCAGCCGACGCTCACATGGTAATGCCTGATATGGTTCATGATGTAAAGACCGATACACTGAAAGAGAATGATATAATTCTTGTAAAACCAGGCGAAAAAGTTGCGGCAGATGGAATAATATTAGAAGGTGAAAGTTATTTAAATGAATCTATGCTAACTGGTGAGTCAAAACCAGTTCAAAAAGCAAAAGGGGATAAAGTAATTGCCGGTGCTATCAATGGAAACGGCTCTATTAAAGTTACCGTCTCGCATGCTGCAAAAGACTCTTATCTCTCTCAAGTAATAAAGCTGGTTGATGATGCACAAAAATCAAAATCTAAAACGCAGTTGTTGGCAGACACGGCTGCAAAATGGTTAACGATAATTGCAATTGTTGCAGGTATTGCTACATTTTTATATTGGTATTTAACAGGGCAATCTTTAGCGTTTGCAATGGAAAGAATGGTAACGGTGATTGTTATTTGTTGCCCTCATGCTTTAGGATTGGCAGTGCCTTTAGTGGTTGCTAAATCAACAGCCATATCTGCTAAAAATGGATTGCTTATTAAGAACAGAACAGCATTCGAAAATGCAAGAAAAATTACAACAATTGTATTTGATAAGACAGGTACACTTACCGTAGGAAAATTTGAAGTATCAAGAATCGTTGCACTTAAAAAAGAACTGAATGAGAAGGAAATTATTCGTTTGGCATCTGCATTAGAGCAAAGGTCAGAACATCCTATTGCCACAGGCATCCTTCAAAAAGTAAAAGACTTAGGTGTTACTATTCCTTCCACAGAAAATTTTAATGCCATCACCGGCAAAGGTGTTGAAGCAACAGTAGAAGGCAAAAAGATACTGGTTGTAAGCCCTGGCTATTTGAAAGAAAATAGCATTCCTATTCCCCTTGACTTTACAGCCAATGGCACAGAAACAGTTGTGTTTGTACTTATTAATAATGAACTGGCAGGATATATTGCTTTATCAGATAAGATAAGACCTGAATCAGCGGAGGCGATTAAAACTTTAAAACAGAACCACATTAAATCAATATTGCTTACTGGCGATAACAATAAAGTAGCAAAAAGTGTAAGTGAAACTTTAGGTATGGATAGTTTTATTGCTGAAGTATTACCTCATCAAAAATTGGAAAAGATAAAAGACCTGCAAAGCAAAGGAGAGTTTGTTGCTATGACAGGTGATGGCGTAAATGATGCCCCTGCATTGGCACAGGCAGATGTTGGTATTGCAGTGGGCAGCGGAAGCGATATAGCGGCAGAAACAGCAGGAATTGTTTTGGTAAATAGTAATCCAAAAGATATTGTAAACTTAATTCTGTTTGGTAAAGCAACTTACCGTAAAATGATTCAAAATTTAATTTGGGCAACTGGCTATAATGTCGTGGCACTCCCTTTAGCAGCAGGTGTTTTATGGAAGCAAGGCATTCTATTAAGTCCTGCCGCAGGCGCTGTATTAATGACGGTAAGTACCATTGTTGTAGCAATAAATGCAAGTATGCTAAAAGTTACCACTAGAACTTAAAAAGTGATCTATTATAAAGCAGCGGGAACTGTTACTGCTAATCCTCGTATAAAGTTTAATAATTAGTATTTGAAACGAGAACAGAAAATTCTGTAAATCTTAACCATAATTATATAACAAAACATATAAAAACAACGTTACTTTTGTTATAAATAATGAAAAAAACAGCGCTCATATTACTCATTTGCATTTACTCATTGGCAACAATGGGTTTCAGCTTACAGCAGTTTTATTGTTGCGGTAAACTTAAATCAACAACCATTTCCTTAACACAGAATACTGAGAAGTCTGGTAAAGGCAATGAAAAAAGTGGCTGTTGCGATAACAAATACCAATTCTTTAAAGTAAAGGATAAGCATATCACTGCCGACGGGGTAAGCAGTCCTGTTAAACATTTTGTTGACCTGCATCTTTATACTCCTTCATTTCAGAACATCTCTTTTGCTTCTCAAAAACTTGTAATTGCTTATAGAAGCAATGCACCACCTTTACATACAGGTGTTCCTATTTATATTTACAAGTGCGTTTTCCGAATTTGATTTTTCCCTTTCTTTAGTGCTATAACGTTCTGTTATACCATTACATTCTTGAGTTCATCAACTCAATTTTCTCTATTTATTTCTTCTGATTTCTAATTATCAGCCAATGCTTTCGCAGCCTTGATATTTATTATTGAATTTTTATAATTCATCCATAAACATAAACAACATGAAACGCACCGGGATGTTAGCAGTGCTACAGCAGGTAAATGTCCTATATGCGGTATGGAAATAGTCGCAAAGAAGACTAAAAAAGATTAGTTCTAAAATTCAAACAACAATAATCATTTGAGTGGCAGTACTAAACCTGCCACACTTTAAAAAAACAATCATGAAAAATTTATTTTTTATCGCCGCTATTCTTTTATCAATGGTTTTTGTTTTTGCAGCTTGTTCAGGGAATGACAGTAAAGCAAAAACAGAACAGTTAGCTAAAGACGAAATGTACGCCTGTAAAATGCACAACGAAGTAATGAGCGACCATGAAGGCGAATGTCCGAAGTGCGGGATGAAACTGGTTAAACAGAAGATGACAGCAGAACAACAAAAGATGATGAATGAAGGCACTTATGTAAAACCTAAACAATAACAGCGTGGTTGATAAACTCATAGAATTTTCCCTACGTAACAGGTTCATTGTACTTCTTGTTGCAGCGGGCTTGCTTGTGTGGGGAATATTTTCAATCAACAGAAATCCGATTGATGCTATTCCTGATTTATCCGAAAACCAGGTAATTGTTTTTACTGAATGGATGGGCAGAAGCCCGCAGGTTATTGAAGACCAGGTAACCTACCCTTTAGTAAGCAATCTGCAGGGCATTGCAAAAGTTAAGAACATTCGCGGCACTTCTATGTTCGGGATGAGCTTTGTCTATATTGTCTTCAATGATGATGTTGATATTTATTGGGCACGAACAAGAGTATTAGAGCGGCTTAATTATGCACAGCGTTTATTGCCTGAAGGCATAACCCCTACACTTGGTCCTGATGGCACAGGAGTAGGTCATGTTTTCTGGTACACACTTGATGCAAAGAGTATGGACTTAGGTGAACAGAGAGCCTTACAGGACTGGTATGTAAAGTTTGCTTTGCAAACTGTTTCAGGTGTTGCAGAAGTTGCTTCATTCGGTGGTTTTGAAAAACAATACCAGATAATAATTGACCCTGTAAAACTTCAATTCTACAACATCTCTATGATGGATGTAATGAACAAGGTAAAAGCCAACAACAATGATGTAGGAGGTAGAAAGTTTGAAATGTCAGATATGGCTTACATCATTCGTGGCTTGGGCTATATAAAGAACAGGGAAGATGTAGAGAACATATCAGTATCAAATAACAATGGAATACCTATAAGGGTTAAAGACATTGGCAGTGTTCAAATGGGTTCTGATTTGCGTTTAGGCATATTTGATAACAATGGAGAAGGTGAAGCTGTAGGTGGTATTGTGGTAATGCGTTATGGAGAAAATGCGGATAATGTAATTAAAGCGGTTAAGGCAAAAATGAAGGAAGTAGAAAAGGGATTACCGGAAGGTGTCACCTTTAAAATAGCCTACGATAGAAGCAGTTTAATTGAAGCAGCGATCGAAACCATAAAAACAAAGCTAATAGAAGAAATTACCATTGTTTGCATCATTGTAATTATTTTTCTGCTTCATTGGCGAAGTGCATTAAGCATCATTATACAAATTCCTATAACCATTGCAGTCAGTTTTATTTTGCTGAATGCCTTTGGTCTTTCATCAAATATAATGTCGTTAACAGGTATCGCTTTAGCCATTGGAGTAATTGTAGATAATGGAATAATTATGAGCGAAAACGCGTATCGAAATCTTTCAGAATGGCAAAATAATCAGACTAACAAAAAAGTATAACATGAAGTTTTTCAATTCAAATAAGAGGATTTTTAAAAGACAGGATTATACTAAAGTCCCTGAAGATATTCGCATGGGCATAATTGAAAGATCCAGTAAGCAGGTTTCGAGAGGCGTATTCTTTTCAACGGTTATTATAATAGCATCATTCCTGCCGGTATTCATGCTTACTGGTCAGGAAGGAAAATTATTTGGTCCTCTTGCATACACCAAGAGTTTCATAATGATTGTAGATGCAATTCTTGTATTAACATTAGCACCTGTACTTATATCTTTTTTTATGAAAGGCAAGTTTAGAAGTGAGAATGCAAATCCTATAAACCGCTTTCTTGAAAGAGTATATGAGCCGGTGATAAGATCATGTATTAAATGGCGCAAAACAACAATAGCAGTAAACATCATTGCATTACTTATCAGCATTCCACTGCTGTTAAGTTTAGGCAGAGAATTTATGCCACCATTAGATGAAGGCTCTATTCTTTTCATGCCTGTAACATTACCTGATGTTTCCAATTCGGAGGTAAAAAGAATACTACAGGTGCAGGACAAATTAATAAAGTCAGTTCCCGAAGTAGCAAATGTTTTAGGTAAAGCAGGAAGAGCAAATACGGCTACAGATAATTCACCCATAAGCATGGTTGAAACAATGGTTATTTTAAAACCTAAGAACGAATGGAGAGCAGGCATTACAAAAGAAGAAATCATTAATGAGCTAAATAGCAAGCTTCAAATACCCGGTGTTACCAATGGATGGACACAACCGATTATTAACCGCATCAATATGCTTTCTACAGGCATTCGAACAGATGTAGGGGTTAAAGTCTATGGTCAAAACCTTGATACCATAAATGTTTTTGCACAAAAAGTAAGAACCGCTTTACGAGGAATAGCGGGTATTAAAGATTTATATGTTGAACCAATTACCGGAGGCAAATACATTGATATAGCAATAAAGAGAGATGAAATAGGCAGGTACGGATTAAGTGTAGATGATGTAAATACAATTATTGAAAGTGCATTAGGTGGTATGAAGCTAACGACTACTGTAGAAGGAAGAAGAAGGTTTTCAGTAAATGCAAGATTTGGTCAGGATTTCAGAAATAACCTTCAGGCAATAAAGCAATTGCAGGTACAAACAATGAGTTCAGGTCCTATTCCATTGGAGGCTGTTGCTGATATAAAAATAACAGAAGGTCCACCAATGATTAATTCAGAGAATGCATTGCTAAGAGGTACAGTTTTATTTAATGTACGCGAACGAGATCTTGGCAGTACAGTAGATGAAGCAAGAGCCAATTTAGATAAGATGATTGGCAAAATGCCGAAAGGTTATTTTATTGAATGGAGCGGTCAATATGAAAACCTGCTAAGAAGTGAGAAAACTTTAAAACTAATATTACCAGTTGTTCTGCTCATCATTTTTATGTGCATGTACTTTGCATTTCATTCCGCCAGGGAAGCATTCTTTAGTTTGATATCAATACCGTTTGCTTTAATAGGTGGTGCCCTTATGATTTACTTCTGGGGTGTTAATCTTTCGGTTGCCGTTGCCGTTGGTTTTATTGCCTTATTTGGTTTGGCTGTTGAAACAGGTATTGTAATGGTTATCTACCTGAATGATGCCATGCAACAATTAGTAGCATTGAAAGGAAATTCAAGGGAAACTATTACCAGGGAGGATATTAGGGAATTTGTAATTGCAGGTGCCGCAAAAAGGTTGCGACCTAAGATCATGACTGTTTGTGTTTCGTTGTTTGCATTGATACCCATTCTGTGGAGTACAGGCGTTGGAAGTGATGTAATGAAACCAATCGTGCTTCCAATGGTAGGTGGAGTATTAACCTCTGCTACACACATATTATTAGTAACACCACTAATCTTTCTAATGACAAAAGAATATGAGTTAAGAAAGTTTGGAAAAATAGATGTTCTCGAAGTAAAACATTAATCATGAAAAAAATATTAGTAACAGGCTTTCTACTTCAGTTAACCAGCATTATGGTTAATGCACAAAAAATAACAAGTCTGAATGACATTATACAAACAGTAGATAGTGCAAACCCAACAGCTAAAATGTACGATGCACAAACCCGTTCAATGGATGAAGCTGCAAAGGGTGCAAGAAGTTGGATGCCTACAGATTTTGGAACAGGCTTATGGATGACACCATACAATCCTAAACTGTGGCAAAAGGGTGATAATGGAGCAACAGGTATGGGACAATATATGCTGTCAGTCCAACAAATGTTTCCTAACAAAAAAAAGCAGGATGCAGAAGCTGCATATATGCAGGGAATGTCAGCATCAGAAAAAGAAAGAAAGAAATTTGAGTTAAACCAGTTGTATGCTGATGCAAAGAAAAACTACAACGACTGGGTAATAATAAAAAAGAAATTGAGCATCATCAATGAAAATGAAAAGCTGCTAAACTTGATGATTAAAGATGCAGAAATAAGATATAAAAACGGGCTTGATAAATTGAGCGCCTATTATAAAGCAAAAGCCGAATTAGGAAACATTATGAACATGAAGGTGGAGTTAGAAAATGAAATAAATCAAAAACGTATCCGGCTAAATACATTAATGAACAGGAATAAGTTTGAACCTTTTGATATAGATACAACTTATACTATCAAAGATTATAGTTCAACAACCTTCGATACAACTACTATTAACAACCGCAGCGATATAAGGGCAATACAAAAGGATATACAACTTACAAGTCTTCAACAAAATGCAGAAAGAGCCAAAGTAAAACCAGAGTTTGGTGTAAGGTATGAGCACATGTTTGGTTTTGGAGGTTTACCAATGCAATACACTTTAATGGGTATGGCAAGGATACCAATAGGCAAAGCAAATAGAATGTCTAAAGCAAATGTTGAAAGTTTAAGATGGAAGTCTGAAGCACTAAATCAACAAAAACAAATGCTGTTAAATGAAGCAGCGGGCATGGCAACTGAAATGAGTAATGAAGTGGAAGCAAAGAAAAAACAGGTGAAACTTTTTGAAGACAATATAATACCTGCATTGCGTAAAAATTACCAGGTAATGCAATTGGGTTATCAGCAAAACACAGAGCAGTTGTTTACCCTCTTTGATGCATGGGATGCATTGAATAAAACACAAATCGAATACCTAAACCAGTTACAACAGTTGTTGACTATGCAGGTGGAATTGGAGAGAATATTAGAGGTGAAGCCCCAGCCCTAAAGGGAGGAGCGAGCCAGCCCGACCCTACACAGAGAAAAACAAGAAAAAATGTTGAGAAAAATTTTAACTACTGATGTGTTAGCAGAAAAGTTTGAAGAAGCTACAACTGCCCGACCTCCCTCTCCTCAAGGAGAGGGACCGAGGGTGAAGTTATTTTGGCTTTGCATGATAGCCATAACACTTATTACAGCCACATCATGCAACAACAAAAAAAGCGAAGAACACATTCACAATATTTCAGAAGCAAAACAGCTATACACGTGTTCTATGCATCCTGAAATCATAAGAGACAAGCCGGGTAAATGTCCTATCTGCGGTATGAACTTAATTAAGAAAGAAGCAAATGCACAAAAGATTAATGACATAGAATTAGAAGATTTGTTGCAGCCTACAAATGAATTTGTAATATCATCTGTTCCTGTTACCACAATTAAAAAGAGTATGGAAGAAATTCCAATTGAAGCAATAGGCAACATTCAAAACGATACCCGCCAGTTGGCTACAATATCAGCAAAGGTGTCTGGTAGAATTGAAAAACTTTATGTGCGATACCGATACCAAATGATAATGCCAGGAGATAAGATAATGGACATTTACAGTCCTGAAATAGCTACTGCTCAACAAAATCTTTTGTTTCTTTTAAAGAGTGATGCTTTAAACACTTCGTTAATTGAAGCTGCTAAGCAAAGGCTCTTATTAATGGGTATGAGCAATCAGCAAGTGCAACAACTTATAAGAACAAGAAAAGCAACATTAACCGTCTCTGTTTATTCCAACGCTATGGGTCATGTTCATGAAGCTGGTCAGGAAACAATGCAGCCAACAGGTCAAATACAATCAGCATCAACAGCAACTGCTCCTTTAGCTATTCGTGAAGGAATGTATGTACAACAAGGGCAAAAAGTATTTTCATTAACCAATCCTGAAAAAGCTTGGGCTGTCTTAAATATTTTTCCGGAGAACCAGCACCTTGTTAAGGTAGGCAATGCGGTAAAAATTACACCTGAAGCAATGCCACAAAAAGCATTCAGTGCACAAATAAATTTTATTGAACCTTTCTACAGGCAGGGCAGTAAAACGTTAACAGCACGGGTTTATTTTGACAATGCTGCTTTGCACATTCCAATAGGTAGTCAGGTTCGTGCAAATGTTTTCGGTAGTACTGCAAATACAGATTGGTTACCACAGGAAGCAGTTCTTTCATTAGGCTTAAACAATGTGGTCTTTATAAAAAATAGTAAGGGTTTTAAAGCACATAAAATCCAAACAGGCATTAGGCAAAACAATCTCGTGCAGGTAATAAATGGTTTAGCAATTACAGATACCGTTGTTGCAAATGCGCAATACCTTACCGATAGCGAGAGTTTCATTAAAGTAAAAAACTAAGTATGTATTTAAAATATTTTGTTACCAGCTTCAGCATATCTATTAAGCAGTCGTTGCGTCTTGGGCTTTTATTTATCGCTTCATCAGCCTTAATAATGATCTCATCCTGCAAAAATAAAAAGACAGTTGTGCAGGAAAGCAAGGTTTTCTATACCTGCTCAATGCATCCGCAAGTAATGGAACACAAGCCAGGTAAGTGCCCTATATGTGGAATGAACTTAATTCCTGTTCAAAAAAATAATGCACCAAAATCTGATGAAGTACAGTTAAGTGAACAACAAATGCAATTAGGAAATATTTATGTAGATACAATAGGCAAGGGAGTTATTGGCAGCGAAACTGTTTTAACAGCCACTTTAAATTACAACCAGCAAAAGTTGACATCAGTAAGTTCAAGAGTAATGGGCAGGATAGAAAAGTTATACTATAAAAGCATTGGCGATTACATAAGAAAGGGAGCGCCTTTAATGGAAGTGTACAGCGAAGAATTAAACAATGCAAAGCAGGAATATTTACTTGCATTAGAAAGAAGAAAAGTGCTTGATAATTCACTCATAGACTTTGACCAGGTTATTAAAAGTGCAAAAACAAAATTGTTATTATGGGGAATGAGTGAAAGTCAGATTGATGACATTTCAAAAAATAATAAAACTAAACTTACTACAACGGTGTATAGCAATCAAAGTGGTTTCATAACTGAACTCAATGTACAGGAAGGAGAATACCTTGCCGAAGGTGGAACGATAGTACAATTAGTAGATTTATCAACCCTATGGGCAGAAGCTCAAATTTATACAAGTCAGTATTCTCAAATCAGTAACAATGGTACAGTAACAGTTCAGCTACCAGACGTAGGTAAAGAAATAAAGGGAAAACTTGAATTTGTAAACCCCGAAATAAGTCCTGATAAAAGAATAAACCTTATAAGGGTAACTATACCAAATCAAGGCAACCAGTTAAAGCCGGGGATGTCGGCTTATGTATTACTAAAAGGAGGGCAACGAAATGTTTTGTCGTTACCGGTTGATGCCATATTAAGAGATGGAAAAGGGGCTTCTGTTTGGGTACAAACAGGCAAGAATACTTTTAAGAATAAGATCGTCACTGTAGGCATCGAAAGCGGAGACCAAATAGAAATTACTTATGGTTTAAAACAAGGTGATGCAGTTGTAACAAGAGGTGCATATCTAATTAACAGCGAATATATCTTTAAGAACGGAGCTAACCCAATGGCAGGTATGGATATGAGTAAATGAAAATGAATGGTCTTTTGCTTGACTTTGCTTCATAATGTCGAGTTTAATATTTCAGCTATGTGCACTACTTTAGTGTTACTCTTATTTCTGTGAAGAATACTTCAAGATGCATTAAACACGAGAGGTCGGATGAGGTTATATATTCAGCACCATTTCAACGTGCAATACATCTGTTAAGAACTCTACCAACTCATAAACTTTTGTGCGGATAACTGCTGCCTCTGCTTCATTTTTATTTGTTAGTCTCACAAAATCCTTTCCTGTTCCATCCAGTTTTAGTTTCCATATATGTCAATATTGCTTGCACTGCGTCTTCCACCCAATTCAGCGCATGGCCGATCAGCTTCTACAGGCGTATAAGGTGCATTACACCCAGAAAAGCTGCAGCAGGTATATTACAGGTTAAGCATTTTATATCCCGGTTTTAGGGTCAACTTCCATAGCATCACCAAAGCTTTTAGCCATAAACGCTACACTTTTATTATCAGGAGAAAAATCTGCACGTTCACCAAAATGGGTTAGTATTTCAATATTTGAAGGAAGGTTGACGAGCGGGGCTACCAGGCTTTCTTTGTTGCTGTTGGGCAAAGAGTGAAACAGGCAGAATAAACATAAGGATGGTAGCAGGTTTCATAAAGTATAACATTGGTGGTGGTGATAAAACATTTTAAATAATTTATTCTACTATTTATTAACAACGTTTACCGGGTTTCCATTAATGAATGCAGTGAGATTAAAACGAATTGATCTTCTGCTATCCTTATAACTCTATCACCAAATCATACCCAATTAAACAGTAAAAGAAATTTTGTAACTGATGTACAAATCTAATATCAGTAAGCAGCCTGTGACAAAGTATATTACCCGGATGATATACCATCACATTGAAGGTATTTAAATCGTAATTAAAACCTACTGCCGGAGCCTTGTTAAATATATTTTTTCCGGCAACTTGTTCAAAACCTGCTTTCAATAATATTTCGCGGGTTAAGGGTATTGGGTCAAACATTGCCGCATCATACAATTCGCTATCCTTCCACGGTTTTATCTTATTTTCTTCAAGGCCAAATACACGTACATAATTATTAGTGCCATCTTTTTTGTTATCTTCTGTGTTTTGTATAACCCAGTTTCCTATTCTTATGTCTATTGCTTTTATCATAAAGCCAAAAATAGCAACATTTATATGGTTGGTGTTTAATTATTGTTGTATGCTACCTTAATTTGGCTGGATTTTCAAACGAAGCGTACCTATTTTTTTTGTTCACTAATTAGTTACCTTTGGCGAATGCAGCGAATAATAACGACTTATGGAAAATGTTTCATGAAGTTTTATTCTTCACTCGAAGAAGATGTTCAGGAAAAGATAGATTGGGTTTTTGAAATAGTCAAAGTATCAGACAAAATTCCTGCAAAATTTTTTGAGCGTTTAACAGGAACAGATGGCATTTATGAAATTAGAGTAGAGTATGAAAGCAATATTTATAGAATCCTATGCTTTTTTGACAAAGGCAATTCAGTTGTGTTGATTAATTCTTTTCAAAAGAAATCACAAAAGACACCAACGAACGAAATCAAATTGGCAGAGAAACTAAAGAAACAATATTTCACAGACAAAAAAGTTGACAATGAAAACAAAAACAATAAAGGAAAAAAGATCAAAAAATAAAATAGGTTATTGGAGCGATCATCTTGACAAAAAGTATGGTAAAGTTGGAACTGCTACAAGAACTGAATTTGAAAGCAAAGCACAAGCATTCGTGATTGGAGAACTGCTTAAAGAAGAAAGGGCAAAAGCAAACCTGACACAAGAGGCTTTAGCAGAAAAAACAGGAACAAAAAAAAGCTACATTTCAAGAATTGAAAATGGCAGAGCAGACATTCAACTTTCAACTTTGTTCAAATTGGTTGAGCAAGGGCTTAATAGAAAGTTAGAGCTTTACATTCGATAGAAAGAAAGGCTGCCTGCAACAAGAGCGTATTACTAATATTGTGTCGAAGAAAATTCTAATGAAGCTTTTGAATATTTTGTAACCAGTATATCTTTTTGTAACCAGTATATCTTAAAGAACTTTAGTAATGCCAATCCCCCACCATCGCAATTCGCTTAACGTTAGAAGTGTTTCTATAATTTTACAAAGTTCATTTATAGATTTAACGTAAGTCCTATTTATCTTATTATGGTAACAGAAAAGGAGAAATTAGCCGATGAAATTATACAGGCACATAAAAATGCAGGAGGCATACTCGATTGGGGACAATTTAAGGCTAAACACAAAAAAGAAAGGCGTGTGCTCGACGATTTGGTTTTAAAAATAGTTCGCGATTTTTTATTTGAAAAAAGATTGATAACCGATAATAAAAAAGGTACGCAACTAACTGAAGCAGGCGAAGCATGGATTAGCTTTGAACACGAACGCGAGGAAAAGAAGCGGAGAAAAAGATTGGAGAGGGTAAATTACTTTACTAAAAACAAATGGTTGTGGCCGCTTGTGGTAGCTGTAATTGTTATCGTGTTATTAGTTATCTTTTTTGAACCGCTTAGAAATTTCATTACACAACATTTGCATAGTCGCTGACTTAGAAATTTATTAAAGACTGTCAGGCAGAATTACCGTAAAGCAGTAATTTCGGTGCCTCCTAAATTGCTTTTGGTTTTTATTATGCCAAAACCGGGTGCAAACCATTCGGTACCATTTAAATCCAAGGGTATTTGCATACCCATTGTGTTGATGATGATTTTGCCTTTATAAGAAATCCGGTAACAGTCCCACGAACCTGCACGTGTTGTTATTTTTTGTTTGCCATCCACTTTACGGTTGGTTATTTTTACTGTTACATGTTGCTGCGTACCGCCCCTGTTCATATCCATTTCAAAACTTGCATTTTTTAAATTGTCGCCCACTTTCATTGCTGATGGATATTCTATAAAAGCGCTTTCCCCTTTTGCGCTTGCTGCACTTGCAAACTCCTGCTCCTGCGCCATCATCATTTTCATATTCATCATTATAATGCCTCCCTTACACTTTATATTGTTTGTGCTGTTGGCTATCATCTTGCCGTTGGCGTCGAACATTTGTAACCTTATATTAGCAGTGGTAACATCGCCTGACGTAGATAAACCCGAAACAGTATATACCTGTTTGCCATACACTTCGCCGTTTTTATTATAGATCGTATTGTCAATTATTCTGTTGTTTTGAAGCAAATAATAGCCGAGGCAATTCTGGCTATAAGAGGATGCTGAAAATAATAACACCACTGCAAACAATATACTTTTCATTTTATAATTTTAATCTGCACGAATAGCAGCAAAGTACATAGAAAAAATTATACCGAATTACGCTCCGCCTTTTGGTAAAACAATTGTACTTTCATAAACACTTAGTAAGAATAGAGGTGCTTTGATGAAACAAATTTTCTTTTTTTGCCTGTTCCTTTTTTGCATTTTTACCTCTGCAAAAGCCGATCATATAACCGGTGGCGAAATGTTTTATACCTACATTGGCTCTGCCAACGGCTTTAATAATTACAAGGTTACTTTAAAACTTTTTATGCGCTGCAACAGCGGCCGCCAGTTTAATAACCCTGCAATAATCAGTGTTTTCAACAGAAGAACAACACAAAGGATAACCGATATAAATGTTTCCCTCTCCAATATGGAAACAATAAGCATTACCAACCCCGACCCATGTATTACTAATCCTCCTACAGTTTGTTACGAAGTAGGCTATTATAATTTTGCTGTATCGCTTCCATCTAACGCAGATGGCTATGTTCTTGCCAGCCAGGTTAACTTTAGAATAAATACCATCACCAACTTTACCTCCGGTTATAGAAATATAGGTGCGCTTTATACCGCTGAAATTCCGGGAACCGCGCCTGTTACAACCGGCGATCGTAACAGCAGCGCTAAGTTTGTAGGAAGCGATCTCGTTATTGTTTGTGCAAACAACCGTTTCTCGTATAGTTTTGCTGCAACCGACGATGATGGCGACCAGCTTAGATATAGCTTTTGCAATGCCTATCAAAGCACCAGCAGCGGAGGCGGAGGAAATAATAGTTCGCCGGTTGGGCCACCTCCATATCAATCCGTTCCTTATGGTTCGGGCTTCGATGGATCGGGACCTTTGGGGGCACAGGTGCAGGTAAATCCAGCTACCGGATTAATTACCGGCATTGCTCCACCGACAGGTATTTATGTAGTTACCGTATGTGTTGAAGAAATTCGTAACGGCGCTGTTATTGCCACCCAGCGAAAAGATGTTCAGATAAATATTGCTCCCTGCGATGTTGCCGCCGCAGCATTGCAGCCGGAATACCAGCTTTGTAAGGATACCAAAAGTATAACACTTTCCAATCTTTCAAACAGCCCGCTTATACGAACGCAAAACTGGGAATTGTTTAATGGCCAGGGGCAGTCTCTTTTTACTTCAACAAGTCCAGGCATTTCTTACACTTTTGCCGATACAGGCATTTACACAGTAAAACTGGTTATAAACCGAAATCAGCCTTGTACGGATTCTACAACCTCAACAATAAGAGTTTATCCGGGGTTTGTTCCCGGCTTTACTTCAAACGGAACATGTTTTGCCAAACCAAGCAATTTTTTTGACGCAACTACAACTGCTTATGGTGTTGTAAATTCGTGGAGTTGGGATTTGGGAGAACTGGCTGCTTCTAACGATACTTCAAATACGAAGAACGTTACTTATACTTACCCTTCTATGGGAGCGAAAAGTGTAAAGCTGATAGTAACCAACTCAAAAGGATGTCGCGATACTGCTATAAAACCGGTTAACATAGTTGATAAGCCGCCTTTAACACTCGCCTTTCACGATACTTTAATTTGTGTACGCGATGCAGTGCAGTTGACGGCAAGTGGCAGCGGCAATTTTATCTGGTCGCCCAATATAAATATAATTGATGCTAATACACCCAATCCTACTGTATCACCCCCAAGCACCACAAAATATTTTGTTGATCTGGATGATAACGGTTGTCTTAATAAGGATACGGTTTTAGTTCGTGTTACAGACCGGGTAAACGTGCAGGCTATGGCAGATACTGTTGTTTGCGGTGGCGATACTATACAATTAAGACTGGCTTCAAATGGTTTTCAATATTCGTGGACGCCTGCATCTCAATTGATAGATCCTAATGTTCGTAATCCTTTAGCAGTAAGTAAAACCACTACAACCTACGAAGTAACTGCGCAAATAGGTGGCTGTACCGCCAAAGATCAGGTGGTTGTAACTGCTGTTCCGTACCCCTTTGTAAATGCAGGTGCAGATACAACGGTTTGCTTCAACACCCCTGCGCAGCTAAAGGGCACAACAAATGCAAATACCTTCCGGTGGTCGCCTGCCATTTCGCTAACAAATGCTAACACATTAACCCCAACTGCAAAGCCGCCAACTTCAACTGCTTATGTGCTTTCTGCACTTGATAGTGAAGGCTGCCCCAAGCCCAACCGCGATACGATAGTGGTTACCGTTTTGCCAGATATAAATGCTTCTGCCGGCAGAGACACCGCCGTTATTATCAACCAGCCTTTGCAATTAGCAGCAACGGGGGGAACAAGATATTTATGGACACCCGCTATAGGTTTATCGGCTAACAATATAGCAAACCCCGTAGCAGTTTATAATACCGCCAGCAACGGCATCCAATACAAAGTGCTGATATATAATGAAGCCTCGTGTGTTGATTCGGCTTTCTTAACAGTAAAAGTTTTTAATACCGGTCCAACAGTTTTTGTACCTACCGCTTTTACTCCAAACAACGATGGTAAGAATGATATACTAAAACCAATATTGGCAGGTATAAAAAGATTAGAATATTTCAGCGTTTATAACCGCTGGGGACAACGGATTTTTACCACAAGTACAGCAGGGCAGGGATGGAACGGAGCTATTGGAAGTTTGCCACAAGCCTCAGGTACATTTGTGTGGATGGTAAAAGCAATTGATTATGATGATAAGCCCTACACAGAAAAAGGCACAGTTACTTTGATTAGGTAGAAGGCGGAAGATGTAAGGTAGAAGATGCAAGGTAGAAGGCGGAAGATTTTCTTCTGTAATGAGAATTGAATATTGATGCATTGACACAAGCGTCCTAACATAATCAAATGAGGTTCAGTTGATTTGAATTTAGTTCTTTGAAATTTTGTAGATAAGATTGTTCAAACAGTTGATTTAACTGGGTTTTATTGAGCAGGGTAATACTCAAAAT
>JAABUN010002977.1_pt1 | contig 27833 bp, 27 predicted proteins | sample 5559311 | NCBI WGS metagenome assembly JAABUN01 (sample SAMN10711877, study PRJNA513370) | rock metagenome | isolation source: Antarctica rocks | place: Antarctica: Victoria Land, Siegfried Peak sud
TTCTTCCGCGACGACGAGGCGACCGCATCCCCGGTTCCGTTCTTCTGGGGGAGGGATCAGGAGGACCAGGTGATCACGCCCGAGATGATCGAGTGCACCCACGCCTGGCTCGTGAAGCACACGAAGCTGACGAAGGTCCTGTACCCGACCATGCTCCACAGCATCAGCCGGCAGGAGCTCGCGCATGTGCGGGAATTCCTCGGGATGACGGTCCTCGGCCGTCGCTAGGAACGCATGATGCGCACGGTCCCGCCGTTGACGCTCACCGTGTCCCCGGGATGCAGCTGCCGGCCCCGGCGCTCCTCGATCTCGCCGTTGACCTGAACCAGCCCGTTGTCGATCAGGGCCTTTGCTTCGACGCCGTCCTCGGCGAGCGAGGCGAGCTTCAGCAGCTGCCCGAGCCGGATCATGTCGTCCCGGATGGGCAGTTCTGTCACAGATGCATCGTCGGCCATGCGTCCCATCATGCCGGATGCCCCGGACTACGCTGAACGAGTGTCAGATGCTCCCGCGCTTCCCTCAGCCATCGGGGTCCCCCTCGCCCTCGCCGCGGGTCTCGCCATTCCCCTCCAGGGCAGGATCAACGGCGCACTGGGGGCTGTACTCGAGGATGGGATCGCAGCTGCCCTCGTCAGCTTCGGCACGGGCCTGACCGTGATGGTCGCCATCACGCTGGCGTTGCCGAGTGCTCGGGCAGGTGCTCGTCAGATCATCCCCTCGGTGCGCGAGCGTCGCTTCCCGCCCTACTACGTGGCGGCCGGAGCAATAGGCGCGTTCTTCGTCTTCTCACAGTCGCTGACCATCGGGATCGTCGGCGTCGCGCTCTTCACGGTGGCTGCGGTCATGGGTCAGTCGCTCAGCGGGCTCTTCGTCGACACGGCGGGCATCGGCCCGGGCGGGAAGCGCGCCGCGACGCCCATGCGGGTGATCGGCGTCGTCCTGACCGTCCTGTCCGTGGTCTGGGCCGTATCGCCGCGCTTCGGCGCGGCGGGCGAGGTGTCGAGCTGGCTGGTCCCCGTCCTGCTGCCGATCGCCGCAGGTGTGCTGATGAGCTTCCAGCAGGCCATGAACGGCACGGCGGCCCTCCACTACGGGACGCCCCTCGCCGCCACGCTGATGAATTTCATCGCAGGGACCGCGGTCCTGCTCGCCGTATGGCTCATCAAGCTGGCGGTCGCCGGTCCCGCTCATCCGCTGCCCTCCGAGTGGTGGTACTACCTCGGCGGTCCCATGGGCTGCATCTTCATCGGGCTCGGCGCCCTGCTCGTCCGCAGCCTCGGTGTCCTCCTCACGGGGCTCTGCATGATCGGAGGACAACTCGTCGGGTCGCTCCTGCTGGACCTCGTCTTCCCGACGCCGGGAACCATCGTGGTGTTCGCCACGATCGCCGGGACACTCCTGACACTCGGCGCGATCATCCTGTCCACGTTGCCCTGGCCCCGCCGGGCCCCGGCCGGGATGCCCCCCGCAATGAAGGGTCCGTAGTCGCTCCTGCCGCTGAACGCCGTCTCACCCCACGGTTTCGATCACGCCGGAGACATCTCTCGCAGCCGAGTACGTCGTCCTGGCGTCGCCGTCGGCGCGCGTGTTGCCGTTACCCTCCGCGGTGGCATCGAGAGCCGCGTGGTGGCCCCGAGCGCCGGGAGCCCACCACGCGGTGGGAGGCCGAGCCGGTAGGCTTGCTGGGTAGCTCTGAGGCGCCCGCGACGGGAGTTGAAGACGGCACCACGCGACCCCCACCTGCGGACCGCACCCAGCGGCCTGCAGAGAACCGGAGAAGATTCCCATGGCAGCAGCCAAGTCAGCGCTCGACCCCATCATCTCGCTCGCCAAGCGGCGCGGCTTCGTGTTCCAGTCCGGGGAGATCTACGGTGGTTCCCGCTCGGCCTGGGACTACGGACCCCTCGGCGCCGAGCTCAAGGAAAACATCAAGCGGCAGTGGTGGCAGACCATGGTGCGCGGCCGCGAGGACGTTGTCGGGCTCGATTCCGCCGTCATCCTTCCCCGCCAGGTCTGGGAGGCCTCCGGGCACGTCGATGTCTTCAGCGACCCGCTCGTCGAGTGCCTGCACTGTCACAAGCGCTACCGGGCGGACCACCTCGAGGAGGAGTACGAGGAGAAGAAGGGCCGTGCGCCGGAGAACGGGCTGGAGGACATCACCTGCGCCAACTGCGGCACCAAGGGACAGTGGACCGAGCCCCAGGAATTCTCCGGGCTCCTGAAGACCTTCCTCGGCCCCGTGGCCTCCGAGGAGGGCATGCACTACCTGCGTCCGGAAACCGCCCAGGGCATCTTCGTGAACTTCAACAACGTCCTGACGACGGCGCGCAAGAAGCCCCCGTTCGGCATCGGCCAGATCGGCAAGAGCTTCCGCAACGAGATCACCCCGGGTAACTTCATTTTCCGGACCCGCGAGTTCGAGCAGATGGAGATGGAGTTCTTTGTCGAGCCCGGCACGGACGAGGAATGGCACCGGTACTGGATCGACCAGCGTTTCTCCTGGTACACGGACCTCGGTATCAACCCGGATAACCTGCGCCTCTTCGAGCACCCGCCCGAGAAGCTGAGCCACTATTCGAAGGGCACCACGGACATCGAGTACCGCTTCGGGTTCCAGGGTTCGGAGTGGGGCGAGCTCGAGGGTGTCGCCAACCGCACCGACTTCGACCTCTCCACGCACTCCAAGCACTCGGGTACCGACCTCGGCTACTTCAACCAGGCCACCAACGAGCGGTACACGCCGTACGTGATCGAGCCCGCCGCCGGCCTGACCCGGTCCTTCATGGCCTTCCTCGTCGACTCGTACACCGAGGACGAGGCACCGAACGCCAAGGGTGGCGTGGACAAGCGCACCGTGCTGAGGCTCGATCCGCGCCTGGCCCCCGTCAAGGCCGCCGTGCTGCCGCTCAGCCGCAACGAGGACCTGACCCCGAAGGCCAAGGATCTCGCAGCCCAGTTGCGCAAGGGCTGGAACATCGACTTCGACGACGCCGGTGCCATCGGGCGCCGTTACCGTCGCCAGGACGAGGTCGGCACGCCGTTCTGCATCACGGTGGACTTCGACACGCTCGAGGACCAGGCCGTGACCATCCGGGAGCGCGACACCATGGGGCAGGAGCGCGTGTCGCTGGACCAGGTGCAGGGCTACCTCGCCGCGCGCCTCATCGGAGCCTGATGGCCCTCGAGTACCGTGCCTGGCAGGAGGGGGACGACCTCGAGCTCATCCAGCTCTGGGGACGGCCCGAATCGGCTGCGTCCGAACAGTTCCGTGGGTCCTTCCGCGCGCCGTCGGACGAGCCCTGGAACCGCTGCATCACCGTGGTCGACCAGGGCATCCCCGTCGCAGCGGGCTGCGTCTATGGCGCGGCGCTCCACCCGGATCGGCTCTGGTGCTATCTCGAGGTGGCAGAGGACCATCGGCGTGCCGGTGTCGGTTCGACCCTGCTCATCATGCTTCGGCACGAGGCAGCCGCAGCGCCGTCGGGGATCACCGCGCTACGGTCGAAGGTGACCTCCGGATCCACGGGTGCCGCGTTCGCGGAGGCCACCGGCTTCGTGACGTTGCAGCGCTCGCGCCTCGTCGCCGTCGCGCCGGGTGCGCTCGCGGCGCCCGCGTTCGACGACGCCGCGGGTCCGCAGCTCGAGGAGGCGGCAACCGGTTCCGTCGAGCTGACCAGGGCGCTCGCGTCCTTCTACGAATCCGTGCACGCGTGGGACCGGGTGGACATCAGTCTGGGACGTGCGCAGCAACTCTTCCTCGGCGACGCGAGCGGCGCCGGGGGAGCGATCGTGCTGCGTGACCGTCCGAAAGCCGACGGCGGTGCCATCGCGGCGTTCGCGGTCAGCTATACCCAGGCCCGGACTGACGACCCCGCTGATGTTCTGCTGGGCTACGACACGACGCTCCTCCCGGAGGAGCAGCAGGCCGCCGTCGCGACCCTGATCGCGATGCTCGTCCACCAGTACCCCATCCAGCTCGAGGTGGACGATGCGATGGAGGCACTCGTCGCCGTCGTCGAGCCCCTGCTCGCCGCGGGCGCCGCACGCCTCACGGGACCGGAGACACTCGTCGTCGCGACTGCCTGAGGAGGGCTCGGACAGCGCAGTCAGCCGCGGCTGTCCCGGCCGGCCGCCTTGTCCGCGACGTCGGCGGCGTCGCGCTCGGCCTCCGTCATGGCGCCACCGCCGAGGTGGGCAGGCATCCACCAGGCCCCGGGCTCCGGGCGGACCGGGAAGTCCGCGATGCAGGTGTCGATGCCGTCCTGTAGTTCGCGACGGCGCCGTGTCCGGGCACCGCGCGACGGGACCGGCAGTTCAGAGGGCCCGACGCGGGCAGGTTCTCCGTTCCGGTGACCTTGACCGGCAGGCGGAGGGCGGCGAAGACCACCTTGCCGGTGTACACCACGAACCGGTACATCCTGTCGTTCTGCTGCGGCTTCCAGCGCATGCTCGGATTCCCTTTCCAGCCGGGGAAGGAGCGGGCTTTCCAGCCGTGGAAGGAGCGGGCGGGCCCCGCTCGTGCTCTCCCTGTTCTCTCTGTACCCCGGGCGGCGGGATCTACGCTGCTCGCTCCGCGGTTCTCCCGTCCTGTCGGCGCGGCGCGACTCAGGCCGTGATACCGAGCGGGTCCGGGGCGCGATCGAGCGCGTCGGCGTGGTCCAGGTAGCGCGCGTCGAGGGCAGCACCGGTGTCCTCAGCGAAGTGGCGGAGGAGATAGGCGGTACTCAGGCCATGCCAGACCGGCATGCTGCGGACCATTGCGTGGCCGGCTCCCAGGATGCGCACGTAGTGGACGTCGCGGGCAACACCCTGGGCCCGGCGCGCGAAGGCGAGCGACGCCGTCGGGCTCGTGCTGCGGTCCGTGTCCCCGTGCATGATGAGGACGCTTCGACCTTTCACGGGGTCCACCGGGGTGGAGGGCTCGAGCCAGGGTGCGAGGGCCACGACGGCCCGGACCTGTGGGTGGCCGGCGGCGGAGAGCGCTGTGCGTCCTCCCATGGAATGACCGAGAAGGTAGACCGGAACCATCGGATGTTCCGCCGCGATCCGGTCGAGGGCCCATCGGGCGTCCTTCAGGGCCGACTGGTCCTCACCGTTCCACCCGCGGACCCTGTTGCGGAGAGCCCAGACAGCGAGGCCCTGCGCCGCACCGCCGGCCGCGAGCCGCGCGGCGAAGGGGCGCATCCGCAGGGGACTGACCTGCAGGGGATGCACCGCGTCGAAGCTGTTCGCCCGCCCGCCATGCAGCACGAGCGCCACGCCGCGCACGCCGGAGCCCGCACCGCTGATCGTGATCACCGGATCCCGCTCCGACGGCGGCCGTGATGCGTCCGATCCCATGTCATGTCCTTTCATGCCGCGCAGGGCCTCCCTGCGTACAATCCGTTACGTGCCCGTCGTCGGGCGCTACCGTCCACCCGAGGGATATCCGTGGGCACAGCCACCTGCACGCCACCGAGAGTTCGGATCCATCCGCGATTGCCACGCGGCGTCGGGCACCTCTGCTGCTCTCTGCCATTCTCGTACCTCTTGGGGTGGTGACCATCATCGCGATGATGCTCCTCTGGCCGAGCGGGGACTGCAGCTCGCTATCGGTGACCAACCCCTATGCCACGGTGGAAGGGGTCAGCTTCGACCGCGGTACCGTGCGTGAGATCAGCGACGGCGACTGCCCGTCCTCGCAACCGACCGTCGACGCCGGCGGTGAGGCGCTGAGCTGCACCATCGCCTACACCCAGCCGGCCCTCGGCGGTGACGTCATTCCCGTCGAGGTCACCCCCGAACCCGCGAAGACGAATGCCGTCGAGGCGGGCGACGAGATCCGCTACCTCAACCTCGCGAACGTCATCCAGGGTGCGGCCGCGCCCTATGTCGTCGTCGACTTCGTCCGCTCGGTCCCTATCGTCGCGCTCGCGGTCGGCTACGCCGTCGTCGTCATCGCCGTAGCACGCTGGCGTGGTCTGCGGGCCGTCATCGGCCTCGTCGGAGCGCTCGTGATCCTGGCCCAGTTCGTCCTGCCCGGGCTCGTGGAGGGCAAACCGCCCCTGCTCCTGGGGCTCGTCGGGTCGGTGGTGATCATGTACGGTGTCCTCTACTTCGCGTACGGCTTCTCCGCGCGGACCTCCACCGCGCTGCTCGGGACAGTGTTCGGGCTCGGCGTCACGGCGGGCCTCGCCGCGTGGGCCACGGAGGTCGGCGCACCTGAATGACGCGCGGCGGGTGGAGGGTCGGGCCTCGAACCGCTACGACGCACACCAGTAGCACACTGCCGCCCGGATTTCGAGGATGGCCGGGTGTACTTCGCGTAGACGGACCCTTGATACCCTCAACGAAATTCCACCCTCATAACAGAAGGATGTCGTCATGATCATCATTACCGGAGCGACCGGAGCCCTGAACGGCGCTACCCTCGGCCATCTGCTGGAGCGTGTTCCACCAAGCGACGTCGCAGTCGCTCTTCGCGACCTCTCGCAGGCTCAGCACTTTACGGATCTGGGTGTCGAGGTGCGGCATGGTGACTACTCGGACGCCGCGTCGCTCCCCGGTGCTTTCGCTGGTGCCGATCAACTCCTGCTCGTTTCGACGAGTGACCCGGGGGTCGACGCTGTGGCTCTGCATCGCACAGCGATCGACGCCGCCGTCCTCGCCGGCGTCGGGCGGATTCTCTACACCAGCCACCAGGGTGCTGCGCTGGACAGCCCTTTTGCGCCAGCGCGTAGTCACGCCGCGACCGAGGAGCTCCTACGTAATGCCGGTGTCGCGTGGACGTCACTCCGGAACGGCTACTACGCTCACACCCTGCTGCGGCTGATGGGTCCCTGGCGCGACACCGGCGTCATCACTGTGCCCGCGGACGGACCCGTCTCGTGGACTTCGCGGGACGACGTCGCCGAAGCAGCAGCGGTCATCCTCGCCTCGAATGGCGAGTACGACGGTCCAACGACCCTGACCGCCGCTGACGCGCTGACGTTCGAGGAGGTTGCTGCGATCGCGTCCGAGGTCGCGGGGCGCACCGTTGTGCTGACGGAACTGGATGAAGACGCGTGGATCACGACCCAGGTTGAAGCGGGTCAGCCAGAAATCGGAGCCCGCTTTACGCTTGGCATCTACCGGGCCGCGCAGCAGGGCTTCTTTGCAGGAGTCGATCCGCTCCTTGGAACTCTCCTCGGCCGTAAGCCTGCCACTGTCCGGGACGTGCTCACACAGGTGGACGGCGTCTAGACTTCCCGCTAACTCATTCCAAGCGGGTCGTTTGGGCGGTGAGGCTACAGGATTCCGACGGTCGCCAACCTGATACGGCGTTGCGCCTGCTGCCGATCATCCCCGAATTGATCGACGCCCCAGGATAGCAACGTGACTAATTGAAATAGTTCATCACCCGTGACCGAGCCGCGGATTTCTCCCGCGGCTTGCGCCTGTTCCAGCATCAAGGCTGTGCGCGCGGATAACGGTGCACACGCCAGCTGTACCGGCGACGTCGCCTTGTTCAACGCAGTGACTACGCTCTCCGGGAGGCCGTGCCAGATCCGCAGGTGCCACACGAGATCGAGCAACCACTGCTGAAGCGCCGCACGCGGACTGTTCCCTGCGCTCGATAACTCGGCCTGTACCAGCAGATCATCGATCCCGTGGCGCATAGCTTCGAAAACCAGGTCCTCGCGTGACGGAAAGTGCCGGTACAAGGTCGCACTGCCGACTCCGGCACTCCGGGCGATCTCGTCCAACGAAGCATCTACCCCGTCCGTCTCGAATGCTTTCATCGCTGCACCCACGATGGCAGCACGATTCTTGCGTGCGTCTACCCGCAGTGGACGCGGCGAAAATTCTGACACCGATGGGACTCCTCTTGCGTAAGTGGGGACAACCCCCGTATATTAGTGGGGAAGACCCCCGTTTAAGTATGCCAGACGTAGTTCTTCGGAACGGACAAGAGCAGCTGTCGGGGTCCAACGATCTCATCGTTCAAGCAAAGGAAGACGCTGTGTCACCGATCAGCAGTTCTCAGGCCGCCATCAATACCGAGAGCGGGCTCGTGTCCGTTGAACCGTTCCGAGCGGCGGTCGTCGCTGGAGCCACTGCCCGCCTCCTGACTCATCGGATGCCCGCCGCGATTGGAGGCAGCACCCTGGCGACGACCGTGTTGTTCGTTCCCCGAGGCTTGACTCCTTCAGGAGGGTGGCCGATCGTCGTGTGGTCACACGGCACGACGACCGGAGGGCAGAAACGACGCGCCCCGAGTCTCTCCGCGACCCTGGACGGAGGACTGACCGCGGACGGATCAGTCACCGGATACGTCCGGGTCATCGAATCGTTCGTCGTCGCAGGCTATGCCGTGGTCGCACCGGATTTCGAGGGCCTCGGCGTCGCCGCTCAGAACCCCCATCCCTACTACAGCAGCTCGAGCCTCTCCAGGTCCTTGGTACATGGAGTTCAAGCCGCTCATCAGGCGGACGAGTCATTGTCCACTCGGTGGGCCTCAGTGGGACATTCCGAAGGGGGTCACGGCGCCCTGGCCGCTGAGATGCATTCCGATGAAGCACCCGGTCTCACCCACGTCGGTGCGGTAGCTTTTGCCCCTTTCACATCGGTGGGCGCGATCGTCGAGCACAACGGTGATCAGGTCACGCTCGATCCAACGAACGCTCTGCAATACCTGGTTCAACAGAACTTCAACGTGGCCCTGATGGCTGCTGGCCTCCGAGCCTTGAACCCTGACTTCGACTACGGCAGCGTCATGGGGCCGGACCTGGAGCGGCTGATGCCGTCAGTTCTCACAAAGGGGTCTGTTGACATCGTCGCGGACATCACCGACGCCATCAGCGGCCGATCTAGCGCCCTGTTCACGGGTTTCAAGCCGAATTGGGATCAGGCAGCCGACGTCCACCAGTTCATGGCCGAAAACGACCCGGCGCTCGTCGAGGGGTTCACCGTCCAGCGCCCCACCCTGGTCATTCAGGGAGCCAATGACATATCCGTTCCGGAACATCTGACGTCGGCTTTCACCGACAGGCTGAGCAGGGCCGGCGCCCCCATCACCTACCGGAAGTACGCCGCGGCTGATCACTTCACCATTGTTGATCAAGGCAGGTCAGAAGCACTCGCCTTCCTCCTCCCCCTCCTGTCCGACTGACGCGGCGTTCTCTCCTCAGTCCGGTTCATTGAAAGGTTTCCAGACCCATGACCCCTGCACCCGATGCAACGAATATTACCCAAATCCTGTGGGCCGCCTCCGTCCGCAACCGGTCTCTGTCCGACCGGATCGTCGCTGGGAGGGCAGCTCGGTTCACCGAGCAATCCGTCTTCCCGAGCCACGTCACCTCGTGGCTGCACGAGGGTTTCACCTTGACCGACATTCGCGAGCAGGCGAAAGCAGGCGGTGTCCCAATCACGATCCTCGACCCCTTCACGCGGTGGTTGCCGGGCTGGCGACTACCCGCTTACCTGAATGAGGATGAACGCGCGTTTCAGATCACCGACGAAGACACCTTCTTCCACTACGCCGAGGAGCTGCAGGTCGAGAGCATGTCCGTGATCGACGGCATCGGCCAGCGCAACGACTTCAGCGACGTCGTCGCGGCATTTCAACGGATGTGCGACCGAGCGGCCGAGCTGAACATGCGCGTCCAGTTGGAATTCATGCCCTTCGGCAGCATTCCCGACATCGCAACCGGCTGGGAGGTCATTCGACGAGCCGGCCGCGAGAACGGCGGACTCGTGCTCGACACCTACCACTATTTTCGTGGCTACCCCGATCCGACCACACTCGCGCACATGCCCGGCGACCGAATATTCACGGTCCAACTCAGTGACGCCACGGAATTTCCACAGGGCGGTTCCCTCTACAACGACCAGATGCACTACCGCGTCGCTCCTGGAGAGGGTGCGTTCCCCCTCGGTGACCTCATCCGCACTCTCGCGCAGAACTCCGGTCTTGCCCGGGTCGGTCCGGAGTTGTTCTCCGATGCGGCTGACGCCCTCGCCCCGGGTCCGCTCGGCATTCATCTTGGTGCCACCAACCGCCGTGCCCTCGGTCTCCCCTGAGTGACACTCGAGACCTCCATACCGGCCTATCAGCGAGTGATGGCCACGTGGATCACCAGCGGATGTCCGCCGTGATGATGCGTCCGTTGAGGGGCTGAGTCGGCCGGGAGTCACCTTCCGGGAAAAGGGTTTGGAAGTTGTTGATTCCTTCTTGGGACACAGTTTTCGGTACGGCGATAAACCACAGCACACCCTCGGTATAAGGGGAAGTGGTCAGGGATCCCGTGTACCGAACCGTGGACCGATTGTCTGGTAACAAGGCGCTCAGGTTCACATGCTCGATCTCGAGCGGCTCTGCGCATTCACCAGGTAGCCGCCGAAGAACTTGGTCAGGCTCGCTCGAGTGGCCGGGGACGAGGAAAATGGCAATGACTAAGCGCACTCCGGCCGCGGATCGATGGACCAGATGCATTTCCAGGAGAGCATGGCGTCCTTCGACAGTGTGCTCGGAGGGGGTGTGGAAGTGGAACTGCAGCAGCTCATATCGGTTGCCGTCGAATTGGATCCATCCCGCACCGGGTTCTACCTCGATCTCCTCGGTTTCCTCCACCCCACGGACGGAGCAACCATCGACCGACGTCTCGTCCCGTCGCACATACCGGACACTCACCGCCGTATCGGTGGAATAGTATACGCCGAGCTGCGGGATCGTGCGACGCCGGATGATATTCCGAACCCGTATGTCGATCGGGCTCTGCTGCGGCAGCACGGCTGCGGCTGCGACCGCGGGCGCCCCGGCCACGGACAATGCCGCTACGACAGGCAGGGTCAGGACGGTACGTCGGTCAATATTCATCGCACATCTCTTCTTTCCACGCGGTACAGGGGTTCTTCACGGAGGACATTGGTATCGGTTGGGCAGAACGCCAACTCCGACAGAAACCATAGCTAACAACCTGGTGTTAGCTATACATGGTTAACGATGACAGGTTATCGTTGATACCCGTCGGCCGCCAGGCCGCTCTACTCCGAGGGGCGCCCATGATTCCTGAGACGACGAAGCGTGAGCGCGAGATCAGGGACGGGTTTGCTCACCTCCACCAGGCCGATCCGGTGCTTGCGGGACTCATCGATCGGCGACCGGACTACGATCCAGATGCCTGGCTCGCGGAACTGCCCGTCATGAGCTTGTTCGGCTGCGTGGTTTACCAGATCATCGGTCAGCAGATCTCGGTCAAGGCGGCCGGGGCGATCGTTGGCCGGCTTACCGCGACGTTCGGGGCTGAGATGCCGCGGCCTGAGCAACTCCTCACTCTCGACGAGCAAAGCCTTCGGGACATCGGCCTTTCCTGGCGCAAGGCGCGCACGGTACTTGATCTCTCGGCACGATTCGTTGACGGGCGCCTTTCTGAAAGGACGTTGAGTGAGCTGGCCGATGACGAGATCGTCGAGGCACTGACCGAGGTACCTGGTATCGGGCCATGGACCGTGCACGGTGCTCTCCTCATTGTGCTTCGTCGGGCGGACGTCGTCCCGGTGGGAGATGTGTCTCTTCGCAACAACATGAAGAAGTACTACGAACTCGACCATGTGCCCACTGAAAAGGAAGCAATCGATATCGCCGAACCCTGGCACCCGTTCGGCAGCCTCGGCGCCAATTTGCTTTTCGCCGCCGGTGAACTCGACAAGCAGTAGATACTTTGATCGTCAAAGCATGAGAACAAGGGCACCTACTCCTGATCTTCGGTGATCGCGCCCGGTTACGATTGAAAGATGACTTTCCCGGCCCTTCAGTGCTGGGTCAGCGTGCCTGAGAAGTGTTGACCTATCAGAGGAGGACTTCATGACCCCGACTGCCAAGCCTGGTGCCTTTGAAATCGACGTCGAGGACGTAGTACAGATCTGGCCGCAACGGCGAGATCGATGGCTGTTCATCGTCATTCCTGACCAGCACACTGAGCATCTCAATGACATCTTCGACAAACATCCGCGGGGGTTTCGGTCGGTTCCAGCCACGGCGAGCATCGCCGGCGCGGAGTGGGAGACCGCACTGTTCCGCTACCGGGACGGCAGCTGGACACTTCCGCTCAAGAGTTCGATCAGGAAGAAACACCATCTGGAAGAGGGCAGCACAGTGCGCGCGCATGTGACCGTGATTCCTTCCTGAGCTGGATCACGACGTCGGCCTGGCAGCCGAGGGATCGACCGGACCGATCCGGACCACGGCCGAGGGACTCACCAGCATCGACGACTTCGCGTTCACGGGCGAAGGTGACCCGCTGCTCGCAGCGCTCAACGTCTCCAGCGAACTCGTCCTCATCACGCCAGGGAGTCGCGCACGCGTAGTGCTCGACGCCGATGACGGCCTGGACAACAGCACGGCCGTGGCCGTCGATGGGGGCACTGTGTACGTCACCAGCGGGCACTCACGACGGGCGGAGACTCGAACGTGCTGACAGCTGACCTCGACCCTGGCTAGGCATCCGCCTCCGGCTGATCTCGGCTCCTGCGACACGGCGAAGGCCGGATTTGCGGTCTCTTGCGACAATAGGGGAGTGACCGCAGTATCGACACGCCCCGCCCCGGCATCCAGCGCGAAACCGCCCAGTGCAGCCCCGGGCCCCCCGGCCGGCCCCGCTGACGGAGCCCTTAAGCTCGACCTCCCTCCACTGAAGCTCGGCCCGCTCACCGTCGACACACCGGTGATCCTCGCGCCCATGGCCGGGATCACCAATCGGGCGTTCCGCCGGCTGTGCCGCGAATACGGCGGCGGCCTCTACGTGTCCGAGATGGTCACCTCCCGCGCTCTCGTCGAGCGCAGCCCGGAGTCGCTGCGCATCATCTCGCACGACGACGACGAGAAGGTCCGCTCCGTGCAGCTGTACGGCGTGGACCCGAAGACCGTAGGGGCCGCCGTGCGGCTCCTGGTGGAGGAGGACCGCGCCGACCACATCGACCTCAACTTCGGTTGCCCCGTCCCGAAGGTCACCCGGAAGGGTGGGGGAGCGGCGCTTCCGTGGAAACTGGACCTTTTCACGGGGATCATCCGGACTGCCGTCCGGGAGGCTTCGAAGGGGAATGTCCCGCTGACCATCAAAATGCGCAAGGGCATCGACGAGGACCACCTCACCTTCCGCGAGGCCGGGAAGATCGCCCGGGACAGCGGTGTCGCCGCCGTCGCCCTCCACGGACGCACCGCGTCGCAGTTCTATTCGGGCAAGGCTGACTGGACCGCCATCGCCGAACTCCGCGAGGCACTGCCGGACATTCCAGTACTCGGCAATGGGGACATCTGGAGCGCGGAGGACGCCGTGCGGATGGTGCGGGAAACCGGTGTCGACGGCGTCGTGATCGGCCGCGGCTGTCAGGGCCGGCCGTGGCTGTTCGGCGATCTCAGGAACGCCTTCGAGGGCAGTCTCGCGCGGCACCGGCCCGGGCTCGGCGACGTCGCCGCTACCGTGTATCGGCACGCAGAACTTCTCGTCGAAACCTTCGGCAGCGAGCTGATGGGGCTCCGCGATATCCGCAAGCACATGGCCTGGTACTTCAAGGGCTACGTGGTCGGCGGGGAGCTGCGCGCGAAGCTCGCCACCGTACCCACCCTCGACGTGTTGCGCGGGCTGCTGGACGAGCTCGACAAGGACTCGCCGTACCCGGGCCACGACGCCGAAGGTCCCCGAGGCCGCGCCGGCTCCCCGAAGAAGACCGCCCTTCCCGAGCACTGGCTCGACGGCCGCGTCCTCGACGCCGCCCAGCAGGCCGACATCACCGCCGCCGAGGTGGACGTATCCGGCGGTTGACGCAGGAGCGAGGACCCTACCGTGCAGTGCCGCGTATCTCGGGCCTTCGCTCCACAGGCCCTCGTTCCACAGGGGCCGGAGCAGGCGGGCTTTTCGTTCCTCGTTGCGCTAGAAAGGCATCATGAGCTTCCCCGAACTGTCCGCCACCATCGGTTACAGCGCGGCGGACACCGCGCGGTGGGTCGAGGAGCCGCCCAAGAGCTCCCACCGCACGGACTTCGAACGCGACCGCGCCCGGGTGCTGCATTCATCCGCGCTCCGTCGGCTGGGTGCCAAGACGCAGGTCGTCGCGCCGGATACCGACGACTTCGTCCGCACCCGTCTGACCCACTCGCTGGAGGTCGCGCAGGTGGGCCGGGAGCTCGGCAGGACCCTCGGCTGCGACCCTGACATCGTCGACACTGCGTGCTTGGCCCACGACCTCGGCCACCCGCCGTTCGGGCACAACGGCGAGTCGGCCCTCAACGATATCGCGCACGGGATCGGCGGCTTCGAGGGGAACGCGCAGACGCTGCGCCTCCTCACGCGGCTCGAGCCGAAGGTCCTGCAGGCCGACGGCGGGCCGGCCGGCCTGAACCTCACGCGGGCGAGCCTCGACGCCGCCTGCAAGTACCCCTGGACCGCGGCCTCCGCCCCCGTGATCAGCGGACAGCGCACCACCAAGTTCGGCGCGTACGACGACGACCTGCCGGTCTTCGACTGGCTGCGCGACGGCGCCCCGGAGGGCCGCTCGTGCCTCGAGGCGCAGGTCATGGACCTGGCCGACGACATCTCGTACTCCGTCCACGATGTCGAGGACGCGATCGTCGCAGGCCACCTCCAGCTCAAATGGATGGACAGCGCCGACGCCAGGGCCCGCGTGGTCGGCTACACGCAGCAGTGGTACCTCCCCGGCAGCGACCCAGCCGCCGTCGACGCCGCCCTCTCCCGGCTGGAGAAGACACCGGTCTGGGTCCGCGAGGCGGACGGCACCCGGCGGTCGATGGCGGCGCTCAAGAACATGACGAGCCAGCTGATCGGCCGCTTCTGCCTCAGCGCCATGCAGTCCACGCGTTCCATCTACGGACCCCATTCGCTCACGCGCTACAACGCGGCGATGGTGGTCCCCGAGGAGACCGGCATGGAGATCGCCGTGATGAAGGGCCTGGCCACCACCTACGTGATGACCACGGATCACCGTCAGCCGCTGTACGAGCGGCAGCGTGAGATCCTCGCGTCCCTCGTGGCGCAGATCCACGCCGACGGCGACCGCTACCTGGAGCCGATGTTCGCCGCCGACTGGCGGGAGGCGGCGGACGGCGACGCCCGTCTGCGCGTGGTCATCGACCAGGTGGCGTCCCTGACGGACGCGTCCGCCCTCGGCCTCCACGAGCGGATCGTCGGACCCGTCCCCGCCCTCTGGTAGGCCCGCGCGCTGGTCTGCCGGTTCGGGTGTCGCCGAGGCGTGCACACATCCGCCCGTGCAGCGGTCAGGGTGTCGGTGGGGCAGGCATAAACTGGGTGCCATGGCCGGACTCATCAAGCGTGAAGACATCGATGAGGTACGCCAGCGCACGGACATCAAGGAGGTCGTGGACGCCTACGTCACCCTGAAGTCGGCGGGCATCGGGTCATGGAAGGGCCTGTGCCCCTTCCACGATGAGCGGTCGCCCTCCTTCCACGTCCGGCCGCAGATGGGCTCCTACCACTGCTTCGGCTGCGGCGAGGGCGGGGACGTCATCTCCTTCGTGCAGAAGCTCGACCACACCTCCTTCAGTGAGACCGTCGAGAAGCTCGCGGCACGGATCGGCTTCGAGCTGCACTACGAGGACGGCGGGACCGGGCCGCGCCGGGAGGACGTCGGCAGGCGGCAGCGCCTGCTCGACGCGCACAAGATCGCCGCCGAGTTCTACCGCGACCAGCTCCTCACGCAGGGCGCCGGCACCGCACGTCAGTTCCTGCAGGAGCGCGGTTTCGACCGCGCTGCTGCCGAGCACTTCGGCGTCGGCTACGCGCCCCAGGGGTGGGACGCGCTGCTCACCCATCTCACCGGCCGCGGCTTCACGCTGGACGAGCTCAAATTGACCGGCATGTTCAGCGCATCCTCGAGCAACGCCGGCCGGTTCTACGACCGCTTCCGCGGACGCCTCATCTGGCCCATCCGTGACATCACCGGGGACACCGTGGGCTTCGGCGCCCGAAAGCTGTACCAGGACGATCAGGGACCCAAGTACCTCAACACCCCGGAGACCTCGCTCTACAAGAAGTCGCAGGTGCTGTACGGCATCGACCTCGCCAAGCGGGAGATCGCCAAGAACCGCCAGCTCGTCGTCGTCGAGGGGTACACCGACGTCATGGCCTGCCACCTTGCCGGCGTGGGCACCGCTGTCGCCACGTGCGGTACGGCGTTCGGCACCGACCACATCAAGATCGCCCGCAGGCTCCTGTCCGACGACGGTGCCGGCGGCGAGGTCATCTTCACCTTCGACGGCGACGCCGCGGGCCAGAAGGCCGCCCTGCGAGCGTTCGAGGAGGACCAGCGCTTCAACTCGCAGACGTACGTGGCCGTCGAGGCCTCGGGTGCGGATCCCTGCGAGCTGCGGCAGACCAGGGGCGACGACGCCGTCCGCGCACTGATCGCGGACCGCCGCCCGCTGTTCGAGTTCGCCATCAAGGCGTCGTTCGGGAAGTACGACCTTTCCTCGGGAGAGGGGCAGGTGAAGGCGCTGCGCCATGCCGCTCCGATCGTGGCGCAGATCCGTGACGTCTCCCTACGGTCGACCTACACGAGGGAACTCTCGCGCTGGCTCGGGATGCAGTACGTGGGGGAGGACCAGGTGGCGCGGGCGGTCTCCGCAGCCGCGCGCCGGGACGGTGCCTCCACGCCGGGCTCCGGCGGACGACAGCAGAGCCAGCCGGGCGGGGTTACACCGGGTGCCACGGACCCCACGCCCGGGTCCTCGGACGAGCCGTTCTTCGAGCGCCCCGATCCCCGTGATCCGATCGCCCGGATGGAACGGGAGGCCCTGGAGGTGGTGCTCCAGCAGCCTACGCTCCTCACCGCAACGCAGTGGGACAGCTTCTCGACCTCCCGCTTCACGCTGCCCGTGTACGAGGCGCTGCACAACGCCGTGCTCGCGGCCGGGGCGGCAGGAGCGGAGCTGTCCCGTTGGGTGGAGTCCGTGCGCGAGGGAGTGCCGGACGTCCTGCGTCCGCTGGTCAGCGAGCTCGCCGTCCGCCCCCTCCCGGCCAAGGACGCCGAGGCGATGGTGGCCTACTGCCGCGACATCCTGAATCGGCTCACCGAACTGAGGATCACCCAGCAGAAGGCCGAGAAGCTCGGGCTGCTCCAACGCATGGATCCGGTGGCCGATCCGGCGCTCTACAGCCAGGTGCAGCGGGACCTGATGGAGCTCGAGATGCAGCGGCGGCAACTCCGCGAGGACTGACGCGGCGTCGATTTCACTTCGCCCCGGCCGGTCTGTAGAGTTGTAGCTGCGCATTCCTCCGTAGCTCAATTGGCAGAGCATTCGACTGTTAATCGAAGGGTTACTGGTTCAAGTCCAGTCGGAGGAGCAATATGCCCCTGACCAGTGGAAACACCGGTCAGGGGCATTTTTCGTCATCGAGTCGTCCGCCTCCGGATCGTGCGATTGTATGCTCGCTGCCCAAGGAACCATCACCGCCGCCACCACTGCCGCCCGCGCCGTCAGAGGGCGGGCGTACGCTGTGCCCATGAACACTGACAGCTCTGACGGCAAGCTCATCCTGGTCACCGGAGCCACGGGATACATCGGCGGTCGGCTCGTGACGAAACTGGTAGCCGACGGGCGCCGCGTCCGCGTGATCGTCCGGTCGCCGCAGAAGCTGAAGGACGTCCCCTGGGCCGGCTCCGTCGACATCGTGCAGGGTGACCTGCAGGACCAGGACACCATGCGCGCGGTGACCCAGGGAGTCGACACCCTCTACTACCTGGTGCACTCCATGGGCTCGGGGAAGAACTTCGACAAGCGCGAAGCGGACATCGCAGCGACCGTCTCCGAGGCCGCGACCGACGCCGGCGTACACCGCATCGTCTACCTCGGCGGTCTCCATCCCGAGGGCGTCGAGCTGTCCACCCACATGCGGTCCCGCACCGAGGTGGGCAGGATCCTCCTCGAGTCCGGGACTCCGACCATAGCCTTCCAGGCCGGGGTCGTCATCGGGTCCGGATCGGCGTCCTTCGAGATGATCCGCCACCTGTCCGACGTCCTGCCCGTGATGCCCGCGCCGAAGTGGGTCCTCAACCACATCGAGCCCATCGCTGTCCGCGACGTCATCCACTACCTGGTCGGGGCGCTTACTCTTCCGGACGACCTCAACCGGACCTTCGACATCGGATCCCGTGAGGTCCTCACCTACGCCGAGATGATGAACCAGTACGCCGAGGCGGCAGGGCTCCCGCGGCGCAGGATCCTCGCCCTGCCGGTCCTCACGCCTCGCCTGGCCGGGCACTGGGTCAACCTCGTCACGCCCATCCCGCGGGCTATGGCGATGCCGCTCATCGAGTCCCTCCAGCACGACGCCGTGACCTCCGAACACGATATCGACGAGTACATCGGCGTACCCGAGGGCGGGTTGACGAGCTACCGCCGATCAGTGGACCTGGCGCTGGGGAGGATGCGCGGTGGAGAGGTGGAGACGAGTTGGGCGGGCGCGTCGCAGGTCGACAGCGAGGCCGATCCGCTCCCCTCGGATCCGCAGTGGGCGGGCCACACCGTGTTCACGGATGTCCAGACGTACAGTTCCACCGCCTCGACGCAGAAGCTGTGGAGCGTCGTCGAGGGGATCGGTGGCGAGAACGGGTGGTACTCCTGGCCCGTGGGCTGGGCAGCGCGCGGCTGGATGGACAAGCTCGCCGGCGGTGTGGGTCTCCGCCGCGGGCGGCGGGACGCGAACGAACTGCTCACCGGGGAGGCGCTCGATTTCTGGCGCGTCGAGGAACTCGTGCGGGGCGAACGCCTCCGGCTCCGCGCCGAGATGAAGGTACCGGGACGCGCATGGCTTGAGTTCAGGGTCGAGCCGGACGGCTCAGGCAGTTCCTACTACCAGCGTGCGGTCTTCTTCCCTCACGGCCTCTCGGGACGGCTTTACTGGCTCGCGGTGCTGCCCTTCCACGGCTTCATCTTCGAGTCGATGGCCCGCAACATCGCGAAGACAGCGGAAGCTCTGCCGCCAGAGTCCGGGCCGCAGTCCGAGCAGGTGGCTGCCTGAGCACTACTGCAGGGCGGGGACGGCCCTCGGCCTGACGACCGTCCACAGGAACAGGACGGCGAGGGCGACGCACGCGGCCATGACGAGCGCCATCGGCGTCGCGGACTCGATGCCCTCGCCGAGCAGGCCGACGAGCGGAGAGATCACGCCCGCCGTTCCGAAGGTCACCGCGCCGAGCAGTGAGGCGGCCGTGCCGGCCTGCGCCCCGTTGTTGATGAGGGCGAGCACCTGTACGCACGGGAAGATGAATCCCGTCCCCATGATGTAGAACCAGAGCGGTATTGCGGTACCCAGCAGGCCGAGGCCCAGCTGGTCGAAGGCGAAGATGAGCATCACCATGACGAGCTGCACCACCGTGGCGGTGGCGATGACCCACTGGGGCCCGACCCTCCTCAGAACCCGCGCGCTGATCTGCACGCCTGCGACGATGCCGAGGGAGTTGACGGCGAACAGCAGGCCGTACTGCTGCTCATTGAGTCCGTAGGGGCCCTGGAAGAGGAACGGCGAGGCGGACAGGTAGGAGAAGAGGCCCGAGAAGTTCATGCCGCCGACCAGCAGGATGCCGATGAAGATCCGGTCGCCGAGGACCGCGCGGTAGCGCTGGGCGACGGTGAGTCCGGACGTGCGACGGCTTTCCTTCGGCAGGGTCTCGATGATGAAGAGCGAGACGGCGATGATCACGAGGAACCCGTAGCACGCGAGGAACCAGAAGATACCGGGCCAGGGGAACAGCAGGAGCAGCTGGGAACCGATCACCGGGGCCAGGATAGGCGCCATGCCGTTGACGAGCGCCATGTAGGAGAGCATGCGCACGAGTGTGTAGCCTCCGAACAGATCACGCACCATGGCCATCGCGACCACTCCGCCGCCCGCCGCCCCGATGCCCTGGAGGACCCGGAAGAGCATGAGCATGGTGATGTCCTCGGAGGATGCGGCACCGATGGAGGCGCCGATATGCAGGGTCGTCGCGAGGATCAGCGGCAGCCGGCGCCCGATCTTGTCGCTGAGGGGTCCCACGAGGAGCTGCCCGCCGGCGAAGCCGAGGATCGTTCCCGTCAACGTCAGCTGGACCGCGGCCTCCGAGACGCCGAGATCCGCCTGAAGGGCCGGAAAGGCCGGCAGATACAGGTCGATCGTGAACGGTGCGAGTGCCGTCAGGGTGCCGAGGATGAAGACGTAGATGATCTTCTCGCGGCGCGAAAGTAGGTCGCCCGGGTGGGTGATGGTGCTCAGGATGCTGCCTAACGGAATGAGTCGTGCTGCCGGTGGGTACGAGTGGAGACGGGTGAAAGTGTACGGCTGGTTGCTGAGGCCAATCAATGTCCCCGTCATTTCCCGGCCCGCGTTTATACTCGGCGGCCTCCTGTTCGGTTTCGATACCGCAGTCATCAATGGTGCCGTGGATTCCATTCAGGCCGATTTCGACCTGAGCCCGGCCGTCCTCGGCTTCACGGTGGCCATCACGCTGCTCGGGTGTGCGGCGGGTGCCTGGTTGGCGGGCGGGCTGGCAGACCGCTGGGGCCGGAAGAAGGTCATGGTCGCTGCGGCCTTCCTCTTCGCCATCAACTCCGCCGGGTCGGCCTACGCGTTCTCGGCGTGGGACCTCATGGCCTGGCGCCTCATCGGTGGTCTCGCCATCGGTGCCGCTTCGGTGATCGTGCCCGGCTACATCGCGGAGATCGCACCGTCGAAGTGGCGCGGAGGCCTGGCGTCCGTGCAGCAGCTGGCGATCACGGTCGGCATCTTCGCCGCGTTGCTCTCGGATGCCTCGCTCGCGAATGCCGCGGGAGGCGCCGGGAACGAGTTCTGGTGGGGTTTCTCGGCGTGGCGCTGGATGCTTCTCGTCGGAGTCATCCCCGCCGTCATCTACGGCGTCCTGGCGCTGATCATCCCCGAATCACCCCACTTCATCATCAGGGCCGGACGTGACGAGGAAGCGGCTCGCGTCCTCTCGCGGGTTGCCGGCGTCGGCGACACCACCGGCAAGATCAGCCAGATCAGGATGAGCTTCGAGCGGGAGGACCGGGCGAGTTACAGGGATCTCCGCGGTCCGGCGTTCGGACTGCAGCCCATCCTCTGGGTCGGCATGGCCATCGCCGCGCTGCAACAACTCGTCGGTATCAACGCGATCTTCTACTACTCCACCACGCTCTGGAGGTCTGTCGGCTTCAGTGAGAGCGACTCCTTCACGACGTCCGTGATCACGTCGATCATCAACGTGGCCATGACTTTCGTCGCCACCTGGGGTCCCGTCATGTGGGTCACCCTCGGCGAGATGTTCCCGAACCGTATCCGGTCGATCGCCCTCGGCGTCGCCACGATGGTCAACTGGGTCTTCAACTTCATCGTCACCCTGACCTTCCCCTGGGTGAGCGAGAACCTCGGTCTCTGGATCATGTACGCCGCCTTCACGGTGTTCGCCGTCTTCTCCTTCATCTTCGTCAGGACCAAGCTGCCGGAATTCGCGGGCAAGGACCTCGAGGACAACGGGGAGCTGGCCTCGAGGTGAGGGCCCCCGTCCGGTGCACTAGCGCATGAGGGACGGCGACAGGCACCCGGAAGCGCAGCAGCCGGGTGGCGCGTTTGCGCGCCCGAGCGATGGTAATTTTGGTTCAGCCAATGTCCAGCAAGGGCACTTATGAATGGAGGCAGAGCCTATGAACAGCTCGGCTAGTACGCGCGGCAAGCGGTCCACAGGCTCGCTCTCGCTCTTTGGTCTCATCAGACTCCTGGCGCGATTGACGCCGCGGCAGGTCAGCGACGAATTCTCGATCGCCGTCGAGCAGATGAAGCAAAAGGGCATCAAGGCGGGTATCGCGGCCGCCTTCCTCGTCGTCGCGCTGGTCTTCATGCTGTTCTTCGCCGTTGCTCTCGTCGTCGCCGCCATCATGGGGCTCGCCGAAGTCCTGCCGGCGTGGCTGGCCGCCTTGCTGGTGGCACTGCTCTTCCTCGTGATCGGAGGCATCCTCGCACTGATCGGCGTCTCGCGTCTCAGGAAGCAACTCCCGCTCGTGCCTGAGGACGCCATCCGCGGCATCCGGTACGACCTCGGCGTGCTCAAGGAAGGCCGCAGCTTCGACCCGGCGACGCTCGACGTCAAGAAGCCGAAGGACGACAAGGATCGCAAGGACGGCGGGGACAAGGACACCAAGGACGCCACACCGAAGGAGCCGACGCCGTCGTACGAGGAACTGCGTGGCCGCTCGGGTGAGCGCCGTACGCACATCGCCGACGCGAGGGATTCCCTCGGTACGCGTGTGGACGTCAAGTCGCGCTTCGCCAAGGCCAGGCACCGTTCGCCCCAGGGTGGCACGAAGGGTGACGGCAGGGTCGCCGCGGTCGCCGTGCGCCGCGACGTGCCGCACAACACCACCCTCGCCGATCGTTGGAAGCCTTTGAGCGTCCTCGCGGCGTCGGTAGCTGCGATGCTCGTGATGCTGCGTCGGCTCCTCTCCAAATAGGAACGCGCACCACGCTCGGACGGCCGATCGCCCGTGACCCGAGCCGCAGTCAGCGGCGAAGGTCGCGGGAGAGTGGCCGTCGGCCTGCATAATGGGGTGTGGAGGCAGGGTGATGACATTGATCGGGGCTCGAGCACGGCCTGGTAGCGAGGGCGCGGAACTCGCGATGCCATGGACCCTGCCGAACCAGACGGTCGTCCGCTTCCGCGGACCCCTGCACCTCGTCTCGTTCTACGCCTCCTTCACCGCGGCGCACCGCACGTACCGGCTGGAGCGGACCCAGCAGCAGTCGTGTCCGTCCTAGCCATCGCGCTGGCGCTGCTCGGGGCGGTCTTCCTCGCGTTCGGAGCGCAGCGCCAGGGCAGCGCCGTACGGGCCAACACGGGCGGGCTGTCCCTCAGCTCGTCGGGATTCGCGCGCCTCCTCACCAATCCGCGGTGGCTGCTCGGGCTCTTGCTGCTGGGCATCGGTACCGCCCTGAACGTCACCGCCCTGGCGCTCGCCAGTCTCACCGTGGTGCAGCCCATCGGCGCTATCGCCCTGGTGATCACCACCATCGTCAATTCCCGCGACCAGGGCATCCGGGTGAACCGCACCACGGTCGCGGCGATCACCGCCTGCGTGACCGGGAGTGCTCTGTTCGTCCTGCTCGCCGTGAACGTCACGCGCGAGAATGCATCCATCGATTCCGCGCAGGAGCTGGCCGTCGTGCTCCTGCTGGGCGCCGCCGTCGTGCTCTTCGGTTCACTCGCGGTCGTCGGCAGGTCCCGCCTCAATGCTTTCGCGTACATCCTCGGAGCAGGCGTCCTGTTCGGGTTCGTCGCGGTCCTCACCAAGATCGTCGCAGGTCACCTGCTCGATCCGAACGGGCGCTTCCTGCTCAACGTACCGATCCTGACGCTCGTGGCCCTCGCCGCAGCGGCCGCCCTCGGGTCCTGGTTCGTGCAGAGCGCCTATGCGACCGGTCCGCCCGATCTGGTCATCGCAGGCCTCACCGTCATCGATCCCATCGTCGGGATCACGGTCGGCATCACCATCCTCGACGAACTCCAGCCGGATGTCCGTAACGTGACCGCGTTGGGCATGGGCGCGGCCGCCCTCGTTGCTATTGTTGGGGTCGTTGCCCTGTCCCGCTATCATCCCGATGTCGTTAAGCGGCAGCGCTGACCTTATCCATCGAAGTTCCGACCAGCAGACCGACGTAGGGGATCCACGCGTGAGTTACCCGGTTGACAACAAGCCCCTGACCATCCTGATCGCCGCGGACACGTACCCGCCCAACGTGAATGGCGCGGCCCAGTTCGGCTTCAGGCTGGCCAGGGGCATGAGCGGTCGGGGCCACGATGTGCACGTCCTGGCGCCGCGCGCATCCAACGGTAGGAGCTTCACCGAACCGGGCGGGGACTGGACGGTCCACCGCCTCCGCTCGCACAGCGTGCCGACCCATGAGTACTGGCGCATCTGCTACTCCTGGGAGATCAAGCGCGAGATCAGCCTGCTCTTCGACCAGGTGCAGCCGGACGTCGTCCATATCCAGTGCCACTACATGGTGGGGGAGCACACGCTGTACGAGGCCGTGAAGCGCGGCATCCGGGTGGTAGCCACCAACCATTTCATGCCCGAGAACCTCAACCCCTTTCTACCCTTCCCGCAGTGGTTGAAGCTGGTTGTGGCGAAAAACTCCTGGAAGGACATGGGCAAGGTGATGGGCAAGGCCGCCGCCGTTACCACACCCACGCGGCTTGCCGCCAATGCCATGTACGACCACGCGTTTCTACGCGAGGTGCTGCCCGTCTCCAACGGCATCGACTCCGCGGCCTACGAGGTACAGCCCGGTGAGACCGTCGAACCGCATGAGCACCCGACGGTCCTCTTCGTGGGCCGGCTCGCCGAGGAGAAGCACGTCGATGTCCTGATCGACGCTGTCGCCAAGACGCCCGAGCAACTCGGCGTGCACCTCGAGATCGTGGGCGGCGGCGAGGTGAAGCCCGCCCTGCAGGCGCAGGCAGCCCGGCTGGGGATCAGCGACCGCGTCAGCTTCCGCGGACTGATCGACGACGACGAGCTGCGCAAGAGTTACATCCGCGCGTCGCTGTTCTGCCAGCCCGGAACCGCCGAACTGCAGTCACTCGTCACGCTCGAGGCCATGTCCGCGTCGACTCCCGTGCTGCTCGCCAACGCCATGGCGCTACCGCACCTGGTGTCCGACGGCGAGAACGGGTACCTGTTCACGCCGGGGAACTCCGACGAGCTGGGCCGTCGCATCACGGAGGTCCTCGAGCTCTCGGTCGAGGACCAGCAGAAGATGGGCGCTGCAAGCCGGGTGATGGTGGGCAAGCATGACATCAAGCAGACCCTCGAGACGTTCGAGGGTCTGTACTACGGGACCCTCTCCGTCCACACCGCAGGCCGGGACAGGGTCCAGGCCACCATCGAACAGGACCGCGCTCACATGGCGGATAAGTAGTCGTAACCGGGCGGCCGCTTACAATGGACTTGCAACAGGCGCCCGGACTGCGGTCCCGGTACCGCCGCGTCAGGGGCTCCGCGCCCCAAGGGGCTGTAGCTCAGCTGGTTAGAGCAGCGGACTCATAATCCGTTTGTCCTGGGTTCAAGCCCCAGCAGCCCTACGCACCCAGATCGATGTCGATCCCCAGAATGCGCCGTCCGTTCCCGGATGGCGCATTCGTCGTCTCGCAGCTCCGACTTCTACGGCACAGCGGTACTGGCTTCTAGGGCACAGCGGTACTGGCGTGCTAAGTTACCGATGGGTAACATTGGTCTGTAAACGGGTCGAGCGCCCGTCAGGTGGTCAGGTTGATCGAGTGACAGTGCTTGGTCGCCGGTGACCAGAGTGAGGGAATCCCATGAGTAGAGCGTCGATCGATATCAACAAGCTGCCGTACCCGGACGGCGATTTCTACGCCTTCGAGGAGCTGCTGTCCGACAAGGAGCGGTCCCGCCTCGAGGAGATCCGTTCCTGGCTGACCGACGAGGTTCGCCCGAACGCCGTCGAGTGGTGGAACCAGGGCGTGTTCCCCAGGGACCTCATCCCGAAGATCGCCGCACTCGATCCGGTGAGCCCGGTCTACCGTCAGGGCTACTCCAACCTGTTCGCCGGCATCACGCACGCCGAGTTCACCCGCGCCGACACCTCCATCGCAACCTTCATGGGGGTCCATGACGGGTTGTTCACCGGCTCGATCGAGGCGCTCGCCTCCAAGGAGCAGCAGGAGGAGTGGCTGCCGGACGTCTACGCGATGAAGAAGATCGGCGCCTTCGGTCTCACCGAGCCGCTCGGCGGCTCGGATGTCGCGGGCGGCACCCGGACAACGGCTCGACGTGATGGCGACACGTGGATCCTCAACGGGGCGAAGCGCTGGATCGGCAACGCGACCTTCTCCGACTGGGTGGTCATCTACGCCCGTGATCTCGAGGACAACCAGGTCAAGGGCTTCATGGTGGACACCACGACCCCCGGCTTCACCTCGACGAAGATCGAGAACAAGATCGCGCTCCGCACTGTGGAGAACGCGGACATCGTCCTCGACAACGTGGTGGTGTCCGATGACTTCCACCTCAAGGGTGCCAACAGCTTCCGGGACACCAACAAGGTCCTCAAGGTGACGAGGCTCGCCGTCGGCTGGCAGGCCGTGGGGCAGCAGCTCGCCGCCTTCGACGTCGCCCGCCGCTACGCTGTGGAGCGCGAGCAGTTCGGTCGGCCGATAGCCAGCTTCCAGCTCGTCCAGCAGCAGCTCGTCCAGATCCTCGGCAACGCGATGAGCTCCATGGGCATGATGGTGCGCCTGTCGCAGCTCGAGGATGCGGGCAAGGCAAAGGATGAGCAGTCCGCCCTCGCCAAGGCGTTCACGACGGCACGTATGCGCGAGAGCGTCGCGGCCGGACGCAACATTCTCGGCGGTAACGGGATCGTCGCTGATTACGGCATGGCAAAGATCTTCTCCGACGCCGAAGCCGTGTACTCCTACGAGGGAACCCAGGAGATCAACACGCTCGTCGCCGGCAGGTCGATCACGGGAATCGCCGCCTTCACCTAGAGGCGGTTCAGCCGGTCGACGGCGCGCGGGATGCAGGATGACGCCGAGGGCCGGACGGATCGACCGTCCGGCCCTCCTTCGTTCCCGGCCAGCGATGCCGTGGTTCATTCGCCGAGCGGGAGGAGGACCGACGGTCGCCGGTCCATCACGAAGGAGAGCGGGTCCACGTACTCGCCGTCGTCGCGCACGCCCCAATGGAGGCACGGCCGGCCGCAGTGTCCGAAAGATCGGCCGCCGGAACCGGTAGCCGACAGGATGGCCACCGCGTCACCCCTGCCGACCCGCTGGCCCTTGATCAGGTTGGTGGTGACCGGCTCGAAGCTGCTGACGCGGCCGTCACCGTGGTCGATCGACAGCACTCCGCGGTCGACCACGGTCCCGGCGAAGGACACGGCGCCGTCCGCCGGGCTCAGGACGGAGACCTGGCCGCCGGCGCCGGCCGACAGGTCGACGCCGCGATGGCCCGGCTTCCACTTCTGGGGTGGCTTCTCGAACGGACGCAGGACGTTCGGCGTCGCCTCCAGCGGCCAGGACCACTCGGCAATGAACGGTGCCGGAGCGGTCCAGGTGCCGATGGCGGCAGGCAGCTGCTCAGCAGCGGGGCGGTGCGGGGTGGCCGATGCGGAACCCGCGGACCCTACCGTGAGCATGCCCGCAAGCATGGCGAGCACGATGAAGGTGCGTCGTCCGGCCGGTGCCCTCCGCCCGGGGTGATGTGAGCGAACTGTCGCCGTAGCGGTGGGAGCGTCCATGGGATCACTCTTCCCGCCACGGGTCCTCCCAACGGACGGGAGCGGACTATGTGGACAAGCGGAGAGCCATCGTGCAGGTGCCTCCGCCGGCCGGATTCGATGCCGCCCCTGTAGTACACTTGGACAAGCAGTCTGCTGCTCCCAACTCATCGCGCCTATGGCGTCTATGCGCCCTGGGAACGTCAGGCTGACTACGCGTGCCTGCGATTCGGCGCCTTCGAACGGCGTCGAAACGCCCACCCTGCGGTCCGGACCAGTCCGGTGGGGAGGGCGGGTCCATGACGACAACCGGGCACCAGGATGTAGCGGCCACCCCGGCCGGTACTGAGACAACCGTCAACAAGCTTCAGGCAGCGCACTGCGCCAGAGCCGAAGCTGAAGAAAGGCACGACATGCCAGTCGTCACCATGCGCCAGCTGCTTGACAGCGGCGTCCACTTCGGTCACCAGACCCGCCGTTGGAACCCGAAGATGAAGCGATTCATCTTCACCGAGCGCAACGGCATCTACATCATCGACCTCCAGCAGTCGCTGTCCTACATCGACCGCG
>JAABUN010002978.1_pt1 | contig 27826 bp, 20 predicted proteins | sample 5559311 | NCBI WGS metagenome assembly JAABUN01 (sample SAMN10711877, study PRJNA513370) | rock metagenome | isolation source: Antarctica rocks | place: Antarctica: Victoria Land, Siegfried Peak sud
GAACAGCCGCTCGAACACCAGCCGCGGGTCGACTTCCTTGGCGTTCGGGGTCGACTCGGACCGCCAGCTCAGGTTCGACGAGTACGCGCAACTGTAACCCGAGTCGCAGTTGTTCGCCTGCTGGCCGCGTTCGATGCCGAGTTCCAGGGACGGGAACCGGGTCGTCTCGCCCATCGTCAGGGCCAGGTGCTGGTCGGCCGAGATGCCCGAGCGGATGTCGGCCCCGTGGGTCTTGCGGGCCTGCCGGCCGGTCAGGAACGACGACATGGCCCGGGCGTGGTCGCCGCCGCCGTCGCCGTTGGCCCGGGCCTTGTCGAGGGTCAACCCCGTCAGCACGTTCAGGTCGGCCTTGAACGGCTCGAGCGCCTGCAGGATGTCCGGCAACTTGCCGAGCTGGCCGACCTCCTTCGGCGTCCAGTCAGGGACGACGACGCCGTTCGGCACGTACACGAACGCCGCCCGCTTCGGGATCGCGGTGGCAGCCGTCGCCGACACGCCGGGGGTGGACGCACGGGCGACCGACTCCAACCACGGCAGGGCGACGAGCGTTCCGAGTCCGCGGAGGGCGGTCCGTCGGGACACGGGGGTGGTGGTCATCGGGTTATTCACTCCGTTTACCTTTCCGTTTCTGGAAGGCGTCGCTCTCGACGATCGCCAGCACGAGGGCCGAGAACTTGTCGTTGCCGGACTGTACCTTCGCCCCGATCTCGTCCAACACGCACTTGTCGGCGTGTTCCAACCCCCGGCCGAGGGCATACGTCAGCAGCTTCTCGGCCAAGCAGTGGCGGAACAGGTCGGCCTTGGCCAACAGCGTCTTGCGTAGTTCGGTCGGGCCGTCGAACTTGGCCCCGTCCGGGAGAACCCCACTCGCGTCGATCTTAACCTGGTTGTCCTTGTCCCGCCACTGCCCGATCGCGTTAAAGTTCTCCAGCCCGAAGCCGAGCGGGTCGAGCTTGGCATGGCAACTGGCACAGGCCGGGTTCGCCCGGTGCTGTTCCATCTGCTGGCGGAGGCTCCCCTTGATCTTGTTGGTGGGGGGGAGTTCCGGCACGTCCGGGGCGGCGGGCGGCGGCTGCAGGCCGAAGATGTTCTCGTAAATCCACTTGCCCCGCTTGACCGGCGAGGTGCGGGTCGGGTTCGAGGTGACCGTCAGCACGCTCGCCTGGGTAACCAGCCCGCCGCGGCGTTTGTCGGTCAGTTTGACGTAGCGGAAGTCCGGCCCCTCGACGTTCGGTATCCCGTAGTGCCACGACAGCCGGTCGTTGACGAACGTATAGTCGGCGTCGAGGAACTCCAGCACGCTGCGGTCGTTGCGGACGATGTGCTCGAAGAACATCTCCGACTCGCGGATCATCGCCAGCCGCAGCGGCTCGTCGAACGTCTTGAACGTTTCGGCATCCGGGGTCACGGTCTTCAAGCTCCGCAGATTCAGCCACTGGCCGGCGAAGTTCTCCACGAGCGCCGCGGACTTCTTGTCGGCCAGCATCCGGGCCACCTGCCCGCGGAGGACGCCGGGTTTACGCAGTTCGCCCCGGGCGGCGACGCTCAAGAGTTGCTCGTCCGGCATCGAAGCCCAGAGGAAGTACGACAGCCGGCTGGCGAGTTCGTACTCGGTTAAGAGTTTCGCGGCCTGGCCGGCCGGCGAGTCGGTCTCGACGCGGAACAGGAAGTGCGGCGACACCAAGATCGCCTTGAGCGGCAGCCGAACGGCCTGGTCGAACGAGTCGCCGTTGGCCGCCGCCTGGTCGTAAAGCCGCATCAGTCGCGTAATTTCGTTCGGCGTCGCCGGCCGGCGGAAGGCCCGGCGGGCGAAGGTGTGCAACACCTCCTCGGCGGCGGCCCTGGAATCGACAGCCTTGGCATCGGCCGGGACCGCGGGGATGGTCGTGAGGACGAGCTTGGTCGATGCGGGCAACGGCTTCGACCCACCGCCGGTCGGCCCCTCGACTTCTATGCCGAGGAGCGACAACTTGCGGGGTGTCACGTCCTTCGTCAACTTGTCGGGATCGGACGGGTTGGCGAACGCGACGGCGACTCGCTTCTCGCCCGGTTCGACCCGGACGCGGGCCTCGACAACGATTGGCTTCTCCCGGGTGCCGGCCACTTCGGTCGTCGTCACGTCTTTGCCGTCGACCCGGACGGCGACCTTGGCCGCCACACCGTCGGCGGCGACGCCGAACGTCCTGGCCCGGACGACGTACTCCCCCGCGGCCGGGAAGTTGAACTTGTCGAGGGACGCCGACCCGTCGGTCGTGAACGTGATGATCCGGTCGTCCTTGAGCCGGCTGTTCCGGGGGCGGACCTGCAGGTTCTGCGGCCCGAACTTCTGCTTGGTCGACGGGACCGACCCAGGTGGAGTGATCGCCGCGGTCAGAACCCGGTCGGCGGCCGTCAGGTACTTCTCGAGCAGGATCGGCGGTAGGGACAGCACGTCGCCGATGTTGTCGAAACCGTAGCCCACGTCGTCGGACGGGAAGTCGTCGGCCGGCTTGAAGTCGACGCCGCACAGGTCGCGGATGGTGTTGTTGTACTCGGCCCGGTTGAGCCGGCGCAGCGTCACCCGGCCGGGGTCTTTCGGGCCGGTGACGCAGTTCACCTTCACCAACGTGTCGTCGACCAGGGTGAGGAACGCGGCCTTGACGGCGGCCGGCGGCTGCGGCTTCGACTTGGGCGGCATCTCGCCGTTGGCCACGACGCGGGAGATCGTCTCCCACATCTTGGCGTCCTTGCGGGCGTCGGCCGTCGTCTTGTAAATGTCGAGCGGCACCCCGCCGGCCGACTTCTCCGAGTTGTGGCACTTGTTGCAGAACTGGTTGAGGAACGGGTTCGCCTTGTCGGCGAACGCATTGTCCGAAGGCGTCGGGGGCGGACCGGCCCGCACTGGGACCATAACGAGCGCGAGCGAGCAAACAGCCCCGACGACGGGGAGGAACAGCCAGATACGACGGGGCCGAATAGGCATAACACGGCTCGGGACCGGGGGGCCGGGGTGAAGGCCTGTCAGTTCGAGGGCCGAAGTCGGCGAAACGGTTCCGGCGTACTGTTCGCCAGTTCCGGCGGGGCGGGTGATCAACCGTCAATCATCGGGCGGACCGGCCCTCGTACTGTAGGAGCGGTGGCGGCCGGCCGCAACTACAATCCCCCGGCCGGGCGGTCAGACCCGTTTGGGGCGCGGCACGATCACGTCCTTGCCGACCCAAGGCCGCAGCGCCTCCGGCACAACGACGCTGCCGTCGGCCTGTTGATAATTCTCCAGAATGGCGACGAGTGCCCGGGTGCAGGCGACGGCGGTCCCGTTCAGGGTGTGGACGAACCGCAGCTTCTTCGACTCCTTCGGCCGGTAGCGGATGTTCAGCCGGCGGGCCTGGTAGTCGGTGCAGTTCGACGTGCTGGTCACCTCGCCGTACTCGCCATGCGTTCCGCGGCCGGGCATCCACGCTTCGAGGTCGTACTTGCGGTAGGCCGGCCCGCCGAGGTCGCCGGTGCAGGTGTCGATCACCTGGTACGGCAGTCCCAACCCCTGGAACAGCATCTCCTCCAACCCGCGTAATTCGGCATGGATGGCGTCCGATTGTTCCGGGGTGCAGAACGCGAACATTTCGACCTTGGTGAACTGGTGGACCCGATACAACCCGCGCGTGTCCCGGCCGGCGGCCCCGGCCTCCGTGCGGAAGCAGTGGCTCAGGCCCGCGTACTTGCGGGGCAGGTCGGCCTCGTCGAAGATCGTGTCGAGGTGCATCCCGCCGATGGTGATCTCGGCCGTGGCGATGAGACAGAGGTCCGTATCGGCCAGGGTGTAGAACTGGCGGTTGGCCGGGTTCGGGTCGCGGGGCATGTACCCGGTCCCCTCCATGACGCCCACCTTGGCCACGTCCGGGGTGATGACCGGGACGAACCCGGCCTGCACCAACTTCGTCACCGCGTATTGCACGAGGGCCAGTTCGAGCAACGCGCCTTCGTTCTTGAGGAAGTAGAACTTTTGCCCGGCGACCTTGGTGCCGGCTTCCAGGTCGGCCAAATCCAGCGTTTGGACCAAATCGACGTGGTCCTTGGGCTTGAAGTCGAACGCCGGCGGCGTTCCGGACGTGGCCACCACGACGTTGGCGGCCGAGGTGGGCCCGACCGGGGCGTCCGGGTGGGTCATGTTCGGGATGGTCAGGAGCGCGGCCCGGACCGCCTCCTCGGCCGCCTTCAACTCGGCGTCGAGCGGCCCCAGTTGGTCCTTCAACCCTTTGCTCTCGGCCACCAGCCGGCCGCGCAGGTCGGCGTCCTTGCCGGCTGTTTTGATCTGCTCCGAGAGTTGGTTCTGCCGGGTCTTCACCTCGTCGAACTGCCGCTGGACGCGCTTGCGGTCGTCGTCGAGGCGGACGACATCGGCGACGGCGGCGGTCGCTACCCCGCGGTTGCGGCAGTTGGCGGTGACGGCGTCGGTGTGGTCGCGGACGAAGGCGGGGTCGAGCATGGGTGACGTGTCGGTGTGGGAGCCGCCGGGCTAATTCTTGGGCGGCGTCCGCCGCTCTTGGTTGTCGATGATCTTTTCGAGAAGCTTTTCCATCCGGTCCAGCCGTTTCTCGACGCCGTCGATCCGAGCGTTGAGTCGACCCTCGACGCCGTCGACCCGAGCGTTAAGCCTACCCTCGACGCCGTCGATCTTTGTGCCAAGGTTCTGCTCGACGTTGTTCACCCGGTCGCCGAGTCGGTCGACTTTGGCTGCGGTCTCGTACACCCGGGCGATGACGAAGGCATTGAAAGCAACAACTGCCGGGAAGCAGATCACCACCACCCATTTCAGGATTTCCAGGGTGGTTGTTATCTTGACGACGGCCGCGACCAACTTGTCCGTCTTCTCGGTCGCCGTCCCGGTAAAGTCGATGGCCATCGTCTTCTCCTCACTCGTGTTACATCACGGCCGGTCCTGGAGCGGCACGTAGGCCACGTCCCCCGGCCCAGTGTAAATCTGCTCGGGCCGGAAGATGCGATTGCCGACCAGTTGCTCGTGCCAGTGGGCCAGCCAGCCGGCGACCCGGCCGACGGCGAAGATGGGCGTGAACACGTCGGTCGGGATGCCCAGGGCCTGGTACACCACCCCGGAGTAGAAGTCGACGTTCGGGTACACCCCCTTCGGCCCGTACACCCCGGCGGCGACCCGCTCCAGTTCCAGGGCGGTTTCGTAGTTCCGCGGCCGGCTCGACTCGGCGAAGACGTGTTCGGCCAGTTCTTGCACCACGTTCGCCCGCGGGTCCTTGACCTTGTACACCCGGTGGCCGAGGCCCATGACCTTGAACTTCGGGTCGGCCGCCAGGTGGGCGTCGAGCCAGGATTTGACCTGGTCCGGCCCGCCGATCTGCTCGAACTGGGCCAGCGCTTCCTCGTTCGCCCCGCCGTGCAGCGGCCCCGACAGGCTGCCGACCGCCGACGACACGACCGCGTAGGGGCTGGCCAGCGTCGAGGCCGTCACCCGGGCGGTAAACGTCGAGGCGTTCATCGTGTGTTCGGCGTGGACCACCAGGCACGCATCGAACACCTTGCGCACGGCCGGCGTCGGCTCCTTGCCGAACAGCATGTAGTAGAAGTTGGCCGCGTGGTCGAGGTCGGGCCGGGGGTCGAGGATTTCCTCCCCGCGCCGGACCCGCGCGAACGCCGCCACCAGGCTCGGCAGCGCCGCCAGAAGTCGGAGCGTCGCCTCCCAGTTGCCGGCCGCGTCCTTCACGTCCCGGGCCGGGTGGAACATGCCGAGGGCGGCGACCGACGATTGCAGGGCCTCCATCGGGTGGCCAGCCGGCGGCATGCACTTGACCAGGTCTTTGAGCCGGTAGTGCAGAACCCGCCGCTGCCGCAGGTCGTGGTCGAAGTCGGCGAGTTGCCGCTGGGTCGGTAGCGTCCCCTTCAGGAGAAGCCAGGCCGTCTCCTCGAAGCAGCTCTCGCGGGCCAGGACCTCGACGGGGACGCCGCGGTAGTTCAACCGGGCGCGCCGGCCGTCGATGAAGCTGACGGCCGACCGGGCGGCCGGCACGTCTTCGAGGCCGGGGCGGTACTCCGGTTCGGTACTCATGAGACGCTCGGGGGGGTGCGGGGCCGGGGCGGGCCGTCACCGCCATCATAGGACCCGGCCGCCGGTTGGGTCAGCCGCCGCCGGCGGGTTTATGCCCGGACGGCGTTGCGGCCGTCGTGCTTGGCCGCGTACAGCCGGGCGTCGGCGACTTGCAACAGGCCAGCCGGCGTCAGGGCCGGTTCGTCCCCTTGGGTCGTTGCTACCCCGACGCTGACCGTCACCGCGATCTCCCGGCCATCGAAGGCGAACGGCCCGGCGGCCACCGCGTGCCGGACCCGCTCGCCGGCCGCCGCCGCCTCGGCCGCCGGCGTCTCGACCAGGACGACGGCGAACTCCTCCCCGCCGTACCGGGCGAACAGGTCCTCCCGCCGGACCTGCGGCCGCAGCCGGTCGGCCAGTTCGCGCAGCACATGGTCGCCGCACAGGTGGCCGTAGGTGTCGTTCACCACCTTGAAATGGTCGAGGTCGATCAGCAGCACCGACAGCGGCCGGGCGTGCCGGACCGACCGGGCCAGTTCCCGGTCGAGGAAGTCCAGGAAGTACCGGTAGTTGTGCAGTTGCGTCAGCCCGTCGATGATCGTCAGCCGGTAGATCTCCTCGTGGTACTCGCTCTCGATGTTCCCCCCGGCCAGGAAGCGATAGATGCAGTTGCCGACGCGGACGTAGTCGCCGTCCCGCAGCAAGTGCGGGCCGCAGGTGGTCACGTCGTTGACGTAGGTGCCGTTAGTGCTGTCGAGGTCGCGGACGGCGTACCCGGCGGTCGTCGGGTCGATCCGGGCGTGCCGCCGCGACACCGAGTTCTCGGGCACGCAGATGTCGCAGCCGTCGCCCCGGCCGAGTATCCACGACTCCGCACCCAGGGCGTACCGGCGGCCCATCGACGGCCCGGACGGGTAAATATGTACCAGGCAGGCCGCCAGTTGCCCGCCGCCGAGCTTGTGGAGCGGGGCGGTAACCCACGTCTCGGTCATCTTGTCGGTCATGGCGTCCAGTGGCGCGGGTGACCCGTGAAGGGGGCGGTCCCGCGGATACCGTAGCACCCGCCCGGCCGCATTGCGCGGCCGGGCGGCGCGAACGTGGCGAATAAGTCCGGCCCCGGCGCGACGGTTCGGGTGGGGCCGGAATCGCCACCCGTGGGTCGCCGACTACCCTACGGCCGCGGGGCGGGGGCAGCGTCCGTCATGATCCCCTGAATCCGCGCCCGGGGCTTGTGCGGGTCGATCATAAATGGCTGCTGCGTTGCTACCACCGACTTGTTCCCGGCCGCATCCCACGCCGTGTACCGCAGGTAAACCTTGTGGGCCGGGATCGCCGGCGGCAACTGCCAGGTGTAGGTTCCCGTGTCCGGGATGCGGCCGGTCGGGGCCGCCGGGGTGCCGGGCGTGCCACCCGCGGGGCCGGGGCCGGCGACCGACGCCCACGGCCCGCCCGGCTGGGCGCTCCACTCGATCAGCACCGGCTCGGCCGACTTGTTCGTGTCGGTGACCGTCCACTTGAGGACCATCGCGTTCGGCTGGACGGGGTCCGGCTCGGGCGGGAACCCCTGGATGAACGGCGGCGTCAGGTCGACCCGGACCCGGACCTCCGGCGGCGTGTTCGGCGGCGGGGCACCCTCGCTCAGCCCGGCCCCGCTGGTCGGCACCAGTCGGAACCCGTAGTCCCCCTCGGCCTGCGGGTTGCGCTGGTTGAAGCTCTGGTCGAGGGCGACCCGCAGCGGCGTCTCGTTCTGGGCGTGCCGGCTCCACAGCTTCCACGACCGACCGTCGTCGCGGGTGACGTACAGGTCGACCTTGCTCACCCCGGACGCCCCCACCCCGTCGACGTTGTACGGCAGGCCGAACCGGGCCATGTTAATCACCTTCACGTCGGCCGGCGGGCCGGCCGGGGGCGGTTCGGAGACGGGCGTGATGACGTTCGGGGTCCACGTCGCGGCGGCGGGTACGCCCGACCCCTGCGCGATCGGCTGCGGGCCGGCCGCGGGCGGCGGGGCGGCGGGAGCGGGGGCGACGGGCGGCGGCTCGACGAACGTCGGTGCAACGGCCACGGACGGCGGCACGGCGATCGGCCCGGCCGGCGCGACGATCGGCCCGGGGCCGCCGACCGGGTTCGGCAGTACCGGCGGCGGTTGCGTGGGCGGCATCGTCGGGAACGGGCCGGGCGGCTCGGGCGTGTAGCCGACTTTCACGCCATCGGCTGGAGCGGCGGCCGGGTCGGCCGGGACTTCCTGGGCCACTTTACCGAGGTTGCCGGCCAAATCGAACACCGTCACCTGGACGACGAGCGGCCCCGACGCCCCCGGCCGGAACCGGACCGACCGCTTGCCGAAGGCCGCGTTCGGCACCCGGGTCCACTCGTTGGCCGCCGTCCCGGCCGGCTTGTACACCACCTCCGTGGCCGCGTCGTCGGGGTACTGGTCGTCGATCTGCCAGTCGACGACGACCTCGTCCCCGGCCCGCCGGGCGGCCGTCAGCCGGACCTGCGGGGGGGTGGCGTCGACGAGGATTTTCTCCTCCGGCGGCTCGGTCGACGGGTTCACCGGGCTGCGGGTGCCGTTCTTGAAATGGATGACCATGCTGGCGTAATACAGGCCGTCGTCCGGGGCGGTGAACAACAGGTAGTCGTTGGCCGGCTTGTTTTTGTCCACGAGCGAAACCGTGTTCATGGACGACCACGTCTGCCCGCGGTCCTGCGACACGACCAGCTCGACCCAGGCGATGTTTTCGCGCTGCGTGGGCGTGTACTCGATGCCGAGCTTGTGCTGGCGGACGCGGGTCGCTTTGACCCCGCCGGCCAGTACTTTGGCCGGCTCGGGTGGGGCCTGTCCCAAGCCGGCGGCCGTCAGGAGGGCGAGCGCGGTGAAATTCATGGCCACCCCTCCACGGACGGTCCGGACGCGAGTCGTATCGGATGTATCGGTCCGGGCAAGCCGGCAATTAACCCCGATCGGCGATCCGGCTCGATTCGTTCAAGTTCGACTTCCGCCTTCGAGAATGCGTGATGGATAACGCCGCCCTGCTGGGACTGCTCGCCGCCGTCGAACGTGGCGACGTGACCGCCGCCCAGGCCGCCGCCCGGCTAACGCCCGCCGTCGCCGACCTCGGGTTCGCCGCCATCGACCTCGATCGCAAGGCCCGGTGCGGCTTCCCCGAAGTAGTGCTGGCCGAAGGCAAGACCGCCGCGTGGACCGAGGCGGCGTTGTGGCAACTCGCCGCCGCCGGCCAGGAGGCGTTCGCCACCCGTGTCTCGTCGGAGCAGGCCGACCACCTGGCCCGCGCGTTTCCGGCGGCCGAAATCGACCGGCTGGCCCGGACGGTGTTTTTGCCGACGCCGGGGTGGGTGCCGGCCAACGCCGGCGACGTGGTCGTGGTGACGGCCGGGACGAGTGATTTGCCCGTGGCCCAAGAAGCCGTCGTCACGGCGCGGGTGATGGGGGCGAAGGTCGAACTCATCGCCGACGTGGGCGTGGCCGGGTTACACCGGCTGTTGCGGCACCGCGCTCGGCTAGCGGCCGCGGACGTGCTGGTCGTCGTCGCCGGGATGGACGGGGCGCTGCCGAGTGTCGTCGGCGGGCTGGTCGACGCCCCGGTCATCGCCGTCCCGACGAGTACCGGGTACGGGGCCGCGTTCGGTGGGGTGGCGGCCCTGCTCACGATGCTGAACAGTTGCGCCGCCGGCGTCGCGGTCGTGAACATCGACGCCGGGTTCAAGGCCGGCGACATCGCCGCCCGGATCGTCCGACGGCTCAGCGGGCCGGGGGCAACGCGGGCGGGGTGACGATCGTGTTCGTCGGCGCGACGACGCCCGGCGGTCCGGAGTCGACCGGCGAACCGGTACCGAATCCCGAAGGCACGCCGACCGGCGGCAATGAACCGGCGGGCTGCACCGGCGGCGGGGATTTGGGTGGGGCGGCTGCCGGGGTGATCGGGAACTGCCCCGGGTTGTTCGGGATTGTCGGGGCGACGTTCGGGGCTTGCGCGCCGAGTTGGGGCTGTAGGCCGTTCTGGGCCGCCGTGATAGCTGCGGCCTGAGAGGTTTGGGCTACCGGAGTGGCCGCGACCGGCGGCCGGCCGGGTTCGGCCGCCCCGGTCCGGGTGTAGCCGAGGTCGGGCGTGCCCGCGGCCCCGGCCACGTTGCTCGGGGACGGCAGACGGGAGAGCGTCGAGGGGGCGGTTTTCATCGGCAGTTTGTCGGGCGTCGAACACCCGGCCAGCCCGCCGACGAGACCCAGACCGAAAGCGAGCCGAGACATCCGTGTCGGCCGCAAGTGCCATCCTGGCAGCATCGGAAACCCCTCTGACGCCGGGGCGGAATCCGTTCCGCCGGGGGCCGCCGGCCGTCGTCCTGACGGCCCAATCGGCTCCCCTCACCCGTTCGCGGCGGGGCGTATAACCCCGGCCACCGGGCCGTGCAACCCCATCCGGGCTACCGCCCCGGGGCCACGTTCCCGGCCGGCGGCGTCGCCTGGGTCGGCCCGGTCGGCCCGGGACCGGTGCCGCCGCCGGGGGCCGGACCGAACGGGGCCGGGGGCGGCAAGACACCGGGGGCGGCGGGCAGCACGCCGGGCACGGCCCCCGGAACACCCCGGACCGCCGGGCCGCCCGGATCCTGCATCGAGTCCAGTTCCCGTTGCAGGGGGAACTGCGGGTCGGGCGGGAAGTATTGAGGGTAGTGCTTCAAATAATGCGGGCTGGGCAGCGTCAGCCCGCCGAACCCGGCCGGGTACGTCTGGCACCCGGTCACCGCGGACGCCAGCCCGGCGAACCCGAGTACCGCGACCGGCTTCATCCACATTCGGCGCGTCACGTACATGTCACCCTCCCCAGGCCGGCGGCCGGCCGCGGTAGTCGCGGTAATCCGTGCGAGGTTAGGGACTGTATCGGCTCTGGCGGTGTCAGGGTTTAACCCGATTCCCCGAGTCCACCGGGCGGTTGACCCGGTCCCCGCCCGGCCTTACGATGCCGACTCCCGCCGCCGTACCGCCGCCGGTGACTCTTGAACCTGTCGAACATGTTGGCCGCGATCACCGGCCGCAAACGTCCCGCCCCGCGGCCGCTGCCGCCACGCCGCCGGGTGCCGCCGGCCGAGGTCCGCTGGGGACCGGACGACCCGGTCCCGGTGCGGACGCTCCTGACCGGCCGGCCCGGCCTGACGCTCGACCTGACCGGCCGACTCGCCGCCGTGTGTGTCGACATCGCCCGCCGCTGCCCGGCCCTGGCCCACGTCCGGCCGGACGAATTGCTCGTTACCGTTACCCCGTCGCGCAACACAAGCGCCTACGGCCTGCAGGCCCGCGTCACGCCGATGCGGTTCCGGGGCGGGGCAATTAACCGCCAGGTGCGGGGGCACGACTATCAAGTGCAGCGGTATTACGTCGACGGCCGGGAGGTGCTGTACGTGGTGACGTTCTGCGTGCCGCGGTTCTTGGACCAACCGTTCGAGGAGAAGTTAGTCACCATCGTGCATGAGCTGTATCACATCGGCCCGGCGTTCGACGGCGACCTGCGCCGGCACGGCGGCCGGTACACGGTCCACACGCACTCGCAGAAGCAGTACGACGCCGAGATGCTGCGGCTGGTCCGCGCGTACCTCGCTGCCGGCCCCGAACCGGCTTTGCTGGCGTTCTTGAAGCACGACACGCGGGGCTTGCGCGCCGCCTACGGCCGGGTGACCGGGGCGGTGGTACCGCGGCCGAAGATGCTGCCGGTACGACCCCTTTAAGCGTCCGGCGTCGCCCCGAGCAGGTTCGGCACCTTCTCCCGCAGGTGTTCGATCTCCTGGTGCGTCTCGCCGAGATACGCCAGCAGCCGCAAGTCGTCGCGGCTGACCGTGCCGCCGCTGAACAACCATGCGCGGACGCGGAACAGCTTGTAGAGCTTGACCAGCTTGCGGTCGCTGATGAAGATTTTGTCTTCGCGCACCAACGTCTTAACCAGCCGCTGGAACTCGCGGAACACGTCGGCCGGGAAGAACACCTCGCGGTCGTTCTGGTCGTCGCCCCGCAGGTCGGCCTGCCGCCGGCCGAACAGGTGCGTGAGGTATCGGTTGGCCTTGAGGAAGTCGTCGAGGCGGACGTGCCCCTCGGCCCACGGCTTCTGGTTCAATCCCTTATAAGCTTCGCTCTGCAAGCCTGAATCAATCAACTCCTGGAAGTGGTCGTCCTGCACCGACCGCGATTGGACCTTCAATACGAAGCGGTCCTTGAGCGCCGCCAACTCGCCCTGCTCGGGAATCTCGTTGGTCGCCGCGAACAGAATGCGCAAGGGCACCGGCTCGGGGACGCCGTCCTGGTAGAACTTCTTCTCGTTGATGATGGTCAGCAAAATATTCAGGATGGCCGAGTTCGACTTGAAGATTTCGTCCAGGAACACCAGCTTCGCCGTCGGCAGCTTGCCTTCCTTGCGGCGGATGTACCGGCCGTCGCGTAACTCTTTGATATCGATCGCCCCGATGATCTCGCTCGGCTCGGTGAACCGGGTCAGCATGTACTCGAAATAGTCGCCCTCCTCGAGGCCGAGGGCGTCCTTGAACTTGAGGACCAGGTCCGACTTGGCCGTCCCCGGCGGGCCGATCAGCAGCAGCGGCTCCTGGGCGACGGCCGCCACGCACATCAGGTCAATAATCTCCTGCTTGTTCACGAAGAACCGGCCGAGGGACTGCCGGAACCGGCCGATCCGGGTGCGGATGGCGTCGGCCTCGCTCTGCAGGTCGGCCAGGCTCAAGTCCTCGACCACGGGCTTTTTCGCCACCATGTCCGAACAATCCTTCCGCGGGAACTCGGGCGGGCCAGACCCCCGAATTATAACCGCCGGCCCCCGCCGGTGTACCGCCGGTTACGCACCGGCCGCCAGCGCCGCCGCCAGGTCGCGGGCGACCTTCGACCAGATGGCGAACTCGTCGTCGTCCAACCACCCCCGCACCCCCGGCCCGACGGCGAAGTCGTCGCTCACCACCGCGCGCACCACCGTGTCGATTAATTTCAGCGGCGGCAGGGTGTAATACCGGTTCGTCGCCCCGGTCGCGGCCACCATGTCGAGCCGCAGGAACAGCTCTTCGAGCCGGCCCAGGGCGATCCGCGGCGGGGCGTGGCCCAACGCGACGGCGTAGGCCACGGCGGTGTCCGTCCGCTCGCGGTCGTCGCCGATGCCCTTCACGAATAACCGCTCCCGGGCCGCGTCCAACACGCGGTTGCCGCCGTCGTCGTCGCCGGCGGCGAACCGGCCGACGGCCAGGCCGAGTTCCCGCGGCCCGGCCGCCGTCCCGGCCCGCAATCGGCCCAGCAGCAGTGCCGCCAGCGGGTTCAGCCCGAGCCGGCGGAGGGTACGGAAGTACCGGCCGGCGACGGATTCGACCAGCCGGGCGGCCGGGCCATCCGGGGTGTCGCAGCGCTCGATCAGCTCCTCGGTGGCCAGCCGGAACGAGTCGACCAGGTGGAACTGCGTGGCGGCGTGGCAGGCGGCCTCGAGCATCCGTCGGCCGAACCGCGAGGCGGCGGCCGTCGGGTCGTTGTACGGCGACCCGATGCGGACCCATTCGGGTATTAATTCGACCGCCCGGACCGTCTCGGGGATGACGGCCGCGACCAGTTGCGGGTCGAGGTGCGGGGCCATTTCCAGGAGCGCGTAGATGATCCGCGGCATGGTCGCGGCCGTCGGGTCGGCGGCGTCCAGCGCCAGCAGTTGCCGGGCGTCCTCGGGGCGCGGCAACGCCGGCCGGCCGGCCAGGAACCGCGTCAGCCGTTCGCCGAGCGCGTCGGCCCCGAGGAACCCGGCCGCGTCCCGACCCTCGTAGGGGTTGACGAACTCGCCCGGTTCGAGGATGCCGGACGCGGCCCGTAACTTGTCGACCGCATACCGGCCGAGGTCATCGAGGCCCGCGAGGTCGGCCCGCAACTCCGGCGGCAGCCCCGGCGGGTCGGGCCGGCCATCCTGGGCGGCCTTCACCCGGGCGCGGAAAGCGGCCAACAACAGGGCGTGGACGGCCGGGTCGGCCCCGTGGGTCGGGGGGGATGTCAGGACGGCCGCCGCCTGGGCGTCGAGGTCGGCGGCCCGGGTCCGGTCGCCAAGTTTGCTTAGCCCCCAGGCGAGCATGAGGTCCGCGTAGGCAGTCGTCCCGGCCGGGTCGCCGTCGAGGCCGGCCCACTGCAACCGCCCCGGCGTGGCCAGCCGAGCCAGCCAGCGGTGGATCGGGTCGCGGATGCGGGCCATCCAGTCCCGGGCGGTCACGAACCGGTCCCCGGCCGCCACCCCGCGGAACCGCAGGAACGACGGGGCGTCGAGGTCCAGCCCCGGCCCCTGGTCGGCCAGCCGGGCGAACAAGTGATCGCGGGCGCGGGCCAGGCCGAGCGGGTCGCCGCCGGACAGCTTCGCCACTCCCAGTCGGGCCAGCCATGCCGCCCGGGCGGGCACGTCGGCGGCATGGGCATCGATCAGCGTGACCAGTTGCGGCAAGCGGGCCAGGGTGTCCGGCGGCGGGGCGGGCAGGGCGGCGGCATGGGCAACGGCGGCGCACGCCAACCGCGCGGCCGCCGCCTTCGACCCAACCCCGGCCAGGGCCGCGGCCGCATCTCCCATATGATCCTTGCCGAACCGGCCGGCCTTGTGTTCGGCCGCCGCCCACCGGGCGAACCACTCGGCCGGCGGGTCGGGATCGGCCCAGGCCGCGTTCAGCATCGCCACGGCCGCGTCGGCCGGGTTGCCGACGGCGGCGTACACGTCTGCCAACTCGGCCCACAACTTCACCCGCCGGGCCGGAGCCGCCCGAGGAAGCTCGGTCATCACCCGCTGCTCCAGCCGGACCCGACGGGCCGCCCACTCGTTCCCCATCACCAGGGACTGTGTGCTGGACAACTTGCGCAACACCCGGACCGGAGCGGGACTGTCCGGCGACACTAGACTTGCCGCCCGGCTGCGTGGCACCGCTCCCCGCCGCAACAGGTTGCCCGCCACCCGGCCGAGCCACCCCGGCCCGGCAGGGCGGATCCGGGTCGGGACGCCGACCCTCGGCGTGTCGTCCCGTAGGGCAAAACTTGGCGGCGACGGTTCGGGTTCGGTCACGAAACGCGGTAGGGATAGCGGGCTGGTCGCGGGCCGTCGCTCAGTCAGTGGGGCGGCGGCCGGGACGGCATAGGTCACCTGGTTCGCGGCCAGCCGGAAGGCACTCCGCGGCACCCGCACCATTGCCAATCCACCGTCGGCCGCGACCCGAACGAGGCCGAGGGTGTCCGGCGTCAGCCCGAACGCGGCGGCGACCGTCCGTGGCCGCAGCGGCGGTGCCAGCCGCGTGCCCGCCGGGACGAACAGGTTCGGCAGTCCGGGGTGCGGGGTGAACGCGACCGCTTCGCCGGGCGTCGGGGCGACGGCGGCCGCTCCACGGGGGGCGGCGAAGATCAGCCACCGCGCCTCCCCGTCGGCCACGCGCGCGAGTCGGAACTGACTCAACTCCTGCGCCCCGATGTGGGCGAGCAGCCCGGCCAGGTGGACCGGCCCGGGGTCGGGCACGAGCCACACGGTTTCTTGACCCGCACCGGCCGCGTCCCGTTGGAGCCGCAACGGCGTCGGTAGCGTGGGGAACAGTCCCACGGGGGCGGCCGGTGCTGTTGTCGGCCGGAGTGCAAACGCCGTCGGCGGAGCCGCAAACCCGGCCGCCGGCACGACTCGCCACCCGCCCCGCGTTGCGGCCAACAGCATCGCCCCGACCGGGGCCGTCAGCGTCGCTTCGAGCGGATGGGCGAAGTTGGCTTCGACCCAAGCGTTCGCCGAGCGGCGGGTGAAGACGGTCGCCTCCCAGTCCGACAGCACGAGTCGCAACCCGAGGGGGAGCCGGTCGGCGGTTAGCCAGGCCCGGCCGGGAACCGGGGCCAGTCGGACGCCGGTCGGCGGTGTCCCGTGCCGGCCGAGGCGGGCCGCCAGCCAGGCCAGTTTTGCCTCCGGCAGATCGACCAGATACGGCCCGGTATCTGCCCCGTCCCCCGGCCGCAGTGGCAGCAGTTCCGCCCACTGGATGACACTCGCCAGTTCCGGCCCGGTCCCCGGCCCGTGCAGGGTGACGCCGAGCCGGCCGAGGGCCGGGAGGGCGTCCTTCGGGAACCCCGGCGGCACGGCCACCCAGACCCGGCCGGCGTCGTCGGTCGCGGCCCGGGTCGGGGCGGTGGTCCATTCGGCCGGGACGAACTTCGACGCCAGTACCAGCCGGACAGCATCCGCGGTCGGGAAGCGCAGGGTAGGCATGGGCGGGCCAAGGAACTGGAGACGGAACCCGGGACGCGGGTAGCTTAGCACGCCCGCCGGCCGGTCACAGGCCGCCGGCCGCCAGCAGCCGGCGCATGTCGGCGTGGACCCGGCGGCGGACGATGAACTCGTCCTCTTCGAGCCACCGCCGGCCGGCCGACCCCAGCGCGAAATCGTCGCTCACGACGGCCAGGACGACCTCCTCCACGAGGTTCAGATGGAACCGCGAGTAGAACTTGCTGGTCGTGAACGCATTCGCCACCTTGGCCGGGTCCATCCGCCGGAACAGTTCGACGATGCGGTCCAGCCCCTCGTCGGCCGGCCCCTGGCCGAGCGCCGCCACGTAGGCCTGGGCGAGCGGGGTGAAGTCCTTGGGGGCCAGCTTGGCCGCCGCCGGGCCGAACAGGTCGGCCCGCGCGAGGTCCAGGATCGGGGCCGCCTGGGCGGTCAGGCCGAACGTCAGCCAGCCGCCGGCCAGGGTCAACAAGCTCTGAAGCGCCTTGCCCCACTGCTCCGGCTTGCCGGCGTACCGCTCGCGCAATTTGCCCGGCGGCTGGCCGGCGAGGATCACGTCTTGCAGCCGGTGCAACAGCCTGTCCGTCTCGTCGCGCAGCCCCATCTTCCGCAGCGACCGGAGGCACTGCGGGACGACCACGTTGACCAGCTCGAACTTCTGGTCGTCGGTCTTGGCCCGGGTCAGTTCGACGAACAGGTCGACGAGCTGCTGGACGACCTCCCGGCGGTCGAAGTGGGCGGCCAGGTACAGGGACCGCTCCAGGAGTTCGCCTTGTTTGGTGAGCAGCCCCGCCGGCGGCGGCCCGCCTCCGCCGCCGACCCCCTTGAGGGTGTCCGGGACGAGGTGCAACAGTTCGACCGTGAACGGCTCGCCGACCCGGCCGGCCAGGATCAGCGAGTTGTGCAGGACCAGGAACCGGCTGTCGGCCGTCGCCTTGCCGCCGACTCCGTTCCGGTACAACTCCCGGACCGTCCGGGCCACGGCCGCCGGGTCGCGCAGCCGAGGCAGGTCGGTCAGGGCTTTGCGCAGGTCGTCGTTCTCCTTCATGTACTCCTGGTACGGGTCAAGCTTCTCCTGCGGCTCGAGGATGCGCGACTGCTGGCGCATTCGGGAGATGCCGTAGTGGCCGATGCGATAGGCGTTGTCGGGCTTGGCGTTGGCGGTGGCCTTCTTGTGGATGTCGTCGAGTTCCTCGAGCAGCACCGGGTCGAGCGGCCCGGCCGCCGGCCGGCCGGCGAGGATGGCCTCGACCCGGGACGTGAGCGCCTTGACCAGGTAGTGGGCGACCACCCCCACGTCCTCGGCGGGGTCGAACGCGGTCAGCACCTGCCGCCCGCTATCGGCCAGCGCCCGGGCGGCCGTCGCCTCGCCGAGCTTGGCCAGGCTGTACCCGAAAAACAGGTCGATGTACCCCAGCGTGGCGTTCTTGTCGCCCTGGCTGGTGCCGACCGTCTGCTTCAAGCTCGCCTCGGCCCACGCCCGGACCGTCCGGTGCAGTTCGACGGCCTTGTCCCGGACGTGGCGGATGCGGTCGCTGTCCTTCAGCCCGGCGCTCCGCAGGAAGTACGGCAGGTCGCGCTCGGGCTTCAAGCCTTCTTCGAGCAGCCGTTGCAACAGCCGGTCGCGGGTCCGGGCGAGGCCCAGGGTGTCCGCCCCGCTCAACTCGGCGAACTTGGCCGCCAACAGCCACACCGCCCGGACCGGCAGCTTCGGCTCGATGGCTTCGAGATGCCGCTGCAGCGTCGGCAGCCGGTCGCGGACGCCGGCCGGGATCGGCGTCGCGTGGGTTAGCTTGAACGCCGCGGCGGCGAACTGCCGGGCCTCCCCGGCCGACGGCTCGGCCCGCGCCGTCATCCGATCGAGGTCGCTCGGACTTGGGTCGGCGAGGCCGGGCAACTCGGTGTGGAGCCAGTCGTCGCGCTCCGCGGCCGGCGGCGTGGCGTGTTCCCACAAGGCGTTGAGCCAGCAGACGGCGGCCTCCTGGGTGTCGCCGTAGCCGGTGTTGGCCGCGGCGAGTTGCGGCCACAGGGCGGTGCGCTCCGGGGCGTCGAGCGGGCCGTCGACGGCCAGAAAGTCGCGCTCGAGTTCCTGCCGCCGCAGCAGCCACTCGCCCGGCGGCTTGGCCTCGGCCGCTGGGGCGGCGTACCCGGCCGGGGTATCCCGGGCGACCGACTTGCGTGTCCCCTTGGCCGTCGGGTCGGCGACGAGCGGGCCATCTTCCGCCGGGCCGCGCGGCTTCTTCCCCTTGTCGTCCTTGTCCGCCGGCGGCTTCGGCGGCTTGGCCTGATTCGTGTCCGCACAGACGAACGGCTCGAACCCGAACCGGGTGGCCTCGACCCAGGCCGCGAGCGGGGCGGCGTCGGCTTCAATGACGTAATCAACCCAGTCCTCGAGCGGCCGGAACGAGTCCTCGGGGAGCGTTTCCGGGACGAACCCGCCGCCAGCCGTCGGGGCCAGCCAGACCAACCGATCGGTGTCGTCGGCGAGCAGATTGCGGACGGCGTCCCGGCGCAGTGCCGGGTGCAGCCGACTGCCGGCCGGGAGGTACAGGTTCGGCAGCTTGTGGTACGGCTTGTACCCGACCACCCCGGCCAACGTCAGCACCGGCGGGGCCAGCTTCGACGCGATCGTCCGCAGCACGATCACCGTCCCAGCGTCGGCATCATGGGCGACGGCGAACTTCAACCGGCTGGTCAATCGCTCGTCGGCGTCCCGGACCAACTCGTCGAGTTGGTCGGCGGCCGCCCCGCGCAGCACCCACAACTCCGGGGCGTCGGCCGCGTTCCCGGCCACGAGCTTCAGGGGAATCGTCAGCTTGTCCCGGGTCGGCACGTCGGCCCAGTCGGTCGGCCGGGCCGGCAGTTGGAAGTCGAGGATGTCGTACACGTCCTGGAACGGGGCGTCCGGAACGTACTGCCAGTCGCGCTCCGGGCGGAGGAACAGCACCTGCCCGTCGGCGACTTTGATTTGGGCGGCGAACGGGTGTTCGTACCCGACCTCGACCCACACCCGCGGGGTCTGTTCGAGGTACGCGCGGACGGCCAGCGTGGCCCCGCCGGTCGAACGGTCGATGGCCCGCAGGAGGGTGTAGTACGGCGGACCGATGACGCGCATCAGCACCCGCCGGTCGCCCACCCCGTCACCGACCGCGAGCCACCGGACGGCTTGCCGGTCGTTCCCCAGGCGCAGCATCTCGCCGACGATGGCGGGCAGGGCGGTGGCCGATTCCAGCTCGAACAGCACCGGAGCCTGCGACGCGAATTGCGGCGGGGCGGCCTGCCGGGTGACCGCCACGACCTGCAGCCAGCACGACACCGGCTGCGGCTCCGCAACGTGCCGCCTGGCCGGAGTAACCCCCAGCCGCGTGAGGTCGGCGGCCGCTTTCTTGGACAGCTTGGCGTCGAAGTCGAGCGACACCGCACCGGACGGGTCGATCGCCGCAACCGCCGGGGCGAGGACTACGTCCGCGGGAACGAACCCGCCGGTCAGGACCAGGCGGAACGTGTCGGCGTCGGGGAACGTCAGGATCATAATCTCGGTCGCAGGGAAATAAGGTTCGCTCGCCGCAGTCAAACGACCCCAAAAGCCCACCGATGACCATCGGTGGGTGCTACTGCCCCTGCCCGGTCTTCTCGCGCTCCGTCTCGCCCGGTTCGCTCGTCGACGACGCCGGCCCGGCGGCCCCCTCGCGCTCGATGACGATGTCGCCCAAATCCTCGGCCTTCATCCCCTTGCCGACGAGTTTCTCGACGATCGACCGGTGCATCTGCTCGTGTTCGACGGGCAGGGCGTCCGGGTCCGAGTCGAGCTTGACGACGATGTTCTGCTTCCCCGTATTGGGGTCGCGGCGGAGGATGATGAGCAACTCGGCCATGATACCCTCGGGAATCGTTAGCTGGCCGCCACTTCGGCGACCGCCTTCTGGGCGATCTTGGCGGGGGTCTTCTGGCTGGCGGGGACCAGCGTCGCCAGTGTCTTGCTGTCGATCGTCTTCTGTTCGAGGAGCATGTCGCGGAGCGTCTCGATGACCGCTTTATTCTCGCGGACGATCTTCTCCGACCGCTTCCTTTGCTCTTCAATGATCTCGGCGACCCGCACGTCGATCGCCGCGAGCGTCTCGGCCGCCAGGTCGTCGCGGCGCTTCATGGGTTTATTGGTCTGCATGTCGATGAACTGCACGACCCCGAGCTTGCCGCCGCCGAGGCCTTGCACCTCGACCAGTTCGCGGGCAATCGCCGTGGCCGACTGCAGATCGGCCGTTGCTCCCATCGAAATGTCGGCGAGCAAGAGTCGCTCCGCCTCCCGCGCCCCCAGCGACACCGCGATCTGGTCGAGGTAGAAGCCCACCGTCCGCACGTATTTGTGGGCCGGATCGGCGAACCGGACGTACCCGAAACTCCACTGCATTTCGCTGGCGATCGTGATCCGGTCGATCGGCGGCGAATGGTCGCAGAACATCGACACGACCGCATGGCCGGCCTCGTGGGTCGCAAGGACGAGTTCCTCGGCCCGCGTCATCTTCGGCCGGTCGACCCACTCGGTCATCGCCCGTTCTACGAGGGCGGAGTCGGTCGGTCCCTTCAAGTCCTCGCGCAGCCGCAGCCGGGCGATGCTGCGGCAGAGGGCGTTCAGGTGGTCGCCGCTGTACCGGGTCCCGTTGGCCTGGCCGACGACGTAGTCATCCGTCCGCTTGACGGCGTAATCGATGGCCTCCGGGGTCATCTGCAGCCGCATCTTCGCGTCGTAGATGCCGATGATCGCCCGCCGGTCGTCGGGTTCGGGGTACGGAATATGGAGGTGGAACTCGAACCGGCCGGGGCGGAGGAGGGCCGGGTCGAGCGACTCGACGAAGTTGGTCGTGCCGACGACGAACACCAACTCGTCCTTGTGGAACCCGTCCATCTCGGTGAGGAGTTGGTTGACCATCGAATGCTCGACGCCGGACCCGGAGTACGTCCCGCGGGCGGTGGCGAACGAGTCGAGTTCGTCGAAGACGATGATGGCCGGGGCCGACTGGCGGGCCTTGTGGAATATCTGCCGGAGGTTCTCCTCACTCTCCCCGACCCACTTCGACTTCAACTCCGGCCCGCTCACCACCGTGATCGCCGCGCCGATGGCCGTGGCAATCGCCTTGGCGAAGTACGTCTTGCCGGTCCCCGGCGGCCCCCAGAAGATCATCCCGCGCGGGATCAGCTCTTCGAGCCGGGCCACGTCCTCGGCGTCGGTGGCTGCGTCCCGCCGTTGGAGCACGTCGAGGATTTCCTGCCGGAGCCGCTTCTTGGTCTTGTCGTACCCGCCGATGTCGCGGTCGAGGTTGATGTCCGGGATTTCGAGCGTCCCGGTCAAGGTCGCTTGACGTAAGTGCCGGTACGCCTGCTTCGGGTCGGCCGGGTAGTCCTCGCCCTCGACCGTCGAGAGCAACTTCCGCAGTCGGACGGCGTTCTGGCCCGAGACGTACTTGTACAGTTGCCACGGGTTGAACTGCCGGCCGAACTTGCGGGCTTCCTTCTGGGTGATGAGCGTCGGCAGTCGGTCGCGGCCGATGCCGAGGATGCTCAGCCGGTGGGGGAACAGGTTCTCGATGACCTTGGGCAGCGGGAACGACGGGTCTTTGAACCCGAGCCAGACGAGTTCCGGGTTCTCGTAAAGAAGTGGGATGACCTCGCGTGCCTCGCCGGTCAATCCGCCCTGGCTCGTCGTCAGTAGGTCAAGGTGTGGTAGTACCACGACCCGGCGTTCGACGGCCCCCCGGACGGCCTCCCGCAGTTGGGCGATCATCGTGCCGATCAAGCCGACCGGGACCGGTCCGGCGGCGTCGGTTTCCCGCGGCCGGCCGTCGAGGTAGATGCACCGCAGGTTCTGGTCGCGGAGCCGGCTGCGGAGGTTGACGAACAGGTACGGGGCGAGTTCCTTGTCGCACTCGATCAAGCTCGGCAGGCCACGCATGAGCGACCCGGCCACTTCGGCTAGCTCGGCGGCGTAGGCCGACTCGACGGCCTCCTGGGCGGTCAGGGCGGCCGGAAGTTTCGACTCGGGGACGGTCAGGCTCATGACGTTCTCGGTGGACAAACTCTTTCAGAGCCGCGCCCGTCAGGAAGCGGCGGGCGGCTGTGCGAGGGACCAGGGTTGTTCACAAGGGGACGGTTCCACGGACACCAATACTGGCCCCTCCCTCAGACGGCGGCCGCTTTCTGACGGGCGTGGCTCTGACGGACCGCCTTTTCTTGACAGTAAAAGTAGACGGACTGTCCGCGGCTAAACTTCGATCTTGATCGTCAGTGACCCCGACGCGGCGTCCTCGGCAATCTCGGTCACGGTCCCCAACTGTTGGGCCTTCTGCTTGAGGGCGTCGCGGGTCACCTTGTTAACGATCCGGCCGAGTTCGGGCTGGAGTTCGTCGAGGTGCTTTTCGAGGGCTTCGGTCGCCTGAGTCTGCAGCCGGTCGGCCTCCCGGTCGGCCTTCTTGTCGATGTCTTTTTTGAGTTCGGCCTGCACCCGGTCGCGGGCGGAAGTCTGACTCGGCCCCACGTCGTCGTACCCGGTCGTGTCCCGCTTGGCCTCGATCGTCACGGTCTCGGTCGCCTCGCTCTTGACCGACACCTCGCCCGAACAGGGGTCGACGGTGACGGTCAACTTGCCGTCCTTGCGGCCCATCGCCCCGTCGTCCTGTTCTTCAAATCCGGCGGCGGCCAACTCGGCCTTGAGCAAGTCGGCCATCTGGTTGGCCGGCAGGACTTCGAGCAGTTCGAGGGTGGTGCAAATCTCGTCCTCGCCGCGGATTTCGCGGGTCTCGGACTCTTTCACCGTGATACGGTAGGCCCGGCTCATGGTCGGCTCCCTTCGGAGGTTTAAGTGCTGAGGGGGTCGAGTTGGGCCAATAAGCCGCCGGCCCGGGCGGCGAGGGCGTCGCCGCCGGCCCGGTCCCAGTCCGCCTTCCACAACTGGCTGGCGGCGTACCCGTCGTCGAAGTAACCGACCGCGCGGGCCTGTCGGTCCCACCGCCTGAGGGTGTCCATCTGCCGCGGCAGCGACAGCGCCAGGCGTTGGGTTTCGAGCCGCTCGACCAGCCGCTGCGGCCCGGTGCCCTGCAACCCGCCGGTCCAGTACGCCGGGGCCAACTCGCCCGGGACGCCGAGGACCGCCTGGGCGGTGGTCAGCACGAACCGCGCCAAGTCAGTGCGGCCGGCGGCCTCAGCGGCGGCCAGGTACGCCGACAGGGTGGCGTGTTCGGCCCGGCCGAGGCCACGCATCTTCCTCCAGTCGCCGACCTGCCCCTTACCCCGTTCGGAGCGCGTCCACCGCTGGGCCAACCGCGGCTGCAGGCATTCGAGGATGACGGCCCGGACGCCGGTGAACCAGCCCGCGAAGTCCGGCGGCCGCGGGTCATCGAGGTCGGCGAAGTCGCCGGGAGCCTGCAGCCAGCAGAGCGGGTTGCCGGCGAACACGGCCTTCCTGGCCAGCCCCGCCCCGGCCTCGTCCACCCCGCGGAGGGCGTCGAGGGCCAGCGCAAAAAACAGTTCGTCGGCCGGCGTCAGCTCGTCCGCCGGCGCGTCCCACCCCTTCTTGGTCGACGCCGGCTTCTCGGCCGTCAGCCACATCAAAAAGGCGAGCGGGTGCGGCCCGAAGGCGAGTTCCCGCGCCGCCGCCGGCAGCCGGTCCCAGACGCGCCCCTCCGCCGGCGTGCCGTTCCGCAAGTACCGGTCGCGCCGCCAGCCGCCGGCCCGGACCAGGTAGAGGACGACCCCCTTGGCGAGCGTGTCCTGGGCCAGCCGGACGCACGTCCGGGTCAGGCACGGCGGGGCCGCCGCGAACTCGGTGGTGATGAGTGACCGCGCCTGGTCGGCCGGCATCGCCCCGAGGACGAACCGCAGCAGCCGGAGCAGGTTGTACTCGAACCGGGACACGGCCGGGGGGCCGGCCGGTTCGGCCAGGGCGTCGGGGGGCGTCGTCATCGGGCCGGTCGGTCCTTCGGTTTCCGGGTCCACCCCCGCCACAATCCTACCGCGCCCGCGGCCGGGAAGCCATTCAGCGACACCTCCCGGCCGGTGACCCGGATTTCGAGCGTGTTCCGCCTCCGCCAGCAGGCGTCCGCCGGGTCGTAGCGGGGGGTCAGGAAATGCACCCCCTGGTTCGTCGACCCGACCCACCGCCGCGCTATATCCGGCGACTCACGCACATATGGGCCGTCCACGAGCAAGTCAGTCAGGCTGAGCACTTCCGTGACGGTCGGGTCCGGGTCGGCCCGCAACTGACCGAGCGTGAACCCAGTGTACGCCATCACCCCCAACCCCAGCCGCCTCGCCGCCCGGGCCAGGCCGACGGCCCCGGCCGCGTGGGCGAACGGCTCGCCGCCTAACAGCGAAATTCCCTCCAAAGGGCTCGCGGAGTGCGTCCGTTCCAACTCGCCGATCACGTCCACCAGCGGCCGCGACACGCCGCCGCGGAACGGCAGGAACTCCGGGTTGCAGCAGCCCGGGCAGCGGAGCGGGCAGCCCTGGAACCAGACGGCGAACCGCGCCCCCGGCCCCTCGGCTTCCGTGTACGGGACGACCTGGGCTAACTGCAGGTCGGTGGCACTCGTCAGGGCCAGACTCGTCATGCCGGCGCGGCCTCGGGGTCGGGACCGGCATTATACCCCTCGGCCGCGACCCGCACGACGCCGGGCGACCCCTCCGGGCCGTCGCAGGTGATGTCGCGGTCGAGGAAGTAGCGGATAGTCTCGATGTTGGTCAGCAGGTGCCGCGTCACCGCGCTGACCCGGTACGCCGACGCCTCCGGGGCCAGGGCCAGGGGCAGAACGATCTGGTCGGCCGCGTGGGGGTCGACCGGGCAACCCATCGCGCGAAACGCGAGAGCCTCGTCGGCCGCCTCGTCGGCCACCCGCTCGGCCGGCTTGCCGCGTTCGCCGAGGGCGCTGAACACCGGCGGTACCGGGCACTGGCGGAACAGGACCATCGCCACCGAACTCGGCCCGTTCGTCCATGCCGCGGCCGGGATGTGGCTCTCGACCCCCTCGGCCTTCAGCCGCGTGGCCAGCCGGGCCGCCTGCCGGTCGGCGACGCTCGGCGGCAGGTCGGCGGCGACGCTCAGGCCGCCGGCGGTCGTCAACTCGGCCCGGTCGAGCAGCGTCACTCCCCGGAGTCGGGCACACGGTTGGACGACGGCCCGCACTTCGCCGCCGCCGCGCGGGTAGAAGCCGGGCCGGACCAGCGTGAACTCGGCCTCGATGCCGAGCCGGTGCAGGTAACCCGCCCAGGTGGTGGCCAGGTACTCGAACGTCGGGGCGTGGGCGACGTGGGTGCCGCCGGTCACCGTCACCACGCTCGGTCCGGCCCCCTTCAAGGCCAGCGGCAGCAGCACGGTATGAAGCACCAGGGCCGTCGCCCCGGCCGTGCCGATGCGGAACTCGTACTCCCCGGCGGTCACGGCGTTCGGCTCGAAGTGCAGCACGGTCGACCCGATCGCCCCGCCCTTGTAATGGCCGCGGCAGATGGCCGCGGCCGCCCTGACGCACGCCAGGTGCTGGGCGGCCAGCCCCGGCTTCGGCCGGCCGGCGCGGATGTGGACGAGCTTGAACGCCTTCCCGGTCAGGACCGCGAGCGTCAGCGCCGAGCGGAGGATTTGGCCGCCCCCTTCGCCGCGGGAGCCGTCGAGTTCGACCATGCTGGAGACTCCCGGCGAGCGGGGGGCGTTAGCCCCCTGAGTTAGGAGCCGTCTCGCGGCTGGTCGCGGGTGCAGGCTCAGGGGGCTAACGCCCCCCGCTCGCTAGGAGGGTGCCGCCGCCCGCCGGGTTCACCGCAGCCACTTCGCCGCCTGCACGGCGTGGTACGTCAGAATCACGTCCGCCCCGGCCCGCTTGATGCTGGTGAGAATCTCCATCACCACCCGCCGCTCGTCGATCCACCCAGCCCGGGCAGCGGCTTTGACCATCGCGAACTCGCCACTGACGTTGTACGCCGCCACCGGGACGCGGAACTCGTCCTTGACCCGGCGGATGATGTCCAGGTACGCCAAGGCCGGCTTGACCATGACTATGTCCGCCCCTTCGCCGATGTCCAGCGCGACCTCCCGCATCGCCTCGTCGCCGTTGGCCGGGTCCATTTGCGAGCTGGAGCGGTCGCCGAACTGCGGCGGGCTTTCGGCCGCGTCGCGGAACGGGCCGTAGAACCCGCTGGCGTACTTCGCGGCGTAGCTCAGGATCGGCAGGTGCGAGAACCCGGCGGCGTCGAGTCCGGTGCGGATGGCCCCGACCATGCCGTCGAGCATCCCCGACGGGGCCAGCACGTCCGCCCCCGCCCTGGCATGGCTGACGCACTGCTCCACAAGGAGCGGCAGCGTCGCGTCGTTGTCGAGGTCGGGCTTGCCGTTCACGTCGTGCACGACGCCGCAGTGGCCGTGGCTGGTGTATTCGCAGAAGCATTCGTCCGTGACGAGTAACACGTCCCGGCCGAAGGCTTTGCGTACGGCCCGCAACGCCTCCTGGACCACCCCGTCCTCGGCCAGGGCCACTCGCCCCTCGGGGTCTTTGGTCGCCGGGATACCGAACAAGAGAAACGCCTTGACGCCGGCCTCGGCCGCATTCCCCATTTCGTCGACCAGGGTGTCTGCGCTCAATTGGTAGTTGCCGGGCATCGAGCTGATCTCGGTGCGGACCCCCCGGCCCGGCTTGATGAACAAGGGCAGGACGAAGTCGGCCGGGTTCAACTCCGTCTCGCGGATCAAGTTACGCAAGAGCGGTGACGCCCGGAGTCGGCGGGGGCGGTTGACCGGGAACGGGGCGGGGTCGGTCGGCATCGGCGGGCCTCGGCGGGTGGGGCGGGCGTCCCTGTTCACGGTAGTCGGATTCCCGGTCGGCCTGGACAGATTCCCCGCCGCCGGCCATACCGGCCCCTCCGCCGTGCCGCCCGTGAGGATTCGATGCCCGCGTCGCCGCTGCTCCTTCTGGCCTCGCTCCTCGTGTTCGCCGCCGTGGCGGCCGGGGCCGCCGACCCGGTCTACGCCGACCTGCCGCCCCTGTACCTGCTCGGCCTCGACCCGCCCGGCGGCGTCCCCGGCGGGGAAACCGTCTCGCAGCCGCTCCAGCCGTGCCCCGACGCCGGCGGCCCGCTCGATCCTTCGGCGGCCGGCGCGGGCGTGTTCGCCGGCCCCGTTGCGACGATCGCGCCGCGAGCGTTCCCGGCCGGGTGGACGACGTATGAATACCTGGCCTGGTGGCCGAAGGGCCAGCCGCTGCCGCCTCTGGTGACGACCGCCCGAAATGGCCTCCCGGTCCTCGGCAGTCCGGCCACGCGGGTTCTGATCGGCGGCGACGAAGGCGACAGCCCATACGCCGCCGGCGGCCGGTTCACCTTCGGCTCGGCCCTCGACGAGGCCGGGACGGTGGCCGCATCGGTGACGTGGCTGTTCCTCGGCACTCGGACCGACGAGACGACAGTCGTCGCCCGGGCGAACCGCCCCCGGCAGGTCGGCCGGCCGTTCGTCGACGCCCTGACCGGCGAACCGGGCGTCATCCCAGTCGGCGGCGGTGGCTTC
>JAABUN010002979.1_pt1 | contig 27815 bp, 26 predicted proteins | sample 5559311 | NCBI WGS metagenome assembly JAABUN01 (sample SAMN10711877, study PRJNA513370) | rock metagenome | isolation source: Antarctica rocks | place: Antarctica: Victoria Land, Siegfried Peak sud
CTTTCCGCATCCTAGCTGAACGCTATCGTAATCACCGTAAGCGTTTTGGCTTACGATTTAACCTCATTGCTGGATTGCTTAACTATGAACTTTCCTTGGCTTCCTGATTCGTGCAAGAGGTCTATTAGATGCTACCGATACGGTAGAAAAATTGGGTAGAGGAGAATTTGATAACCGCGTTGAGGTATCCGGCGGTGACGAAATTGCGGTACTAGGGTCAAACATCAACCGCATGGCAGACCAAGTACAAAACCTGTTACAACGACAAGAACTTGAAGCCGACCAAGCCCGCTTATTTGCTGATATTTCAAGTTCCCGTGCTGATAACACTCAAGGTGTAAATGCAGTCTTTGACCAAGCACTAGCAAGTGCTAAAGATATTCTCCAAGCAGACCGCGTAGTTGTCTATCGCTTCAAAGCTGACTGGAGCGGCTTCATTGCCAACGAAGCTGTATCCCCTGGCTTTCCCCAATCCCTTAATGACAAAATTGAAGACCCTTGTATAGGCGATGAGCTAATTGAAGCTTACAAACAAGGTCGAGTTGTGCCTACAAATAATGTATTTGAAGCAGGTTTTCACCCCGACCACTTGGCATTGATGGAACGGCTGCAAATTAGAGCAAATTTAGTTACGCCAATTATCAACAACAACGAACTCTACGGCTTGCTAATTGCTCACCACTGCTCTGCACCGCACCAGTGGCAGCAAACAGAAATCAACTTCCTGCAACAGATCTCCGAGCGACTTGGAGCGATTTTGAGCCGCGTTAGCTTCCTAGAACAAAAAGAAGCCGAAGCTACCCGCTCTGCGTTGCTTAAAGATATTACCGTCACCATCGGTCAATCCCTCAACTCCGCAGACATCTTTGGCAAAGCCGTTCAAGAAGCTCGTCGGGCGATTCAAAGCGATCGCGTAGTTATCTACAGCTTCAATGACAAGTGGCAAGGTACGGTGACAGCAGAATCGGTAGCCGAAGGCTGGCCCAAAGCAATGGGAGCCAAAATCGACGATCCATGTTTCGCCGACAAATATGTACAACGCTACAAGGGTGGTAGAGTCCAAGCTACCAACGACATCTACAAAGCTGGATTAACCGACTGTTACCTCAACCAACTCTCTATCTTCGCCGTCCGGGCTAACCTAGTCGCCCCAATTTTACGAGGCGATGAATTACTCGGCTTACTAATTGCTCACCAATGCTCTGGGCCGCGCAACTGGGAGCAAGCAGATATGGACTTGTTCTCTCAGTTGGCAACTCAAGTCGGATTTGCCTTAGATCGCGCTAAGTTGCTTGACCAACAAAAAGCTGCTAAGGAATTCCTGCAAAGACGAGCGCTAGAACTACTTATTGAAGTAGACCCCTTGAGCCGAGGAGATTTAACAATTCGCGCCAACGTAACAGAAGATGAAATTGGTACGGTTGCTGACTCTTACAACTCCACTATTAGTAGCTTGCGGAAAATTGTCACCCAGGTACAACAAGCCGCTATTCAAGTAGCTGCCACTACTACTAATAATCAAGGCTCGGTACAAGGACTATCTTTTGAAGCGTTGCGTCAAACTGAAGAAATTGCTGGCGCTCTAGAGCAGTTGGCACTGATGACTACCTCCATTCGCGCGGTAGCCGCCAACGCTTCTCAAGCAGAAGCGGCGGTACAACGAGCAACTGACACGGTACAAGAAGGTGACGCAGCGATGAACCGGACTGTAGACGGTATCTTGGCAATTCGAGAAACGGTAGCTGAAACCTCGAAGAAAGTAAAACGCTTGGGTGAATCTTCGCAAAAGATTTCTAAAGTCGTAAACCTGATTGGCTCCTTTGCCGACCAAACCAACTTGCTGGCGCTAAATGCTTCGATTGAAGCGGCTCACGCTGGAGAACAAGGACGAGGATTTGCGGTGGTAGCTGATGAAGTTCGAGTCTTGGCACGGCAATCAGCCGCAGCGACAGCAGAAATTGAAGCTCTGGTAAAAGACATTCAAACCGAGACAAACGAAGTAGTAGCAGCGATGGAAGCAGGTACAGAACAGGTAGTTACAGGTACGCGCCTTGTAGACGAAACCCGCCAAAGCCTGAACAAAATTACGGCAGTTAGTAGCGAGATTAGTCAATTAGTTGGCGCGATCGCATCTGCCGCCGTTGCTCAGTCGAAAGCTTCAGAATCGGTAACTAGCACAATGACAGGCGTAGCCACCATCGCCGGAACAACATCAACCGAAGCTTCTAACGTATCTGCCTCATTTACAGAACTACTAGAAGTAGCGCAAGACTTGAGTGCGAGTGTAGGTCAGTTCAAAGTCAACTAGAAAGCCAATTGCATAGCCAATAAGTGGGGAGGTAGAAAGATTCTCCTCCTCTGACTATTTCCCCTATTCCTCTCCTAAATAAAAAATTAGAGTATCCCTCATGTTAGAGCATCGCCTTAAAAAACCTATCAATAACACTAACAGTAATGGCAACGGCAACCAAGCATCAGCAATAAAAAGTGCCGAAGCATTAGCAGCAAAATTGCCGTCACTTCAACCAGTAAAGTCATCTACTTCTTTGTGGCAGAAGCTAATTCAACCTTGGGACAACTTAAACTTTCAAACCAAGCTGGCTCTGCTTTTAATACTTGGTACTGCTGTGCCAGTAATTGCAGTCACCCAAGGACTCACCTCTATCAACCAAAAGCGTGAGTTTCAGCAATTAAAAGAAAATCTACAAAAAGATGGGCGAGCCTTTGCTGGGGAGTACGTTCTTTGGACACAGGTGGAAAGTCAATCGCAAGCAAAAAACCTAGCTAATCTGATCCAGGCTACCAAGATTGATTTAAGTAACCCTCAGCAGGTATTAGCTAACCAAAAATTGCTGAAAGACTCCTTACTCATTCAAAATGGTGAAGATCCAGAGTCTAACAAAAGCTTTCAAATTTTTACTGATGCTCAAGGTAGAACGGTTGCTCAAGATATTAAAGTTATCGAAGATACTTCTAATAACGCCCCACTACCTGTAAAAACAGGAGTTTTAACTCCACAAAAATATCGCTCAGTGTCTTTACCAACAGGAATTAATTTGGGAAATATTCCCATTGTGAAAGATTCCCTGCAAACGGGTCGCCCCTTAGATGGCATAGAGTTAATTAAAAAAGAACCTCTCCAACTTTTAGGGTTAGACGAACAAGCAAATATTGGTTTGCGATCGCAACCTACCACTAATATCCCCGAATCTAAGCAACCCTCTCCTCAAGGAACCTATGATATTGATGTGGCAATACAGGCTTAGTTAGCATGGCGGTTTATCCCGTCAAAATTAATAACAAATTAGTAGGAACGGTGATTGTTGGCTCGATGCTTAACCGCAACTATGGTTTGGTCGATAAATTTTCCCAAAACTACAACGTACCTACAGCTACAGTGTTTGCTCAAGACTGGCGCGTAACTACAGATGTTCCTTACAGCGATGGTAAAACTAGAGCCATTGGAACGCGGGCTGCTAGAGAAGTAACCGAGAAAGTTCTCAATCAGGGACAAGATTTTAGCGGACAAACTAATATTGTTGGTACAAATTACCTGACGTTTTATACCCCAATATACGACCACCAAAAAGAACTTAATCCAAGCCAATGAAAGCCATGCCTACAGGCTTTCATTGGAACTTCTTTGACTGAGGTAGAGAGCTTAGCCAAAAATCAGCAACTAACTGCCTACGGTATTGGCGGCGGATTGTTGCTATTGATTAGTTTAATTTCTATTCCGGTAGCTGGTGCGTTCTCGCGATCGCTCAAGCGTCTAGCTAGTTTTGCCCAAAAGCTAGGAGATGGACAACAAGGGGTGCGATTAGAGACAACGGAGCGCTCTGATGAAATTGGTGTTCTTTCTCAAGAATTGAATCAGATGGCGGCTGGTATCGACGCTAACCTAAATACCCGTCGCCTTGAGGCAGAAAGAGCGAAGTTTTTTACAGAAATTGCCACCTCTCGTAATGCTGATGAAAAAGCTATCTTTAACCAAGCTCTTGCAGGTGCTAGAGAAATTCTGAACGCCGATCGCGTAGTTATCTATCGCTTTAACTCTGATTGGAGTGGCTACATTATTGCTGAATCTGTATTACCTAATTTTCCTCGCGCCCTCGATAACAAAATTGAGGATGCTTGTATCAGTCCAGAACTGATTGAAGCTTATAAAAAAGGTCGCGTTGTACCAACAAGTAATGTATATGAAGCGGGTTTTCATCCCGATCACTTGCGGTTGATGGATAAGTTGCACATTAAAGCAAACTTAGTTACGCCGATTGTCCAAGGAGAGGAATTATACGGCTTACTAATTGCCCATCACTGTCAAACTCCCCACCAATGGCAGCCTACAGAGATTGACTTTTTAACTCAAATGTCTGCCCAAGTAGGACTGATTTTAGATCGCGTCAACTCGCTAGAGCAAACGCAAGCCGCCGCCGAACGCGCTGGTTTAGCCAGAGATATTACGGTGAAACTAGCTCAAGCTACCCAAGCGGACAATATCTTTAATACGGCTGTAACTGAAATTCGTGCTGCCTTAAAAAGCGATCGCGTAGTTATCTATAGTTTCAATGAAAAGTGGCAAGGGACGGTGACAGCCGAATCGGTAGACGCAAGTTTCCCTAAAGCAATGGGAGCCAAAATCGACGACCCCTGCTTTGCTGACAAATATGTACAACGTTACAAGGGTGGTAGAGTCCAAGCTACCAACAACATCTACAAAGCTGGATTAACCGAGTGTTACCTCAAGCAACTCTCTATCTTTGCCGTCCAAGCCAACTTAGTCGCCCCAATTTTACAAAACGGTCAATTACTCGGCTTACTAATCGCTCATCAATGCTCCGCACCACGCAACTGGCAGCAAGGAGATATTAACTTGTTCTCTCAGTTAGCAACTCAAGTAGGATTTGCCCTAGACCGCGCTAACTTGCTCGAACAGCAAAAAGCGGGTAAAGAATTCCTGCAAAAACGAGCCTTAGAATTGCTAATTGAAGTAGACCCCGTAAGTAAAGGCGACCTAACAATCCGCGCCAACGTCACAGAAGATGAAATCGGTACAGTAGCCGACTCTTACAACTCCACCATCAGCAGCTTACGCAAAATTGTTACCCAGGTACAACAAGCCGCCATTCAAGTAGCCGCCACTACTACCAATAATCAAGACTCGGTACAAGGATTATCTACTGGAGCAATTCGCCAAACCGAAGAAATTGCTGCCGCTCTAGCGCAAATTGAAAAGATGTCTACCTCCATTCGCGCCGTAGCCGCCAACGCTTCTCAAGCAGAAGTCGCCGTCCAACAAGCAACCGCAACTGTAAAAGCGGGAGATTTGGCAATGAACCGCACTGTACACAGTATCCTAGCAATTCGAGAAACCGTAACCGAAACAATGAACCGCACTGTACACAGTATCCTAGCAATTCGAGAAACCGTAACCGAAACATCGAAAAAAGTAAAACGCTTGGGTGAATCTTCACAAAAGATTTCTCAAGTAGTCAACCTCATCGGTAGATTTGCTGCCCAAACAAACTTGCTGGCGCTAAAAGCATCTATTGAAGCTGCTAGAGCCGGAGAAGAAGGACGAGGATTTGCGGTACTAGCTGATGAAGTGCGAGTTTTAGCGCGGCAATCGGCAGACGCGACGGGAGACATTGAAGCGCTTGTAAAAGACATTCAAACCGAGACAAACGAAGTAGTAGCGGCGATGGAGACAGGTACAGAGCAGGTAGTCACAGGTACGCGCCTTGTAGATGAGACTCGCCAAAGTCTAAACAAAATTACCGCCGTTAGTAACGAGATTAGTCAATTGGTTGCAGCGATTTCTTCCGCCGCCACCCTCCAGTCTGAAGCATCAGATTCGGTAACGCACACGATGACCGACGTAGCTGCGATCGCTGACAAAACCTCAATAGGAGTTAATTCTGTATCTGTTTCGTTTAATGAACTGCTAGTCGTTGCTCAAGAACTGCAAGTTAGTGTGGGTCAATTTAAAGTCAGTTAAAGAAGTAGGACAATTGCCGCAACACAAAAAAATTGCCCAATTGCCCCACTTCCTCGCTCAATATATCTATAAATCTGGCAAGTAATATGGCAATCGATGCTGATATCCGCGACCACGCCTATCAATTTTTTATCCAAGAAGCTCCAGAGCTATTACAGTTAATCGAATCAGAGCTACTGACCGTAAAGAGCGATCGCAGTATCGCCAAAGTTCATAATATGATGCGGGCTGCTCATTCTCTTAAAGGCGGAGCAGCTAGTGTCGGGCTAGATACAATCAAAACTTTGGCCCACAGCTTAGAAGATATTTTTAAAGCTCTCCACCACGAAGAATTAGAAATTGATGACAAAGTAGAAGGCTTGTTGCTCCAAGCTTACGACTGTCTGCGCGTACCTTTAATAGAGCAGCTTGAAACAGGTTACTTTGACCCCGAACAGGCAATGACAAACGCCGAGCCTGTATTTGCCCAAATTGAAGCGCAATTTGGCGATTTTATTGGTGCAGAAGGAGAACTACCTAGTTCGCTGGAATTAGGAGTTGACATTACTTTATCTATTTTTGAAGTAGATGTCGCTCAAGGATTAGATCGTTTAGCTTCCGTATTAGCTCATCCTCAAGATGAGGAAGTAACTGGAGAACTAAGAGCGCAAGCTGAAGTATTTTCTGGGCTTGCTGAACTCTTGGGTTTGCCAGGATTTGGAGAAATTGCCCATACAGCACTAACTGCCCTAGACGTTCACCCCAACCTAGCTCTGGAAATTACCCAAGTAGCATTTACTGATTTTCAGGCAGCACGAATAGCAGTGATGGCAGGCGATCGCACAAGAGGGGGCGCGCCTTCGGCTCAACTAATTGCTTGGGCAAGTGGGGAAGCGCTAATAACTTCTACGCAGCCAACCATATTACAGCAAGAAACTATATTCCAAGAGTTTCTACCTGTAGATTTAGTCACAGCAGCAACCGCAACTGCTGACACGCATTTCTTCGTTGATGCTGATAACAGCATGATGTTAGATGAAATGTTTAACGACTTGCCCATGATCGAAGAAGTCCTAGTACCAAACGCCGAAGCTATGCAGCCGCTAATTTTGGCTGAAATGTTTGGCGACTTGCCTAGTATGGAAGAAGCCGCACCACCAAGTGTTGAAGTTACTACGCAACCGCTAACTTTTGCATCCGAATTAATTGCCCAAAACCTTGATTACGCCGATCCCGATCCGGGCGTAATGAGCATTGATGATATGTTTGGGGGTTGGTCTAGTGGTACAGATATAGTAGATAGTGCGATCGCATTACCGCTTGCCGAAGCCGAGCTACCAGCTATTATTGAAACTGAAATTTTTGCAACTACTCCAAATGTTGATGAAGCCGCCTCTATAAATGACATCTTTGGCGACTCTAGTACCAACTTCTTCACACCTACTCAAACCGTAGAAATTAAAGTTGAGACGGTTAAACAAGAGCAAAATCCTCAGCAGTTGGTTCAATCAATCGAGCAAGCATTCGCTAACTTACCGCAGATGGAAGTGGAAGCCTTAGCGTCGGAAAAAGCCGCAGCTATAGTACCCGCTACAAGACAAGTCCAAGAGAGCAAAAGTGTTAAGTCTAGTTCGCCACAAAAGATAGAACCAAAAGCAATTGGGACGGCGGCAAATGCTCCAGCACAGCAGCAACTCTCGGTTAGAGTTGACTTAGAACGGCTAGAGCGGATGAACAACACCGTAGGCGAACTTGCGATCAACCGTAATAGCTTATCGCTGCAAAATGAACAATTGCAAGCCACCGTCCAAGAGCTACTGCGCCGATTTAGTCAGTTTCAGAGCATGGGCAATCAGTTGCGTAATCTTTCTGACCGAATGCTAGTTTCTCCAGAGCGGTATAGTTCCAATACTCCTATTCATAAAAGTAACAACGAGCCGACTATCTCCTCCGTAAGTGGAGCCTCTTTTCGTTCTGGAGATTTTGACTCGTTGGAGATGGACAGCTACGGAGAATTGCACTCCTTACTGCAAAAAACTTTTGACGAAACTGTGCAGCTAGAAGAAATTGTCGGGGACGTAGTGCTACTAGCAGGACAATCTAGCCAAAGCGTAGACAAGCAACGGCAAATGCTTTCTCACCTGCGAGACGACTTGATGTGGGCAAGAATGTTACCAATTGGTGAAGTGCTTAACCGCTTTCCCCGGATGTTGCGCGATTTGTCTACATCCTACGACAAGCCTGCCGAACTAAAAATTAATGGTGCGGGAGTATTGGTTGATAAAGCGGCTTTAGAAAAGCTCTACGACCCTCTGCTACACCTAATTCGTAACTCTTTCGATCATGGTATCGAACGCTCAGAAGTGCGTCGCGAACGAGGTAAACCAGAGCGCGGACAAATTGAAGTTCGGGCTTATCACCAAGGCAGTCAAACCGTTGTTGAAGTTAGAGACGATGGTCAGGGTTTGAATTTGGATCGCATCCGCAGCCGGGCTGTAGAGATGGGTTTATTGTCTGAAGACAAAGCCGATACCGCTTCAACTTCTAGTTTATTGGAAGTGATGTTTGAGCCGGGGTTTTCGACCGCAAGCCAAGTCAGCGAACTTTCGGGGCGCGGTGTGGGACTCGATGTAGTCCGCAGTCAACTAAGAAGTCTTAAAGGTAGTGTCAGCGTAATTTCGGAGTCAGGACAAGGTACTTGCTTTACTTTACGCGTTCCTTTGACCTTGACTTTGGCAAAGTTATTGGTTTGTTTTGTAGGTAATAGTGCTTTTGCTTTGCCTTCTGATAGCATCAAAGAGATTTTGATTCCTCAACCAGAACAAATAAAGTTTTCTGGTGGCAGAAGGTTTTTACACTGGCAAGGTAGCATTGCTCCAGCCTACCACCTGTCGGAACTACTAAACTATGCCTGTCCTTTGTCGGAATCTATGCCCAGCCAAGCTTTGGTAGCTGTTCTCTCTCCCGACGATTGGGCGGCTCCGATGCTATTGCTAGAACAAGATGGTCAAATTTTGGCGCTAGAAATCGATCGCTTAGTTACCGAGCAGGAATTAGTAATTAAACCGATGGGAAGTGCGATCGCGGCTCCGAGTTATATCTACGGCTGTACGATTGTCGGTGATGGCAGCTTAATTCCGGTTATTGATGGGGCGGCACTGCTAGAGTCTTTTGTTGGCAATGGTAAGAGTAAAACTATAAGTATTGGTAATGCTCAATTGTCGGCGCTGGGAGAAGATAGTGGTAATGGAGCGGCGCTGATTACGTCAGTACCGCCACAAAGAGCCATGACGGAAACGGTTTTGGTTGTAGATGATTCGATTACGCTCCGGCAAACATTGGCTTTAACTTTTGAAAAAGCTGGTTATCGAGTTTTGCAGGCACGAGATGGGCGCGAGGCGATTGAACAACTGCAAAAAAATTCTGCGGTAATTAACTTAGTAGTCTGTGACGTAGAAATGCCCAACATGAACGGCTTTGAGTTTTTGAGCCAACGCCGTCAAAATCCGGTACTTTCTAAGCCTCCAGTGGTTATGCTTACTTCTCGTAGCAGTGACAAGCATAGGATGCTGGCAAAGCAACTAGGAGCTAGAGAATACTTTACTAAGCCCTACATTGAGCAAGAATTTTTGACAGCGATTTCAACCATCATCAAGCAGGAAAGTCCTTTGGCAGTGCCTGCTCTGAGCGGAAGATAATTATTTATTCAGGAGAGCAACTAAATTTATGAAAAACACTCTGCTTAAGTCAAAGGCTGCTATGCCACAAGCTTCTAACCGCGATCGCATTGCATCGGTAAAAATGATTGTTTTTACTGTAGCTAATTTTGAGCTAGCTTTGCCGATTGAGATTGTCGACAAAGTTTTGAACCAAATGCCTGTTTATGGTAGTGGTTTAAATGGGGTAGGAATTGCCCATGTGGGCGATCGCGAAGTTACGGTGATTGATTTGCATCGGCAATTGTTTCAATCCAGCATCATCAACGAAACTGGGCAGAAAGGTTATTTGCTCATTCTTCATACTAAGAGCGACGAATTGTACGGGATTCCGGTAGCATCGGTTCCAGTTATGATGGATTTGCCTCTAGCTAGTATTCGAGTTTTGCCTGAATCTTACCGTAGCGGCGATATTCTTCAAATGGCTACTCATGTGTGTTATTTGCCCGATGAAGAACCACCACTAACAATATTTTTGGTCAATCCTGAGCAAATGTTGCACTCTTAGCAAGGAATAGAAAGCAATTGTTGTTATTACATATACTGCGATCGCATTCCCTCAATAGCGCGATCGCATTTTCTTAAGGATATCAAGGAGGGGTAGGCGCTGCTTTGGGATGTTTTCCGGCGTAGTAAACAAGCACTTTACACTTTTGTGGATCGGGTACATAAAACACGCGCTCGGAGCCTGTCACTTCATGTTCCCACACTCCACGATAGCGTTTGCCTTTCAAAGGAAAAACTCTTCTCGGCTTTCTTACCATAGGGGCAGTACACAAATCCTTGTAACAACGATAGGTATTTTCTGGCGCACGCAATAACAATGCTTCCCAGTCTCGATTAACCCGCCGATTCAGAGCTACCACTAGCCAAGGCGACACAGTTACAAGTTTTGCGTCAGCTTCATTTTCTTTAGCAGATAACGCCCCTGGTGCTGTTAGTTGTTCTTCTGGCGGCGTTGCCTCAAAATGCGTCATCTTTATGATTGAGCCAATTCGTTAGTGCCATCAAAAATTGGTGTCAGCAACACTTCATCAACTTCATCACTAAAAGCCGCCGCGAGTTCTGGGCTATAGATTGCTAAAGCGCTCTCGTGCCACTCATGTATCAATACGTCAAGCCTCTCTATAGCCCCAGCCTCCACTCCCACAAGACGGAAAACATTTTCTAACTCTGCGATTAATTCACCTAACTCTTGGGAGTCAAACACCTTCAGCCATCCATAGGGATGCTCGTCAACAATCTGCTCTTTGAGGCACAATCGGTAAGCAACGTTGATTATCTCAAATACTACTTTTGCTTGCGTGGCTGACTTCACCCAGAATGTCATATCATCACGAGGCAACAAAGCAAAATATTCATCGTTGCGAGTGATGGTTACTGGATGCTCTCTAGCCCGATCCAAAATTCGACCCGATTGCCGATTCAACTCAGTAGCGGTAATTAATTCGTCACCGTAAACACTAATTGAGGCAGATATAACCATAGCCTAAACGCTTTTTTCTAAGAGTTAAAACTTCTTCAATTTCTCTACGTACTATTATACGCATTTCCCCAAATTTAGCTGCAAGTAATAGAACAAAAAACCAGCGCATCGCATTCCCTAAAAAGCGATCGCATTTTTTTATTGATATCAAGGAGGGGTAGGCGCTGCTTTGGGATGTTTTGCAGCCTAGTAAACAAGCACTTTACGCTTTTGTGGATCAGGTACATAAAATACCCGCTCTTTGCCTGTCACCTTATATTCCGTGCGATCGCTAATTTTCTGATGCTGCCTTTAATACTTTACTAAATTGTCCAGTGATTTTAAAACTAATGTAGAGACGTTGCAATGCAACGTCTCTACACCAAAATTCATCCATCTAATCAGCAAACCGAAATTCATTAGTCATCCGTCTCTGCATTCGCTTCGGAGCGAATCTGTGCCAATTTTTCTACCCAATCATCAAAACTGGGGTCGTCAGCAAAAATTCCAGCTTGCTGCATATTTAAGCTTGAAAAATGCGGTGTAGTCGGCGGCTTTTGACTAGCCCTAAGCTCCTCGGCGGCAGTTTGGGGAAGTTCAATAGTAATTAGCTTTCCCCTAGCAAGTTGAGTTTCTAAAGCTGCTTTGGCTCTAGAAACTGCTTCTTCTTCCGTTGCTCCGTACTCGCTGACTGTTGGCATTCCCATCACTAATGCCACAAATCTTTGTTCTGCTAAATTTTGAACAAATACTTGATATTGCATACTTAAATTCTCTCTACCTTATATACATATTTTATGAGTTCTTATCGAATTTGAGCCTCTAAACGGGCTGGCTGCTTTAATAAGTGCGATCGCATCCATAACCACAATTTTTGATTAAACCTATAACCCTACTAAATTGCGTGGGCTAAATCCTACCGACAAAAGACGCGATCGCATTCCAGTAAAAGCAATCGTACTTTTTCATTGCTCTAAACGGGCTGGCTGCTTTAATAAGCGCGATCGCAATAACAGCAATTTTTGATTAGACCCATAACCCCTATTACATGGCGTAGGCTAAATTCTACCGACAAAAGACGCGATCGCCTTCTATGAAAAGTAATCGCATTTTTTATTTACATAGCAAATGCGATTGCTCTAGATTAAACCCATTAAATGCAGTGCTTTCACGGGATAACAACAGCATATTTACATTAGACAAGTATAAATACCGAACTTTGAATATAAGTGATAGGAATGCTGTTTTAGGTGGGTAAGTTATTAGTAACAGGGAAAGAAAGCCCAACACCACACACCACCCAACCAACGGACGCACTCAAATGAAAGCTCAAATCGCCGCTAAATACATCCAATTCCTCAGCAAGAAGAACGCTAACAAAAACTCTGGTTTTACTTTAATTGAATTATTAGTTGTAATTATCATCATTGGTATTTTATCCGCTATTGCTCTACCTTCTTTCTTAAACCAAGCTGCCAAAGCTCGTGCCTCTGAAGCCAGAACAAACACAGGTGCAGTTAACCGCGCACAGCAAGCCCACTATCTTGAAAACCAGGTGTTTCTTGCTTCTGCCGCTGGAATTCCTGTTGGCTTAGGTCTGGGTGTTAACGACACAGATAACTACGCTTATTCATCAGTTTTAGATACAACCAACGTTGGGGTATATAATTATGCAACACCAAAAACAGGCAAAAACGATCTCAAAGCCTATGTTGGTGCTGTTTTAAGAACTGCAAACACTACTACTATATCGAACCTGTGTGAAACGATTAACTCTGTTACTGGTTCAGCAGTTAATGGTACAGGGGCTGCTGTTGCTCCAGCATTGAATCCAGCAGCTAATACTAATGCTGGTTCTATTACGTGCGACGCAGCAACTACAAAACAACTGAACTAATAAATAAGCTAACTACCCTCAGTTCAAAATATTTATGAGAGGCGGTTGAAGTTTTTTCCGCCTCTTTTTGCTTTTTATCAATCTTTTTACAATTTGCTGTTAAAACTCGCCAAGGAACAATTCAACTAAAAATAGTAAAGTATTACTGCAATGAAATATCGCTTTGCATTTGAATATATACGGTTGCTTACTAAGCACAACAAATATCAGTCCACGGGCTTCACTCTAATTGAACTCCTAGTAGTCATCATCATTATCGGAATCTTATCAGCTATAGCATTGCCTGCTTTCCTTAATCAAGCTGCTAAAGCTCGTGCCTCTGAAGCTAGAGTTAACGTTGGTTCATTGAATAGATCGCAGCAGGCTTATTATTTAGAAAATCAGCAATTTGCTCAAGATGATGTTACTAGCACTGCTTTTGAAAAACTAAGTCTTGGTATTAAAGACGATACTACTAACTACACCTACTTGGTTGTTACTACCGACCCTACCGTCAAAATAATAAGTAAAGCAACCGCAAAGAATAACGATTTAAAAGGCTCTGCTGGCGGTGTTTTTTCATCATCAGCAGGACTTACTAACTCAATATTGTGTGAAGCGGATGTTAGTGGGATTACACCTGTAAACGAACCAGTTAACCTCACTACTTGCGGTTCCGATTCCCATAAATTGCAATAAACAAATAGTTTTGTGGTTCGCATCAATTAAAAAGCTTATGATAAATTAATTTACAAAGACTGGTTTGTATTTATTAATAGCTTAATATCCTTTGAGGCTGCGTTAAAAATGGTTGTTCTACCTCGCCAAAATATATATGAATACCTAGGTGGATTGATAGTAGCCCTGATAGGAAGTACCGCAGCTATAGTTTTCCAAATGCCTCAATTAGATAGCTTGGTCAAAAAATCAGAAACCGCCTCAGTTGAAGATATTAAAAAAGATTTAGAATCCGAAAGACTGCAATTAGAGTTAATGCAAAAATTGCCTAGCTTTGGTTTTGAGAACATGATAGGAAATTGGGTATTTATCAAATTTGCTCAATACTTTGGAGATGAGGCAGCTAGAGACAAGAGTGATTATAGCCTTAGTCCAGAATATTTTAAGGTGATTATAAATCGAGATCCATACTTTTTAGATGCCTATCGGTTTCTTTCGAGTAGTACAACCTTGTATGCAGGAATGCCAGAAAGCACAGTAGCTTTGATGCAACAAGGCTTAAAATCTCTTGCTCCCAAAGTTCCCGACAAATCCTACTACATTTGGCGTTATAAAGGAACTGACGAACTATTATTTCTTGGCAATGCCCAAGCTGCAAGGCAATCTTTTGAAACCGCAGGCAAGTGGGCAGATACTTACTCTGATGATGACAGCAAATACATAGCAAAAATCTCTCATCAAACAGCACGGTTTTTAGCAAAAAACCCTAATAGCAAATCTGCTCAAGTTAGTTCTTGGTTATCAGTATTAAACAATGCCTTTGACGATCGCGTGCGAAAAATAGCAATTAGCCGCATCCAGGCTTTGGGCGGTAAAGTATCAATTACTCCAGACGGACAAGTAAAAGTGCAACCGCCAAAACAAGACTAAAAATACGCCGCAAACTTGCTTATAGGGTAGTAATTACCGCGCCAAATGCGCCAAAATTATGTAAGCAATCTGAGCCAATCTAGCGAGTAGAGAAAAGTAAGTATGTCCCAGCAATACCCAATTGAACAAATCTCCTTTAACTTTGACAGGATTCTTCAAGAAGTCGAACAAGGCGAACCAATACAAATTAGTTGGCAAGGCAAGCAAGTTGCTGTCATGCTTTCAGCATCAGAATACGAGCGTTTGCTGAATAAACAAGTAGGGTTTTGGGAATCTGTAGAACAATTTCGTCAAGAATACGAAGTAGAAAAAGCTGATATCGATCCCGATCAAATCTTTGCCGACGTGCGAGATAAATCTCCTGGACGAGAGGTAACCTTTTGACAACACTTCGCTTTCTTCTAGATACCAACATTCTCTCAGAACCGTTGCGTCCACAGCCAAACTCAAACGTTGTGGGAATGCTGCAACAACATGAAGGGGTAATAACAACTGCCACTGTTGTATTGCATGAACTTTTGTTTGGATGCTATCGGCTACCAGCTAACTCAAACAAACGTCAAATTATTGAAGTGTATTTGAAGCGGGAAGTTAGACAAAAAATACCTCTATTATTCTACGATGTAGCGGCAGCAGAATGGTTTGCCCTAGAAAGAGCGAGACTTGTATCAATAGGAAAAACCCCAGCCTATAGCGATGGACAAATTGCAGCGACTTCCCAAGTAAATAATCTAATTTTAGTCACAAACAATATTTCCGACTATGCAGATTTTCAAGACCTAAAAATAGAGAACTGGTTTGTATTGTGACTTTAATAAGATAGAGACTAGCGATCGCTTAGTCGATTAGGAGTTAGTAAGGGCAAGTTTTCAATCTAGGCATTTTAGCCAATCGCCGCAAAATTACTTCAAGAGTAGTAATTACCACACCCGATGCGCTAAGTGCGATCGCTTGTGATAGTGTAGAAAAGTAGAAGCGCAATCCCCAAACACAATAATCCGCGCCTAGGGACACACTTCTAACTAAACATTTATCCAACTCAATCGGAATTTAATTGACTTTATGGCTCAACAAGTTATTCACCCAATGGTGAAGTTGCAGCGCCACGCGCACTCACTTGTAGACTCCAAAATCCTCAAGCTAACAGACAGCATCTCGAAAATGGCACTTCTGTACGGTAATGAGTGGTCTTACATGAAAAAAGAATTACTTGATTTTGACTTTACAACTCAAGATCCAATTAGCGAACTATTAGCCGTAGAAAATTGGGACGACGAATAAGACCTAAAGGCAAGCTGCTAAAGCCTTAGATAAGTCTTTAGCGCTAGCATAGCGATCGCCTGGGAGGGGTTCGGTAACGCGATCAATTGCCTCCCGCAATTGGGGCGTAATCATCGGTAAACTGTCAAGATTAAAGCGATAACCTTTACCCCGTTGGCGGAAAAATTTAAATGGAGTTTCCCCCGTCAACAAAAAAATCAGTGTTGGGCCAATTGCGTACAAGTCCGACTGAATTAGCGGCTGTCCGCGCTCCTGTTCGGGAGCGCAGTAAGCTTCTGCGCCAATTCGCGTTCCGGCATAAGTGCCAATCTCCTTAACCGCACCAAAATCTAATACTATAATCTGCTGATCGAAAGTGCGTAGCATCAAGTTTGCTGGCTTAATATCGCGGTGAATTAGGGGCGGTTTTTGGTTGTGGATATAGTTCAAAACATCGCAAGTCTGAATCATCCAGGCGATCGCTTTTTCTGGGCTGACAGCGCCTCGCTCGTGAACCAACTGTTCTAAATCTTGACCGTGAATTAGCTCCATTGCCAAGTATTTTTTACCCGCTTCTAAAAAGAAATCGTAATACTTAGGGATACCAGAATGATGCAGGGTTTTTAAAGTCCGAGCTTCCCGCTCAAACAACTCTTGCGCCTTGGCAACTTTTGCCATGTCTGCATTCATTTCTTTTAAAACTAGCAGTTGCGGCGCACCAGAAATCGATCTAGCTTTATCCCAAGCCAAATAAGTAGTTCCCATCCCTCCTTGTCCTATAGTCCGCAAGACATGATACTGACGAACTATTCTTTGCACTAAGATTGGTTCACCGCAATGAATGCAAAATAAATTGTTGGGTGGGTTGCCACTATGCTGACAATTAGAAGATGGGTTAACTACCTTTTCTGTTACTGGTATTTTGTCAAGCTGGAACTTTAAAATTGGGCCACCCTTAGCTAGTTGTAGCAAGCAACCATCGGCGATCGCGCTTTGAGCTACCAAGATGCCATCAACAAAAGTTCCATTTGTGCCTTGATTAACTGCTTGCCAAGAACTAGAATTAGTTTTGCGTAACTCTAAATGATGCCGTGAAACCGAAGGCTCCGTCAAAATTACATCATTATCTGGCGATCGCCCAATCCGAATTATAGACTCATCACTAAATTTCCACTCTTTGAGAGTGATGTTTTGCCCAGGGTGTAACAGCGACAGCGTAACCACTATTTATATTGTGTAATTAAATTTGCGGGAATTGCCTAGGAGCCACTTTCGCCCGGACTAAAACCGCAGTAATATTGTCGTGACCGTTGTACTGATTGGCGAGATCAATCAAGGCATTAACTCCTTGCTCTAAATTACTACTAGAACTGATAAGCGGCTCTAAATGGGTTTGCCAGTATTGCTCAACCAAATTATTATCTGAAAGACCATCCGAAGCCAAGATAAACAAAGTGTCTTCATTGAGTTCTAGAAACTGCACATCAGGATTGACATAGTTTTCATCGCGCGGACCCAATGCTTGAGTCAGTTGGTAAGCATCAGGACGAGCATAGGCAAGTTGTGGTTCTACTCCCCGCAAAATCTCTCTTTGTCCCACCTCATGATCTAAAGTTACTTGCTGCAAACCTATTTTACGATTTAGCCGATACAAACGGCTGTCTCCCACATGAGCCACAGCTACTTGATTATCTTGCAGCAGCACCATTACCAGCGTAGTTCCCATCCGTCCTACACCAGAACGGGCATCTTCTTGATTGGCATCATAAATTACTTTATTTGCTAGCCTTACAGCCTCGCGGATGACTTCTTCGCTGGGTAGTTGCGCTGAAAGCCAGTTTGCTTGAAAGTATTGCTGGAGTGTTTTAACCGCCATACTACTTGCAACTTCGCCGCCAGCGTGTCCGCCCATTCCATCACAGAGAATATACAGCCCCCGTGCTTGGACGTTTTTGCCTCTGGGAAATTCTAGCTTATTAACTGCCGTCTCAATCCCAAAACAATCTTCATTGTGTTGACGTTGACCGCCTACGTCCGTAAGACCAGCATCTTCTAAGCCGATCAATTGCATGGGTAGGACAACGGTTGGTGTATCATCTGTCTGCATAATGTTAGTTGGAGATTTATTAAGTTGGATAACGGTGGAAGGATCGATGTCGTCGTCACTAGCGCTTGGACTAACAACACTAGATATGGGAGAGGATGAGGAGGTAGTAGTAGTATTAGTTGGTAGTTGATTTGCTACCGTAAGTAAAAGAGACTGTAATTTTTCTATTGTTTGAATTTCACCTGCTTGCAATTGCGCCAATAATTCGACCATAGCGCCAACTTTAGTACGTTGGGACTCACCAAATAAATGTTGCCATACTTTTCCCAATTCTTGTAAAGTTGCTTCCCCGCTACCGTTAACAGGTTCAAAATACAAGCGTTGTAAAGCCAAAGTACCTTGAGCATTTACTCGTAGATTAGACAATTCCAACAAGCTGCGACAGGCATTCCAGGGAGTTAATGCTACCCATAGTTCGGTCATTGCCGATAGCAATTGGTTAGTTTGCAATGTTGTAGTGGTGTTATCTTGCCACAATTGGAGCAGATGCCGCCATAAAGAGCGATCGCCAAGTAGCATTACTTGGGTGCGATCGCGTTGCCAAGCATCGTGCAGACTGGGGATTATTTCTCCTAATTGGGATTGCAAAATTAGGTAAGCTTTAGCAGCTTCGCCAATTTCTATTGTGCTAGTGGTATCGGCTTTTAGTAGCGATATTTGCAATGGCTGACAGTCTAATACTTTACACTCGATTTCGCTACGTGCGGGAGGGGGTGGTGGTTCTAGTACCTGATAGCGCTGTTGAGAATCTAGATACAACCCTACGGATAATAGAGAACTTGAAACATCGTTGCTGTTTGCTGCTGGCGTTGCTGCAACAGGCATTTTGTTTTTGGAGATAATTGCCCACCAGACTAAACCTGTTTCAGTGCCGCAATTGTCACACTTATTTTGATTTAACGCTACTTGGGTGCTACATTGCGGACAAATTTTGTAGCTCAATGATGTGCCACATTTTTGACAAAATTTGTTAATATCTGGGTTTTCACTTCTACACTGGGGGCAAATCAGCATAATCCACTAATATCCTCTATTGCCGCTTCGTAGGGCTTATAACCTCTAATTTAATAGCATTCGTTAACGCAATATATTTAAGTTGCCACAATTAATTATTTTTTAACTAGAGTAAAAACTAAATCATTAATTAGCCATTGCGACAGTGTGGAAATGCGATCGCCTAACTTGGTCACCTAAGTGCTAATTATAACAAGTAGAAAATTAGCTAAGTAATAAATGTTTTGGTGTTGCTGATTAGATGTATGAATTTTGGCAACAAGACGTTGCAATTGCTAGTCTCTACATTGGTTTTGAGATCACGCATTCATCGTTTTCACGCCCTGAATTGGGCAACGCCAATGTTTTTAGTCTATACACCAAACTGCCCAGTAAATTCGATTACCTAGATTTAGTAAACGAACATTACTTAAGTAAAATTTTACATTCATCTACTGTAAGATTGCGGAATTGACCGGGTTGTAAGTTGTGCAAACTTAAATGAGCAAGAGCTACTCTAACTAAACGCAAAGTAGGAAAGCCAACTTTAGCCGTCATGCGTCGTACTTGGCGGTTGCGTCCTTCAGTCAAAGTCATTTCTAGCCACGCAGTCGGAATATTTTTGCGAAACCGAATTGGAACTTCTCGCTTTGGCAATAGTGGTTCGTCGGTTAATAATTTTACAATAGCGGGGCGAGTTTGGCGATCGCCTACCATTACTCCAGATTGCAACTGGTTTAAAGCATTCTCATCAGGAATCCGCTCTACCTGCACCCAGTAGGTGCGAGAATGTCCAAACTGGGGATGGGACAGGCGGTGCTGCAATTGTCCGTTATCTGTCAACAACATTAGTCCTTCGCTGTCCCAATCCAAACGCCCGACCGGGTAAACACCTGTTACCGATATATAGTCCTTCAAAGTCCGCCTTTGGTCGCCGCTACTATCAGTAAACTGGCTCAAAACACCGTAGGGTTTATTAAACAAAATATATCGGTAACTCATTGATTTTTAAGCCGCGTTGACTAAGCCACTATGCTTCAGCAACGGTGCGGTACTAGGTTCGCGCCCTCTAAAAGACTTAAATACTTCCATTGGGTGCTTGCTACCGCCTAATGCTAGTACAGTGTCGCCAAAACGCTTTCCTGTAGATGCGATCGCATCATCAGAATCTAGCCCCGCTTCTTCAAAAGCTGCAAAAGCATCCGCGCTCAATACTTCTGCCCATTTGTAGCTGTAATAGCCTGCGGCATAACCGCCCGCAAAAATATGTCCAAAAGCGCATAAAAAAGCATCTTCTGGTAGCGGTGGCAAAACGGTAGTAGTTTGGGCAATGCGCTTGCGGAAATCGTTAGCGCTTTCTCCATTACCCGGCTGATAGCGATGGTGCAGTTCGATATCTACACTACTAAAGTGAATTTGTCTGAGCATGACACTACCGCTCATGTAATTTTTGGCGGCTACTAGCTTGTGGTAATAATGCTCTGGCAATGGTTCTCCAGTCTCGTAGTGTTTCGCCATCCCCATTAAAGTTGGGTAATGATAGCACCAGTTTTCCATAAATTGACTGGGCAATTCTACCGCGTCCCACTCGACGTTATTAATCCCGGCGGCATCGGCGTAGTCTACCTTAGTCAGCATATGCTGCAAACCGTGACCAAATTCATGAAATAGAGTTTCTACTTCACCAAAAGTCATTAAGCTAGGTTTGCCATCTACCGGAGGCGATTGATTGCAAATTAAGTAAGCTACGGGTTTACGCAGAGTAGTTGTGCCGTTTTCGGTAATTTTTGCTCTACCAATGCAATCATCCATCCAAGCACCGCCGCGCTTTTGGGACGGGCGACTGTAAGGATCGAGATAGAAATGGGCAAGTTCTTCACCCGTTTCGTCCGCTACTTGAAAATATCTTACATCTTCGTGCCACACCGGAGCTTGACCGTCCGCCGCCGTAATAGTTACGCCAAATAAGCGATTTACTAAAGAAAACAAGCTATCTAATACTTGCTCTAAAGGAAAATAAGGGCGCAATTCTTCGGCGCTAAAATCAAACTTTTCTTCGCGTTGGCGCTCTGACCAAAAACTAATATCCCAGTGTTTTAAGTCGCTATTTTCTCCGCTTTTGCTTGCTGCAAAAGCTTTTAGTTCTTCTAAGTCTTTTTTAGCGGATTCAAAGCTAGTAGCGCGTAATTCTTCTAACAATTCTTCTACCGCCGCCACGCTAGGAGCCATTTTTCGCGCTAGGCTCAATTGGGCAAAACTATCAAAACCTAACAATTGAGCTTTTTGCTGACGCAACTGTAAAATTTGTTCAATTATGGGCGTATTATCTAATTCGCCACTAGACGCACGACTAATAAAAGCCTTATAGAGCTTTTCGCGTAAATCTCTACGAGTGCTGTGCTGCATGAAAGGGCCAAAGCTAGGAAAATCTAAGGTAATTCGCCAAGGGCCGTTTTCTGGTATGGCGTTTTCTTCCCCAGCATCGCGCGCAGTTTGAGCCGCTAAACTAATTAAGCTTGGAGGTAAGCCGTCAATTTCTTCTTTTGCAGTCAAATCCAAGCTAAAAGCTTTGGTAGCATCCAAAACATGGTTGGAGAACTTAGTAGAAAGTTCGGCTAATTCTAGTTGGATAGCATTAAAACGCTCTTTATCTTCTCCTTCTAACCCAATCCCGGATAGTTCGGCATCCTTAATAGCAGCTTCAACAATCCGTTTTTGGGCTGGATCTAGATTATCCCAATCTTGACTAGAGTGCAGAGCTTTAAAAGCTGCGTAAATTGGTTGACTTTGACTAAGCTTGTTAAAAAATTGGATAACTTGCGGCTGCATACTTTCGTAAGCTTCCCGCAGTTCGGCGCTATCTTTTACACCTGTCAAATGCCCTACTATACTCCAACTCCAAGTTAGACGCTCGGTAAGGCGATCTAACGGCTCTACTAAACCGCTCCATGTAGGCTGTACCTTGGCTTCCAACTCCGTCAGTTGTTGGTCTACTTGCGCCAACAACTGCGTCATTGCTGGGATAATATGCTCTGGCTTGATTTGGGCAAAAGGTGGTAATCCTTTGCCGATTAGCAAGGGATTTTCAGTAACTGTAGTGGTTGTACTCATAAGCTAATTAGCGTTTATCCTTTTTTCTATTGTCGCTTTTTATCAAAAATACTTGCTTTGCTGATATTTAGTAATTACCGTCAACACCTTTAACAGCATTACAATTAGTTCATCTACGTTATACTAATTTAAACGTAGTCGTTATGAGTTTATTATATTATGACAGATAAAACAACAGAAAATCTAGTAGTTATTGGTTCTGGGCCTGCGGGTTATACGGCAGCAATATATGCCGCCAGGGCAAACTTGAAACCCGTTGTATTTGAGGGATTCCAAGCTGGGGGATTGCCTGGGGGACAGTTGATGACGACAACAGAAGTAGAGAACTTTCCAGGATTTGCCCAAGGGATTACAGGCCCCGAATTGATGGATCAAATGAAGGCGCAAGCCGAGCGTTGGGGAGCGGAACTATATACAGAAGATGTAACTTCTGTCGATTTTAGCCAGCGTCCTTTTGTCGTGAAATCGGAGGAGCGTGAGGTAAGAACTCATAGTATTGTCATTGCTACGGGAGCGACGGCAAAAAGGTTGGGTTTGCCCGGCGAACATCAATTTTGGAGTCGGGGTATTTCCGCTTGTGCAATTTGCGATGGTGCTACGCCAATATTTCATAAAGCAGAATTAGCTGTAATTGGTGGTGGTGATTCGGCGGCGGAAGAATCAATTTATCTAACTAAGTACGGCGATACGGTAAATATGCTGGTGCGCGGTGACAAAATGCGGGCAAGTAAGGCGATGCAAGACCGCGTGTTGAGTAATCCAAAAATTATCGTCCACTGGAATAGTGACGTAGTAAATGTGTTTGGTGGGGACAATCACATGGAAGGGGTGAAAATTCGCAACCTCAAAACCGGCGTAGAAACCGATTTGCACGTCAAAGGATTATTTTATGCGATCGGGCATAAACCAAATACCGATTTATTTAAAGGGCAGCTAGAACTAGATGATGTTGGGTACATTGTCACTAAGCCGGGTTCTGTGGAAACTAGCGTTGAAGGTGTATTTGCGGCGGGAGACGTGCAGGATCATGAGTTTCGCCAAGCAATTACGGCGGCGGGAACGGGCTGTATGGCGGCGATGTTGGCGGAAAGGTGGCTGTCGGTAAACGATTTGCTGCAAGAATTTCGTCAAGTACTAGCAACGGCAAATAATGAATTGGCGCATGAAGCAGACAAGCCAAGCAAAACATCAGAGGAATTTGATGTGCAGGCGACACGCCATGAAGGGGGCTATGCTTTACGCAAACTATTTCATGATAGCGATCGCTTGCTTGTAGTTAAGTATGTTTCTCCTGGTTGCGGCCCTTGTCATACCTTGAAGCCGATTTTGAATAAGGTAGTAGATGAGTTTGATGGCTTGATTCACTTTGTGGAAATTGACATCGAAAAAGATCGAGATATTGCCGAAAATGCTGGAGTGACTGGTACACCAACGATTCAATTATTTAAGAATCAGGAATTGTTGGTCGAATCTAAAGGTATTAAGCCAAAAAGTCAGTATCGCCAGTTAGTGGAAAGTCATTTGTAATATTTAAAGGATGTTGCAAAACTTCTTTGGTTGGTAGCCAGTGATTGAGATCCCCCCTAGCCCCCCTTTTTAAGGGGGGAAAATATTAAATTCACCTTAAAAAGGGGGGAAAATATTAAATTCACCTTAAAAAGGTCGATTTAGGGGGATCTCAAGTTATAAGCTGTACTTTTTCAAACATCTTCTTAGATTACGCGGATTGAATTTGCCTACCAAATCTTGTATATTTGCGACACGCGCCAGCCGTGAGTTCTATGCCAAGACTTTAATTTATGACTGCTACCAAACGCAAGCTACCCAAAATTTTATTTTCTGGGTCGCGTCCTAGTATTTCCCAGCGATTGATGCTTGTAGGCTTAGTTATGAGCCTATTTTTTTTATTAATAGCTTTATTTGGTTCTGTTTTTCAGGCTTGGGGATGGTTGCAAAACCCCTCCGAGTCGCTAATTAATCCGATTCACGAACCGCCATCAATGAGTCACTTTTTTGGCACAAGCCAGCAAGGTTATGATGTGTTTTCGCGGACTTTATTCGGTACTCAAGCCGCCCTGCAAGTGGTGATTTTGGCAACGGTGCTGAGTGTAGTAATTGGGGTTCCTTTGGGTCTCGTAAGCGGTTATATTGGCGGCAGACTCGATCGCATATTGCTGTTTTTGATGGATACTATTTATACATTGCCAGGACTATTGCTATCGGTGACTCTAGCTTTTGTTGTGGGTAGGGGAATATTGAATGCAGCGATCGCTATTAGTATTGCTTACATCCCCCAATACTATCGAGTTGTTCGCAACCACACTGTCAGCGTCAAAACTGAGCTTTTTATTGAAGCCGCCCAAGCAATGGGAGCTTCTACTTGGCGAATATTGTCGCGATACTTGTTTTTTAACGTCATTGCCAGTGTTCCAGTCTTATTTACTCTCAATGCGGCGGATGCTATTTTAACTTTGGGCGGCTTGGGCTTTTTGGGGCTAGGATTGCCAGAACAAGTACCAGAGTGGGGTCACGATTTGCGCCAAGCTCTGGAAGCTTTACCTACAGGCATTTGGTGGACGGCGCTGTTTCCAGGATTAGCGATGACTTTAATGGTTGTTGGTTTATCTTTGGTGGGGGAAGGGTTAAATGATTTTATTAACCCCCGGTTGCGGAAAGAAAATAGTAACTTTGTCCCTTGAATGGCGATCGCTAATAATTAAAAAAATATGGGTAATGTCGATCTAGAATCTCAAGTAATTGGCATTGACTTGGGAGGGACAGCAATTAAATTAGGGCGGTTTACAGTAGACGGTAATTGCTTGCAGTCAACTAGCGTCGCTACTCCAAGTCCCGCCACGCCTACAGTCGTTGTGGACGCTATAGTAGATGCGGTTTCCGTTATTGACCCCCAAGGACAAAGTAAAGCCATTGGTGTTGGTACTCCAGGCCCCGTTGATGCCACAGGGAGGATTGCTTTAGTTGCGATTAATCTAGCTAACTGGAACGATGTACCTCTAGCCGACTTGCTAGAAGCTAAAGTAGGCTGTCCAACACTTTTAGCTAATGATGCTAATTGTGCAGGTTTGGGAGAATATTGGCTAGGCGCAGGTAATCGTTTTCAAAATTTAATTTTAATTACCCTCGGTACGGGTGTGGGTGGGGCAATTATTCTTGATGGTAAATTGTTTACCGGACATCGAGGCGCGGCGGGGGAATTAGGACTAATTACTTTAAATCCCGACGGCCCCAAGTGTAATAGTGGCAATCAAGGCTCTTTAGAGCAATACACTTCTGTACCAGCTATTCGCCGCCGTACAGGCTTGGAACCTGCCGAATTGGGCGCTCTGGCGAGTTCTGGCGACTCAAAAGCATTAACATTTTGGCAAGAGTATGGCAGAGATTTGGGGGTGGGACTGGCAAGTTTAGTTTATATTTTGACACCAGAAGCGATCGCAATTGGTGGCGGTGTGAGCGCTAGTTTTGAATTTTTCTTGCCCTCTATGCAAGCAGAAATTGAACGACGGGTGTTGCCTAGTTCGCGTACTGGTTTGCAGATATTGAGAGCGCAATTAGGCAATCAGGCAGGCATGGTAGGCGCGGCTAAATTGGCTTTGTCATCAATTTATAGAGACGTTTGAGCAATGTCTCTTCCTCACCTTAAATACTTTTCTTAGAATTGGGAGAGGGACTTTAAAATTGCCTCTCCTTCCCCTTCTGCCAAGGTTAGGTTACGTCTACACACATTTCTTAACTAAGATAACGTCAGCAGCATAAGCGGTGGTCTTTTAGGACAGAGAATTGAGAGATGCTTCTAAATTGCGATCGGGCGATGGTCGCGTTGCGCGTTCCACCTGCAGCATCGCATCTAGTCCAAAAACTGCACCTTGTACAACTGGAATAATTCTCCTGACTGCTGCGAGACTATCTTGGCATTAGCCGCCTTAACTATTTCTTCCCACACAGAGATCGGCTCTAGAAATACCTCCGTGCCTAGATAGGTTTCTAAAATTGCCCAATCTTCTACTAAGGGCTTCTCAGGATTTAAGATATCAAAAACAAATTGACCGCCAGGTTTTAGCACCCGCTTGACCTCAGCTAGAACCATACGCCAGTAATCAAGCGAGTAATAGCAACTCCAGCCTGTTGCTATTACTAAATCAAACTGCGCTGCTTCATATTGCAATTGGTCGGCTGCTCCTAACTTGACTCCTTTAAATAACATTGAATTAAGTTGCGAACCTCGCGCATTCAGGGCATCCCTTGCCACAGTGCTGATTTCCTGCCCGTAAAAGAATGCTTCCCATTCCCTCCAGGGATAAATTAGAAAACTGACACCACAACCAATGTCTAGACAACGCCAGTGCTTTTGGGGTTTAGCAATTTCCCAAAAAGGAGAATTTATCCTAGCTGTGAGCGTACCCGCAATCCACTCCCGAAAAATTGGCATCGCCTCGACTTCTGGAGGCAGTTCAAAGCCTTCTCCTTGATACTGCTTATCGAAGCGCTCTGCTACTTGGGCGATCGCATCCTGAGCGCTGTCTGCGGCATTTTGACGGTTAATTGAGGCAAAACTACCTTCTTGAAACAGCGAATCTGGCTTTTTGGTCATCAATCGTTGCTCTTTAAAGTCCATTCCTTAAGTTCCAGCGTACACCTTATACTCCACTTGGTAGGGTGCTGGGGTGGGAGCGCTTATAACGAGCGTGCTTGTCACCATCGGTTCCGAACCCAATTAGAGCGATCGCACTGCGCCCTGTAATATTAATTGGTAGTCCAAGCGAACAACGACTGAGGAAGTTTTGCGCTCGCATTTGAATAGTTAAAAACTTAGTAATAAAAAACTCAATTATCAATAAACTATTTTTGATTAAAGAGTTTAATACTCTAGCTAGAACTTAAAACTCATTTTAATAGCAGTAAGTAATCATACTTAAATAAATTAATAGCTACTGCTTTAGATTTAGAGGGTGGTTGCGTAACTTTATCTATTAATAATTAACTAGCTACAACAAAAAATATTTGTATTTTGTTTTTAACAAATAGCATTAGTGAAATTACTGAACTAGCTGATTTTTTTATTTTTTAAATTCTATAAAGATTGGTAATTTCTCAATTCTCTTAAAGATTTAAAGCGAGTACGATACAGCGTATAACGTAAAGAATGTTGTATTAAGCACGATAAAAGGAGATTTGAAATCGTCAAATGCTAATCACAAGACCGCTTTTTATGAAGCAGCCACAAGTAGGAAAACTCATTCGTGAACTACGTTTGGAAACTGGACTAACACAAGAACAGTTCGCTGCCCACTTAGGATTAACTTATTCCTCAATAAATCGTTGGGAAAACGGACATAGCAAACCCTCACCACTAGCTATGCAGAAACTTGAGATTTTACTGAATTCTCTGGGCGATCGCGGTCAGGAGTTATTGGCTAAATATTTAGCTAATTAGTTCTAAGAAAAAAAAATCAGCAAGTTGCTGTAATGCAGCCATATATTGCATCTCATTAATAAAAACTTTTTAAAAATTAGGAATTAGGAAAACAATGACGAAAACATTAAACCCGATTCCAGGGGTAGAGTCGATGGCGGGTATTACCCCGCGCACCTCTCTGTTAGATCCGTGCGTAAAACTTTCGCCTTACACGGCTCCCGATTCAATTAGGCTGTGCCTTTTGCTCATGTGTAAGTAATCGTGGCAG
>JAABUN010002980.1_pt1 | contig 27795 bp, 25 predicted proteins | sample 5559311 | NCBI WGS metagenome assembly JAABUN01 (sample SAMN10711877, study PRJNA513370) | rock metagenome | isolation source: Antarctica rocks | place: Antarctica: Victoria Land, Siegfried Peak sud
GACGGACCGACCGCACCCGGATGTCTTGCAGCGTCTTGTGGTCCAGCTTCCGACCGTCATCTTCGCGCATGCCCCTATTCAACCAGGAAAGACAGGCCATGTCCAGCTACTAACAGTCGGCTTAGTATCGGGATAGCCGCAGTTCAGGGGCGGTGTCCCGGCGTGCCCGTCCCAATCGACCCGTCCGATTTGGAATCCCGCTCAGGTACGTCATACGGCACAACTCTTCATCGGTGACGTCGACGCCGCTGTAGACCGCCACCCGGCCGGGCACGCCGCCGGCCAGCGCCGGCGTGGCCGCTGAACAGGCCGCCAGTCCCTGCCGAGCCCACGCGTGCCGTAAGCGGTGTGGCGGGCATGGTGCCGCGTCGATGGCAGCATGCACGGGCTCCAGCTGCTGAGGATGCGCACCGTCCGGTAGGGCTATTGTGGGTCTCTCCCGCGGCGCGCCGGCGGCCTGATCGGCCGAACGTTCTTGGGCACTGGCGCCCCGGCCGTCGTCGGCTGTGGGTTCGCATGGCACCGCGGCGCCGGGCGATGCAGCGCCTCAGATGCGGTGGACGACCGCGCGCACGTCGGCTGCTGCGAGCAGGCCAGGCACGTCCGAGAGGTCCGAGGTGAGCACCGTGACCGGACCGGCCGCCGCGCTCGCCACGGCCGCGACGCACGCATCGGTCGTCGAGCCGCCGGCTGCCGCCCGCGGGCCGACGGCGATGTCCGCCCCAGCGGTGTCGAGCGCGACATCGCGGACCCCCAGCCGACCAAGGGACGACGTCGACGGGGAGCGCCGGTCGAGCAGTGCCTCCACGCGGACGACCGTCGGCACCAGCACCGCGGGACGTGTGCGGCGACGCCGGCTGCGCGTCGCCCGGGCGACGACGAACGCCTGTACCGCGCGGTGCTTGCGGTGCCCGGCGTCCGCCAGCGCCTGCGCCGCCTCGTTGTCGAGGACGAGCGTTCCGAAGGCGATCACGCGAGCGCGATCACGCAGATACCGAGCTGGCCGCGTGCTGCAGCAAGCTTGTCGCCCACAGCAGCACGTCGTCACCGTCGGCGTCGGGACGGTGCTCGAGCACCTCGCGCTCGGCCTGGCGGAGCAGGTCCATCCGCCCGGCCACCGGGCTGCTGTCCATCACGGCCAGTGCTGCGGCGACCTCGTGCAGCGCTGGTCGGGCATGGGGGTGTGCGTCGAAGTGCCCCTCGAGCGCGCGCTCCAAGGCGAACGTCTCGAGCGCAGCCCGCAGGGATCGGTTGGTCGCCTCGTTGCTGGTCGGGGCCATGCCGAGCTCGACCGCGATGCTCAGTGCTCGCCGCAGCGCGACGGGTTGGCGGATCGATGTCGTCGTCGACGACGCGTCATCGTTGTCGAGCGCCTCGACCAGGTCGTCCAGTCTGCTCATGTCGCTCCTTGCAGTACGTCGCTGTACTGCAAGGCGTCCACCACTGGGGAGGCGAAGGCAAGGCGCAACCGTCGGCCTGTGGACAGCGGCCCAGCCTCTACCGGATGGTGATGGCGTCCATGGGATCGTGGGTCGGCCGGGGCGCCGGCCCTTGCGCAGCGTGACCGATCGCGATCGCGCCCATCGGCTCCCACGACGGGTCGAGCCCGAGCACGGCGGTGACGACGTCCGGGCAGAACAGCGTGCTGCTCACCCAGGCGCTACCGAGGCCCTGCGCGGCCAGGTGCACCAGCAAGTTCTCGATGCCGGCGCCCATCGCGAGCATGAACAGCCGCTCCTCAGCCTTCGCCCGTCGAGCGTCCGGGTAGTCGTGCGCGCCGTCGCGCACCAGGCACGGCACCACCAGGTAGGGCACGCCGCGCAGCACGTCGCCGCGCCGAAGGCGCCGCTCGATGGCGACCTCGTCGAAGCCGTCGGCCCTCAGGTCGGCCGCCCAGCGGTCAGCCATCGCGTCGAGCAGCGCGGTGGCCCGCTGCTCGACCAGCACGAAGCGCCACGGCACGGTGTGGTGCGGCGCGGGCGCGGTCAGTGCCGCCTCGACCGCGCCGAGCACCTGTGCGCGGTCGACCGGCCGGTCGCTGAAGCTGCGCACCGTACGGCGCTGCGCCACGGCGGCGAGCTGCGCCTCCCGGGTGCCGAGCCGGAACCAGTCCTGCTGGCCCGGACGCGCCAGGGCTGCCGCGCCCGGACCGTCGTCGTCGGTGGTCGCCAGGCCGCGCACGACCACGACCGGCACCCCCTCGGCCTTGCCCTTGACCAGCTCGGCAGCACTGGCCAGCTCGTCGGCGACCGCGATCTCGGTCACCTCCAGGATCGCGCCGAACGCATCCGGCGTGCCCCGGGCGTCGCGGACCGGCGACAGGCCCGCGACGCCGATGGCCTGGTCGCTCTGACCGATGCGCCAGGCCCGGCCCATCGTGTCGGAGACGACGACGGCGAGCCGGCGTCCGGTGCGCTGCTGCAGCGCCCGGCGCAGCGCCCGCGCGCTCGCGTCCGGGTCGAGCGGCAGCAGCGCGACCTCGTCGGGCCGCACGTTGCTGGCGTCGACCCCGGCGGCGGCGAGCACGAGCCCGTTGCGGTTCTGGGCGATGACCGCGGGGCCGCGGCGGGCCACCTCGCGCACCGTCTCATCGGCCACTGCCTGCTGCCGCACGCGCTCGCGATCGGCGCCTGGGGGCACCGGCACGAGGCGCCCCTCGGCCTTGCTGATCACCTTGCTGGTCACGACGACGACGTCATCGTTGCTCAGGTCGACGGCTGCGCAGATCAGCGCGGCGAGGTCGTCGCCGGGCCGCACCTCCGGCAGGCCGGGCACCGCGAGCACCGCCAGCTCGGGCGGGAGACGGGTCGGCTCAGGCACCGGCGAGCTCGAGCGCGGCGCGGGCCATCGCGGCGGTGGCCGGCAGGTCGCGCATGAGCAGCGGCACCGCCCGCACCTGCACGCCGGGCACGGTGGCGCCCGCGTCGGCGGTGTCGACGAGCCAGCCGTCGAGCAGCCCGCCGTCCTTGCGCGGGCCGTAGTGCCGCCCGACGGCCTGCGCGCTCGTCTCGACGCCGATCGCCGTCAGGCACGCATCGGCCATCCCGCGCACCGGGGCGTCTTCGACGATCGGCGACACCCCGACGACGTGCGTGCGCGCCAGCGCCGCGCGGATGCCGGGCACCTGCAGGATCGTGCCGATGCTGACGACGGGGTTGCTCGGCGGCAGCAGCACGGCGTCGGCCGCCTCGATCGCCTCGAGCACGCCGGGCGCCGGCGTCGACTGCTCGGCGCCGACCGCGACGATGGCGCTGGCCGGCAGCGCCGCCCGGTGCTTGATCCACCACTCCTGGAAGTGGATGACCCGCTCGGTCCCGTCGTCGCGCACCCGCACGTGGGTCTCGACCCGGTCGTCGGTCATCGGCAGCAGCCGCGCCCCGGGCTGCCAGCGGGCGCACAGCGCCGTCGTCACCTGCGAGAGCGGGTAGCCGGCGTCCATCATCTGGCGGCGCACCAGGTGCGTGGCGAGGTCGCGGTCGCCGAGGCCGAACCAGGCCGTCGGTGCGTCGTAGGCGAGCAGCTCCTCGCGGGCCCGGAAGCTCTCGTCCTGCCGGCCCCAGCCGCGCTGCTCGTCGATGCCGCCGCCCAGGGTGTACATGACGGTGTCGAGGTCGGGGCAGATGCGCAGCCCGTAGAGCGTGATGTCGTCGCCGGTGTTGACGACGACGCTCAGCTCGGCGTCCGGAACGGCGGCCTGCAGCCCGCGCAGGAAGCGTGCGCCACCGATCCCGCCGGCCAGGGCGAGGATCCTCACCGGCTCCCGCCGGGGCGGCCGTTGCGGTCGGCGAGCAGCCCCGCGACGGTCGAGACCGCGATCTCGGCGGGGGAGTGCGAGCCGATGTCCAGCCCGATCGGGCGGTGCACGCGGGCGATCGCCGCCTCGCCGAAGCCGCGCTGCCGCAGCGCCTCGACGTGCGGAGCGCTGTGCCGGGGACTGCCCATGACGCCGACCCAGCGCGCCGGGCCGCGCAACACCTCGGCCAGCAGGTCGCCGAGCTCGGGGCGCTCGTGGTCGGTGACGACGACGTCGGTCGCGTCGTCGAGCCCGGCGTCGGCCACGGTGCGTACTGTCCGGACACCGTCGAGGTCGGTGCTCGGGTCGACGACGAGACAGTCGTAGCCGACGTGCGCGGCCAGGTGCACCAGCTGCAGCGACACCGGCGAGGCGAACACGGCGACGAGCCGGCGCTCACCGGTAGGGGCGGGGACCTCGCCGTGGGCCATCGCGCAGGCGATGTCGGTGTGCGGCACCGCACCAGTGTGCCTGCGATGCTGGCGCCCGTGACTGCGCACACCGAGGACGAGCTCGACGCGTTCGGCGAGTGGGAGCGCGCCGCGTGGGAGCAGCGCGCCGCGCCGTACGCCGCCTCGCTGGGGGACGCCACCCGCGGCAGCATGGAGGCGCTGCTCGATGCCGCCCGGGTCGGCGCGGGCACGCGGGTGCTCGACGTCGGCGCCGGACCCGGCTTCGTCGCGCGGGCAGCGCTCGATCGTGGCGCTGACGTCGTCGCCGTCGACCAGTCCGAGGCGATGGTGCGCCTGGCGCGCGCGGCCGGTGTCGACGCGCGGGCAGCCTCGGTGCAGGCGCTGCCCTTCCCGGACGGGGGCTTCGAGGCGGTGGTCGGCGGCTACCTGCTCAACCACCTGGCCCGCCCGGAGCAGGCGGTGGCCGAGCTGGCGCGGGTGCTCGCGCCCGGCGGCCGGCTCGCGCTCACGGTCTGGGACGTGCCGGACGCCAACCCGGCGCTCGGCCTGTTCGGTCCGGTCGTGACCGACCTCGGCCTGCGCGGCGTCGTGCCGCCGGGCCCGGACTCGCAGCGCTTCTCGGCCGAGCCGCCGCTGCGCGCCCTGCTCGCCGGGTGGGGCGACGTACGCCTCGAGCGGCCGAGGTGGACGGTGTCGGTCGAGCCGGGCCGGTGGTTCGACGCGGTCGCGGACTCGACGCCCCGCACCGGCGCGGTTCTCGCACAGGCCTCTGCCGAGCAGCGCGCGGCCGCCCGGGAGCGCTACGTGGCGATCGCCCGCGCGCGGTACGGCGCGGGCGACGGACGAGTCCTGCTCCCCGCCGGCGCGGTGCTGGTGTCCGGGGTCCGGCGCGCGACTGCTCCGGACTCGCCCCTCCGTCGGTGATCGGCTGCGTGGCTGCGCCGGTCGTGTCCAGGTCCCCACGTCCCACAGCGGATCACGCGAGGCCGCGCCTTCCCCAGGCTCCGGTCGCCTTTTCGGCGTGTCACAGCGACGTATCCCTGGGGAAGCTGACCCCACCCACGACGTCCGCTGTGGCGACGGTCACCATGGCCGCGGTAGCCCCGGGGGCGCACCGCGGAGCCACGGCGGGCAAGGTGGCGGCGTGGCTCTTCCGCGCATGCTGCTCGACGCCCAGGGGCGGTCCTCGGACGGCCGCCTCGCGCCGCTGCGCCGCTACGCCACCGCGCGCACCTCGCCGCTGCTGCCCGGGCTGCAGCTGACCTGGGCCGACCTGCACAACCACACGGTGCTGTCCGACGGTGCGGGCGAGCCCGAGGACGCCTACGCCACGATGCGCGCGGCCGGCGTCGACGTCGCGGCCGTCACCGACCACGCGGCCACCGGCCGCTACCCGGTGCACCTGGCGCGCGAGGACCGCGCCCACGTGGCGACGGTCAGCAGCCTCGACGCCGCGCGTTGGGAGCGGGCCGCCCGGGCCGCCGACGCCGCCGACGACCCGGAGGTCTTCACTGCGCTGCGCGGCTTCGAGTGGACCAGCCCGCACATGGGGCACGCCAACGTCTGGCTCTCGGCCGACTGGGTCGACCCGCCCGGCAGCGGCGCCCACCCGTCGGGCCGCGGCCCGCACGGCCGGGTGCCCCCCGGTCCGACGATGCGCGGCTTCCACGACTGGTTGCTCGCCGGCGGACCCGACGGCGGCGTCGACGGGCTGCTCGGGCTGAACCACCCGGGACGCGAGGGCGGCCGGTTCGAGGACTTCGTGCTCGAGCCGGCGCTGCAGCAGCGGCTGGTCAGCCTCGAGGTGTTCAACCGCCACGAGGACTACCTGTTCGAGGGCGTGGACCGCGGTCGGGTCAGTCCACTGGTGGCCTGCCTCGACGCCGGGTGGACGCCGGGGCTGCTCGGCGTCAGCGACCATCATGACCAGGAGTGGGGCGCCCTCGAAGACGCCGGGCGCGCCGGGCTGTTCCTGCCGCGGCTGACGCGGGACGGCGTGCGCCAGGGCCTGCTGTCCCGGCTGTTCTTCGCCACCCGCGAGGCAGGTCTGCGCCTGGTGGTGACGGCGGCCAGCGGCGAGGGTCCCCCCGTGCCGATGGGCGCCGCGCTCGCACACACGACCGGGACGGTGCGGCTGCGCGTCGACCTCGACCGGCTGCCCGCGCCCGGCGTCGACGCCGACGGCCTGCGCGGTCGACGCGTGCTCGTGCAGGTGCTGCAAACCGGCTCACCCCTGCCGCGGGTCGTCGCCGCCGAGCAGCTGCGCGTCGACGGCAGCACCGACCCCGGCGCCGACACGGTGCACGAGTTGGCGGTGCCGGTGTCCGCCGAGGACGGCGACTGGCTGGTCGTGCGGGTCGTCGACCCCGACGGGCGCGCCGACCGCCGAGCGAGCGGTGACTACAGGGTGGGGCGCGCGTTGGCCTACGCCGCACCGTTCTGGCTCCGGCCCGGCTGAGCGCTCGGGCCGGCGGGCACGCCGCAGAGCCGGTCGCACGCGGCGGCGATCGCGTCCTGCAGCCCCTGGTCGCGCAGCCGCCCGGGCACCGTCGCCGGGGCGCGGTCCTTCCAATACGGCGCGTCGCCGAGCGGCGCGTCGGTGCAGCACCAGGCCACCGTGTCGGCGCTGTCCTCGACCGTGCCGGGCGCGCCGGCGCTCGCCAGCTTGGTGACGACCCAGCCCGGGTCGATGGCGGCCGAGGGCAGGCCGAGCCGCCGCCCCCACGCCCCCGCGAGCGCGACGTCGCAGGCCTTGGAGTCGGCGTAGGCCTGCCGCGCGTCGCGGGCGCCGCCGAGCGCCGACGGCTTCGGCCGTCCGGACCCGGCCATGCCCGACCCGAGCCACAGCAGCCGGCCGGACAGGTGCCCTGCCACCAGCGAGGTCAGCAGGTGCGGGGCGAGCACGTTGACGCCGAAGGTCGTCTCGAACCCGTCCGCCGTCAGCCGGGGGGTGTCGCCGCGCACCCACACGCCCGCGTTGTGCACCAGCACGTCGAGCGGCTCGGTGCGCAGCCGCTCGCCGAGCGCCCGCACCTGGTCGAGTACCGCGAGATCGGCGACGACGAGCGCGACGTCGCCCGCCAGCGCCTCGACGACCGGCCCGCCGCGCTGCTCGCTGCGGGCGTGCACGAGCACCCGGTGCCCGGCCGCGAGCAGCCGGTGGACCGTCGCCAGGCCGATGCCGTCGGTCGAACCGGTCACGCAGATCGTCGCCATGCTCCCTCGCGTGCCCGTCGCGCGCCGCCTCCACCCGCGACCATGGTCACGTGCCGGTGGTGAGGCGACAGCGGCTGCCGGGCGTCGACGTCGCCCGCGGCCTGGCGGTGCTCGGCATGGCCGCCGTGCACGTGCTGCCGCTCCGGGACGACGTCGGCGTCCGTACCACCGCCGACCTCGTCGTCAGCGGTCGCTCGGCGGCCACCTTCGCGGTGCTGGCCGGGGTGGGCGTGGCGTTCGCGACCCGTGGCGCCGACCGCCGCAGCGCTGCCCTGTCGCTGGCGCTGCGCGGCGTCGCCGTCGGTCTGCTGGGACTGCTCCTCGGTGCGCTCGACAGCGGCGTGCTCGTCATCCTCGCCTTTTACGGACTGTTCTTCGTGCTCCTCGCCCCGCTGGTCCGGCTGCCGACGCGGACTGCCCTGCTGGCGGCGGCCGGCGTCGCGCTGCTCGGGCCGCCGCTGAGCCAGCTGCTGCGCGCCGGTCGGGACAGCGCGCCGTTCAACCCGGTGCTCGCCGACCTTCGCACGCCCGGCGCGCTGCTCGAGCAGCTGCTGCTCACCGGGACCTACCCGGCGCTGCCCTGGCTGGCCTACCTGCTGCTCGGGCTCGGCGTCGGCCGGCTGCCACTGACCCGGGCGCGCACCGCCGTGGCACTGCTGGTCTCGGGCGCGGCCCTCGCGCTGGTGGCGCACCTGGCGAGCGCCCTGCTGCTCGGACCGCTCGGCGGCGACGACGCCCTGGCCGGCACGACCTCGGTGGCCACGCGGCTCGCCGACCGCCCCGGCGCCACGGTGCCGGACGTCGTCGGCGCCTCCCGCTTCGGCACCGTCCCCACCGACTCGCCGTGGTGGCTCGCGGTCGACGCCCGGCACAGCAGCGCCCCGCCGGACCTCGCCGCCACCGGGGGAGTCGCGCTCGCCGTACTCGGCGTCAGCCTGCTGGCCGCCCGGGTGGCCGGCCGGCTGCTCGCCCCGCTCGGCGCGGTCGGCAGCATGCCGCTCACCGTCTACAGCTGCCACCTCGTCTGGCTCGCGCTCACCGACACCACGGCCCCCGGCCGGTACTACCTGGCGCAGGTGCTCGTCGCGCTCGTCGTCGCGACGCTGTGGCGCCGCTTCTTCGGCCGTGGTCCGCTGGAGGCCGGGCTGGCCGCGCTCACCCGCCTCGTGCGCGGGCGGCTCCGGGCTGCCGCGTAGCCTCGCCGGGTGGAGCAGCCCGGGGTGCGTCGGGCCCTGGCGCGGGCCCGGGCCGGCAAGGCGCTCGACGTCGACGAGGCGACCGTGCTGCTGGGCGTCGCCGGCACCGACCTCGACGCGCTCCTGGACACCGCCGGTCGGGTGCGTGACGCCGGGCTCGTCGACGCCGGCCGTCCCGGCACCGTCACCTACAGCCGCAAGGTCTTCGTCCCGCTCACCCGGCTGTGCCGCGACCGCTGCCATTACTGCACCTTCGCCACCGTCCCCGGCCGGTTGCCCGCACCGTTCCTCAGTCTGGAGGAGGTCGTCGAGATCGCTCGGCGGGGCGCGGCGCTCGGCTGCAAGGAGGCGCTGTTCACCCTCGGCGACCGGCCCGAGGACCGGTGGGACGCGGCCCGCGAGTGGCTCGACTCCGCCGGCTACGACTCGACGCTCGCCTACGTGCGGGCCTGCGCCGTCGCCGTGCTCGAGGCCACCGGGCTGCTGCCGCACCTCAACCCGGGCGTCATGAGCTGGAGCGAGCTGCAGCGCCTCAAGCCGGTGGCGCCGTCGATGGGCATGATGCTCGAGACGACGGCCGACGTGCCGGCCCACCGCGGCAGCCCCGACAAGGACCCGGCCGTGCGCCTGCGCGTGCTCGAGGACGCCGGCCGGCACGCCGTCCCGTTCACCACCGGGCTGCTCGTCGGCATCGGCGAGAGCCTTCGCGACCGGGCCGAGACGGTCTTCGCGATCCGAGCGGCGCACCGCCGGCACGGCCACGTGCAGGAGGTGATCGTCCAGAACTTCCGGGCCAAGGTCGACACCGCCATGCGCGACGCCCCGGACGCCGGGCTCACCGAGTACCTGGCGGCCATCGCCGTGACGCGGCTTGTCATGGGCCCGCGGATGCGGGTGCAGGCCCCGCCGAACCTGGTCGACCTCGCCGAGACGGCGCTGCTGCTGCGGGCCGGTGTGGACGACTGGGGCGGGGTGTCGCCGCTGACCCCGGACCACGTGAACCCCGAGCGCCCCTGGCCGCAGCTCGACGCCCTCGCCCGCGCCACCGCCGACGCCGGCTTCACGCTGCGCGAGCGGCTGACCGCCCACCCGCCCTACCTGCACGAGCCGTGGCTCGACCCGCGCCTGGCCGGTCACGTCGGCGCGCTCGCCGGCCCCGACGGGCTGGCGGCCGACGTCGTGCCGCAGGGCCGGCCCTGGCAGGAGCCCGACGGCGGGCTTGCCTCGACCGGCCGTACCGACCTGTTCGCGAGCATCGACACCGCCGGCCGCAGCGCCGAGCGGCGCGGCGACTTCGCCGAGGTCTACGGCGACTGGGAGGCCGTCCGCGACGCCGTGCCGGCCCCGCGCGTCGTGGCGCGCCTGTCCGGCGAGGTCGCGGCGGCGCTGCGGGTCGCGGCCGACCGGCCGGCCGCCTTGACCGCCGAGCAGGCGCTGGCGCTCATCACCGCCGACGGCGTCGAGCTCGACGCGGTCTGCCGGCTGGCCGACGACGTGCGGCGCGACACCGTCGGTGACGAGGTCACCTACGTCGTCAACCGCAACATCAACTTCACCAACGTCTGCTACACCGGCTGCCGGTTCTGCGCCTTTGCCCAGCGGCGCACCGACGCCGACGCCTACACCCTGTCCCTCGACGAGGTGGGGCAACGGGCGCGCGAGGCGTGGGACGTCGGCGCCACCGAGGTCTGCATGCAGGGCGGTATCGACCCGCAGCTGCCCGGCAGCGCCTACCTCGACCTCGCCCGCACGGTGAAGGACGCCGCGCTGGGGCTGCACCTGCACGCCTACAGCCCGATGGAGGTCGTCAACGGCGCCGCACGGATGCAGCTGTCGATCGCCGATTTCCTGCTCGCGGCACGCGAGGCGGGCGTCGACAGTTTGCCCGGAACGGCCGCCGAGATCCTCGACGACGACGTGCGGTGGGTGCTCACCAAGGGCAAGCTGCCCACGGCGCAGTGGATCGAGGTGGTGACCGCCGCGCACCGGATCGGCCTGCCGACGACCAGCACGATGATGTACGGCCACGTCGACCAGCCGCACCACTGGGTCGCGCACCTGCAGCTGCTGGCGCGCCTGCAGGACGAGACGGGTGGGTTCACCGAGTTCGTGCCGCTGCCCTTCGTGCACACCTCCGCGCCGCTGTACCTCGCCGGTGTCGCGCGGCCGGGACCGACCGCACGGGACAACCGGGCTGTGCATGCGCTCGCCCGGCTGCTGCTGCACGGCCGGATCGACCACGTCCAGTGCTCGTGGGTGAAGCTCGGCCCCGACGGCTGCGCAGCGGTGCTGGCCGGCGGCGTCGACGACCTCGGCGGCACGTTGATGGAGGAGACGATCAGCCGGATGGCCGGCTCGCAGCACGGCTCGCGCCGCTCGGCCGAGGAGCTCGAGGCGATGGTGCGCACGGCTGGTCGGGTGCCGCGTCAGCGCACCACCGGCTACGGCCCGGTCCCGGCCGAACGGCACGCGGCGGCCCGCGCGGGGCGGCTCGCCCTCCCGCTCGCCTGACTACAGAAACAGGACCTCGCCACTACGCTGCGGTCACGGGCCGGGGACCGGCTGTGACCTCATGGAGCGTGGGGAGTGGCGGTGAGCGCACGGTGAGCGCCTCGGACGAGCCCGACGCGCTCACCAGGCGCATCGCGCAGCTGGTGGCGACGTCGGCAGACCCGGACGCGCAGGGCAAGGCCCTCAGCTCCCTCGTCGATGCCCTGCGCACCGAGGTGGGGGCGGTGCAGGCCGAGCTCGGGACGCTGCGCGCCGAGGCGCAGGCCCGGGTCGCCGTCGTGCAGACGCGGCTCGAGTCGGCGGGCGACGACATCGTGGAGCAGGTCGTCGGCCGGCTCACCGAGGTCGTGTCCGCGCAGGCGGGCGCGCTCGAGCAGCGCCTGGTCGCCCGCCTCGACGACGCGCGGGCGCAGGAGCAGGAGCATGCCCGTGCGCTTCGCGAGGGCATGGCAGACGTGGCGGCGATGCGCGTCGAGGCCGGCCAGGACCGCGCGGCCGTGGCGCTGCTCGGCGAACAGACGGACGTGCGCGGTGCCCAGCTCGCCGACCGGGTAGGGGAGCTGGGCGGGCGGGTCGAGGTGCTCGGCGAGCAGGTGCACGCCGGTGTCGACGCCAGCGAGCGGGCCCTCGCCGCCCTCGCCGAGGCCTCGCGCGCTCTGGAGTCGACCGTCGACGGCTTTCGTCTCGAATGGCCCACCCGCACCTTCGAGGTCGTGGAGGGCGCCCGCGCCGTCGCCGACGCCGTCGTGCGCGACGTCCGGGCGGAGGTGCTCAGGCAGCTCGAGACGGTCCGCTCCGAGCTCGACCGGGCGACGGGACGGGTCGAGGGCGCCCGTGAGGACGTGCGTGCCGGCTCCGATCGGCTCGCGCAGGCCGGGCAGGGGCTGGTCGCCTACCTCGAGCAGCGCGACCGGCTGCTCGAGACCGAGCGCGACCGGACGCTCTACGAGGTGCTCGAGGTGTTCACCCGCGGGTTGTCGAACCCCGAGCGCACGGCGCTGACCGAGCGGGTCTCGAAAGCGCTGGACCGGCGGCGCGACGCCCGCGACGCCGAGCGCTACCGCGCCGGCGCCGACCCGCTGGCGCACCCGACCGACGAGCTGCCCGTCGAGGTCCGGGCCCTCGTGCCAGGTGCCTCCGGTGCTGGGTCGGTCGAGACCGCGCCGCAGCCGGTTGCGGCAAACGAGCCGCAGCCGCAGCCGCAGCCGCAGCCACAGCCGCGACCGCAGCCGCTCTCGCTGCCACTCTCTCAGCCGCCCCCGCCCCCGCAGCCGGTGACCGACTCGCAGCCGCCCGCCGTGACCGCTCCGCCACCCCCACCCGCGACCGGACCCGCGAGCGTGACCGGACCCCCGAGCGTGGCGGCAGGCCCACCGGACCGGGTGCCCGCCGTCGTCGCCCGCGCCGGCGTGACCACCGTCCGGCGGGTGCCGCCCCGCCCCGAGGCAGCCCGTCCTACGCGCGGACGGTCCGTCCCCGCCCAGTCCGCAACCGGACCGCCAGCGGCACGGGCGGGGGCGGGCGCCCCGGACGAGGACGCCGCGCGCCCGGCCGCGCGTCCGTGACCGCCGACGCCGAGAGGCGCTAGCCGGTCGACCCGCCCGTGGGCGATCGAACGCTACGCTTTCGACTGTGATCGCTCGGTAACGATTTGTTGCTGGCTACCCCCTTGACGCCACCGTCCTACACGCGTGTAATTCACGTTGTGTCGTTCCCCCCCGGTCGCCGGCAGGCGTTCGGTGCGACCGGCTTACCGGATCGGCGCACGCTGGTCCGGACGACGTCCGCGAGGAGACGAGCATGATCGAGCAGCTGTACCTGGCGTCTGTCGGCGACGAGACGCCGCTGCTGGCGTGGCAGGAGCAGGCGCTGTGTGCGCAGACCGATCCGGAGGCGTTCTTTCCGGAGAAGGGCGGGTCGACGAGGGAGGCCAAGCGCATCTGCGTCGGTTGCGAGGTGAAGGGCGAGTGCCTCGAGTACGCCCTCGAGCAGGACGAGCGGTTCGGCATCTGGGGCGGCCTGTCCGAGCGCGAGCGCCGACGCCTGCGGCGCGCTGCAGGCTGACGGCCTGCGCTCAGTCGGGCGGGTCGACCTCGTCCGGGTCCAGGTCGAGCAGCCGGGCCACGAGGTCGACCACCACGTCGTGTGCGAGTTCGGCCAGCTCGTCGGCGTCGGGGGCCCGCACCTCGAGCGGACGGCGGTACACCACGAGGCGAGCGGGGCTGGGACGACCGCTCGCGTCGATACCGGCAGGCAGGTAGCGACCGAGCGGAACGATCCCGCCCGCGGTCTCGTCGGCGACCACGTGCGGATCCCCGGGTGCCGGCTCGGGCCGTAGCGGCACGGACGGCACGTCCTCCACGGCGAACTCGACGCCCTCCAGCTCGCGGGCCCAGCGTCGCTCGAGCTCCTCGACGGCGTCGAGTACCAGGTCGTCGAACTGCTGACCGCGCGAGCGTGCCGCCGGGACGTCGAGCTCGCGACCGGCCGCGCGCACCGAGCGCGGCAGCAGCACCCCGCGCGCACCCCGCCCGTGCCGGTCACGACGGCGCTGCCCAGCTCGCGCGCTGCTCACCGACGCCACGGTAGGGCAGCGGCGCGTCGCTGGCCGCAGACCCGCCGGGGGGCTACCGTCCCCGCCGTGAGCCCTGTCCGGCGCTGCTGCCGCACCGCGTGCGCCCATCCCGCCATCGCCACGCTCACCTATGCCTACGCCGAGCGCGCCGCCGTCGTCGGGCCGCTCGCCCGACACGCCGAGCCGCACTGCTACGACCTGTGCGACGCTCACGCGTCCCGGCTCACCGCGCCGCGCGGCTGGGAGGTCGTGCGCCACGAGCCGGACCACGCCGAGCTGGCCCGTGCGCGCAGCCGCGACGACCTCGAGGCACTGGCCGACGCCGTGCGGGAGGCGGCCCGGCCGGTCCGGACCGCCGCCGATCCCGGTGCGGCGCCGGCGCACGGACGGCGCGGCCACCTGAGGGCGGTACCGACCGGTCGCTGAGGCGATGGCCCGTGTCCGAATAGTCGGGAAACGCCCACGGCTCAAGGTGTCGCGACATGTGGGCGAAGGACCAGGTGTCACCCCGATCCCGGACCCTTCGGAGACGTCATGTCCCTGGTCACCACCCCCGCCTCGGCGCTGTCGACGTGCGAGCTGTGCTCCAGCTCGCGCGTCACCTCGATCGCCATGGTGCTCACCGACGGCTCGTCGGTGCAGTTCACCTCGTGCCACACCTGCGAGACCAAGTCGTGGCGCCAGGACGGCCACGAGCTCGACGTCGCCACCGTGCTGCGCAAGGCCAAGAAGCACAAGCCGTAGTGCCTTGCGACGCGATGCCGGCCGCGTCACACCGGGCTCGTAAGGTCGCGACATGACCCGTGACCTGTCCTTGATCGTCAAGGCGTACGACGTGCGCGGCCTGGTGCCGCAGCAGCTCGACGCCGACGTCGCCCGCGCGCTCGGTGCCGCCTTCGCGTTGCTCATCGACGCCCCGACGGTGGTCACCGCCCGCGACATGCGCGAGTCGGGAGCCTCGCTGTCGGCGGCCTTCGCCGAGGGCCTGACGAGCCAGGGCGTCGACGTCGTCGACGCGGGCCTCGGCTCGACCGACCTGCTCTACTTCGCCTCCGGCACGCTCGACGTGCCGGGGGCGATGTTCACTGCGAGCCACAACCCGGCCGCCTACAACGGCATCAAGCTGTGCCTGTCCGGGGCGCGCCCGGTCGGCCAGGACACCGGGCTCGCGCAGCTGCGCGAGCAGGCCGAACAGTTCCTCGAGGACGGCCTGCCCGGCTACAACGGCGCCTCCGGCACGGTGACCCGGCGCGACATGCTCGACGACTACGCCGCCGCGATGCGCGCGCTCGTGCCCGGTATCGCCGAGATCCGTCCGCTGCGGGTCGTCGTGGACGCCGGCAACGGCATGGGCGGGCACACCGTCCCCGCGGTCTTCGGCGGGCTGCCGCTTGCGCTGACCGAGCTGTACTTCACGCTCGACGGCGGCTTCCCGAACCACGAGGCCAACCCGATCGACCCGGTGAACCTGGTCGACCTGCAGGCGGCGGTGCGCGAGCACGAAGCCGACATCGGGCTGGCCTTCGACGGCGACGCCGACCGGTGCTTCGTCGTCGACGAGCGGGGCGAGCTCGTCAGCCCGTCGGTGCTCACCGCGCTGATCGCCGCACGCGAGCTGGCCGCGCACCCCGGCGCCACTGTGATCCACAATCTCATCACCTCCCGCGCGGTGCCCGAGGTGGTGCGCGAGGCCGGCGGCGCCCCGGTGCGCACCCGCGTGGGCCACTCGTTCATCAAAGCTGAGATGGCCCGCTCCGGCGCGGTTTTCGGCGGCGAGCACTCCGGCCACTTCTACTTCGCCGCGTTCTACAACGCCGACTCCGGCATGCTCGCCGCGCTGCACGTGCTCGCGGCGCTCGGCACGCAGGACGGCCCGCTGTCGGGGCTGCTCGGCGGCTACGAGCGCTACGCCGCGAGCGGCGAGATCAACAGCGAGGTGCCCGACACGGCCGCGACGCTCGACGAGCTGCGGCAGCGCTACGCGGGCCAGCACCTCGACGAGCTCGACGGGCTGACCGTCTCCTCCGACGAGGGCTGGTGGTTCAACGTGCGCGCCTCCAACACCGAGCCGCTGCTGCGCCTCAACGTCGAGGCGCCGGACGCCGCCACGATGGCGCGCATGCGCGACGAGGTGCTCGGCCTCATCCACGGCTGAACGTGTTGCCTGCTGATGGGGCCGCCGGCTGGCTAGAGTGCGCGCCATGAAGCTCGACGCAGCTCTGTTGGACATCCTCGCCTGCCCGGCCTGCCGCAGCACCCTGCGCGTCGACGACGCCGCCGAAGAGCTCGTCTGCACCGGCTGCGGGCTGGCGTACCCGGTGCGCGACGACATCCCGGTGCTGCTGGTGGACGAGGCCCGTACGCCTTCGTGAGCGATCCGGACCGGCTCGACGACACGGCGCTGCTGGAGATGCTCGACACCGGCGGCATGCTGCGGGCGGTCGCCTCCGCAGCGGCCCAGGTGCGCGAGGCCGTCGCCCGCACGCTCGAAGCCGGCCTCCCGGAACTGGTCGCCGACGGCCGGCCGCGTGCGGTCGTGGTCTGCGGGGTCGGTGCCGCGGCGGCCGCCGGTGACGTGCTAGCGGCGCTATGCGCTGCCGGCGGCCCGGCGCCGGTCTTCGTCCACCGCGGGTTCGGCCTGCCCGGCTGGGTGGGCGCCGTAGACCTCGTGGTGGCGGTGTCCTGCTCGGGGTCCGAACCCGAGCCGCTGTCGGCGCTCGAGCAGGCCGTGCACCGGGGCTGCCGGCTCGTCGTGGTGGGCGGAGCTGGCTCACCGCTCGCCGACCTGGGCGAGCGCGGGCGGGCGCTGTTCGTCCCGATACCTGTCGGCCGGCCCGCGCGGGCCAGCCTGTGGGCGTGCCTCGTGCCGCTCGTGGTCGCTGCCGACGCGCTCGGCCTGCTGCAGGCACCCGCGCAGACGCTCGAGGCCACCGCGACGGTGCTCGAGTCGGTGGCCGAGCGTTGCCGCATCGACGCCGACGCCCTCGTCAACCCGGCCAAGCGGCTCGCCCTCGACCTCGACGGGCCGCTGCCGCTCGTGTGGGGCACCACGCCACTGACCGGAGCCGTCGCCGCACGATTCGCCAGCCAGCTGGGCGAGAACGCCCGGCAACCGGCGGTCGTCGGCGTGCTGCCGGAGGCGGCGTACCACCAGGCTGCGATCCTGCAGCCGGTCGGTCCGGGCTATGTCGGCGGCGACGACCGTCCCCCGCGTGACCGCTACGTCGACGGGTCGCCGTCGTTCGGCGACGGGGACGACTTCTTTCGTGACCGCGCGCTCGACGCCGAGCCGCCCGCCCGGCCGGCGCTCGTGCTGCTGCGCGACACCGAGGAGCATCCCGCGGTGACCAGGAGCGCCGAGGCCGCCACGCGGCTCGCGCACGAGGGAGGGCTGAGCGTGCACGAGCTGTCGGCCGAGTCCGGCAGTGCCCTGGAGCGGCTCGCGCTGCTGGTCGGGCTCACCGACTACGCCAGCGTCTACCTCGCCCTGCTGCAGGGCACGAACCCCGGCGCCGTCGACGCCGTCGCGCTGCTGCGCCCGAGCGTCGGAGCGCGGCGGTGAGCGAGGACTGCGTGCGGTGCTCCGCGACGAAGGAGTGGGCGCGCCGTGTGCTGTTGGAGCGAGCCGAGGTGTGGTTGTGAGCGCGGGCGGACAGGGGCACGGCAACAAAGCGGTCATCGCCGCGCTGCTGGCGAACGCCGCCATCGCGGTAGCGAAGTTCGTCGGCTTCCTCGTCACCGGCTCGAGCGCGATGCTCGCCGAGTCGGTGCACTCGGTGGCCGACTCCGGCAACCAGGGCCTGCTGCTGCTCGGCGGCAAGTGGGCCAAGAAGGCGGCCGACGCCGAGCATCCCTTCGGGTACGGCCGCGAGCGCTACTTCTGGGGCTTCGTCGTCGCCCTGGTGCTGTTCTCGCTGGGCGGGCTGTTCTCGCTGTACGAGGGCTACCACAAGCTCGAGGAGGCGGGCGACGGCGGCGAGCTGACCGCGCCGCTCGTCGCCGTCGGCATTCTGCTGTTCGCCATCGTCGCCGAGGGACTGTCGTTCCGCACGGCGGTGAAGTTGGCGAACACGACCCGCGGCGAGCAGTCGTGGTGGCGCTTCGTGCGCACCGCCAAGAGCCCCGAGCTGCCGGTCGTGCTGCTGGAAGACCTCGGCGCGCTGATCGGGCTGACCCTCGCGCTGCTCGGCGTCGCCGCCGCGGCCCTGACCGGCAACCTCGTCTACGACGCGCTCGGCACGATGGCGATCGGGGTGCTGCTGCTCGTCATCGCCGCCTTTTTGGTGTTCGAGATGCGCGGGCTGCTGATCGGCGAGGGCGGCACGAAGAAGCAGGTCGCCGAGATCCGGCGGGTGCTCGTTGACGACGACGGCGTCGTGCGTGTCATCCACCTCAAGACCCTGCACATCGGGCCGGACGAGCTGCTGGTGGCGGCCAAGGTCGCGCTGGCGCCGGGTCTGTCGGTGCCCGAGGTGGCCGCCGCCATCGATGAGGCGGAGTTGCGGGTGCGGGCGGCCGTGCCGATCGCCCGGCCGATCTACCTCGAGCCCGACCTGTACCGCCCGGAGCGGGCGCCGACGCCGTGAGTTACCTCGCCGCGCTGGCACCCTGAGTTACCTCGCCGGGCGCTGGCGCCCTGCGTAACCTCGCCGGGCGCCGACGGCGTGGCCTGCGCCGCCGCGCCGGCGGGGCGTCGTGCCGCAGGGCCAGTGCGGTCAGCCCGGGGCCGAGGCCCGTCTCGCGCACCTGCCATGCCCCGCCGAGCACCTCGGGCACGCTGCGCTGCAACCAGCTGCGCCCGCGCCGGGCGCCGTCGTCCCCGACGACCACGCCGACCAGCTCCCACTCGCCGGGTCGTCGCAGCGCCCGGCGCACCACGGGCCAGATCTCGGCGTGGTCGACCACCGGCACGTCACGCGGCCAGTCGAGCTCGGGGACCCGGGAACCTCGCCGGCTGTTGCACTGCCGGTGGGCGAGGCGCAGGTTCGCCGCGTCGTCGCCTCCGCCCCGGGCGCGGGCACCACGTGATCCACCGAACCGGCCCACGTCGACCCGCGCGGCGCCCGCGGGTCGACGTAGTTGCCGCAGATCCAGCAGCGGGCGCCGTCCCGCTCGGTGAGCGCGGCGGGGCTGAGCACCCCTCCAGGATGAGCGTCCGAGCCCGTCCCCGCTCGAGAGGCGCGCTCGAACATCGGGGAGTTCACAGGGTGCCCACCCTGTGAACTCCCCGATGTCTCGCGTCCAGGCCCCGCCTGCTCGTTCGCCCCGTGGCTCGACGATCTACCTCTTGTCGGGGTCGCCATCGGCGTGTCGCGCCCCACAAGCGGTAGATCGTTCCCGTTCCAGGCTCACGGCACCGCCCCACCCAACGATCAACCCCGAGTTGGGTCCGCCGGGTTGTCGCGCCCGAGAAGACGTAGATCATTTCGCTGGGGGCTGGGGGCTGGGGGCTGGGGGCTGGGGGCTGGGGGCTGGGGGCGAGGGGCTGGGGCTGCGGCTGGAGCTGGGCATGCGGCTGGGGCGTGGGGCTGGGGCGTGGGGCCTGGGGCTGGGGCGTGGGGCCTAGGGCTGCGGCTGGGGCGTTAGCGGGCTGGCATGAGGGCTGGGCGCTGGGCCAGCCGGCACCGTCCGTCCGTCCGGCTTACTAAGCCGACTGTTAGACGATCTGCTTAGTAACGAGCGTCAGCCGGCGCGCAGTGCCATGACGTAGGTGGCGACGGCCGTCTCGACGTCGTCGGCCTCGCGCCGGAAGCGAACCTGCACGTCGAAGCTGGCCCGGCCCTTGTCGGCGAGTCGGTCGCGCACCGCACCCGGCTCGGCGAGCAGCTCACCCTGCGACAGCAGCGGCCCGGTAGCCACCGCCGAGTAGGCGATCTGCGAGGACTTCACCAGCGGGATCGCGCCGGCCTCGGTGAGGTCACCGAAGCTGTGCAGCAGCACGACAAAGGCCGTCGTCTCGCCCTGCCCGAAGATCGCGGCGGCGTGCGGCCCACCGAGGTGGTTGTGCAGCTCAGGCCCGGCGTCGAGACGTAGCAGCGCCGGGTCCTCGTTGAGGACCCGGACGCCGAGGGTGCCGACGAAGCCCTTGTTCGCGTGGATGAGGCTGGTGATGTCCATCGCCGCACCGTACGAGCAGCTGCTCGGCCGCGGTGAGGCGGGCCGACCGCACGGCGGGCGATGATGGCCGGGTGAACGAGCGAGCAGCCGAGCCGAACCTGTCCTTCCCGCGCCTGTCGGCGCGCACCGCCCGTTTCACGTGCGGGCTGCCGCGGGCCGCGACCCTCACGCCCGACGGTGCGCAGGTGCTGTTCCTGCGCTCGCGCTCCGGGACCGACCGGACCGGGCTGCTGTGGGTCGCCGACTGCGCCACCGGCGTCGAACGGCTGCTCGCCGACCCGTCGGACGTCCTGTCCGGCGGCGGGGAGCAGCTGTCGGCCGCCGAGCGGGCGCGCCGCGAGCGCAGCCGCGAGTGGGGCGCCGGCATCGTCTCCTACGCCGCCGACGAGGCCGTGTCGGCGCTTGTCTTCGCCCTGTCCTCACGCCTTTTCACCGTGGACGTCGGCACCGGGCAGGTCCGCGAGCTGCCGTCGCACGCCCCGGTGATCGACCCGCGCCCGGACCCGTCCGGGACCTGGGTCGCCTACGCCACCGAGCGTGCGCTGCGGGTGAGTGCGGCCGACGGCTCGGGGGACCGCGACCTGGTCGGTCCGGTCGCCGGCGAGGCCGAGGTCGTCTGGGGTCGCGCCGACTTCAACGCCGCCGAGGACATGGACCGCCCCCGCGGCTTCTGGTGGGCGCCGGACTCGAGCGGACTGCTCGTCGAGCGCTACGACGAGGCCGGCGTCGAGGTGCGCTGGGCCGCCGACCCGGCCGACCCGCGCGCCGAGCCGGCCCGAGTGCGCTATCCGTTCGCCGGTACGCCGAACCCTGACGTGCAGCTGTGGTGGGTGCCGCTGGCCGACCCGTCTTCCCGGGTCCGGCTGAACTGGAGCGGCCTCGGCGACCTGCCGTACCTGACGCGGGTGAGCTGGCGCGCCGGGCACCTGCCACTCGTCGAGCTGCTCAGCCGCGACCACCGGCGCCGGGTCGTGGTGGAGGTCGACCCGCCGGCCGGCAGCTCTGCCGTGGTCGCCGAGCAGCACGACGACGCCTGGCTGGAACCGGTGGCGGGGGTGCCCGCCCGCGCCCCGGACGGCCGGTTGCTGCAGGTGCTGGTCGACCTCGCCAGCGACACCTACCGGCTCACCGCCGACGGCACACCGCTGAGCCCGGAGGGCGCGCAGGTCGAGCAGGTGCTCGGTGTCGACGACGACGGCGCCCTGGTCGGCTGGACGCCGGACAGCGTCAGCCGGCACCTCGCGCTGGCCGGCTGGGACGGCAGCTGGACGCCGTTGACCACAGGCGTCGCGGTCGCGACCGGCTCCCGCCGGGGCGGCTCGCTGCTGGTGACCCGCGCGGGTCTCGGCGAGGTTGTCCCGGTGACGACCGTGACCCAAGAGGGCGCCGAGCCGACCCGCATCCCGGACGTCGCCGTCATCCCGCCCTTCGTCCCGCGACCGCAGCTGGCCGTCGTCGGCGACCACCGGCTCGACACCGCGCTGCTGCTCCCCGTCACCTGGGACGGGTCGGCGAGCCTGCCGGTGCTGCTGGACCCCTACGGCGGTCCCGGCGGGGCCCGCGTCCTGGGCAGCGCCCGGGCCTACCTGGAGTCGCAGTGGTGGGCCGACCAGGGCTTCGCGGTGCTCGTCACCGACGGACGCGGCACGCCCGGTCGCGGCCCGGCCAGCGATCGGGCGATCCGGCACCGCCTCGCGCAGGTGACCCTCGACGACCAGGTCGCCGCGCTGCAGGCCGTCGCCGCCGAGCACCCAAAGCTCGACCTGTCCCGGGTGGCCATCCGCGGCTGGTCCTACGGCGGGTACCTGGCTGCGCTGGCGGTCCTGCGCCGGCCGGACGTGTTCGCCGCCGCGGTCGCCGGGGCGCCGGTGACCGAGCACCGCCTGTACAGCACCTTCTACACCGAGCGCTACTACGGCGACCCGCGCGAGGTGCCCGAGGTCTACGACGCAAACAGCCTGCTTCCGGACGCCGCGTCGCTGACCCGGCCGCTGATGCTCGTGCACGGCCTGGCCGACGACAACGTGCTCGTGGCGCACACGCTGGCGCTGTCCGGCGCGCTGCTCGCGGCAGGGCGTCCGCACACTGTGCTGCCGCTGACCGGCGTGACCCACATGGCGGCGGACGAGACCGTCGCGGAGAACCTGCTGCTGCTGCAGCTCGACTTCCTGCGCCGGGCGCTCGGCTGACCCGTGGATCTTCCCCCGCACGACGTGCGCGACCTCGAGCTGGCCGAGCAGGGCCGGCGCCGGGTCGAGTTCGCCGAGCGGGCGATGCCCGTGCTGCGGCTACTGCGCACCGGCTTTCGCGACGCGCTGCCGCTGGCCGGGCTGGAGATCGCCGCGTGTGCGCACGTGACCCCCGAGACCGGGGCGCTCGCCCGCACCCTCGTGGCCGGGGGCGCGCGGCTGTCGATCGCCGCCTCCAACCCGTTCTCGACGCAGGACGACGTGGCCGCCGCGCTCGTCGTGGTCGACGGCGTCTCGGTGCACGCCCGGCACGGCGTCGACCGGGCCGGCCAGGCCGCGCACGTGGCGGCGGCGCTCGGGGCACGACCGCACCTGCTGCTCGACGACGGCTGCGACCTCGTCAACGCCCTGCGCCGCCGGCCTGAGCTGCGCGCGCGGGTGCGGGCCGGCGGCGAGCAGACGGCGACCGGCGTGCTGCGCCTGCGGCAGATGAGCGCCGACGGGGCTTTGCAGCTGCCGATGGCCGCCCTCAACGACACCCCGCTGCAGCTGCTCGTCGCGAACCGGCACGGCACCGGGCAGTCGACGCTCGAGGCGATCATGGCGAGCACCGGCGCGCTGCTCGCCGGGACCACCGTTGTGGTGGCGGGGTACGGCTGGTGCGGCAGCGGGGTCGCCCGGCGCGCGCAAGGGCTCGGCGCGACGGTCGTGGTCACCGAGGTGGAGCCGACCCGCGCGCTCGACGCCGTGCTCGACGGACACCGGGTGCTGCCGATGGCCGCGGCCGCCGGGCTCGGCGAGCTGTTCGTCACGACCACCGGCAACCGCGACGTGCTGCGGGGCGAGCACTTCGCCCGCATGCGTGACGGCGCGGTGCTCGCGAACGCCGGCCACTTCGACGTGGAGATCGACGTGCCGGCGCTCGAGGCCGCGAGCGCCTCGGTGCAGCGCGGGGTCCGCCCGCACGTCGATGCCTACGACCAGCCGGACGGCCGCCGGCTGCTGCTGCTCGCCGAAGGACGGCTGGTCAACCTCGCGGCCGGGCAAGGACACCCGCCGCCGGTCATGGACATCTCCTTCGCCGTCCAGGCGCTCGCGGTGCAGTGGCTCGCCACCGCCGAGCTGGCCGTCGGGGTGCACGACGTGCCTCCGCACATCGACGCCGAGGTCGCCCGTATCAAGCTCGACACGCTCGGGCTGCACCTGGACGAGGTGACCGCGGCTCAGCAGCACTACCTGTCGACGTGGCGCCCCTGACCGGCCCAGCGCTCGCGGCAGGACCGGGTGAGACCGTCAGGCGCGCCTTCCCCAGGTCTATGTCGCTACGACACGCCGAAAATGCGACCGGAGCCTGGAGAAGCTGAGCAGCGGGGCGGCCGGGCCAGCGGGGCGGCCGCGGCGGCCGGGCAGCGGTGCGGCGGGTGCGGCGGACAGCCCCACCTTGACGCGGCTGTGTGAGGTTCACCGTCTCGACATGACACCTTGACATGGCCGCGCTAAGGTAGCGGGGCGATGACGACGTTGACGATCCACCAGGCCGCGACCACCACCGGGTGGTCGGCGCGCATGCTGCGCTACGTGGAGCAGCTCGGCCTGGTTGTCGGACCCCGCTCACCCGCCGGCTACCGGCTGTACGGCCCGGCCCAGCTGCAGCGGCTCCGCACGCTGCGTGCGCTGCTCGCCGAGCACGACCTCGAGCTGGGCGACGTCGCCGTCGCCCGTCGGCTGCGTACCGAGCCCGAGCTCGCCGCGGCCGTCGATCGCTGGTTCGACGACACCCCCGCCCCTCCGCAGCGGGAGATGCCCGAGGGCGACTGGCTCGCTTTCGAGCAGGAGAAGCACCAGCAGCTGCTGCGCTAGCCCGCTCCACACGCCCGACGCCCCTACCCCCAGACGGGAACTCATGACCACCACCCAGGACGCCCCCGCTCTCCCGATCCTCACGCCGGGCCAGGACTTCAAGGTCGCCGACCTCTCGCTCGCCGAGTTCGGCCGCAAGGAGATCCGGCTGGCCGAGCACGAGATGCCTGGCCTGATGGCCATGCGCGAGGAATACGGCCCCAGCAAGCCGCTCACCGGCGCCCGCATCACCGGCTCGCTGCACATGACGATCCAGACCGCCGTGCTCATCGAGACGCTCATCGAGCTCGGTGCGCAGGTGCGCTGGGTCAGCTGCAACATCTTCTCGACCCAGGACCACGCCGCCGCCGCCGTCGCGGTCGGCCCGAAGGGCACCGCCCGTGACCCGCAGGGCGTGCCCGTGTTCGCTTGGAAGGGCGAGACGCTGCCCGAGTACTGGTGGTGCACCGAGCAGGTCGTGCAGTGGCCCGACGGCAAGGGCCCGAACATGATCCTCGACGACGGCGGCGACGTGACGCTGCTCGTGCACAAGGGCGTCGCCATCGAGAAGGCCGGCGTCGTGCCGAGCACCGACGAGAACGACTCCGAGGAGTACGCGGTCATCCTCGACACGCTGCGTCGCTCGCTCGCCGCCGACCCGCAGCGGTTCACCCACATCGCCGCCGACATCAAGGGCGTCACCGAGGAGACCACCACCGGCGTCATGCGCCTGTACGAGTTCGCCAAGGCCGGCGAGCTGCTGTTCCCGGCTATCAACGTCAACGACTCGGTCACCAAGAGCAAGTTCGACAACCTCTACGGCTGCCGGCACTCCCTCGTCGACGGCATCTTCCGCGCCACCGACGTCATGCTGGCTGGAAAGACCTGCGTGGTCTTCGGCTACGGCGACGTCGGCAAGGGCTCAGCCGAGTCGCTGCGCGCCCAGGGCGCCCGGGTGATCGTCACCGAGATCGACCCGATCTGCGCGCTGCAGGCCGCGATGGAGGGCTTCCAGGTCGCGACGCTCGAAGACGTCATCGAGACCGCCGACGTGTTCGTCACCGCCACCGGCAACAAGGACATCATCATGGCCGCCGACATGGGGCGCATGAAGCACCAGGCGATCGTAGGCAACATCGGGCACTTCGACAACGAGATCGACATCGCTGGTCTCGCGAAGGTGCCCGGCATCACCCGCAACCGCATCAAGCCGCAGGTCGACGAGTGGATCTTCGCGGCCACTGATGACCGGGCCGGGCACTCGATCATCATGCTCAGCGAGGGCCGGCTGCTGAACCTCGGCAACGCGACCGGTCACCCGAGCTTTGTGATGAGCAACAGCTTCACCAACCAGACCATCGCCCAGGTCGAGCTGTGGACCAAGAACGACGAGTACGAGACGCAGGTCTACGTGCTGCCCAAGCACCTCGATGAGAAGGTCGCCCGCCTGCACCTCGACGCGCTCGGCGTAAAGCTCACCACGCTGCGCAAGGAGCAGGCCGAGTACATCGGCGTCGACGTCGAGGGCCCCTACAAGAGCGAGATGTACCGGTACTGATCGAGCCCCGCTCATCGGACCGGCTGTCCCGAGGGGGCGGCCGGTCCCTGAGCGTTGACGTGCGAGAGGAACCTCACGGCCCACGTTGACGATCAGCCGGCCCGGGTCACCCCATCGCGGGGCCGCATCTGAGAAGGTGAGAGTCATGAGCGTCCTGGAGCGGCCTGCGCTGCAGCGTGCGCCCGAGGGCAGCGCAGGGGCCGAGCCGGCTCGCTTCCCCTGGCTGCTCGGGCTGCTCGGCACGCTGGCGACCACGCTGCTGGTGCTCGCGGCCGGCCGGTCCACCATGCCGCTCGGCGTGGTGGTGAAGCTTTCGTTCGGCGGTGTGCTGGCGCCTGCCCCGAGCGGCGGCACCGTGTCTGCGATCGTCGTCCTGCTCGCCCTGGCCAGCCTGGTCGGCTGCTGGTGGCGGGTGCTCGAGCTCAGCGGCAGGGGATCGTTGCGGCTGCGCACCGTGGCCGGACTCGGTGCGCTGTGGGTGCTCCCGGTCCTGCTGGCCCCGCCCCTGCTGAGCCTGGACGCCTTTGCCTACCTGGCCCAGGGGCGCATGCTCACCGTCGGTCTCGACCCCTACGCTGGTGGGCCCGTGCTGCTGGGACAGGACCCGGTCGGCAGCCGCGTCGACCCGATGTGGCGGGCGAACCCGGCGCCGTACGGTCCGCTCGCGCTGGTGCTGTTCCGGGTGGTCGCGGCCACCGGCGGCGACTTGACGCAGGGCGTGCTGCTGCTGCGCCTCGCGGCGCTCGCCGGCATCGCGGTCGCGGTCGCGGTCGCCGTGCACCTGGCGAGCCCGCGGCGCCGGCCCGCCGTGCTGGCGGTCGGCCTGCTGAACCCGATCACTATCGTGCACCTGATAGGCGGCGTGCACATCGACGCGGTCCTCGCCGGCGTCGTCGCGCTGGCCCTGTTGGCGCTGCACTACCGGCGGATGGCCTCCGCCGTCTTGCTGGTCGGCGCAGCCGTGGCCGTGAAGGTGACGGCGCTGCCGCTGCTGCCCTTCGCGCTGCTCGTGCTGCGTCGGCGCGGTGCCCGTTGGCACGAGGTCGTCGGTGCCGGGCTGGCTGCATTGGTGATTCCCCTTGCGCTCACCCGGCCCCTGGTCGCCCGCCCGTGGGCTTTCGTCGAGGCGCTGGTGACGTCCGGCTCGTCGCACGTCTGGTACTCCCCGGCCACTCTGGTGGGCGGACTCGTTCATTCGGGATCGGCCTTCGCCGGCCTGCCGTTCTCTGCTGGCGCGTCGGCTCTGGTCGGCACGCTGCTGTCGCTGGGCGCCGGGACCGTGGCAGTGCTCCTCTTGTTGCGCGCGCAATGGCGCTCGCCCGAGCTGTCCGGCGTGGTGCTGCGCGCCGCCGCCGCCGTGCTCATCGCGTCGCTGTGCCTGCCGGCGATCTACCCGTGGTACCTGGCAGGGGCCGTCTTCGTTCTCGCCTCGACCTCGAACCGATCGGTGCAGCGGGTGATCGTCGTGCTGTCCACCGCGCTGTCGTTCGCTGCCCTGCCCCCGCTGCGGAGCAGCGCCTGGCTCCCGCTGACGGTGACCGGGATGGTCGTGGTCCTTGCGCTGTCGCTACGCGCGCGCGACGCGCTGCGGCGCGAGGGCAGCTTCACCTCCGACCTGCGCTGGCTCTGGCACCCCTCCGACCTTCGGCACACCGCACGGGGACACGACCGCAGACGCCACGAGCGCCGGTCGGCCACGCGGCGACGTACCGGGGTGCGGGCGGCGCTGGCCCTGGTGACCGGCGTGGCGGTGCTGCTCGGCGGCGCGGCGCTGGCCTACTCGGACGAGCCGGTAGCCCCACCGACGCCGGCGGCGCTGAAGGCTCCCGAGCGCCAGCTGCTCGTCACGGCCGTGTCGCAGGGTTGGCCGGACCACCACATCGTCTCGCTACGGCCGCTGTCGCCAGGCACCTACGAGGTCGAGCTCGTGCAGCCGGGCGTGGCCCGGTGCGAGATGCGCCTAGAGCGCGTCGCCGGCCCGGACGCCGGCTGGCTGCGGCTCTCGACACCCCCGCACGGGACGGTACGCGCCGAGGTCGAGCTGGCCTGCCCGTACGCCGACCCCTCCTGACAGAGGCCTGACACTCCGTTCCCGCCGGGACCATTTTCCAGGCCCGCTCCCGCGTGTAGAGATCGGCGATGGTGGCGCCGTTGCGCGGCGGTCTCACGACGGCAGCGCGAAACCACCCGCCCCGGAAGTTGGTGCATCACCGTTGCCCGGGTGCGGCGGGACGTCGGACGATGCCGACCGGCCGGCCGGCGCATACGGCGGCGAGCTGCCCTGGGGATACGGCGGCGGGCTGCCCTGGGGATACGGCGGCGGGCTGCCCTGGGGATACGGCGGCGGGCTGCCCTGGGGATACGGCGGCGGGCTGCCCTGGGGATACG
>JAABUN010002981.1_pt1 | contig 27782 bp, 18 predicted proteins | sample 5559311 | NCBI WGS metagenome assembly JAABUN01 (sample SAMN10711877, study PRJNA513370) | rock metagenome | isolation source: Antarctica rocks | place: Antarctica: Victoria Land, Siegfried Peak sud
CAAACTGAGGATTGGCGGGATAAAGTGCTTCGTACACGGCCTTGATAAACTCATAATCAGCCGGATAGTCGATGGTAAAGCGGTGCGACATCGAGTAGTCCAGTCCCGTTTCCCAGGTCACGTTGGCGAGGCGGAAGCGGTCGGGGTTCTCCCAGAAGAAGGGGGTAGTGTGCTCGCGCTCCAGCGGGCGGCGGGCCTCGCGCCAGGCCGTTTCGAGGGCCGTGAAGGTCATGGCCTCCACGTCGTTGCCGTCGGGGTAGGTGGCGGGGTGCAGGTTGCTCACGAAGTCGTACTGGCCCTTCGTTTCCTCAAAAAAGCCCAGCACCTTATCGATAATGGCCGGGTCAATGAGCGGGCAGTCACTAGGAATTTTTACTACCCCCTCGGTTTCGCCGAAGTGCAGCGCGGCCTGGTAGTGGCGGTCGAGCAGGTCGAGCGCGTTGCCGCGAAATACCTCAATGCCATACTGTTGGCACATTTCGGCCAGGGCATCGTCGCTGAGCTCGTCGGTGGTGATGACGGCCACGCGGCCGGCCCGACTGGCCTGCCGCACGCGCTCGACCTGGCGCACCAGCAGCGGCCGGCCCACGAGGTCGAGGCTGACTTTATCGGGGAGGCGCGAGGAGCCGCGCCGGGCCTGAATGAGGGTGAGCAATTTTTAGGAATTATGAATGTGGAATTATGAATTATGAATGGCGGCCGACGTTTTTTTGGCAGCTTTCATTAATTCCAGCGCGGCTTCGCTGCTGGCGCGGTATTGCTTCAAAAACGCCGGGCCGGAGCCTTTGAACCGCCCGAACTGCCGGCAAATGTCGGCGATGCGCTCGGCGCTGGTGCCGCCATTCTGGATGGGCAGCTTGCGCTGGAGGTCGGCCACGTCGAAGTACGAATGCACCGGGACACCCAGCGCCAGGCCCACGTAAGCCACGGTGCTATACTGCGTTATCAGCTCTAGCGAGTTGGCAATCATTTCCTCGGTGTTGCCTTCGGTGAAGATGAGCGTGCCGGGCGGAGCGTATTTTCTGACCTCGGCGGTGGCGCGGGCCATGTCCTCGTTGGGGTGAAACTTGAAAATCATGGGCCGGCCGGCGGCGATGCGCGTGGCGTGGCGGATGAACTGCTTGCGGTTGTCGGGCCGGAAGGTTTCGCGCATGTCGGTGGTGGCCACCAGCACGTAGCCGCGGTGCGGAAAAGTATTCTGCCGCAGCTTCTCCATGTCGTCGAAATTGGGGATGCCCGTGACCACGATTTTACCCTTATCGACCCCGATTTTGGCGAAGTGCTCGGCGTAGCCGGGCGAGGCCACGCAGTAGAGGTCGCAGCAATTATTCATGCCATTGAGCGCGGTGCCGATGGCCAGGATGGGGAAGTTGGTGCAGCGCTTGACCAGGCGCGCCCAGAGGTTGAGCGGGTCGGTCATGCCCTCCTGCACGAATATCGACTTGGTGGTTTTCAGCAAGTTCCAGGGCACCACGATGTCGGAGCAGCACACGATAAGGTCGTACTGGTGGCCCAGCTCGCGGTTTTCGAAGTCGCGGCGCAGCTGGTGCTGCGCGACGTAGCGGTCGGCTTTTTCCTTCACCAGGCCCTGCACGATGGTCTTATCCAGGATATTGTTGCGCAGCAGCCACTCGTAGAAGCCACGCATCCAGCCGTCGTAGTAGAGCTGGCTGAAGTAGGGTTCGTATTCCTCTTCAAGCAGCTGCGCCACCCGGTGCATCTGGGTAGTCTGGTTGGGCGAGCCGATGAGGTACAGCGCTTTTTTCACTGGCAAAAGGTAGGTATGCCTACAAAAATACAACGCCGGCCGAATGACGGGCGGTTGGGCGGGGGTAGGAAAACGGGCGCGCCGGGTGGGTTGTTTTTACTGCCGGCCCCGCTCCCATCCTACTTTACCTTGGTATGCGCGCATTTTTCCCGTTTTTGACTCTTGCCGCGGTTCTAGTGGCGCTGGCCACCGCGGCCTAAACGCCCGCGCCTACCCCCCGGCCAGCCCCTATACCTGCGCGTGGCGGTGCGGGCCGCGCTGCCAGTTCAGCTACAGCGCCGATGGGCGGCAGTTTGCGGCGCTCGGGCCCGACCGAGTTTACGGCCCGCGAGGGCCGGTGGGTGGCAGCTAAGCTGGGCTTGTTTTGCCGGGGCGCGGGCGGGGGGGTAGGGGCCGGCCAACTTGCCGTGGACTGGTAGCGGGTGGCGCCTTAATGTCTGGTTTTTCCTGGCACAATCGACTGCATCGCCCGGTTAGCGGATATTTACCCTACTTTCGTTTTCCATTCGCTTTTTCCCACCTTATGCACAAGCTGGCTACCCTTGACTACATCGTCTTTTTCGTCTATTTTTTGATAGTCGCCAGCTACGGCCTCTGGATTTATAACCGTAAAACGGGCCACGATGGTACTGTCGAGGGAGACTCGAAAGACTACTTTCTGGCCGAGGGCTCGCTTACGTGGTGGGCCATCGGCTCGTCGCTGATTGCCAGCAACATCTCGGCCGAGCAGTTCGTGGCCATGTCGGGCTCGGGCTTCAAGATGGGCCTGGCCATCGCGGCCTACGAGTGGATGGCGGCCGTGACGCTCGTTATCGTGGCCGTGTTCTTTATTCCGGTGTACCTCAAGAACCGCATCTTCACGATGCCGCAGTTCCTGCACCAGCGCTACAACGGCACGGTAGCCATGATTATGGCCATTTTCTGGCTCCTGCTCTACGTTATCGTCAACCTGACTTCGATTCTCTACTTAGGGGCCATCGCGGCCAGCAGCGTGTCGGGCCTGAACCTGAACTTCTGCATGTACGGGCTGGCCATCTGCGCCGTCATCATCACGCTGGGCGGCATGAAGGTGATTGGTTTCACGGACGTTATTCAGGTGTTCTTCCTCATCCTGGGCGGCCTGGCCACTACCTACCTGGCTATTAACCTGGTTTCGACCCACTACGGTACTACCGGCGTCTTCAACGGCCTGGGCCTGATGTATCACCAGGCCAACGACCACTTCCACATGATTCTGAAGCGCGACAACCCCAGCTACATCGACCTGCCGGGCCTGACGGTGCTGCTCGGCGGCCTCTGGATTGTGAACCTCAACTACTGGGGCTGCAACCAGTACATCACGCAGCGCGCCCTGGGCGCCGACCTGCCCACCGCCCGCGGCGGCCTGCTGTTCGCGGCCTTCCTCAAAGTGCTGATGCCCGTGATTGTGGTGCTGCCGGGCATCGCGGCCTACATTCTCTACAAGCAGAATGTGTTTAGCAGCGGCGAGTTTATGCAGGGCGGCGAGCTGAACCCCGACCGCGCCTACCCCGTGCTGCTCAATATCTTGCCGGTGGGCCTCAAGGGGTTGTCGTTCGCGGCGCTCACGGCGGCCGTGGTGGCTTCGCTGGCTGGCAAAGCCAACTCCATCGCGACCATTTTCACGCTCGACATCTACAAGAAAGCCATCAACCCCAACGCCTCGGAGAAGATGCTGGTTTCGACCGGCAAAATCGCGGTAGTCGTGGCCATGCTCCTGGGCGTAGTCATCGCCCCGCACCTGGGCATCGACAAGAAGGGCGGCTTCACCTACATTCAGGAGTACACGGGCTTCGTGTCGCCGGGTATTTTCGCGATGTTCATCCTGGGCTTCTTCTGGAAGAAGGCCACGTCGAGCGCGGCCCTGTTTGCCACCATTGGCGGCTTCCTGCTGTCGGTGCTGCTCAAGTTTTTGCCGGGTATGACGAACCTGTCGTGGCTGGCGCCCTTCGGCTTCGCGGTGCCCGTGAACGGGGTGTACGAGATTCCGTTTCTCGACCGCATGGGTTTCGTGTTCATCTTCTGCATCATCGGCATGGTGCTCATCAGCCTCATCGAAAACGCCCGCGGCGTGAAGACCAATGGCCTCGAAATCGACTCGTCGATGTTCCGGCCCAACAAAACTTTCACGGCCGGCGCGGTGCTCATCCTGGGCGTGGTGGTGGCGCTGTACTCAATATTCTGGTAGGCCCGCGCCACGGGCTGACAAGCAAAAAAGCACCCGCCGTAGCGGGTGCTTTTTTCGTGGGTTGCTACGTTTGCTACCCCCTGGAACAGTTCTGAGTAGTCTGTCAAAAGTAACCAAGTAAAGAGAACGTCATTCCGAGCTTGCCGAGGAATCTCGCCCGTGGTCGTCGGCCCATCGTTCAACGACGCGCGCGAGATTCCTCAGCAAGCTCGGAATGACGTTCTTTTGCTACCTGTTTACTGCTGCACAAGTACTTAATAGATGAGGCGCAGGCCGGCACCCCAGCCGTAGTTGCTGTCGTAGTTGCCAGCCAGGGCCACGTATTTGCCCAGAATGTAGCTGCTGCCGAGCCGGTACTCGCGGTCGGAGTTGACCATGAGGTCGGCGCGCAGGCGGCGGGTAATGGGCAGGCCGTCGCGTTCCAGCTGCAAGCGCATGTTGCCCTGGTGGTCGAGGCGCAGGTCCGACCACACGAGCAGGGGCAGGAAGTAGCGGATGCCTACGCAGGCCACCTGCCGGAAGTCCTTGGAATTGTCGCTGCGCGTGGGCTGGTTCGGGGCGTCGGCTGCCGTGTTGGCCCCACCGCGCATGTTGTTGCGAATGTCGGTGCCCGCGTACACGGCCACGAACTGCTTGGGGCCGAGGTAGCGCTGAATATGGGTTTCGGTTTCGTACGAGCCGTGGTAGTTGATGGCCGCGTCGGCCCGCAGCAGCCAGTACGAGTTGCGCACGCCGCCCTGGGCAAACACGCCCTGGCTCAGGGCATCGACCCGCGCGTAGGGAAACAGGGTCCGGTCCTCGCTCACGAAGCGGGCCAGCTTCTCCGGGCTGTCGGTGAGCGTGGGTGTGCCGGCGTAGTGCACGATGCGGGCCATGCCCGAGGTGAGGTGGTAGAGCAGGTGGCAGTGAAAAAACCAATCCTTCTCCTCGTTGGCGTCAAACTCAATCGTTACGTTGTCCATTGGGGCCACGCTGAGCACGTTTTTGAGCGGCGCATAGTCGCCCTGCCCGTTCAGCACCCGGAAGAAGTGGCCGTGCAGGTGCATCGGGTGGCTCATCATGGTGGTGTTATGAAGCACGAAGCGCACCTTCTCGCCGCGCTTAATCTCAATCTTATCGGCCTCCGAAAGCACCTTATTATTAATGCTCCAGACGTAGCGAAACATATTGCCGGTCAGGTACAGGTGCACCGTGCGCACGGGTCGATTATCCGGGATGGTGCTCGGCTGCGGGGCCTTCAGCATCTCGTAATTCAGAATAGTTTCGGTAGGGTAAGCATCTTGCAGCTGCTGATAGCCAGTCAGGAACGTGCCCAGCGGGGCCTTCTTCATGCCGCCCATTCCGGCCATCTTCCCACCGCCCAGGTCCATGCCGGCCATCTTGCCATCGCCCTCCTGAGCGGATGGTTGATTCATGCCGGGCATCCCGGTCGTTGGCTGCCGGCTACTGTCGGGCGGCATAGCCATGCCGGCGGCCAGGTCATCCGTTGACTTACTCATGCCACTCATGCCGCCGGCTTTAGCCTGGCCGCCGTCCATTTTCATGCCGCCCATCCCTTTCATGCCAGGCATCGTCGCCGGGGCAGCCTTGCCAGCCGGCACTACGCTGGGGGGTGGCACGTGGGCCGGGGCGCGGCCCATCGTCATGTCCATCTTACCCATCATGCCGAGCATTCCCTGCACCAGCCGAAAATAGTCGGGGGCCGGCAGCGTCGGGGCCGGGTGCGCGGTCCCCGTACCCAGCTGCAAGCTCACGTGCTGCGACATATCCCAGGAAGTAGCCCGAAACTCGTACTGCCCGACGGCGGGCAGCGTCACTTCTACGTCGTAGGTTTCGGCGGTGGCCATCAAGAGCTTATCCACCTCCACGGGCACCACGTCCACGCCATCGGCGGCCAGCACGCGCATCTTGCCGCCCCCGAACTGCACCCAGAAGTAGGACGCCGCCGAGCCGTTCACCAGGCGCAGGCGCAGGGGCTGGCCGGGCTTCAGCTCGGGCATTTGCTCGCCGGGGTGGCCGTTAATGAGGTCCGCCTGGTAGTATACGTCGGCCAGGTCCATCTGCGGCATCCGCTTCCACTCCTGCTTGAGCTTGGTGCTCAGGTAGCCCTGGCGCAGGGCCTTGCCGTAGCTCTGCACCGAGCCCCGCTCAATGGAATACCAGTCGGTTTCCCTTTTCAGGGAGCGCAGCACTTCCCAGGGCTTTTCCTTGGTCCAGTCCGAAAGCAGCACCACGCGGTCGGGCGTGGGCAGAGGGGTAGGCGGATAGATAACCAGCGCCCCGTACTGGCCCAACTGCTCGTTGAGCTTGGTGTGGGAGTGATACCAGTACGTGCCGTGCTGCCTGAGCGCAAACCTGAACTCGTGCGTCATGCCCGGCTCAATGGGCACTGTGTTCAGGATGGGCACACCGTCGTAGCGGTTGGGAATCACCAGCCCGTGCCAGTGGAAGGAAATGGACTTGTTCGAAGCATTATGCACGTAAATAAGTGCCGTATCACCTTCGGTAAAGGTGAGCGTGGGCGCCGGAAACCCGCCATTGGTCGCCAGCGCGTGCGCCTTATGGCCCGCCACGGTCCAGGTAGAATCAATGACGCGCAAATCGTAGCGCACCGTGCGCGGCGGGCGGGCCTGAGCGGCGGCCCGGTTGCTATACAGGTCGTGGTAGGCGGCGGGCAGCGGCTCAACTATCGGCTTGGTGGCGGGGGCGGGTGGCACCGCCTGCGCCCCGGCCACCTGGGCCAGCATTAGCAGCGCCAGCACCAGCCAGGCTGCCCACGGGCCCCTACCCCCCCGCCGGAGCCGCGAGCCAGCTATTCCTAAACCCCGATAATCCGTTCCTAGTAAATGAGTTAACATAGCAAATTCATGGGCAATCAATGCCGTGAGTGAAATAAAAGCGGCTCGTAGCAAACCCGCCGCCCACAAAAAAGCCCGGCAGTACCGGGCGTTTTTTGTAGCAGCCAGCTAGGCCGCCTGAATGTGGAAGCCGGCGTTCTCCACCGCCCGCACCACCTGGTCGGCGGTGAGTTGGTCGGAGCTGACGGTCAGAATCTTGTTGGGGTTAGCGGTATCGACCTGCCAGTTACCGGCACCGGCCTCGCGGTTGAGGGTAGGCGTCACGGCCTTAATGCAGCCGCCGCAGTTGATGTTGGTCTTAAATTTCAGGGTTTGCATGACGAATGGAATTAGGAACCACCAGCGTGTGGTCTTTACTAGTAACGTAAGCCAGCGGCAGCGAGTGTCAGCGAGAAGGCGCATAATTGCGCCCGAATTATATAAGATTCGGGGATTGGGCCGGCTACATCGCCTCCTTCACCCCAGTCTTAATCAGCCACCAGTTGACGGGGTAGCTGGTGAGGAAGCCCGCCAGCATGGCCACTTGCATCATGAGCCAGAATACCGGGTCGTTGGCCTTGAGCTCGTGCTTGAAAATGACGAACACGGCAATGGCCATCCAGCCATACATGCCTATCTGCCAAGCAGTTAGCGACAGGGCATCGGCCTTCACGGCAGCCTTGAGGCCTTCGCCGGGCGAGAGGTTTTTCATGGGCTTGATAGTGAAGTACTGGAAGGCGATGCCGAAGAGAAACGCCGCGATGTAGTCCAGAATCCAGGCCCCAAAAATGGCGCGCCCGAATATTACCAGGGGCACGTAGAGCACGAAGGTTTCGACCAGCAGGTCGCCCAAGGTACAGCCGCTGCCACAGTGCAGGGCCCCCACGGCCACGCTCTGCCAGAAGGGCTTTTGCTTGCTGGGCGGCTCGGTGCCCGCGGCTTTGACCGCCTGGGCCTGCTGTTGAGTGCTGAGGCGGCCCAGCTTGTAATAGGCCCACAGGCCCAGCGGCCCCGAGTAGAGCGGCGTGAGTATCCACACGGCGTTCATTATCCACATTTTTTGCCGGTGGCCGGCCACGATGTCGAGGGCCACTATGCCCACGCAGAGCAGAGCCACGACCAGCGAAACAATAGCGATAGTATGCAACATAACAAACGATTTGGATTAGCAGAAATGCCTTATCAAGTGACGTACGCAGGCCAGCCCTGCCAGGTGGGCACACGCGGCAAATTCCCGGAAAGCTGTGCGAACCGCGAAAAATTCTGTACCCTGGCGCGGGCAGGAGCCGGCCGCCGCCGCGGGCCAACTCCTGCCGCGGGCCATCGGCCTTATTTTTTCACGATGAGATTCATGCCGCATTTGGGGCACTTGCCGGGGTGGTCGGTCACTACTTCGGGGTGCATGGGGCAGGTGTAGGTGGTGGCCACGCCATTGGTAGCGGCGGGCGCGGCGGTGCTATCGGCGGCTACGGCGGTGGTCGCGGCGGGGGCCGTGGTGGTTTCGGCAGCGGTGGTTTTGTTCTCCGAGCAGCCAGCGGCTACGAAGGTGAGGCTAGCCAGGGCCAGGCTCCAGGTCAGGAAGTACTTCATGGTTTTGAAAAAAAGAAAGGGGAAAATAGGTAGCAAACATCTGAGCCACAGCCCTATACAGGATGCGGCCAGCACTGGCCCGCTACATGGCCATGCCGCTCATATGGTCGTCGCCCGCGCCCTGGCGCAGGGTAAATTCGCTTTGCAGCAGGTAGGCCCCGGCCACCACTACCCGGTCGCCGGGCCGCACCCCGCCCACAATGGGCACCGTAGCCGCCGTACCCTCGCCGGCCCGCACGCGCACCCGCCGGTACTGCCGCTCGCCGGTCTGCTTCCACACGTAGCTCGCGCCCCCGTCGTGGATGATGGCGGCTTGCGGCACGCGCGGGGGGGTAGGGCTATCGGCCGGGATTGCCGCGGGCGCGGCCAATAGCACGTTGGCCTGGGCCCCGGGCTGCAAGCGCCCGCCGGGGTTAGGCACCTCGATGCGGGCCAGCGTAATCTGGCTGCCGCCGCTCAGCTCGGGGCTGAGAAACACCACGTGGCCGGACAAGGGCCGCGGCTGACCCGCCACCTGCACCGCCACGCGCGTGCCGAGCGGCAGCCGGCCGGCATCGGCGGGCACGAGCTGGGCCTCGACCCACACGCGGCTGAGGTCGGTGAGGGTGAGCAACGGCGAGCCCTCGGCCACGTACTGGCCCTGCGTTACGGTCAGCGCCTGCACCGTGCCGGTGCGCGGGCTGTAGTACGTGACGAGCGGGCCCGGCCGCCCGCCGGCCGCCAGCTGCCGCAGCTGCCCGGCCGACACGCCCAGCAGCCGCAGCTTCTGGGCCGTGGCTTCGGCAAAGTGCCGGTAGGTGGGCTCGGGCACCTGCAGGTCCTGGGCCAGGGCCAGCACATACTCGCGCCGCAGGGTTTCGAGCTGCTCGCTGTACACCGAAAACAGCGGCGCGCCCCGGCGCAGCACCTGCCCCGTTTGGCGCACGTAGAGGCGCTCGACGCGGCCCGCCACCCGGCTGCTGACGCTCTCGGTGCGCTGGGCATCGGCCGTGACGGTGCCCGTGAGCACGGCCGCCGGGGCGGGGGTAGCCGGGGCAGTGGCACTACCCGTGGCGCTACCGCCAATGAGCTGCGTTTGAATATTTCCCAACGCTACCTGCTGGGCGGTGAGCACGAGGTCGGTGCCAGCGGTCGGGCCGCCGGGCATGGCCGCCATTTCGGCGGCGGTCATCTTTTGGGCAGCGGGCCGGGCCGAGGTTTTTACCAGGTCCATGCCGCAGATGGGGCAGCTGCCGGGCCGGGCCGCGTGCACCCGCGGGTGTATAGGGCAGGTGTACACGGCGGCCGTGGGCTTTTTGGCAGCCGGGGCCACCACTGGCGCGGGCCGCACTTTTATCAAATTCATGCCGCAGATGGGGCAATTGCCGGGCGCATCGGCGTGCACCTGGGGGTGCATGGAACAAGTATAGTACGCCGCCCCAGCCGCCGAAACAGCGGCAGCATCGGGCCGGGCCTGCTGGCAAGCGCCGACGCCCACCAGCAGCAGCCCAAGCAGCAGAAGGCCGAGGCGGCCGAGGGGCCGGGGACGTAATTGGGTGGCCTTAGTCATGAGCAGCGGGGGTAGGGGCAGCATCGGCCGTTTGAATAAAGCCTTCGCTGTCAATCAGGTATTGACCATTGGCGGCCACCGCTTCGGTGCCGCCGAGGCCGTGCAGCACCTGCACCTGGCTGGCGGTGCGCTGGCCCACCCGCACGGCCACGGGCACAAACGTGCTGCCCCGCCGCACGAAGGCTACCTGCCGGGTGCCCAGGTCTACCACGGCGGCGCGGGGCAGCCAGTAACTACCAGCCAGGGCCGGCAGCGCCGCGGGCACCAGCGTGCCGGTGAGGCGCTGGCCGCGCCGCAGCCGGCCTTCCGGATTGGGCAAATACACCCGCACGGCCGCCACGCTGGCCCCGGCCCGAAACTCGGGCTCTACCAGGTCGAGGCGGGCGGTGTGGGGGGGTAAGGTGGTGCCCTCGGGCACCACGCGCAGCGGCTGGCCAGGGTGCAGCCGCGCCAGCTGGGCGGGCGTGGGCTGAAAAACACCCCACACCTGGTCGGTATTCATCACCTGAAAAATCGTTTGGCCGGTGCGCACGTAAGCGCCCTCGGTGAGCGTGAGGCGGGTGGGTTGGGGCCCGTCGGGGGGGGTAGGCGCGGCAGCCTCGCTGCTACCATTTCCCGAGTCGGCCATGCCGCCGGCCGCTTCGCCGGCCGGGTCGGGGGTAGCGGCCGGCGCGTTTGCGGTTGCGGTTTCGACCACGTAGCCGTCGTAGGGGCTGAATATGGCCACCTGGTAGCTGGGGCGACGGGTGCGGGCCAGGTCGCGCAGCTGGCTGTCCGTCAGGCCCAGGAGCCGCAGCTTCTGCCGCGCCCCGCTGAGCAGCGGCGCGTTTTCGGCGTCGTTTTCCAGAAGAAAAATCAGCTCCTGCTCGGCCGTGACCAGCTCGGGGCTGTAGAGCTCCAGCAGCCGCTGGTCCCGGCGCACGGGCTGGTAGTTGTAGCGCACCAGCAGCCGCTCGATGCGCCCCCCAAAGCGGGCGGCCACGGCCCGGCCGCGGCGCGGGTCGTACTCCACCACGCCGGGTAGGGTGAGGGTGTCGGCGGCCGCGCCCTCGGCCACGGGGCGCACCGTAGCCACGGCCGCCACCACGGCCGCGTTGGGTGCCCGCGTCACGCTGCCCAGGCCATCCTCGGCGCGGGCCGCGTTGTTGGTGAGCACCTTAGGTACCAGGTCCATGCCGCAGATGGGGCAGCTGCCGGGGGCGTCGCGCACGATTTGGGGGTGCATGGGGCAGGTGTATTGCATGGCGGCGCTGGTGGCTACCAGCGGGGTCCCGGCCACGTTGGCGGGGCCGTGGGCCCGGCCGTGGCAGCCCACCAGCAGGGCAGCCGCTCCCAGCAGGGCAGCGGCTACCCCCTGGCGCAAGGGCTTATTGCTCCAGTTCCTGGTCATAGCGCACGGTAAGGGTAAGAAGCTCATTTTGCGTGTCGAGGTATTGCAGGCGGGTGAGAAGCCAGGTGTTGAGGGCCTCGACCACGGCGGGCAGCTGGGCGGTGTTTTGCTGGTAGGCCAGCAGCGTCACCTGGTAGCTTTTGCGCAGGGCCGGCAGGATGCCTTTTTCGAAATTCCCGACCTGCTCGCGCTTGGTGGCCAGGTCCGCTTGCAGGGTGCTGAGGCGGCCGGTGGCCTCGTTGAGCAGGCTGGCGCGCTGCTGGCGCACGGCCTGGGCCTCGTAGCCGAGCGCGGCGGTGTTGGCGCGGTACTCGCGGGCGGCCCAGGGCACCATCGGAATCGTGACCATGCCCATGACGGTGAACTGGTTGGGCGTGCTGCCAATGCCGTTCATGTGGTCGTAGCGCACCCCGAAATCGGGTCGGCGGCGGCTGGCCTCCACGGCCTGGCTGAGGCGCACCACGGCCAGCGAGCGGTCGAGGGCCCGCACGTCGCTGCGGCGGGCGGCCAGGGCGGCCGTGTCGGGCAGCGGGGCCAGCGGGGGGGTAGGCAGCAGCGTATCCACGGCAAACCCGGTGGCGGGGTCGCGGGCCATCAAGGTGTTGAGGGCGATGGTGTTCTGGCGCAGCTGGCCGTAGAGCACGGCGTGGTCGTTGCCGTGCATGGCCACCCGCGCCTGCACCTCGTAGATGCTGGCCAGCGAACTCTGGTTATAGGGGTAGCGGGCCTGGGCCACCTTCAGCAGGAAGTCGAGCAGGTAGGCGCTCTCGTCCAGCACCTTCAGCTTCTTTTCCAGCATAACGCGGCTGTAATACAGCGTGCGGGCCTGGGCGCGCAGCTCGTTGAGCGACGCCGCCTGGCCGGCCTGCTCCACGGCGGCCTGGCCGGCCAGGTAGGCCCGCCGGGCGCGCTGCTTGGCCGGGTTGGGCAGCGCCTGCTCTACCGATACCATCTGCATCCCCATGCCCTGGCCGTTATTCAGCTCCTTGATAGGACGCTGGTTATAAGGCGTCATCCAGTAGCCGGCGCTCACCCTGGGAGCTTCCCAGGTATTGGCTCCAGCCACGGCGGCGTCCTTGGCCTGGGCACGGTAGTCGTACTGGCGCAGGGCCGGGTTGCGCCGGGCCACGGCGCGCAGCACCGAGTCGAGGGGCAGCACGCGCTGGGCCTGGGCGTGGGCGGCGAAGCTGAGCGCCGGCAGCAGGGGTAGGAGGAGTTTTAGATGGTAAGTCATGGTCGTTCTGGAGCAGCCCCACCCCCCGGCCCCCTCCCCTGCGGGGGAGGGGGAGCCTGGTGAATGCGGACGTTTTACTTTTTGAATTCTCATTTCTATTCCTTGTAGTACTCGTCAGGCTCCCCCTCCCCCGCAGGGGAGGGGGCTGGCCCCATAGGGGTCTCGTGAGGCGCCCACCCGCGCCGTCTAATGCGTCACCGCCAGCACATCCAGCTTACCAAACTTGCGCAGCTCATACTCCTTCGTCATCAGAAAAATGAGCGGCGTGACCAGCAGAATGTGGGTCGAGGACGTGAACACGCCGCCAATCATGGGCAGCACGATGGGCAGCATCACGTCGGAGCCCGTGCCCGTGGCCCACAGCACCGGCACCAGCCCAAACAGCGCCACCGACACGGTCATCAGCTTGGGCCGCAGGCGCTTGGCCGCGCCGTGAAAGACGGCCTCGCGTAAATCCTGCCGGGAGATAGTGGCGCTGGAGTTACCCTTGGCCGCCACCAGTTGCTGCATGGCGTCGTTGAGGTAAATGACCATGATGACGCCCGTTTCCACGGCCAGCCCAAACAGGGCGATGAAGCCCACGGCCACCGCCACCGACAGGTGCACGCCGTAGAAATATACCAGGTAGGCCCCGCCGATGAGCGCGAACGGGATGGTGACCAAACTCAGCAGCGCCTCGCGCACCGAGTGAAAGGCAAAGTACAGGCAGCCAAAAATCACGAGCAGTACGATGGGCAGAATGAACAGCAGCGTGCGCTGCGAGCTGAGGAGGTTTTCGTACTGCCCGCTCCACTCCAGGTAGTAGCCGGTGGGTAGGCGGCCCTGCACGGCCTGCACCTTTTTCATGGCCTCGCTCACGGTGCCGCCCAGGTCGCGGCCGCGCACGTTGAAGAGCACCGCGCCGCGCAGCTGGGCGTTTTCGGAGTTAATCATGGGCGGGCCATTTTCGAAGCGCAGGGTGGCCACGGCCGAAAGCGGCACCGGGCCGTAGGCGGTGGTCTGAATCGGGATCCGGCGCAGGGCGGCCAAGCTGTTGCGGAAGTCTTCGGCCAGGCGCACGCCAATGGCAAACCGCCGCCTACCCTCCACGGTGCTGGCCACGGGCGCGCCACCGATGGCCATTTCCACCACCTCGTTCACCTGGTCCACGGTGAGGCCGTAGCGGGCCAGCTGCGGGCGGTTGAGGTCAATTTGGAGGTACTTGCCGCCCGTGATGGGGTCCACGTACAGGTCCTGCACGCCGGGTACGCCGTTTAGGGCCGCCCGCACCCGCTGCGAGATGTTGTATATCGTATCAAGCTGCTGACCATACACTTTCACGCCCACGTCGGTGCGAATACCGGTACTCAGCATATTGATGCGGTTGATAATGGGCTGCGTCCAGCCGTTCACTACCCCCGGTATCTGCAGCTTGCCGTTCAGCTCCTCAATCAGCCTGGCCTTGGTCATGCCCGGCCGCCACTCGGCGCGGGGCTTGAGCTGAATGATGGTTTCAATCATGCTCAGCGGCGCGTTGTCGGTGGCGGTGCTGGCCCGGCCGGCCTTGCCCAGCACACCCTTCACCTCGGGCACCTGCATGATAATCTTGTCCTGCACCTGCAAAATGCGCTTCACCTCGGTGTTCGACACGTCGGGCTGGGTGATGGGCATAAACAGAATCGAACCCTCATCCAGCGGCGGCATAAACTCGGTGCCCAGGCTCAGCAGCAACGGAATGCTGATGGCCAGCAGCGCCAGGTTGATGGCGATGGTGGTTTTGCGCCAGGTCAGGCACCAGTTGATAAGGGGCGCGTACACCCGCTCCAGCCCCCGGTTAATGGGGTTTTGCTCCTCGGTTTTAAACTTGCCCTTCATGAAAAAGGACAGCAGCACCGGGGCCAGCGTCACGGCCAGCACGGCGTCGATGAGCAGAATAAAGGACTTGGTGAAGGCCAGCGGGTGAAACAGCTTGCCCTCCTGCCCGGTGAGCAGAAAAACCGGCAGAAACGACGCCACGATGATAATCGTGGAGAAAAATATTCCCCGCGACACCTGCTGGCTGGATTTCTCGATAATGGCGAGGCGCTCGTCGTTGGTCATGGGGGTAGGGATAGTTATAATCAAAAAGAACGTCATGCAGACCGAAGGGAAGCATCTCGCGTGGGGTAGTAACTCAATCGTTGCAACGGGTTTGATTACTGCTGCACGCGAGATGCTTCCCTTCGGTCTGCATGACGTTCTGGGAGCAGCATGGCGTTTTCCTCAGCGCCCAACGCCGCTTCCTCCGCCGCCTGGTGCAGCGCCAGGTTGCGGTAGGCATTCTCGGCCATCACGATGCCGTTGTCCACAATCACGCCGATGGCCAGGGCTATGCCCGTGAGCGACATAATGTTGGAGGAAATCCCAAAGGCATTGAGCAGAATGAAGCTGGCCGCGATGGTTATCGGCAGCTGGAGCAGGATGCTCAGCGCGCTGCGCCAATGGAACAGAAACACCAGCACCACCAGCGACACCACGGCCATTTCCTCCAGCAGCGTGTGCTCGATATTAGCCACCGACTCTTTAATCAGCCCGCTGCGGTCGTACACGATGTCGAATGACACGCCCGCCGGCAGGCCCTTGGCTACTTCGGTCATCTTGGCCTTCACGCGGGTTATCACGTCGTCGGCATTCTCGCCGTAGCGCATCACCACGATGCCGCCCACGGCCTCGCCCTGGCCGTTGTGGTCGAAGATGCCGAGGCGGCTTTCGCCCGTCATCTGCACCGTGCCGAGGTCGCGCAGGCGCAGCGGCACGCCGCCCGGCCGGGTGAGCACCGGCACGTTTTCGAGGGTAGCCACATCCTGAATGTAGCCGCTCGTTTTAATGATGTAGCCCACGCCGGCCTGCTCAAACTTGCGGCCGCCGGCCTCGTTGTTGTTCTGGCGCACGGCGGCCAGCACCTGCGGCAGGCTCACGTTGTAGTAGGTGAGCTTGGTGGGGTCCACGGTCACCTGGTACTCGGGCTGGAAGCCGCCGAAGCTGGCCACCTCGCTCACGCCGGGCACGGTTTGCAGGCCGAATTTCACGTACCAGTCCTGCAGCGCGCGCTGCTCGCCCAGGTCCAGCCTGGGCGCGTGCAGCACGTACCAGAGCACGTGGCCCACGCCCGTGCCATCGGGGCCCAGGGTGGGGGTAAGGCCGGCCGGCAGCAAACGCTGGGCGTAGTTGAGGCGCTCCAGCACCCGCTCGCGGGCCCAGTAGATGTCGGTATTGTCCTGAAAAATGACGTACACGAAGCTCATCCCGAACATGGACGCGGCGCGCACGGCCCGTACCTGGGCCAGCCCTTGCAGGTTGGTGACGAGGGGGTAGGTCACCTGGTCCTCGATAATCTGCGGCCCGCGCCCCGCCCACTCGGTGAACACGATTACCTGGTTTTCCGACAGGTCCGGGATGGCGTCAATCTTGCTGGCCCGAATGGAAAAGAGGCCCCACACCAGCAGCCCGGCCGCCAGCAGCAGCACCACGCCCCGGTTGCGCAGGGAAAGGGAAATGAGTCGCTCAATCATTTGATTGTTAGCTATTAGCTACTAGCTGTTAGCTTTTTTGCTTGACACCTGAAGAATCGCGTATTGGAACCGCCTGGGCCAGTTTGGGCAGAAGCTAACCGCTAACCGCTACTAGCAAACAGCTTAAAAAACCGCACGCGCGAAAGCCCCGCGGCCAACCGGCCGGGGGAACAAGGCAACACCCGGAAGCTAAATCAGGAACGCGTGGCCACGCACGTAGGCGGGGCAGGCGGGCGGCGGGGCGGCGGTAGCCAGCAGCGGCGCGGCCGGCTCATCGGCCGGGTAAGTGGGGGTAGGGAGGCGGTACGCCAGGCGGAGCGCGGCGGGGGCCGGCACGGCCACCGGCACCGGCAGCTTGAGCTGCGCGGTGGTCAGCTTCACATCCTTGAGGGTGCTGCTGAGCTTTTGGTCGTGGCAGCAGCCGGCGGGCTTTTTGGGCAGCGGGCAGCAGCACGGCTTTTCGCTCACCGCCATCGAAACCCCCGTGAGCGTATCGCCGCAAAAGTGCATACTGTACACCAGCCCAGGGCTGGATAACAGGTAGCTCAGAAGCAGAAACAGGCTGGCGAAGCGTTTCAAGGGAAAGGGAAAAGCCGGGGGCGAAGACGACCGCAAAGGTACGGCGGCCGGCCAGGTAGGGTTTACAGAATTACGGAAGCGAACGTGTAAGATTCGCCGCCGGGGTGTTTTTACAGGCCGTGCAGCTGGCTCAGCAGCACCGCGAGGCCCACGGCCAGGTAGACGCCGAGGCGCTGCAATTGCCACTGGGGTGGGTGGTGAACGCACATGCCACCTAAACACGCGCCGGCTGACTTGCGTTTCCAATGGCCGGTGCCCAGGGATGATGCGCCCGAATTCCGTACGTAATAAGGCTAATTGCGTGCTTCAATTTCCGCACGCGCGTCGTCCCTTTACCGTTAAAGTAAGTGAACCTCCGCCGGCCACCGCGCCGCCCCGCTATATGGACCCAACTACCCTGGCCCCGGCCGCTACTGCCGGCACCGAAACGGCTACCCTCGACATCGAGGGCATGACCTGCGCCTCCTGCTCCAACTTCGTGGAGCGCGCCCTCAGCCGCACGCCCGGCGTGCGGCGCGCCGTGGTGAACCTGGCCACCGAGAAGGCCACCGTCGATTTCTTACCCGCCCAGATTGACCGCGCCGGCCTCAAAGCCGCCGTGGAAGAGGCCGGCTACGGCGTGGCCGAAACGGCGGCCAGCACCCCGGCCGCCGGCCAGCCCGCCAGCCCCCTGGCCTCCGACGACGAGCTGGCCGCCCGCAAAGCCGCCGCCTACGCCAAGCTGCGCCGCCGCTTTGGGGTGGCCGTGGCGCTGGCCGCCGCCGTGATGCTGCTGAGCATGACCATGCTCTGGCCCGCCCTGGCGGCGCGCGTCAACATGCCGCTGCTCAACTACCTGCAGCTGGCCCTGACCCTGCCGGTGGTGCTGTACTGCGGACGCGAGTTCTACGTGTCGGCCTGGAACGGGCTGACGCACCGCACCGCCAGCATGGATACGCTCATTGCCGTGGGTACCGGCGCGGCCTTCGCGTTCAGCCTGGTGGCTACGCTGGTGCCGGGCGTGCTCACCAGCCGCGGCATCCAGCCGCACGTGTACTACGATACCACGGCCACCATCATCGCCCTTATTTTGCTGGGCAAGGTGCTGGAGGCGCGGGCCAAGGTGCAGACTTCGGCCGCCATTCGGGCGCTGCTGGGCTTGCAGGCCCGCACGGCCCGCGTGGTGCGCGGCGCCCAGGAAGTGGACGTGCCTATCGAGCAGGTGCAGCTCGGCGACGTGGTGGTGGTGCGCCCCGGTGAGAAGGTCGCCACCGACGGCATCATCCAGGAAGGTTATTCTTCGCTCGATGAGGCGATGCTGACCGGCGAGAGCCTGCCGGTGGAGAAAGAGGCCGGCGACCCGGTATTTGGCGCCACCATTAACAAGACGGGCTCCTTCCGCTTTAAGGTGACGAAGGTGGGCGCCGAAACCATGCTGGCCCAGATTGTGAAGCTCGTGAGCGATGCCCAGGGCAGCCGCGCGCCCATTCAGCGGCTGGCCGACCGGGTGAGCGCGGTGTTCGTGCCCACGGTGATTATTATCGCGTTAGCCACGTTCGTTGTCTGGTTTGATTTCGCGCCCGAAGCCACCCGGCTGCCGCTGGCGCTGGTCAATTTCGTGGCCGTGCTCATCATTGCCTGCCCCTGCGCGCTGGGGCTGGCCACGCCCACGGCCATTATGGTGGGCACCGGCAAAGGGGCCGAGTACGGCGTGCTTATCCGCAACGCTGAAGCCCTCGAAAAAGCCTACCAGGTCGATACCGTGCTGCTCGACAAAACCGGTACCATCACCAAAGGCGAGCCCGCCGTGACCGACCTGCTGCCCCTGCATGGCCAGCAGGCCGCCGACCTCCTACCCCTGCTCGCGGCCGTGGAGCGCCAGAGCGAGCACCCGCTGGCTGCCGCCGTAGTTCGCTACGCCGACCTGCCCGCGCACCAGCTCAGCCCCGCCCCTACCCCCCTCGCCACGGCCGACTTCCGCGCCATTGAGGGCCAGGGCGCGGCGGCCACGGTGGGCGGCAAAAAGCTGCTCATTGGCAACCAGCGCCTGCTGCGCGAGGCCGGCGTGCCCACCTCGCCCGAGCAGGAGCACGCCGCCGCCGGCCTGCTGGCCCAGGCCAAAACCGTGCTCTACGTGGCCCTCAACGGCCAGCCGGCCGCCGTTATCGGCGTGGCCGATACGCTGCGCGATACCTCCATTGCCGCCATTCGGCAATTGCAGGCCCAGGGCCTGGAAGTGGTGATGATGACCGGCGACAACCCCCAGACGGCCGCCGCCGTGGCCGCGCAGGTGGGCATCGCGCGGTACTTTGCCGAGGTGCTGCCCGCTGACAAGGCCAGCAAGGTGCAGGAATTGCAAGCCGAGGGCCGCACCGTGGCGATGGTGGGCGATGGCATCAACGACGCGCCCGCCCTGGCCCGCGCCGACGTGGGCCTGGCCATGAGCACCGGCACCGACGTGGCGATGGAGGCTGCCCCCATCACCCTCATGCGCGCCGATTTGCAGGGGGTAGTCACGGCCATCGCGCTCTCGCGCCACACCATGCGCACCATTAAGCAAAACCTGTTCTTCGCGTTCGTTTACAATTCCTTAGGCATTCCTATCGCGGCCGGCCTGCTTTATCCCTTCACCGGCTGGACGCTCTCGCCCATGATTGCGGCCGGGGCAATGGCTCTCAGCTCGGTATCGGTGCTTACTAATTCGCTGCGGCTGCGCGGCTTTTCAGTTAAAAATTGACTTACGTCTCTGTCATTGCGAGCGCAACGAAGTGGAGCGCGGCAATCTTTCCTGGTCGTTCGCTTCACCAGGTTAGTAATCCTAACGTGAAGGAAAGATTGCCGCGCTACGCTCGCAATGACAGATAAAAAATTCCAAAATGGACACTACCCAACTGCTCGTCACCGTCATCGGCCTGGGCCTCATGGCCTTCGTGGGCTGGTTTTTCTTTCTGGCGCCGCACCAGCGGGCCGCGGCGGTGTCGTCCTCGGCGGGCGTGCAGCAGGTCGATATCACGGTGAAGGGCGGCTACTCGCCCAACGTGATTGAGGTGAAGAAGGGCGAGCCGGTGCAGCTCAACTTCTACCGCGACGAAGAAAGCTCGTGCTCGGAAGAGCTGCTGATGCCCGACTTCCACATCCGGCGCGACCTGCCGGCGTTCCAGACCACGGCCGTGGAGTTTCTGCCCAAAGAGGCCGGGAGCTTCGAGTTTACCTGCGGTATGCACATGCTGCGCGGCAGCGTGGTGGTGCGGTAGGGGTCGGCCCCTACCCCCCTTCGCGGCGGCCAAAGGCGGCGACGGGTGTTTTATTCCGGGAAATACCGCTGCAAAACGCCCCGTATTTTTTCCTCGGTGAGGGGCTTGCTGAGCGTGCCCGCGATGGGCAATTGCCGCACCCGCTCCAGGTCGCGCGGGTGCACCGAGGTGGTAAGCAGCACCACGATGATAGCCTGGCGGTGCGCCAAGGGCAGGTGCTGGCAGGCCTCCAAAAACCCGATGCCGTTCATCACGGGCATGTTCACGTCCAGAAAAATAAGGGCCGGACAACTGGGCGTGGCCCCGGCGCACGCTTCGGTCAGAATAGTGAGCCCTACCGCGCCATTTTCGGCTACGAGCAGCGCATGAGCGATACCCAGGCGCCTGAGCAACAAATTGTTGAGAAAGTTGGTCGTCGAGTCGTCGTCGATTAGCAGCACGCTGGAGAGTTTTTTCATACCTCGCATAGGGTCCCGCGCCGCGGGGCAGGTTACAAAGTCAGTTGGGCAGCGAAACGATAAAGCTGGAGCCTACCCCCAGCTCGCTTTGCACCGCAATAGTACCACCGGCATTCTCCACTATTTTCTTGACCATATACAGCCCAATGCCCGTACCCTCGACGTGCGTGTGCAGCCGCTGAAACAGCCCAAAGAGCCGGGCCTGCTGCGCCGCGTCGAGGCCCAGGCCATTGTCCCGCACCCGCAGCTCGACGCTTTTATTCTTCAGCTCGCTGGTAATATCCACCCGCAAGGGGCGGTCGGGGGAGCGGTACTTGAGGGCATTGCTGAGCAGGTTGTAGACTACCGAGCGCAGGTTTTTTTCAGAAAACGTCACGACCTGGCCGGGCGGCACGGCCACCTCCAGCCGGCCGTGCGCGGCCAGCACGGGGTCCAGGTCGAGGACCACCTCCTCAATTACCTGGCGCAGCAGTACTTCCTGGGCCGGCTGGGCGTGCGCCTGCTGGAGCTTGCTCACCTCGGTGAGGTCGCCGATAGTTTTCTGAAAGCGCTCTACCGCCGCGTACATCCGCTCCAGAATTGGCTGCACCAGCGCCGCCTGGCGGGCTCCGGCAGGCAGCTCGTGGGTGAGGGCGTGGAGCAGGCCCTCAATGTTGGCGATGGGCTGCTTGAGGTCGTGCGAGGCGGTATAGATGAAGTTGTCCAGGTCCACGTTGGTGCGCGTAAGCTGGCGGTTGGTATCGGCCAGCTCCTCGTTGGTAGCCTGCATTTCTTCGTTAATCGCCGCCAGCTCCTCATTCAGGTTCTGGACTTGCCGGCGGGCCAGCACCTGGGTCGTCACATCGACGGCTACGCACGCAATACCCGTTTGCTGGCCATCGGCGGCGCGTAGCGGCTGGTAGACGAAGTTGAAGTAGCCCGCTTCCCCCGGCTGGTGGCGGGCGAGCTGCACGGGTCGCTCCTGGGTGACGTAGGGTTGGTCGGATTGGCGCACTTCGTCGAGCAGCTCCCGCAGGCCCTGGCCTTCCAGCTCGGGCAAAGCCGTGAAAAAGGGCTGGCCTACCAGGTGCGCCGATGGGTAGCCCCACATAGTACTCATCGAAGGATTAACAACGTCGAGTACATAGTTGGGGCCCCGAAACACCGCGATGGCCACCGGCGCCTGCTCAAACAGCTCACGCAGGCGCTGCTCCTGCGCGGCACGCTGCCGCCGGGCCAGCACCTGCCCGGTCACGTCGTTGGCGTAGGTCACGAAGCCATCAACGTGGCCCATTTCATCAAAGCGCGCCTGGTAGGTCAGGTCAAAGTAAATGTCTTCGATGGGGCCGCCCTCGTCGCGGGCCAGCGGCACCAGCACTTCCTTGCCTTCAAACGGAATCCCCGTGTCGTACACGCCGCGCAGAATGGCCATTATGGGCTGGTCTTTCAACTCCGGCAGGGCCCGGAGCAGGGGTAGGCCCAGCAACCGCCGGCCCGGAAACAGCTGCTGGTAGCCGGGGTTCACCAGCTCATACACCAGCTCGGGCCCACTCAGGATGCAGATGGCCGCTGGCGCGCGCATAAACAAGTCTTCGAGCTGGCGCCGCTGGCGTTCCGTGTCGGCCCGCGCCGCGCGCGCGTCCTGGGTGCGGGCGGCCACGCGCGTCTCCAGCTCCTGGTTGAGCTGCTGGAGCTGAAGCTGCGCGTGCGTCAGCTCCGCGTTGGCATTCAAAAACTCCTCGTTGCTGGCGTGCAGCTCCTCGTTGATGGCGGCCAGCTCCTCATTCAGCTCCTGCACCTGCTGGCGGGCCAGCATCTGGGTCGTCACGTCGTAGGCAAACACGAAGATGCCGTTGACGGCGCCGCTTAAATTGTGGCGCGCCTGGTAGATAAAGTTGTAGTAGCGCTTTTCCAGCGCCTGCGCGCCCAGGTTGTCGTGGTCGAGCTGCACGGGCATCTCGCTGGCACGAAACGTTTCGCCGGTGCGGTACACGCCATCAAGCAGCTCAAAAATGGGCTGACCGGCCAGCTCAGGCATGGCCTCGGCAATGGGCTTGCCCACCAGCGGGCGGTCGCCCACCAGCGCCTGGTAGGGCGGGTTCACGAACTGAAACACGTGCCGCGGCCCATCAAACACGCAAATCATGGCCGGCGCTTCCTGAAACGTTTGGTAGAGCTGCTGGCGCTGGGCCTCGGCGGCGGCGTTGGCGGCCTGCTCGCGGGTCTGGCTTTCGCGCAGCCGGGCCTCCGTCCGCACCTGCTCCGTTACGTTGAGTACGGCGTGAATAATGTGGCTCACCCGGCCCTGGGCGTCGAGCACCGGAATATTGCGGGGCAGCCAGTGGCGCTCCACGAAGTGGCCGGGATGGTCGGGGTCGGGCACGTCGTAGTGCTGGCGGGCCATCTCGTGCGGCTGGCCGGTGGCCAGCACCTGCTCCAGCGAGGCGCGCAGGTTGCGCACGCCCTGGGCGGCGGGCGTATCGGGGTTATCCGGAAAGGCATCGAGCAACTGGCGGCCCAGCAGGCCGGCGCGCTGCGTGAGGGTAGCGGCCAGGTAGGCATCACTCACGGCTTCAACAACCAGGCCCGGCGTAAGCAGCAGGTAAGGCGCGGGCAAGGCGTTGAAAACGGGCAACAGGGCGGAGAGGTCAGGGGTAGAAGCAGGCATGAAGCAGAAAAGCAGCGCGATTAAGTAAGAATAATACGACAAGTGCCTCAACACAACCAAAAAGCACTCCGTCTAATTGTCCTGTTTTGCTCTCCGGCTCGTTCCTACTCCCCGCGCGGCAATCAAGCTGGGTGCATAACATACACAGTTCGGTTATGAACCAATTGCGTACACCAGTGCAGCTTTCAAGTTATTATACCTTGTATATCAAAAACATAACCTTATTATTTCTTTAGGCTATCTCCAGTAGTTGCCTGGCCCCGCTCACCGGCCATAGCGTTTATAAATAACGAAGCCCGGCGTTTAGCGCCGGGCTTCGTTTGCCTGAAAAATTTCTATTTGGGGCTAGGTGCGCCCCGGCCAGGGCGATGCTCAATAGCCGGGGTTCTGCACAATGTTCGAGTTCACGTCTACCTGCGTCTGCGGAATGGGGTACATCAACCGGATTGGGTCGCTGGCGGGCTTGTCTTTGCGGGCTAGCAAAAACTTGCCGAAGCGAATCATATCCTGCCGCCGCCACGACTCGCCATACAATTCTCGGCCCCGCTCATCAAGTAGCACATCCAGGGTGAGGGCGGGCAAGGCACTTGCCCCACGTCCAGGGTCCGTGCGAATCGCATTGACGATGGCCAGGGGCGTGTTGCCGTACGTGCCGGCGCTGGTGGCCGTGCCGCCGCGCATGATGGCTTCGGCCTTCATCAGCAGCACGTCGGCCAGGCGGAAGCTCACGTGGTCATTTTCGCAGCCGTTACCCCCTTTCGCCTCGCTCACGTAGTCAACGGGGTACTTTAAGGGCCGGATACCTTTCGCTTCCAGGTCGGAGCCGGTTTCGAAGAGATTAATATCCTTGGTGAAAGCTAAGGGCGCGCCCCCCCTGGTCTTCTCCGGCGCATCGGTAATGAGGTCATACTGCTGCCCAATGAGAAACCCTACGTTGACGCGGCTTCCTGGATTAGCCGGGCCGCCGGCAACCTGGTAGGCCACGCCTCGGCGCTTATCAGTGGCTTCAAACAGGTTGTAAAACTCGGCCGTAGTGGCCGGGCCGTTGTAGCCGTTAACCGGGACCATGTTGTAGTGCGACACGAATTTCCAGAAGTCGCGGGTAGGGCCGCTGTTGCCGAAGGTATTCTCCTGGGTGAAGATATTCTCCTTGCCGATGGCCGTGTTATTGGGCGCGAAGTTGTCGAAGACGCTGGGCGCGAACGAGTACTTATTGCTGCTGATGATTTGGTCGGCCAGCGCAATAACCTGATTCATGTCGGCGGCGGCGAACGTCGGGGCGACACGATTAGCATACACGCCTTTATTGAGATAGCACTTCATTAGCAGCACCCGAGCGGCATCCTTGTTGGCCTTGCCGGCGGGGCCGTCGGGCAGTTTGTTCTGAATCGCGGTGATTTCGCTCACGATGAAGTTGAGCGCCTCCGTGCCCTTGCGCACGCGCGATAGCTGACTTAAATCCTCGCCGGGCTCCCGATACAGCACCTGGTCGTAGAGGTCGAGCAGTAAGTACATAGACCAAGCGCGCAGAAATCGGGATTCGGCATCCTGCTGGGGGCTGGGCGAGAAGCGCAGCAAGTCAGTAGAGGAATAAACGATGCCTTCGAGCTGATTGAAGGTATCGCGCACCCGCTCGTTGTTGGCGTCCCAGGTGTGGTTGAACAGGGCGCGCCACTTGCCGTTGTCGTCCCAGTCGGGTCCGCGGGTCGGCATGATGCGGGCATCCGTCGATACTTCTTCCAGGGCGAATACGCTCACACAGCCCTGAATGGGGTCGCGTTGCGCGTTATAAACACCTTGGAGCAGGGCGGAAGGGTCGCCCTTCGGAATCTGGTCTGTTGTAAGCTGACCAGCCAGGTTCTCTTCCACCGAGCAGCTGCTAGCCACCTGGAGTAAGCCCAGTGCGGCAGTCGCCCAGATAATTTTGGGATATTTCATGGTGAAAATAAATTTAAAGATTACAGAGAGAAGTTAACGCCGAACGTGAAGAGGCGGGCACTGGGGTAGGCCAGGTAGTCAATGCCAACCGAGGGCACCTGGTTGGCGCCAACCTTGATAGTATTGATTTCCGGGTCAAAGCCGGTGTATTTGGTAATCACGAACAGATTCTGCCCCGTGGCGTAGACGCGGACTCCTTTCATGAAGCTGGCTACATTACCGAAGGCGTAGGCCAACGTCAGGTTGGACATTTTCAGGTAGTTGCCCTTTTCGAGGTAGCGCGTGGAGGCCGCTGAAGGATTGCCCACCGATTCCTTAATCGGGTTTTCAAAAGTGGAGAGGGCAATGTTTTTGCCCGCCCCGATTCCGCCTACGGCCCCCACCGCGTTGAGCGTGTTGTTATAAATCATCTGGCCGAATACCCCGGTCATGTTAGCAACCAGGCTCAGCTTGCCGTAGCGAGCGTTGAGACCCAGGCCCAGCAGCGTGCGGGGGTTGGGGCTACCCCCGTAGGTAGGGGTCGCTGGCAAAGGATTAGATAAGCCCTTGTCGTTCAGACCCTGGTACTCCGGCAGGAAAAAGGCATTAATAGGATACCCGTTGCGGATGGATTCTGCTAATGCGCCCGATAACCCCTGTCCATTAATAGCTCCAGTAGGGATATAAGCCCCTACCAAATCCTTCACCTCATTGTGGATGAACGTGGCGTTAGCATTGAAGCCAACTTCCACTTTGTCGCTACGAACCAAGGTGGTGCCCAAGGCAAGTTCAACTCCCTTGTTTATGATTTTGCCGTCAAGATTTTTCCAGTAAATAGCCTGTACCTGCGGCGCAGGTTGTCCAGGTAGCGTAGGAAACAGAATGTCAGTTGTCGTTTTGTTGAAGTAGTCAACGGTGAAGGTTAACCGGTTGTCAAACGCTGCAACATCGATACCGATATTGAATTGCTTATCCGATTGCCACTTCAACTCGACGTTCTTTCCATTAAGTGGAGAATTGGCCGTACCACCGTTGTCAAACGTGTAGCGGTCCTGGGCTGAGCCTGCCGGAAACTCTTGGTTGCCTGTCAGTCCGTAGCCAGCCCGTAGCTTGAGTTGGGTAAGTTTATCGGCCGGAAAGAAAGATTCGCGGCTCAAGTCCCAGGCCGCAGCAAAAGAGGGGAAGTATCCAGCTCTATGGTTAGCCCCAAACTTACTACTCTCGTCGCGGCGCAACGTACCGGTCAAGACATAGCGGTCCTTAAAGTTCAGGATAGCCCGGCCAAAGACGGATTGCAGTGCGGACGAAGGGTCGATGAACGACGACACTAACCGGTTACCAGTAGCTGAGTACTGGATATAATTAGTGTAATCGAGACCATAAACACCAAAACCACCCGCATCGCCGTTGCCATACGCATTGACGTTGGTGCCCGAATTCTCGAATTTCGTGTACTCGTAGCCTACCAACGCGTTGATGTTCAAGTCCGTGGTCACCGCCTTGTTAAAAGTCAGGGTGTTAGCTATTTGCTGCGTAACCAGCTCGTTGTTACCGACGCTGGCATAGCCTTGGTTTTGAATGCCGGGGTAGTTGATAAGGCGCTGGTCAATGGAGGTACGCCGCTGGCCCGTGTTGTAGTTCACGCTCACCAGCGTCCGGAACTGGAGCCAGTCGGTGAACTTGTAATAGGGCGAAGCGCTAGCCAGGATGGTCGTTACCCGGGAGTTGTCGTTGAAATATTCCTGGGCGGCTAGCGGGTTCACCACGTCGCCGGCCTGAACAAAGAGCGAGCCATCGGCGTTACGTAGCGGCTGCGTAGGATTCCACTGCAACGCCTGCCCAATCAGACTGCCCCGGAAGCCGGCGTCGGTCGTAATTGGGGACAGCTGCTCCCGAAACTGGCTGGTCGCGATGTTGATGTCCACGCCCAGCTTCTTGCTTTCCAGAAATTGGAAGTTCGTGGAGAGGTTGGCGCTGTATTTTTTAAAGTCCGTCCGGCGCACGATGCCCTGCTGGTCGAGGTAGCCAAGCGATAGCCGATAGCGGCCGGTTTCGGTGCCGCCGCTCATGGCCACATTGTAGTTCTGCACGTAGCCGGTGCGCAGAACGGCATCCAGCGCGTTCACGTCACCGCCCTTATCGTAGCTGCCGGTGCCGGTATTCGGCAAGCCGTAGTAAGTCAGTGCCTGGCGGTACTGGCCGGCATTGAGAAATGCCGGCCGGCGCAGCAGGGTCGAGAAGCCATTCGAGGCTCCTACGCTCAGTGTCGGAGCCCCCGTCTGGCCTTTTTTGGTCGTGATGAGCACTACCCCGTAGGCGGCCCGGGAGCCGTAAATGGCCGTGGCTGAGGCATCCTTGAGCACGGTTACCGACTCCACGTCGTCGGGATTGAGGAAGTTGAGCGGGTTGCTGTCGGCACCACTCCCCACGTCGGTGGAGCCCACCAGGCCTGGCCGGGCCGAGCGCCCATCGAGCGGCACGCCGTCCACCACGTACAGCGGTTGGCCCGTGCCCGTTACGGCAGAGTTGCCCCGAATGCGGATGGTAGCCGGCCCACCGGGCTGCCCGCTGCTGTTGGTAACCTGTACCCCCGACGTGCGGCCCTGAATGAGCTGGTCAGGCGACGTAAAGGTGCCCCGGTTAAAATCCTTTGGCCCCAGTACCGATATGGCCCCGGTCACGTCTTCTTTGCGGGCCGTGCCGTAACCTACTACCACTACGTCGCCCAGGGCCTGGGCGTCGTCCTTTAGAGCGGTTTCCAATTCGGTGTACAGAATTTTACGTACCTTCTGTTATGAAAGCGTATTCGATTGATTTGCGGGAACGGGTAGCGGCGGCGTGTGC
>JAABUN010002982.1_pt1 | contig 27775 bp, 30 predicted proteins | sample 5559311 | NCBI WGS metagenome assembly JAABUN01 (sample SAMN10711877, study PRJNA513370) | rock metagenome | isolation source: Antarctica rocks | place: Antarctica: Victoria Land, Siegfried Peak sud
GGTTATACCTTTACCAAAGCTATAACTGGTATGCCTTCATTCGCCAGGATTTTTTAATGTATTACCGTTATGCACAAAAATGGATAGACCTTTTTGATGAGCAACCCGTTATGATACCGGTAGAAACCGGGCATTATATAAAAGGCATGCATAACCTTTTAAATGCTCACTTCGATTTAAGAAATTTCCAAAAATTTAAAACAGCATTAGCCCGGTTAGAAGAGTTCGCTACTTCGGATATTGTGAATCATCACGATAATTTTCGCGTACAGGCGTTTGTTTATATTAACAGCGCAAAAATAAATGAGCACTTAATGTCGGGCACATTTAAAGAAGGGCTTGCACTTGTGCCATACATCGAGGAAAAGCTGAATGAATACGCATTATACCTTGATACGCACCGCATATTAGTTTTTAATTATAAAATTGCTTCTCTTTATTTTGGCAGCGGCGATTACGATACATCCATAGATTACCTTCAGAAAATAATACAAGACAACGTTGATCTGCGAACCGATCTTCAATGTTATGCACGGGTGGTGCATTTAATGGCTCACTACGAGCTCGGCAATTATGAGATAATAGAGTCGCTTATTAAATCTGTGTATCGTTTTATGGCGAAGATGGAAAACCTTACAGTGGTTGAAGAAGAGATGTTTAAGTTTTTACGTAACTCCTTCAAAATCTCGCCAAGAAAAATGCAACCCGAATTTGAAAAGTTCTTACACACAATAAAGCAATTTGAGAAAAGCCGTTTTGAAACACGTGCTTTCGCATACCTCGATATTATCTCGTGGGTTGAAAGTAAAGTGTATAAAAAAACAATGAGCGAAATTATAAAGGGAAAGTGTTTGCAAAGCAAGAGAAGTGTTCCCCTGCAGCAAAAGCATGTTTCTTCAGTGGCTTAATTAACATTTTTATCGTCTATCTTTTCTAAAATGTCAAGTAACAGGATTTGTTTTTCTAATCTCTTAACCCGAAGTCTTACGAAAAAGCAGAAAACATATTTGAAACAGTAAGTAAAATCAACAAAGATCCTTTGTTCAGGTCGAGGCCGCCCTTATCGCTAATTAACTTTATTGAAACAAGGACGCCAGTAATAGCCATCAAAATGTAAGCTAAAATTTCATGCACTTTTGCAGTCTTCTTCAACTTGTCAAGATTTTGCTGGATGTTAACCTTTAGGTTTGCCCAGTCCACATTAATGGTGTCTGTGAAAGCAGAAATTTATTCTCTTTATTCAGTCCAACAAGTCTTTCAATAAGATCTTGTTTAATTTATAGTTTGCATAAAATGAATGTTTACATATAACCCAATATCTTCAACATGCTTTGTGCGCTTTGTTCCTTGGCATAAACCCAATCAACTAAGTTTCCGTTTTTATCATGACCAACAATAATGTGTTTAGGACTTGGAATTAAACAATGTTTAATTCCACCATAGCCGCTGATCTGGTCCTGGTAGGCACCGGTATGAAAAAAGCCAACATACAATGGCTCCTCCCCTGCCAGCTTTGGAAGAAAAACTTCGTTAATGTGCTCTTCACTGTCATAGTAATCATGGCTGTCGCAGGTTAATCCGCCAAGTACAACACGGTGATATTCTTCATCCCATTTATTGATAGGCAGCATTAAAAATTTCTCTCCTATCCCCCATGTATCGGGCAATGTAGTTATAAAAGAAGAGTCGATCATATACCAGTTCTCCCGATCATTCTGCGCCTTCTGTCCGAGTACACTATATATATGAGCCATACTTTCTCCTACAGTATAGCTCCCGAATTCAGTAAATATATCGGGCATAGGAACCTTCGCGCTCTTGCAGGCTTTTTTAATGTTACCTACAATTTCATTTATCATGAATTGATAATCATAATCAAAACCCAGCGAATGCTTGATAGGAAAACCGCCGCCAATATTTATGCTGTCTAACTCCGGACAAATCTTCTTAAGCTGGCAATAAAGGTTAATTACCTTGTTCAATTCGCTCCAGTAATAAATATCATCTTTAATGCCTTTATTTAAAAAGATATGAAGCATCCTTAGCTGAAACTTATTTTCAAAACCTTCTACATTATCAACATAAAATTCAAGAATATCTTTTGCTTTTATGCCGAGGCGGGATGTATAAAAAGGAAACGAAGGTTCTTCTTCGGCAGCTACACGAATACCCAACTTAAACGGAACTTTTACTGACTTACGGTAAGCATCCAGTTCTTCCAGGTTATCTAAAATAGGGATCACATTTTTAAAACCTGTGTTTAATAAGTTAGCTATGCGTCGCGTATAATTCTTTTGCTTATAGCCGTTGCAAATAAGGTATGTTTCCTTAGTAATTTTTCTCCGCTGATATAGCTTTTTAAATATCTCCAGGTCGTACGCATACGAAGCTTCAAGGTGTATGCCATACTTCAACGTTTCTTCTACCACAAAAGAAAAATGAGAACTTTTTGTACAATAACAATAATTGTAGGCTCCCTCGTATTTATGCTTCTTAATGGCATTGGCGAACATTTGCTTAGCCTTGTTAATTTGCATGCCTATTTTAGGTAAGTATGTTAGCTTAAGGGGCGTTCCATACTTATCAATTAATGCTTTTAAGTCGAGGTTATTGTACTGCAGGTAATCGTTTTGTAAATGAAATCCTTCCTGCGGAAAGTGGAAGGTTTGCTCCACCAGGTCGGAGTAAGTGTTATTCATTGATGTGGTCCAGTTGTTATTCTTGGTCAATAGCAATAGTGATTGAAAATCAAAAGTAGATATTTGTGAATTATAAAAAACAAAAAAACCGGAAGCTGCGAAGCTTCCGGTAGTTAAATTTATTTAAGAAGGTTTAAGCTTACTTAACTGATGCAATTAAAGCTTTGAAAGACGCAGGTTCGTTCATTGCAATGTCCGCTAAAACCTTGCGGTTAATGTCTATCCCTTTTACAGAAAGTGCGTTAATAAACTGGCTGTAGGTTAATCCTTCTTCTCTAACAGCAGCGTTAATACGGGCAATCCATAAAGTACGGTATTCGCGCTTTTTAAGTTTGCGACCAACATAGCTGTAGGTCATACCTTTTTCAACAATATTTTTAGCTACGGTATAAACGTTTTTACGCTTACCATAATAACCTTTGGCCTGGTCAAGAATTCCTTTCCGTCTGGCTCTTGATGCTACCGCATTTTTTGAACGTGGCATATTTTTTAATTTTAAAGTCCGAAGTACTATGTACGAAATCTGAAGTTAGAGGTACGAAGCACGAAACCGGAGCAAGTTTTTTTAAATGATTACTTTAAGTTTTTCAAGTCCCATTTAGGGAGTTAGCGGTGCTATTTTAAGCCTAATAAACGTTTTACAAAATGCGTATTTGCAGGCGACACCATTCCGTTCTGGCGAAGGCTACGCTTACGCTTTTTCGATTTCTTTGTTAGTATGTGACGTTTGAAAGCATGTTGAAAAGTAATCAATCCTGTACCGGTTACTCTGAACCTTTTTTTTGCGCTTGAGTTTGTTTTAACCTTTGGCATTAAATAATCTTATTAAGATTACACCCTGCTGGCGTTCCCGAACAGACGGGACTCTTATGGAGCCTTGTGGGTAATGTCTGCTATATAAGCAAGAAGCGAATCTTCCAAAATATCTTATAAAGCGGCGGCAAAGGTAAGGCTTTCTTTTAAACAGCAATGCTTTTAAAAGTTTTGGCGTGATTTAACAAGAACCTCAGCATTTGTAATTTATTCTGCACCTATTGCCAAACCAGATAATTCAGCCTTTGCTATTATATGTTCTTTCATTTTTTCTTCCACATCTTCCCTTTCTGAAGCAGCAGGAAGATCAAGCATTTTACTTAAAGCATAAAGCCTGAACCAATAATGATGGGTACCTTTAAAATATTTTCCACAAGGGCCCTCGTAACCAAAAGTATGGTTATTACATAAACCCTCTATAGCGCCTTCAGGTACGTTCCCTTCGCTGACTTCTTTTGCAGAGGGCGAAATGTTAAATAACGTCCAATGTGTCCATGGTTTGGGTGAGGCATCAACATCTTCAAATATCAATACTAAACTTTCGGTTTCTTCAGGCAAATCAATAAATTGAAGAGGCGGATTAATGTTAGGGCCGAAACAGGTATATTTTTCGGGTACTATTCCTCCGTATTCGAAAGCAGGGCTTTTAATTTCCATTATAAGTGTAGTTTGTATTAGTGATTTATAGTTTTTGTACTTATCTGAATTAAAACTTACGAAATTTGATTAAGTTTTCTAAAAGCCTAATTTCTTATCCTATTTGTTTTTCTAACTTCGTAATTTAGACTTCGTATTTCGTATTAGTCGCTTAGCGGAGGAGGTTAGTGGCTTGCAACGGATTTCTTTCCATGAATAATATCGCAAATATGCTGAAAGTTAATTTCTTTAAAAGTATCAATCACTAAGTCTGCATGTTGAAGCTGCTCTTTAGCATGTGTGGTGGTTATAGCAATACACTTCATGCCAGCGCTCTTTGCTGCAGTTACACCGCTTGCTGCATCTTCAATCACAATACATTCTTCCGGGGCAATCTTTAGTTTTTCAGCAGCTTTTATAAATATATCGGGTGCAGGTTTGCTGTTGTGCACTTCTTCGCCTGTAACTATCTCGTCAAAATATTGTAAGAAATTCAGCTTCTCCATTACCATTTGCATTTTCATTCTTCTGCTGCTTGTAGCCAGCGCCGTCTTCACCGTATGCTTTCTTGCTGTCTTTAATAACTCTTCTGCATAAGGTATGGGGTCAATGCCTTTTGTTTCTACAATTTCTTTAAAATAGAAAAGTTTATCCGCCAAAGCCTTATCCACCTGGTCGCCTTTTAGCTTCAGCTCTTTCCTGATTACATCGGCACTTTTAATTCCTAATAATGGAAAATAGCTTTCGTAAGTCAGTTCTTTTCCATTATCCGCAAAAGTTCTTTTCCATGCTAAAAAATCGGCCTCTGTACTGGCAATCAAGGTGCCGTCCATATCGAAAATGATCCCTTTAAAGGGAAGAAAACTATTACTCATGTTATCTATAATGCTAATAAATCTCAGGAACTGCTTTTTACTAAACTCTTATCCTGCAATCTTAAAAGTTTCAAATATCGAATTAATAAACTATTGCTTTATAAAAAGTTTTAAATAATAGTTTTGGGAAATTCCTTCTACAATAATCCATAGCAGCATTTATCACGTCAAAAATGAAATTGAATTAGACAACTTTTAGCGATTATAAAAAAATTGCAATGCAAAGGCATAATATTTTTAAAAAAAGTGTGATGACCTGAACCGGCACCAGCAAGAAATGAATACACATCAACCTGTATTAAAAAACATAAAAAAAATAGCTGTACTAAGGGCAAATGCTTTAGGTGATTTTATTGTAACATTGCCTGCTTTTAAAGCCATCCGAAATACGTATCCCGATGCAGAAATTGTTCTTCTTGGTAAGCCATGGCATAAGGCATTTTTAGTGAAAGGACGTTCGCCGGTTGACCGTGTAATTGTAGTACCGGTAAAAAAAGGAATTCGTATCGAAGTTAACCAGGTTGAAAACACAGGCGAGACAGAGCGGTTTTTTAAGGAGATGCAACAAGAGCAGTTTGATATTGCTGTAAGTTTTCAGGGCAATGGAAAATCCGCCAATCCTTTTATAAAGCGATTAGGCGCAAAACATACCGCCGGGCTTTGGACAGAAGGTGCAGAAAGATTAGACAAGTGCATGAACTATTATTATTATCAAAGCGAAACGTTGCGGTTTATAGAGTTAGCAGGTTTAATCGGGGCACCACCAGTAAGCCTGGAACCGGAAATAAATGTGCTTGAAAAAGATAAGGAAGATATACAGTCTTTTATGTACAGTTTAGATAATAAACCGTTCATTGCTTTACATCCCATAGCAACGGATATTAGGCGTATGTGGCCGGTTGAAAATTACGCAGGCTTAGCGGATGCATTACAACAAACTGGCTTTCAAATTGTATTTACAGGTTCAAAAGATGACCGGAAGGTGGCTGATGGAATTATAGCTGACATGAAACAAACTGCATTTAATGTATGCGGATATTTTTCATTAGGAGGATTAAGTGCATTACTTGACAAAGCTGCATTAATGGTTGCAGCCGATACCGGGCCATTGCATTTGGCAAGGGCAGTAAACACGCCAACAGTAGGTATTTACTGGGTGCCTAACTTAATAAACTGGGGGCCTGTAACGCGTAACATTCACAAGCCAGTTGTTTCATGGAATATGGTTTGCCCTTACTGTGGTGTAATTCCAAACGATCCCTATCCTTTTAAACCTGTAACAACTTCCTGCGATCATGCAGTTTCTTTTGTTAGAGATGTTACGGTTGATATGGTAACAGAGGCTGCAAAAAAAATGCTGGCATCTGTAAATGATTTAAAGACTAATAATGAATTGCATATTAATACAGAACAAAAAGTTTAATTAAGGGCAAAAGAGAATGGAGTAAAATTAGTTGTAACAATATTTCTTAACCTAAATAAAAATACCTTAGGGCTGTGCATTCCTTTTAGGGTTAGGGGTAAATATGAAATCATTACGAGTATTAACATGGCATATTCACGGCAGTTATTTGTACTATCTTACACAAACGCCCTGCACTTTCTATCTTCCAAAAAAGAACAGCACCGAAGAAGGTTATGGTGGTCGTACCCCTGGTTTTCCGTGGGGTGATAATGTAATAGATGTGGCTGCAGAAGATGTAAAAAACCTGCCGTTTGATTGCATCCTTTTTCAATCGAAGAAAAATTATTTAGAAGACCAGTATAATATATTAACAGAAGAACAAAGGGCTTTACCAAAGATATACCTTGAACATGATCCCCCACGTGAAGTACCAACAGATACCAAACATGTAGTGGATGATCCTGAAATTTTACTGGTGCACGTAACCAATTTTAACCACCTGATGTGGGATAACAACCAAACGCCTTCGAAAGTTATTCAGCATGGAGTAATTGTAGATCCCTATGTAAAATATACAGGCGAACTTGAAAAGGGTATCGTTGTTATAAACGGCATTGTAAAAAGAGGCAGAAGACTTGGCTATGATGTTTTTAAAAAAGTGAGCGAGCAGGTGCCTTTAGATATTGTAGGTATGTCTTCCGAAGATGCAGGTGGCCTTGGTGAAGTAAACAACAGGGAGCTTTCATCTTTCATTTCGAAGTACCGGTTTTTCTTTAATCCGATAAGATATACGAGTTTGGGTTTATCAGTTTGCGAAGCAATGATGACGGGAGTGCCAATTGTTGGATTAGCAACAACTGAAATGGTAGTTACAGTTAAGAATGATTACTCAGGTTATGTACATACCAATGTGGATTGTTTAATTGCAAAAATGAAAATGCTTTTACTAAATCCTAAAAAAGCAATGGAACTTGGCCGCAAAGCAAAGGAAACTGCTTTGGAAAAGTTTAACATAGACCGGTTCAAAAAAGAATGGATAGAAACATTTGCCGACATGGTAAAACGGAGCGCAGATTCTAGCAGATTCTAATTATCAGGTTAATAAAGTAGCTTAACCAGGAATTTTAAAACAATAAAAATTAAAACCAAAAGGATATTATGAACAATGTAAATGGAAAAGTTATCGTGGTAACAGGCGGCGGACAAGGATTAGGTGCAGCAATTTGCAGAACATTAGCAGAGGATGGAGCAACAGTTATTCCGGTAGATGTGAAACCTGAAAATCTTAAAAAAATTACAGAAGAGATAAAAGGCAAAGGCGGCCAAATTGAGGGCTTTGAAATGAACGTAGCAGATGTAAATAATGTTGAACAGGTTATTCAGCAAATAATAGTTAAACACGGCCGGATAGATGCGGTTATAAACAATGCAGGTATTGATTATACCATGGCAATTGATGAGATAAGTAACAATCAGTTCAGCCAGGTGATTAATGTAAATCTTGTAGGCCCTTTCAATGTATCAAAAGCAATATACAGCCACTTTAAAGAGAATGGCAAAGGGCATATTGTAAACATTGCATCCACTGCTTCTAAAAGAGCATGGCCAAATGCTTCTGCATATCATGCAAGTAAGTGGGGCTTGTTGGGATTAAGCCATGCACTGCATAGCGAACTTAGAAAGGATAAAATTAAAGTAACTGCTGTGGTTGCCGGTGGTATGCAAACCCCATTTATATTAGAGCGCTTTCCTGATACCCCGTTAGATGTTTTACAAGATCCGAAGGATGTAGCAGAAACAATAAAGTTTGTATTATGCCAGCCAGACACAACAGTTATACCCGAAGTAATGGTTGTTCCTATGACCGAAACATCATGGCCGTAAGCTTCAAATTTCTAAAGAGGAGTTAGCGACCTACTAACCCTATAGACCAATTACATAATGATAAACTAAAAGCTCCTTAGGGATTTAGGCATGCTAAAGATCGGATTAACCGGCGGTATTGGCAGTGGAAAATCATCCGTTGCAGCAATATTCGATGTACTTGGTATTCCTGTATTTGATGCCGATATGCAAGCCAAACTTGTAATGGAAAATGACGAACGCCTGAAATTCTCAATAAAAGATGTTTTTGGACCTGAAAGTTATATTGGAGAAAAATTAAACCGTCCTTTTCTCGCTAATCTTGTATTCAACGATCCGTATAAACTGGAGCAGTTGAACGCTCTGGTTCATCCAGTTACTATAACGGCTGCAAACAACTGGATGCAGCATCAAAAAACTTCTTACATAATTAAAGAAGCAGCTCTTTTATTTGAAACAGGCACTGCTGCCAATCTTGATTATGTAATTGGTGTTTATTCCCCCCAATATATAAGGATAAAGCGTGTAATGGAAAGAGACAATGCAACCCGCGAACAGGTACTAACCCGAATGAGCCGCCAAATAAACGAAGAAATAAAGATGAAGCTATGCGATTTTGTAATAGCGAATGATGAGCAGCAATTACTTATTCCCCAGGTGCTGCGCCTGCATAAAAAGTTTGTGGAGGAGAGGAAAGTTGATAGCTTGGTTGGTTGATAACTTAACTAAGAGATGATAGAGAGATATATCTTGCTATAAAAATAATTAATTCAACACTCAACATGATAGCCACCACTCCTTCCCCACCCTATTATGAGTGATCTTTACTTCTCTAAGAACTGATATAGATGAAGGTTATGATAAGATGGCCGAAAAAATGGTTGAGTTAGCAGCGCAACAACAAGGTTATTTAGGTGTTGAAAGCGCAAGAAATGAAACCGGCATAACAGTAAGTTATTGGAAAGACCTGGATAGCATAAAAAAGTGGAAGCAGCAAACTGATCATTTACTTGCGCAACAGTTAGGAAGGCAGAAATGGTACGAAACTTACAAAACAAGAATATCCTTGGTAGAAAGGGACTATGGTTTTGAAAGCTGATTTGAAAGCTAGCCGTATTGCCATCTTAATCATCTTATCACTGCAACAGCAAATTTAGCTATTACCCTTTCATGCCAGCCATCTCTAAGATTATATTCCATTCTTCATCTGTTACAGGAGAAACAGATAAACGGCCTAATCGCACAAGGGCAATATCCGCCAATCGTTTTTCAGCTTTTATAGCAACTAACGAAACAGGCTTCTTTAATTTTTTAACAGGCTTTAAATCTATCACAACCCAATTCGTATCATCTGTTGTAGGGTCTTGATATGCTTCTTTTACCACCTTTGCAATACCAATAATTTCCAAACCTTCATTGCTATGATAGAAGAATACTTCATCTCCCTTTTTCATAGCCTTTAAATTATTTCTTGCAGTATAGTTCCTTACACCATCCCAAGAGGTTTGCTTGTCTTGCACAAACTGCTCCCAGCTATATTTTGAAGGTTCTGATTTTACTAACCAACGCATGTTGAATTGAAAATTGAAAAGTGAAAATTAAAAAATTATGTATCCGGATGGTTCTTATTTCTGCATTTTGACTTTTGCATTTTGCATTTTCCATTCTCAATTTTGCATTCCCCTTACCATCCATTAGCCAGCACATCTGCAATATGCAACGTCTGTAAATTATATCCCTGGTTTTTAATATACCCATCCAGATGCATTAAACAACTATGATCGGTGCTTATTAAATATCTTGCTCCTGTTGCCAATGCATTGGTAACTTTTTGGTCGGCCATTGCTATACTTATGGCTTCAAACTTAACTGCAAAACTTCCTCCAAAGCCGCAACAAGTTTCCACATCGTGCATTTCAACAATTTCTAAACCCTCTACATTATGCAATAATCTTCGCGGTTCTTCTTTTATTTTACATTCACGCAAGCCTGCACAACTATCATGATAAGTAGCTTTACCTTCCAGGCTTGCACCAATGTTTTCGATGCCAAGTACTTTAATCATAAACTCACTAAACTCATACATCCTTTCACCTATTTTTAGAACGCTGTTGTGAACCGAAGAATTGTCGAATAATTTCCCATAATAGTTACGTACAAATCCAACACAACTGGCACTTGGCGAAACTATATATTCTGCCTTCTTAAAGTCTTTTAAAAATTTAGAGCAGACTGATTTGCTTTCTTCCCAAAAACCTGCATTAAAAGCAGGTTGTCCGCAGCATGTTTGGTCGTTATTATACGAAACGTTACATCCCGCTTTCTTCAGTACTTTAACCATGTTAAAGGCTGTTTCGGGATATAACTGATCTATAAAACAAGGAATAAATATTTGTACGTTCATGCCCTAACCCTAAAGGTGATTTTACCCTAAATCCCTCCATAGGAGTCCTACGGACTAAAGAGATTTAAGAATTTTTTAAAATAATGAAGTAATAAAACATACTCAACTTTATTGATACAGATACCTATAAAATGCAATCATTTTAATGGCAGTAATAGCTGCTTCTTCGCCTTTATGGCCGTGTACACCGCCTATCCTTTCAAGCGCTTGTTCCTCATTATTAACGGTAAGCACACCAAATACAATTGGCACATCAAGGGAAAGATTTAATTGGGTTATACCATCTGTTATTCCTTTACATACATATTCGAAATGAGGCGTATCGCCTTTAATAACAGCAGCCAGTGCAACAAAGGCATTTACTGTTTTACCGGGTGTGGAATAAATTGCTTTTATAGCAAATGGAATTTCAACTGCACCCGGAACTACGTACGTTTCAACAGCTACTCCGTTTTCTTCAAGTACTCTTTTACAGCCTGCTTCAAGCGCATCAACAATGTGAGGGTTCCATTCAGTTTTTACAATAACTACAAAGGCATCCGTTAATTGTGGGATGCCTTTGTTTAAAACCGTATTTCCTTTTGTAGCCATATTATTTTACACTGAAATCGTTCTTCTCAACACTTAAGCGATAGATATATTTATCAATAGAAAATCCTTTTTCAGTTCGTGGAAATTTTTCTTTTATCTCTTTATAAACTTCCACCGCTTCTTTGTTCTTTCCGAGACTTTCTAATAGATAACCCGCACGAAATAAAAATTCAGAAGAATTAAACTCATCTTCCTGAAAATGCTTACCTGCTTTTTTGTAGTAATCCACAGCATCCTCTTTTTTACCTATCTCACTGTAAGCATCAGCAAGACGGCCATAGGCAATCATTTGAATTTGTTTTGAGTCAGTATCGAAATCTCTCAGGTGTGTAACGGCTTTATTAAATTCTCCTAACTTTAAATAACTTATACCAGCATAAAGGTGTGCAAGATTGCCCGACTTTGTGCCATCGTAGTTCTTTATAAGATACAGGAAACCTTTATTCTGCCCATCGCCTTGTAATGCCTGCTCATATTTTTCTGTTGAAAAATATTCCTGTGCTTTACCAATAGCCTCTGCTGCCCTTTCTTCTTTTGGCTCTTGGAACATTTTTTTGTATATCAGCCATCCGCCTGCTACCAAAATTACTGCGGCCGAAATACCAATTATTAAGCTTTTATATTTTTCCCAAAAGCTTACTGCACTATCAAAAGCATCAACCTGCACTTCGGGTTCTTGTGCTACTTTTTTATCAACCATTTTAAAAGTTTATTTAAATCTACTTTAGCTTATCAAAAATTATTAATCAACAATAAAAGGATAGTCTTCCTGTATATATACATCCTTTAAAACTTCGCTGTCATCAGGCCACGGACTCTCTTCTGCAAAACGCACACTTTCTTCTACTGCCTGGTTTATTCTTGCATCAATAGCATCCAGCTCTTGCTGCGATGCGTATTGATTATCCAGTATGGCTTTGGTAACCCATGTTATCGGGTCTTTGGTTCTGTATTCATCCAACTCTTCTTTCCGGCGGTACTTTTGCGGATCGCTGATAGAATGGCCTTTGTAGCGATAGGTCTTCATCTCAAGCAAAGTTGGACCACCTTTTTCTCTTGCTCTTTTTACTGCACGTGCAACAGCATCATGCACCGCTTCGGGGTCCATTCCATCAACTTTATCGCCAGGCATTTCATACGCATCGGCTAGTTTATAAATATCAATTACGTTACTGGTTCTTTCTACAGAAGTACCCATTGCGTAATTATTATTTTCACAAATAAAAACTACCGGCAGCTTCCATAGCATAGCCATATTAAACGTTTCGTGGAGAATGCCCTGCCGTGCAGCGCCATCTCCAAAAAAGCATAGAACAACATTATCTGTGCCCTTATAATTTTCTGCAAAAGCCAACCCGGCGCCTGTACCTATTTGCGCACCTACAATACCATGACCACCAAAAAATTTCTTCTCCACATCAAAAAAGTGCATGCTGCCTCCTTTGCCTTTGGCTACTCCGGTTGCTTTACCATATAACTCTGCCATACATGCATTAGGACTTGCTCCTTTTGCCAAAGCCCATCCGTGATCGCGATAAGCTGTTATAAAAGGGTCTTCGGGGCGGGTTGCTGTCATGCAACCTGCAGCAAGAGCTTCCTGGCCTATAAAAGCATGAAAAAAGCCACGTATCTTTCCGGCCATTTTATATTTTTCTTCAGCCTTTAATTCAAACTGGCGGATGAGTTGCATTAACTCGTACCAGTACAGGTAAGTTTCTTTAGAAAATTTGGTTGCCACTCTGTGGAAATTTTGAGCGGCAAATATAGGTGATTACAAGGAAAAACAACTTGGGATGAACTTTCGTTGATATTTATGAATTGGATTTGCAGTTAAAGCATTTCATTTGCAACTTATGGTAGCGGAAGGCTGAGGAGTTGTATAAATATCTTTCTATTTTTTCGGGCTTTGCTTAATAAGAGCTCCAATTCTAAAAAGTTTCTTACCATCAGGATTGTTTGATCTTTCGTTAATAAACGGAAAATTAAAGCCTTTATCTTGCAACCAATGCTTCAATTACAGAACATATCACTTTACCAATTTAAAAATTACCCTGAGAATAAGTTTCATTTTACAGAAAAAATCATTGGTATTTGCGGCAATAATGGACTTGGTAAAACAAACCTGCTCGACGCAATTTATTACCTCTGCTTTACCAAAAGTTATTTTAGCAAAACCGATGCGGCAAGTGTAAAACAAGGCATGCAGGGCATGCGCATTGAAGGCAACTTTTACAGGAATAATGAAACAGAAAAGATCGTTTGTATTTTACGGGAGAACAATCGTAAAGAGGTGCAGCGCAATGGGGAAGATTATAAAAAGTTTAGTGCGCACATAGGCCGGTTCCCGGCAGTAATTATTGCGCCGGACGATGTTGAGCTGATAACCGGAACAAGTGAAGTAAGACGAAAATTTTTAGACACCCTGCTAAGCCAGCTCGACAATAATTATTTACAGTGGCTGATTAATTATAATAAGGTTTTACAGCAGCGAAACAGTTTATTAAAATCGGCAGGCGAAAGAGGTTACATAGATGAAGCGCTCTTAGAAATTTTAAACGAACAACTGGTGCAGCCAGGCAAAATGATATTTGAAAAAAGGAAAAACTTTTTAGAGGCTTTTTTACCCGCAGCAGCAACAAGCTATACAGCTATTGCGGGAACGAATGAGCCGGTTACATTACAATATTACAGCCAGCTATTTGAAGATAAGTTCGACAATCTGTTGCAGGCTTTCAGGCAAAAGGACCTGATGCTGCAACGAACCACTGTTGGTATTCATAAAGATGATATTGAGTTCGAATTAAACAACGGGCATTTTAAAAACATAGCATCGCAGGGGCAGCGGAAAAGTTTATTGTTTGCATTAAAGCTAAAAGAGTTTGAAGAACTAAGGTCAGCAAACGGCTTCGCTCCTATTTTATTGCTAGATGATGTTTTTGAAAAGCTCGATACCGCTCGTATAAACAACTTGCTTCACCATGTTTGTGTTGAGAACGACAGCCAGGTGTTTATTACCGATACGCATAAAGAAAGACTCCAACTAGCGCTGCACGATTTGAACATTAAGTTTCAGTTAATCGAGTTGGAAAAATAAGTTTAATGTTCATTATATAAACCGGAGGTTCTTCAAAAATCTATTGCTATTAATAATGTATGCTACTCATCTGTTCCGCATCCACTGCCATTCGAAATAAGTTTTTTATAATTTAGCCACTTAAATGTATAAACTTCTGTAATCTTATCAACTTTCAATAATTTTAGCGCCGTTGAAAAGAATAAAATATATAATCAGGAAAAGAGCTTTAGGCGATGTGCTTTGGATAGAACCCATTATCCGGGCTCTTTCAGCTCAATATAAATCATTAGTTGTTTATACTAAGTATAACGACCTGTTCGAAAATTATCCTTTTAAGAATGTAATATTTAAACATAAACTTTCTTTTTTTGAGAAATGCCTGGTTGCGTTGGAAAAGAAAATGCATACTAATTATCTTTCCATAAATCTTGAAGGCGCTTATGAAAAACATCCTCTAATACATTTTTTAAATGCTTACCAGTTAGAGGCCGGGTTGCCACAAACCCGAGAGTACCCTAAAATCTACTTATCAGAAGCAGAGAAAACATTGAAAAAGTTTAATCACCAATATGTTGTTCTTCATCTGGAATCTTTCTCGGATAGAAGTTACAGGCAGATTTATGGTATTGACTGGAACGAAGTAGTGACTTATTTAAAAACACAGGGATCTACTGTGGTACAAATAGGACTGAAAGGAGCAAAACTTGAAGGCACAACTTATACATCAACTTCAATACGGGAGTTAATATCACTTATATATCATAGCAGTTTATTTATAGGGATAGACTCCGGCCCCAGCCATATAGCAGCAAGTTTAGGAGTTAATACAATCACTTTTTTTGGGGCGATCAATCCTTTGCTAAGGCATTTTCCCGAATTGCTTAATGGAGTGATGATGAAGCAACCTTGTGAAACTTTTAATTGCCATCATGGTGGTTACGATACCTCGTTTCTCACCTGCCAGGCATTAAATGATAGCGGCGTACCGGCATGCTGCATGTACAAAACTGAAGATGTAATTTTAAAAATAGAAGAACTGCTTAAAAGAAATGCACGGAAAATATATCAATAAAATAAAGCGCAAATTAGGTATACCAATTTCCTATCCTTCAGAAACATCTAAAGTGAGAAGTCTTGTAATTAATTTTTGTAATGGTTATGGATGCGATATTGGCTTTGGAGGTGATAAGATAAAACACAATGCTATAGGTATTGATTTCGCTACACCTTACGCTTCTACAGGTAAAGACAAGGTAGATATAGCCTGTGATGTAATCAATGATGCAATTCCGGTGGAAGAGAATACTTTTGATTATGTGTACTCAAGTCATCTTATTGAGGATTTTGAAGATACTGAAGCCGGTTTAAAAAAATTTATAAGGGTATTAAAAAGTAATGGCAACCTTGTGTTGGTTTTTCCCGATCAAAAAGTGTATGAAGCAATTTGTGTAAGAACAGGACAGCCCTTAAATACATATCATAAACATGCAGAAATGGGCCTGAAGTTTATGAAAGAAAAATTAAACAATCTTCACGATATTAGTTATCAGGTTCTGTTTGAAAGTAACTGCGAAATTGATTATAATGTAATATTAGTAATTAAAATAAAAAAAAATGGGATCGATCAAACGTTTTAATATTCCACGGCTATATCATCAATATAAATTGCAATATTTTTTCGAAACCGGAACATGGAAAGGAGATGGATTAGCTTATGCAGCTAAAACGCCTTTTAAAAAACTTTATTCATCAGAGATTGTTGAATCAATAGCTAAAGAAGCTGAAGGAAGATTTAAGAACGACAACAGGATACAGATAATTAACGACGCAAGTACAAACGCATTGAAAAAATATTTGCCGCAGATAGATGGCTCATGCCTGTTTTGGCTTGATGCGCATTTCCCAGGCGCTGAAGAAGGCTTACAGGAATACAACCAAACCAAAGACGAAACCATTAAGCTTCCTTTACACATCGAACTCGAAATTATAGCTTCACGTATAAAACGTTTTAACGACGTCATTTTAATTGATGACCTGCGAATTTATGAAGAAGGTGGTTTTGAAAGTGGGAACATGCCCGCTCATATCGAAAGACCTGCAAACTATTCTATAAATTTTGTTTTCGATTTGTTTGCAGATACGCACCAGATCGTCAAATCGTTCAGAAACGAAGGATATCTTTATTTGCTCCCTAAAACAGCGCTTTCACCTCTCTCTGCCAGCCAGAATTTTTATTGTTTCATACTTGATAAATGGAAGAAAACAATCATTTAGAAAATATGTTATTCAGTTCCTCCTTCCTCCCTTTTACAAACGCACCCCACTCAGGTCGTATTCTCCTATAAGAGTTTGATTTATCTCAAGAATTATTTATACGTGAATAAAAAGTATCTGCAACTTCACAGGTTGGATAATCAGGATAAAAAAGAAGGAATACTAAACAGAATTAAGAACAATATATTTAAGGTAAAAATAAAACTGCTTATAAAAGCTTATTTAAATTTAAAAATAGCAGGATGGACAAGCTTTCGCTGCTTTAAATCTTTATGACTTATAACACTCCCATAAACATTTTCACAGGCATTGTAAAAAGAATTGGGGCGAATCATTATGCTAAGACAGGTTTAGGATGGGTTGATATTAGAATCATTAAAAACTTTCCATCGAATAAGAGCAATACAATATCATTTAAGGGAAGTAAGTTAACTATCCCCTGCAGGAATGAATTTTTACATGCTTTGGAAGAGATTTTTATAGATGAAATTTACAAATTGAATCTCGAAGAAAAAGCTACCATCATTGACTGTGGAGCCAATATTGGATTAAGTATTTTATACCTAAAAAGGCAGACTCCTACCGCACATATAATTGCATTTGAGCCTGATGAAAAAAACTTTAGCATACTTGAAAAAAATATACATCTTATAAACTATTAGATGTAGAAATAAGGAAAGAAGCAGTGTGGATTGAAAATACTATATTGAATTTTTCTAACGATGGAACGATGTCAAGTAAGATAGATCCAACAGTAAAAGGTGCAAGTGTTAAGGCATCAAGATTAAAAGATTTTCTTCATCAAAAAGTTGGTTTTTTAAAGTTGGATATTTAAGGTGCAGAATATTTAGTTTTGAAAGATATTGAAGATGAACTGATAAACGTAGAAAATATGTTTCTTAAATATCACGGCAACTTCGAACAAAATAACGAGCTGTGAAATTTTGGATATTGTAAAAAGCCAAGGCTTCAAATTCTATATTAAAGAGGCATCGGTTACACATCTACATCCTTTCATACAACAAAAGCACTCTGCTGTTTCTTACGATATTCAAATAAATATTTTTTGTTTTAAAACAAATTTTTAAAACTTTTTTTTTACGCAAACATTATGGGCGACATTCGACGGCAAAGTATTTTATCTTCAATCGTAATTTATATTGGCTTTGTTATAGGCCTTATTAATACCTATTTCTACGTTAAGAACGGAACTTTTACAACGGAACAATATGGATTAACAAGGCTTTTTAGTGATATTGGAATTACCTTTTTTTCATTCGCTTCGTTAGGAGTAATGAGTTATATTTATAAGTTTCAGCCTTTTTATAAACATAATTTAACCGAAGAAGAAAATGACCAGGCCGCATGGAGCCTTGTAATTATAATTATCGGTTTTATTTTAGTTGCAACAGGAAGCGTTCTTTTCAAACCATTGTTTATTCGAAAGTTTTCTGAAAAGTCAATCCTCCTAATCACTTACTACTATTGGATTTTGCCGTTCACTTTCGGCATTTTATTTTTTTCGGTTTTTGAAGCATTTGCATGGTTTGCACAAAAAAGTATTTTTACTAACTTTCTTAAGGAAACAGGAATACGCCTTATTCAAACTGTTATTATTCTTGCCTTTGTTATTGGCTGGATAAACTTCGACACTTTTATAAAAGTATTTTCAATTAGCTACCCTATTGTTGCCGTTATCCTTATTTTTTATCTTTTCTATACAAAAAAGATCCGTTTTAATTTTAAAGTAAGCAGGGTTACTAAAAAGTTTTATAAAAAGATATTTTTATTAATGGGCTTAATTTATGGAAGCCTTATTGTAACTACAGTAGCTCAATATATCGATTCAATTGTTATCGGCAGCGTAAGTAAAAACGGCTTATCGGATGTGGGCGTTTATACTTTAGCAACTTTTATTGCTACAACAATACAGGTACCACAGCGAAGCATTGTTTCTGCAGTTGTTCCTGTGCTTTCTAATTCGTGGAAGACAAAAAACTATGCGGAGCTAAGCCGCATTTATTCACGCACCAGCATAAACTTATTATTGCTTGCCTTGTTCATCTTTTTTCTGATATGGCTTAATGTTGAAGATATGTTTAAAGTTATAGACGTCAAGAAGGATTATGAGGCAGGCAAAATGGTAATATTTATATTAGGCATTAGTAAAATTATTGATGCCGGAACCGGGGTAAATGGCCAGATAATCGGCACTTCAAACTTTTGGAAGTTTGAAGTATTTACAGGCATCCTGTTACTTTCTATTTCCATCCCTCTTAATTATTATTTGGTAAAACGATTTGGAATAAACGGATCCGCAATATCCAACTTAATTGCCTTTTCAATCTACAATTTCGTAAGGCTATTTTTTATCTGGAAAAAATTCGACATGCAGCCCTTTACTGTAAAAACGGTAATAGCTCTCATATCCTCTGTTATAATTTATTTTGTATGTTTTTACTTCTTTAGAAATATAAGTGGCTGGACAGGAATAATTTTGAGAAGCGCTGTTTTTTCAGCAGCCTTTATCTTATCCATTATTTATTTTAAAATTACTCCTGATGCAGCACAATTATGGGAGATAGCTGTAAAGCGCATTAAAGGGAGATAAAATTAAGTTGCGCTTAAGTGGGAAAGAAAGGATTAGTAATTTTCTCTGCTTCCCACAATTAGAACACCCTTTTACAGAATATGGTCAGAAAAAACCGCTGATAAAAATAATAACAAGAAAAATAAAGTCATTGCTTCTTAAGAACTAAATGATTTTTAATCCGGTAATAACTGTAGAAATCTTTGTAGTCCCTTCTTTTTGTTTTCCGTAAGATTATAGCTGATATTTTCTGTAAAATATTTTTTCAGATCATATTTATCATACGGGTTTTCAGCAATAACGTTCTCTATATTTTCCAAACCTGTTTTATTTCCTTCATTAAAAGCTGCTACAAAATCTTCAGGTAATCTTTTATTTGCTATCCATGCTGCAAATACAAATGGCAAACCAGTCATTTCAATCCAGGCTTCGGCAAGGTCGTAGATGTAAGGGGATTGCTGGCGTTGCTCAAAAGCCCTGTCGCCAATTACCACACCAGCAGTTGTTCCTTTTATATGGTCGCGAAAATCTTCTTTTGCATCTTCAACTTCAGGTGATATTTTCCAATGATGTTTTAATAAAACTCTCGCTAAGGCTACCGACGTTCTGCTCTGATAATCAAGCAGAATTTTTTTAATGTTATCAATAGGCACATCACTAAAAATACAAACTGAAGCAACGGGTCTCTCCGCTCCTATGCAATAATCTGTTATAATATATGATTCTTTAAGCTTAGGAATAACAGCCACCGGAACAAGTCCAACATCAATTTCATCATTCAACAGCATTACCGCAACTTTTGCAGGGTAATCTTCTATCAACTCCATATTTGGCACCTTGTGTCCATGCTTAAAGCCGTAAACCAAAGGCTTTGTATTAAGGTAACTTACAGCTCCAACCTTTATAGTCTTATCCAATTCATCTATTTTTGCGAAGGTAGTTGATAAGAGTTAGAGGACGGATGATGACAGTTGACAGTTGAACTGAGATGATATTTGGTAGTTGTTAGATGGCAGATGTTAGTTGGCAGATAACTAATACTCTTCAACTATCATTCATTAATTTTTACTAAAATTCATGAATGAATAACGGTTAACTATCGTCATTAATTTTGGCCTCCTTATCTGTCATCTGTCATCTATCAAGTCATCTGTTTTAACAACTATCAACTTACATCCCTCAACTAATATGCAGCTTAACAACCTTACCGCTATTTCTCCCATTGATGGGCGCTATCGTAATCAGGTACAATTTCTTGACGAATATTTTTCAGAGTATGCACTAATAAAATACCGTGTACTGGTTGAAGCAGAATATTTCTTTTTTCTTGCAGATAAGAATTTTTTTAAGCTAAGTGCAGAAAACAGGCAACAGTTGAAAAAAGTTAGCGAAGAATTGAACCTGGCCGATGCACAACGCATAAAAGAGATTGAAGCAATAACCAACCATGATGTAAAAGCAGTCGAATATTTTTTAAAAGAACAATTAGATAAAGCCGGATTATCGTACCTTAAAGAATGGATCCATTTCGGACTTACATCTCAGGACATTAATAATACCTCTATTCCCTTAACCTGGAAGGCTTGTATGGAGCATGAATACTTACCTGCCATTGTTAACCTGAAGAATAATTTACAAAAATTAGCAAGTGAATGGAAAAGTATTTCTATGCTTGCACGAACCCACGGTCAGCCTGCTTCTCCAACAGTTTTAGGTAAAGAGGTTATGGTGTTTGCAGAACGTTTAGATAACCAGGTTAAGCAATTCTCTTACATACCATATTCAGCAAAATTTGGTGGAGCAACCGGTAATTTTAATGCACATCATATCGCTTTTCCGGGCAAAGATTGGGTTAAGCTGGGAAATGAATTTGTTGAGAACATACTTGGGTTGCAGCGGCTTCAATTCACGACACAGATAGAACATTATGATAACCTTGCTGCTCATTTCGATTGCATAAAACGCATCAACAATATTCTGATTAACCTTTGTCGCGATGTGTGGACTTACATTAGCATGGACTATTTTAAACAACAAACAAAACAAGGTGAAGTGGGAAGCAGCGCCATGCCGCATAAAGTAAACCCTATAGATTTTGAAAATGCCGAAGGCAATTTAGGCATGGCAAATGCTTTATTTGAACATTTATCTGCTAAACTTCCCGTTAGCCGCTTACAGCGAGACTTAACCGACAGCACTGTACTTCGCAACCTTGGCGTTCCGGTTGCTCATACCATTATTGCTCTAAATTCTATTGAAAAGGGCTTAAGCAAGTTGTTGCTGAATGAAAGCAAGATCCGGGAGGATTTAGAAAACAACTGGGCAGTAGTTGCCGAAGCCATTCAAACAATACTGCGCAGGGAAAATTATCCCGAACCGTATGAAGCATTGAAAGAGTTAACCAGGGGCAAAACCTCTATCACTAAACACGATATACAACATTTTATAGGGCACTTACAAATAAGCGCTGCTGTAAAAAACGAACTAAAAAATATTACTCCTCATAATTATACCGGCATACACGCTGATTTTTAATAAAAAAATTCTACATAACCCATTTGCATTGCTTTAGGCTTATACACCTTAATCGCCGGGGGTATCCGTCCATCTATTGCTTACTGCTTGCTTTCCTGTTTAGGACTTACAGTATATAGCAAAAGAACATGCATGGGGCACAATAAAAAAAGCCACCAAAAAGGCGGCTCTTCTAACTATTTTTATTGCTCTTATTGTTTTACTGTTTTGTTTTAGTAGTAATGGAAGTTGTTTTAGAAACTGCAGGTTTTGCTTTAGTACTTGCTGTAGCTGTTTTGGCACTACCTGCGGCAGTACTAGCGGTTGCACTTGTATTGGCCACTTCACCTTCAATATTCAACATAATAGGATCTGCTACGTTTGCAAGTTTTACGGTTACCGGTTTTGTAAAACCACCTATAGCGGCAGCATTGAAAGTAACTTTTATATTTCCTGTGCCTCCTTGAGCAATTGCTTGTTTAGGATATTCAGGAGTTGTACAGCCACAACTTGCTGTAGCATTTTCAATAACTACAGGTTTATCACTTGTATTTTTGAAAGTAAAGGTATGGGTAACGGGTACGCCCTGTTTAACTTTACCAAAACTGAATTTTGATTCTTGAAATTCGAGAGGAGCTTTGGTTTGCGCAAATGAAGCAGTTGCTGCTAATAGGGCAACAAATAGATAAAGGATTTTTTTCATTGTAGTTTTTGTTTTTAAAGTTTTTGAAATAATAGTTCTTTTCATATTTAATTTATTTACTTCCGTTTTTTAATTTTTGAACGCCTGTATTTGCGGGAGGAGTTGCTTCAGGAACTTTATAACCTACTCCATGAAATTTGATTTGCTTGGTCATTCCGTTATTGAAACTTATGTCCACATATTTATCAAAAGGGCCATCGGCATAACCGCTAAACCCTAAAGTTACTTTAAAAGTTTCACCTGGTGCATACGGACCTGGTTGATATTTAGGAGTTGTACAACCACAGCCCACTTTCACGTTTTCTATCTTAATCGAATCTTTGCTAATGTTTTTGATTTCTACATCAAAATCAACAGGTTTACCGTAAGGTATTTTTCCAAAATCGTGGTTTTCTTCCTTAAAAGAAAGCGTTTTAGCAACATCTGCGGCAGGAGTTACCACAGTAGCGGAGGCCTGAGCCGTTGTTGCCGCAGCCTGTGCATTAACAATAGCTGCAACAAACAAGCTGGTAAAAAGTAAAGTAATTTTTTTCATTAAACATTGATTTTAAGATGTGTAAAGTTATTGGATTTTCTAAGAAATTATGCGTCTAATTTCTCCTGTATTTTAATTTAAGTTTTTATTAATTAAATCCGTTAATTGAACTATTGACCCTGAATAGGTCGGAGTTCTGTTTCATTTGGAATAATATGTGTAAATTTTTTATTGCTGATCTTACCTTCTAAAATGATAGCATCTGGAAATTTCTGTTTGTTTGCAGAAGGTATAGTTCTTACATTTTTAATTTTCTCACCCAGGCTTATACGCCATAGTTTATTACCTGCTGCCGGCTTAATTATTATCAGTTCATCCATTTGCGAAAAGCCGACCTGCACTGTTTTTTGCGAAACCTGCGATGATGTAATAGAATAAGCTTTATTGTTTAACCATGCAACATCCCACACAGGTATTACAGTTGCCGGAGCTTCGATATAAATGATATGAGATGAATCAACACCGTTCGATCTTGGGTTTCCATTGTCATCAACAGCAATCATTCCGGCATGTGTAACCAGCAGATACGCATAACTGTTTTTAATCACCGGCCTTGATTGTGCACACGAAGAGAAAGTAGCCATGGAAAGTAGAATATATAAGATCAATCTCATAGGAAGGAAATAATGAGTGGCAGAAGTCAAATATAGTACCAATGAATTTGGGAAGTAGCTGTAAGCTTTAAGCTAATGTGTTAATTCGCATTCTTATAGCTTATAAGTGTTTTACCATTCAGCCCTTGCTGTTGGACTAATAGTTATATCAGCAAAGTTCTGTTGCAAATATTTATAATAAGCAGTTATAGCAATCATTCCGGCATTATCGGTACAGTATTCAAACTTAGGAATATGAGTTTTCCAGTTCAGCTTTTGCCCTAACTGTTGAAAGCTGTTTCGCAGGCCGCTGTTAGCACTAACTCCGCCTGCTATGCAAACTTGTTTTATACCGGTTTCTTCAGCAGCCTTTCGCAATTTTTTTAATAGTATAGAAACAATTCTGCTTTGAATAGAGGCGCAAATGTCTGCCAGGTTTTCTGGAATAAAATTTTCATACTTATTCTTCTCAGACTGAAGAAAATAAAGTATAGAAGTTTTTAATCCACTGAAACTAAAATTTAAGCCGGGAATATTTGGCTCGGGAAAAGAAAAGCGTTGTGAATTTCCATTCTTAGCATATTTATCTATCAAAGGGCCGCCAGGATAAGGCAGGCCAAGCAGCTTTGCACTTTTATCGAAAGCTTCGCCTGCTGCATCATCAATTGTTTCTCCTATAACTTTCATCTCATCAGGACTTTCGCACAAAACAATTTGAGTATGCCCGCCGCTTACTGTTAAGCACAAAAAAGGAAACGATGGTTTTGGATCTTCAATCAAATTTGCCAGTACATGCGCCTGCATGTGATGCACACTTATCAAAGGCTTTTGCAGCGACATCGCCAGTGATTTTGCAAACTGCGCTCCTACCAAAAGACTCCCTATTAAACCCGGCGCTTGTGTAAAAGCCACTGCATCAAGTTGTGTTAACCGAACATTTGCTGTTTGTAAAGCCTGGTCAACTACAGGTACAATATTTTGCATGTGCGCTCTGCTTGCGAGTTCGGGCACGACCCCACCATACTGTTCATGAATTTTTTGTGATGCTATAAGATTCGATAATACTTCTCCGTCTCTGCAAACTGCAGCGCCGGTATCATCGCAGGAAGATTCTATGGCTAAGATGGTAGGCATGGGTATAAGTCGAAAGTCGAAATTATAAAATGATGGATGAGTTACAAGGAGTTTAAAGTTAGGGGTTTGAATTATTAAGTTATTTAAAATGGTAACTTGTTAGAATAAAATCTAACATCTCTCAACTGTCAACTGTCAACTACCATCTAACATCTGCCAGATTACTTCGTCCTTATCGCCACAACAGGATTCATCCTTGCGGCAATGGATGCAGGTATTATTCCTGCAAGTACGCCCACTATAAGGCAAATTGAAATGGCAAGCGTTAACGTGCCTAACGAAATATTTATAGGAAACGGCATAAGTGCACTTAGCACCTTAGTAAGTATAAAAACAAGTACCAATCCTATTAGTCCGCCCATTAAGCATAAGAATGCGCTTTCTAATAAAAACTCTGTAAGTATGGTTACGTTTTTTGCACCTATCGCTTTTTTCAAACCTATCTGGCTGGTTCGTTCCCTTACGGTAACAAACATAATATTTGCCACGCCAAATGCACCAACAATCAACGATAGCCCTGCAATTGCCCAACCCCCCAAATTAACCGAACCGAAAATAGAATCAGTTTGCTGGCTGAACATATTTATATCGTTTAAAGCAAAATCGTCTTCCTGCCTCGGGCCTAATCTATGTATGGAACGCATAATTCCACGCAATTCATCAAGCAATGCGGCTGACGGAATGTTTTCTTTACCCTTTACCATTATCTTAGGACCACTGTTTTCAACTACAAACATTCCTGCCATCATCTTGTAAGGCAGAACAATTGCCTCATCAAATTGCCAGCCTCCGCCACCTAACATGCTCTGACCTTGTTTCTTAATAACCCCCACTACTCTAAAAGTTTTTTCTTTAAACTTTACATATTGTCCTAAAGCTCTTGCAGGATTGCCAAAAAGGTTTTCCGCATTAGTGTAACCTATTGCTATAACAGGAGCGCCTTGCGTAAATTCTGTTTCGTTTAAATATCGTCCATTTTCAATACTTACGGTAACGATGCTATTAAAATCGGGGGTTACTCCAAAACAGCTAACCCCGGTTAAAACATTATCATTATAGCTAAGTGTTCCATTTCCGTTTATTGAATAGCTTACTGCCGAGGCTAATGGCGACCGCATTTTTATTGCTTCCATTTCGCGGTATTTAGGGTAAGGTCTTTTTATGTATTTCCACCATGGGAAATCGGGGCCGCCGCCGTATTCCCATTTGTCAATATAAATAGTGTTGCTGCCTAAGCTTTTAATGTCAGTCTTTACTTTAGCCTGAAGGCTCTCCACTGTTGCCAATACACCTATGATGCAAAAAATGCCAATGGTAATGCCAAACAACGACAAAAAAGTTCGCAGCTTATTATTCTTTAATTCCTGCAAGGCCATTTTAAAACTGTTCCAGACAATATAGATAACCTTCATTTTGTAAATATAAGTAATACAGCAAATGATAGAAGGCAAAAAACCCATTACAACTAACATGATTTTGAATTTATTGACGCTACAGTTTTTAACTACATTTACATTTTATAGCCATGAAAACATCAAACATTTTAAAGACAGTTATAATAGTTGCTTCAGTGATTGCATCCCAAACATTAAGAGCACAAAAACCGGTTCATTTGACGAGCGATCAATTAATGCAACCTTTTCAGTTAGCACAGATGATACAGAACAATAAGCCTTTACCTGTTATTTATTCAATTGGGCCAGGTGCAGTTATTCCGCATTCAGTAGATATTGGTTCGGTTAAAGAAAAGGAAAACCTGGATGAATTCAAAAACCAGTTAAGCAAGTTGCCTAAAGATGCAGCTATTGTTGTGTATTGCGGTTGCTGCCCTTTCGACCCTTGCCCTAATGTTCGTCCAGCAGTTGCTGCTTTAAAGGAGATGAAATTCACTAATTATAAGTTGCTCAACTTAGAACATAATATAAAAACCGACTGGCTGGATAAAGGGTTTCCTGCTGCGCATTAGTTTCTCATTTCTCACAATACTATCGGTTTATAAAGTATATATCAAAGACAGTTCTTTAATTAAGTGGTCTTGTTTTTGTGTTTTCTGTAAACCTTAATACCAACCTTATTGTTATTGTAAAAACTATAAAATATGGAAACAAAAAACCTCATTGGCCTTGAAACTTCTCGCGCCCGCGAACTGGCAACTAAACTCAACGACTTACTAGCCAACTTTCAATTATTTTATATTAATGCCCGGGGCTTTCATTGGAACATTACGGGTAATAAATTTTTTGAACTGCATGCAAAATTCGAGGAATTATACACTGATGCTTTGGTAAAGATTGATGAAGTGGCAGAACGTATTCTTACACTTGGTTACACACCGCTTCACTCATTTTCTGAGTATATATCTAAATCGGGTATAAAGGAAGCAACAAATATTTCTGACGGGCAAAAAGCTGTAGAAACTGTGCTTGAAAGCTTTAGAGTTTTACTTACCATTGAAAGAGAAATTTTGGAAATAGCAGCTAATGCTAATGACGAAGGAACAAATGCTTTGATGAGTGATTATATCCGCGGGCAGGAAAAATTAGTGTGGATGTATTCAGCATCTTTAAAATAATTTTCTTTTAATTTTCTTAAATGTAGAAAACCTTTTACAAAGAATATTGAGCAATAAAATGAAAAGCCTTCTGTTTGAAGTGGCATGGTTTTACTGACTTGTATTTTTCATCCAAAATAATTAAATATGTTTTACCATGTGAAAGAGTTACAGTTTAATGCAAGAGTATCTAAGCCCGATCCTGCTTTTGCCACTTTGCTGTTAGAACAATTTGGCGGAGCCAATGGGGAACTTGCTGCCGCACTGCGATATTTTGTTCAGGCATTTGGGGCAAAAAATCCTTACCCCGATAAGTATGACTTGTTAATGGATATTGCAACGGAGGAATTTAGCCACCTTGAAATTGTTGGCGCTACCATTCAAATGTTGCTGACAGGCATTAATGGTGACCTGAAAGATGCTGCAGAAAATTCAGAGATCATGCAATTGCTTAATGGCAAGGCTGCTAAAGAAACTTTCATTCACCAGGCAATGGTTGCACCGCAATTTTTTGTAAGC